>LNAP01006502.1_pt1 | contig 10053 bp, 8 predicted proteins | sample 602601 | NCBI WGS metagenome assembly LNAP01 (sample SAMN02440304, study PRJNA202911) | soil metagenome | biome: Subtropical and temperate rainforests or woodlands; isolation source: soil samples (1 kg each in a 20% v/v slurry with milli Q water) were... ...
GCTCAGCGCATCGTTGCGCACCACCTCGACCTCGGCCCCCAGCGCCTGCAGGTACTGCACGAGGTTGTAGGTGAAGCTGTCGTAGTTGTCGATCATCAGGAGCATAAAAGGCCTATAGCATTGATTTAACTAGGCCTAATTCCTTCGGTGCTGGCTCGGTACCCGCTCTGGTACCCGCAATTCAATTCGATGCCCAGTACTCGACGGATGCCGCACTAGCGGTCTCAATCTTCTCACGTATCGGCATTCCTGAATGAGCATAATTGGCAATGACGACCCAACGACCCAAAGCGTGAGTTGGGGCGGGTCGCAGCCACCAAACAGCACCCCCGAGCCGCGCCCCGGTGGAACGTAGATCCTGGGTCTTGTCTCTCCAACCTGAACGTCATTTCGCCCGAACGACAAATGCCTGATCTGCACCTCATCAAGTTGTGTCTCGAACAACTCTTCGCTGAGCACAAGATCGCCCCCTACTCCCGAGAGTTCATATTCGGAAGCGACGAACGATGGGCTCGCCTAAGAAACCAGCCGGTCCTGCTTGGCCCCACTGGTCGAGTGACATTGCTCAGCGCCATGCTGAGGTACGCCTTGGACGACGTGAAGAGGGCCAACCTGTTCTCTAGCCCGTACCACCTCGGGAGCTTGAAGCAGATTCCGCACGCGCGACTTACCTTGGTGGATCTGGCGAAAAAGGTACGAAAGGAAAAGCACGAATCCACCCCAGAGCCAGAGCGCACTTGGGCAGATTGGAATGCCGACCCGGAATCACTGAAGAAGGAGTTCGAGAGCATCACCGACGCCCTGAAAGGAATTACCGGCCGGACGGTGGGCAAGTACGAAGACAAGCAGAACACGCTACGGGTGATCTACCTCATCGACCGGATGATGACCGACCCAGGCATTGCGGTCGAAGGAAGGAGCAAGCGCTTGCTCACGTTTATAAGGACTCCGACCCGGTTCTCGTTCGAAGCGCGCGACGCATATCCAATCGCGGAAAGCGAAGGCAACACCCATCTTCTGAATGACCTGAAAGCTTACTTTGGCATTGAGATCGACCAGGAAAAGAAGGACAGGATCGATTCTCTTCTCTACTCGCTCATTGATCGCGTTGACGCCATACGGGCGCACCTCGACAAGGTTGCGTACTCATCAGGCAAAAGGCTGCAAATTCCGGATCAGTACAGATCGATCTGCGCAGTGGTCGGCGCTATGGCTGGTCCATCCAAACCCGTCCCGCGTCAATCCGCTCGCTTGGACGAGGATCTGTACTTGCATCTGAATAGATTCGAGTTCGTTCATTACGCCGGCGCCTACGCGGAAATCGTAGCAAAGGCCAGACCGTCGTCGCCAATCAATCCCATCCAAGATCAAATGATCGCCGCGCTCGGCACGCTTACTGGCGGAACCCGCAACTACTTTCAGACAACCCTGGACAATTTCAGGCTTGCCAATCTTCTTGAGTTGGCGAACACGAATGCTGGCATTTTTGGAGACCTGATCGATGCATCTCTCGGCTTCCGGCCGAGTAAATCTCATTACGAGCGAAGCGTTTCCCTGGCCTGTGAGCTGCTATACCGCACCCGCGTTTTTGGGGGCGGGATCCCTACGTCACGCGAGTCCGTGAACGTCAATTTCCGAAATATCGTCAGCGCCTTGTGCGCGACGGCGCAGGCGATCAAGTTCCCGACCCAGTACCGCCCACGGGTATTCGGTGACGACACCCAGACCCGGTCGATCATCACCCCGCTGGAATCCCCCATCGATTTCGATGGCGATCGGCCGCCAAGAGAGATTGCGGAAGGCTATCTGCAAATTTGGCACAACCGGCGCGAGTGGGTGCAGGACGCGTTGGAAGGGACTTACGAAATCGCGGAACTCAAGTTTTCCTTGCGGTGCCTTCTTTACGCCAAATTCGTCGAGTGCGTGCAGTCCAATGACATCGACCTGATCGAAGAAGGCCTCTTCAAGTTGGAATCCCGCCTGCTGCGCATCAGGCCTGACCGCCTCGGCCCCTGAAAGGCCCATCCCAGTCCTCGCTTGGAGCTGCCGCCTAAGGGCAGCGGCATGTAAGCCAGCCCAAGCGCGCACCACGGCCGGCTAGTTCCATTGCCGTCCAAGAAAGTCCGGACTTGGCGCCTGTTCTGGCGCCGACGATAGGCAACGCCAAGGCAATCAGGCCTTGACTCAACCCATCGTAAGGACCGCCTTTATGTCTACTTTCAAGCACTTGGCCGCCAGCCGTCAGGGGAGCCTGACCCACCCGGACCTCCCCGACCAGCCGGATCTCCAGCACCTTCTCTTTGCCCTGCATGGCATCCTCGGCCAGCTCCAGACGGGCGAACTGGTGACTTTCAAGCCCGTTCGCCGTGCGGTGCGCGCCAAGACGGCGTACGGCATGACTGGCGACGGCAAGAGCCATTTCTGGGCGCGCCAGAATCCCAAGGACCCCGCCTGGGATCCCACGTTCCCGGCTTCGTTCAAGCTGGACGATTCGCCCCGCAGCGCTACGGTCTGGTTCGCGGATGAGATCGAAGCGTGGCTCGAGTCTCGCGCTAATGCCTCCCGCAAGCCCGCACCGCCGGTGGCCAAGTACGGGCGGTGGAAGCACTCGCCGGTCAAGGCTGACATCCGCGCGGAGGTGACCCCGTGAGCCCCGATGTCATCCCCGCGACCGTAGTCGAAGACAAGGCCACCCTTGCGCTCCAGGACAAGCTCGACCGCCTGCTGGCGAAGGCCAAGCCCTCGAAGCGCGAGCTCACCCAGCAGTACTTCCGGGATCTGTATCCGAAGCTCGAAGCCCATCTCGCCAGCGGCAAGCTGCTGAAGGACATCCTGGCGGCCTTCAACGAGCTTGTCCAGGCCAAGGTCTGTGCCCGCACGTTCAACGACATGCTCGAGCAGGAACGCGCCCGCCGTGACGCCGCTGGCGAGCCGGCCTGTTGCGTCACCTGTGGCCACCGCCTGGCGTTGCCCCAGCGGAACGACGCCTTGCTTCCCCAGGCCACCGGCTCGCTGAGCGAGACCACCCACCTCTCTTCGACCCATTCCGAGTAACCGCCATGTTCATTTCCAACCAGATGCCCTATCCCACCTACGCCTTTCCGCCGCGCATCCAGCGCGCGGCGGAAGAGTTGGCCAAGACCGTCCAAGTCACCGACATCATTGCCGGTACGTCCTGCCTGACCGCACTGTCGATTGCGCTGAGCCCGCTTGTCGACTGGCGGCATCCTCTGTCCGGGCAGATTCGCCCGTGCGTTCTCTACCAGGCGATCGCTGCGATTTCCGGGGATCGCAAGTCCTCGGCCGAGGCCGAGCTCTGTGCCCCGCTTTACGCCCACGACATTGAGGTCATCGAACAGGAGGACGACCACGAGGACGCATACAAGAAGGCGTACGCACGTTGGGCTGCCCTCCATAAGCGGGTGCTCGCTCAGTACGCCAAACTGGTCGAAGCGGGCGAGGTCGCCGAGGCGGAGGCCCGTCTTTCGGCGATCGAAGCTCAGGAGCCTGCCCGGAACAGGGCGCACCGCTTCATCTACACCGATGTTAACAAGCGCTCCATCTTTGAGGCGCTCGAGGGCAACGGAAAGTCCATGGCCCTGTTGACGGACGAAGGGCAGACCCTGCTTTCCAGCACGGTGATGCGCCACTACGGCTTCCTCAATAGTGCCTGGGATGGCAAGAAACTGCTGTCGCTCGATCGCGCCGAGCACAAGCATCTGGTCGCCCGGGATTCGCGACTGACCATCAGCTTCATGATCCAGCCGGACGTGCTCGCCGACTTCTTTGCCAAACGCGGCAAGATCGTGCAGTCCTCCGGCTTCTGCGCCCGCTTCCTGTTCTCGCGGTCTCCCTCGATCCAGGGGCGCCGCGAGCCGAAGCTCAACCAGCCGCTTGAGCACCTTCCGCCCTTCCATGCGCGTTTTCGCGAACTGCTCCTGACCTATAAGGAAATGCTCCAGTCCGGACGCGTGCGCCGGGACGTCCTTGAGTTTGATGAGCAGGCGAAGGTTCTGTGGCTTCAGATCGCCGGCAACGTCGAGGCCAGCTTCCAGCCTGGTCAGTTCCTCCACGACATCAGCGACTTCGGCAACAAGTACATGGACATCGTCGGCCGAATTGCGTGTCTTTTGCATTACTTCGAAGTCGACACTTCCAGCCTGCCGGAGGATGCCGATGCGCGTACCAGTGCGGTTGGCCCGATCTCCGCCGACACGCTCGGTCGCGCAGAACAGATCGCCGCGTGGCACCTGAACGAGTACAAGCAGCTCTTTTCGCCGCCGCTGCAGCGGACGCCCGAGGAGTTGGACGCGGAGAGCGTTTACGCCTATCTGTATCGGACTTTCTATCTCCGTGGTCTGGGAGAAGTGCTGAAGAACCACGTGCGCCAGTACTGCGGCGTGCGCAACAGCAGCCGGCTCCATAGCGCGCTCCAGATCCTGGCGGGGCGCCAGGCAGTCTGGGTTAGGCCGGTCGTGTACGGGGACAGCAAAAAGCCGAAGGAAACCATTGCACTCAACATGCAGTACTTCAGTACTTACCCGATCTGCTGAACGAACCGCCAGTCCACGACCCAGCCCGCCGGCCCGCAAGGACCGGCGGGCTTTCTCGTTCCATGGGCGCGCGCAGGCGTCCTTGAAAATCTTGTACTATATTCCCCGTTCGGACGGGGGAACCGATGGCACGATCGACATCGACTGGGGCGGCGGAAATCCTAACCATCAAGCAGGTCGCCGTGTACCTGCAGGTCACCGAGCGCACCATTTACCGGCTCGCGGCTGCTGAAAGCATCCCGGCGTTCAAGGTCGGCGGGTCCTGGCGTTTCCGCCGTGGGGATCTGGATCAGTGGATCGCCGGTCGTATCGGCAGGACGGGAGCGTCCCCTGATGCCGAGGGGACGAAATGAGCAGCTCCGCATTGCATCCGCGCATGGAGCAGTCGCCCCTGGCGCGGCCGACCTGCACAGGGACGACGTCGCTTCGGGCCCACAACCTCCGGAATGCGTTTAGCATGCGGGAGGACTCCGAGTGACGCCGTTCAACGAGGACTCCCGAGTCAAGATCCCAGCGCTTCTGCACCTGACCCGGCTGGGCTACACCTACCTCTCGTTGAAGCACGCGCGGTGGAATTCGCGCAACAACATCTTCCCCGAGCTGTTCGAGGAAGCCGTCGTGCGCATCAATCCCGATCTGCGCCGCGAGGACGTTTCCGCCCTGCTGAACGAGATACAGCTCAAGCTCAAAGGCGACGATCTCGGGCGGGGCTTCCACGAGCGGCTGACTGCCCGCTCGGGCACCCGCCTGATCGACTCTGACGACCTGGACAACAACAGCTGGCATGTCGTCACCGAGCTTCCATTCGTGAACGGCGAGGACGAGTTCCGCCCCGACATCACCCTGCTGGTGAACGGGATGCCGCTGGCGTTCATCGAAGCAAAGAAGCGCATGAATCCAGGCGGCGTGCTGGAAGAGCGCGCCCGCATGGACCGGCGCCATGCCAACCCAAAGTTCCGGCACTTCTTCAACCTCGTCCAGTTGATGGCCTTCTCCAACAACATGGAGTACGACGACGGGCAGTTCGAGCCGGTGCAGGGCGCGTTCTACGCCGCTTCCACCTACGGCGAGGCCAGTTTCAACTACTTCCGCGAGGAGCGTGCCGCCGAGCTCGCCGCAACGGTGGGGGCCGCAGACGAAGCGGTGGAGGACGTTGTCCTGTCCGACACCAATCTGGTTGCCATCAAGGGCACGCCGGAGTTTGAGCGCAACAAGGCTATCGACACGCCCACCCATCGCTTGCTGACCTCACTGTTCTGCCGGCAGCGCTTCGCCTTCCTCCTGCAGTATGCGTTCGCCTGGCTGGCCACCGGGAACGGCATCGAAAAGCACGTCATGCGCTATCCACAGCTGTTCGCCACCCAGGCCATCGCGGGCCGGTTGGGCGCTGGCGTGCGCAAGGGCATCGTCTGGCACACGCAGGGCAGCGGCAAGACCGCGCTGGCTTACTACAACGTGCGTTACCTCACCGACTGGTTCCAGCAGCGGGGACAGGTGTCCCGCTTCTACTTCATCGTCGATCGGCTTGACCTCCTGCGGCAGGCGCGCGATGAGTTCCGGATGCGCGGCCTCAGCGTCAACGTCATCGACAGCCGCCAGGCCTTCGTGCAGGACATGCGCAAGACCGTGGCGGTGGACAACGACCGCGGCGTACCGGAAATCACCGTGGTCAACATCCAGAAGTTCAAGGACGACCCGGATTTCCGCGCAGCCTCCGACTACGCCCTGAACGTCCAGCGCGTGTACTTCCTCGATGAAGTGCACCGCAGCTACAACCCCAGGGGTAGCTTCCTGGCCAACCTGGAGCAGTCCGACCGCAACGCCATCAAGATCGGGTTGACCGGTACCCCGCTGATCGGCGAGCAGTTGCAGTCCAGGCAGCTCTTCGGCGACTACATCCACACCTACTACTACAACGCCTCCATCGCCGACGGCTTTACCCTGCGCCTGATCCGCGAAGAGATCGCCACCCGCTACAAGATGCAACTTCAACAGGCGCTGGCGGAAATCGAGGTCCAGCAGGGTGGCATCGATCGCAAGGCGCTCTACGCGCACCCGCGCTTCGTCGGCCCGATGCTCGACTACATCCTCGACGACTTCCGCCAGGCACGCATCGTGCATGGCGACGCGAGCATCGCCGGCATGGTGATCTGCGACAGCGCCGAACAGGCGCGCGAACTTCACCGCCAGTTCCGCGAGCGGATGGAACCGCCAGCGCAATTGGTCGCGGAATCGGCCGACGACAACTACCGGCTACCGCGCGCGGCCGAACACCGTAGCGACTATCTCAAGCCGCTCAGCGCGGCATTGATCCTGCACGACGAGGGCGACAAGGAATCGCGCGAGGACGAGGTCAAGGCCTACAAGGCTGGCAAGATCGACCTCCTGTTCGTCTACAACATGCTGCTCACCGGATTCGATGCGCCGCGGCTCAAGAAGCTCTATTTCGGCCGGGTGGTTCGCCAGCACAACCTGTTGCAGGCACTGACCCGGGTCAACCGCCGCTACCGCAGGTTCCGCTACGGCTACGTGGTCGATTTCGCCGACATCCAGCGCGAGTTCGACCAGGCCAATGCCGACTACTACGCCGAACTCACTGCCGAACTCGGCGACGAGATGCAGCACTACAGCAGCATCTTCAAGTCAGAGGCTGAGATCCGCGCGGACATCGAGGCCATCCGCGAAGCGCTGTTCCACTACTCACTGGACAATGCGGAGCTGTTCTCGCAGCAGGTCGGCAACATCACGGACATCGACCAGCTGCGCGCCGTCGTCTGGGCACTGGCCACTGCGCGCGAACTGCACAACCTGATCCGCCTGGGCGGATTCACCGAACTGGCCGGCCTGCTGGACTTCGACAGGCTGGGCACGCTTCACAACGAGGCACGCAACGCGCTGGCCGCGCTCAACCTGAAGCGGCAACTGGATGACGCGCACGATACCTCCGGCCTGCTCAACCAGGCGCTGGAGGACGTGGTCTTCAGGTTCGAGAAGGTGGGCGAGGCCGAACTGAAGCTGGCCGACGAGCTGAAAGAGGTCCTGCGCCGCACGCGCGAATCGCTGGCATCCACGCATGACCCGCAAGACCCGGCGTGGATCGCGTTGCGCCAGGAGCTGGAACGCCTGTTCAAGGCCAAGAAGCTCAGCGAAGTGGGTCAGCAGGAGATGCAGGACAACATTGTGACGCTGCGCGACATCGAGCGGCGCACGCGCGACCTGAACAACGCCAACGCCAACTTGGCCGCCCGCTACGGCGGCGACGCCAAGCTGATGCGCGTGCACAAGCGGCTGCTGGAGTCGCGCCGGCTTGGCGATAGACAGACCCGGCTGCACGCCGCGCTGACCGGCATCAAGCACGACGTGGACGAGGCGGTGCTCGGCAACCGCGAGCTGCTGGGCAACCCGGCCTTCTTCCGGCGCACCGTCATGCCCATCGTTATGCATCGGTTCCGCGACAGCCCGCCCGAGCCGGATGCGTCGACCCGACAGATGATCCAGCAACTGCTGGTCAACGAGTACCTCAACGAATCCCAGGGCCACTTGCCCTTCTGAGCCTTGCCGAATGACACCCAGCTACCAGCAACAGACCCGTGACCTGATCGACGGCCTCAAGGCCGTCTGCGCCAGCAATGGCCTGGGCAACGACGGTAACGAATACAAGATCATCGTCCAGACCTTCCTGTACAAGCTGCTGTGCGACAAGTTTGCGCACGAAATGAAGCGGCTTGAGCCGAAGCTGGCGCAGGCGGACCACTGGATCGCCGCCTGGCAGAAGCTGCCCAAGGGCAAACGCCAGGACCTGAAGGACGAGTTGCCGGCGGAGACCCCCGTGTTGACCGCCGAGCAACTGATCCCCAGCCTGTTCAACCGCCAGGCCGAGCCCGGCTTCGCGCGACTGTTCGACGACACCCTGATCGCCATTGCCGTCGCCAACGCCGACATCTTTGCGGTGAAGACTGATGACGGCGAGAAGGTGCCGCTATTCGACCGCCTGAGCGAATACGTCACCGGCAGCGCGGACAAGCGCGATGGCTTCGTGCGCGCGCTGTTCAACAAACTGGCAGGGGTCAGCTTCGAACGGCTGTTCGAGCAGAAGTACGACTTCTACGCCGCACTGTTCGAATACCTGATCAAGGACTACAACAAGGACAACGGCGGCAAGTACGCGGAGTACTACACCCCGCATGCCGTGGCCACCATCATGGCCGACATCCTGGTGCCGCAGGGCCAACGCGGCAAGGTCAAAAACGTCACCTGCTACGACCCGGCCTCCGGGTCCGGCACCCTGCTAATGGCGCTGGCGCATGCGATCGGCGAGACGCGTTGCAGCATCTGGTCGCAGGACATCTCTCAGAAGTCGTCCAGCCTGCTGCGCCTGAACCTGGTGCTTAACAAGCTGGTGCATAGCATCCCGCACATCACCCAGGGCAACACCATCCTGCATCCGGTGCACAAGGATGGAAAGACACTCAAGCAGTTCGACTACATCGTGTCGAACCCGCCGTTCAAGATGGACTTCAGCGACTTTCGCGACGATCTGGACAGCGACGCCAACCACACGCGGTTCTTCGCCGGCATTCCCAAGGTGCCGAACAAGGCCAAGGACAAGATGGCGATCTATCTCTTGTTCATCCAGCACATCATGGCCAGCCTCAAGCCGGGCGGAAAGGCTGCGGTGGTGGTGCCCACAGGCTTCATCACCGCGGCGCAGGGGATCGAACTGAAGATCCGCGAGAAGCTCGTAAAGGAGAAGTGGATTGCCGGCGTCGTCTCCATGCCCAGCAACATCTTCGCCACCACCGGCACCAACGTGTCGATCCTGTTCATTGACAAAGGCAAGCACGACAGCGTGGTGCTGATCGATGCCTCGGCGCTCGGCAAGAAGGTCAAGGAAGGCAAGAACCAGAAGACCCTGCTGAGCCACGACGACGAACAGCGGATCGTGGACACCTTCAACGCCCGCGAGGCGGTGGACGAGTTCTCGGTGGCGGTGGATTTCGACGCGATTGCGGCGAAGAACTACTCGCTGAGTGCGGGGCAATATTTCGAGGTGAAGATCGCATACGAGCCTATTACGCCGAAGCAGTTTGCGAAGAAGATGGAAGGCTTTAACACACGGCTTGGTGCGATGTTTACTGAGTCAAGAAAGTTGGAGAAGACGATTGCCAAGTCGCTCGGAGCATTGATCCGTGGCTAAGCCTGTTGCGACTCGACTCGGAGATGTCGTGAACTTCAAGCGCGGTTACGACCTCCCTGAATCGACGCGCCGGATTGGTCCTTTTCCGGTGATTAGTTCCGCGGGAATTTCCGGTTATCACGACGAATACAAAGTTGCCGGCGAAGGCGTGGTCACGGGCCGATACGGCACGCTCGGTGAAATGCACTACTACAATGGCAAGTACCCTCCGTGCCAAGCTCCCCTGAGACCGCTCTTGCTCTGAATCATCTGTAGCATTCCCCATCAGAGAGGCGGTAGGAGAAGCGAAGTGCCCAAGCCGTC
>LNAP01016954.1_pt1 | contig 10053 bp, 11 predicted proteins | sample 602601 | NCBI WGS metagenome assembly LNAP01 (sample SAMN02440304, study PRJNA202911) | soil metagenome | biome: Subtropical and temperate rainforests or woodlands; isolation source: soil samples (1 kg each in a 20% v/v slurry with milli Q water) were... ...
CTGGAAGACGCAGGCGTTAAAACCGTGCGTTCGCTGGCAGACATCGGCAAGGCTTTGTCCGAGCTGACCGGTTGGGCGATCAAGTAAGCCTCGCGCTTAGCTGACGCTTCACCAAACAAAGGCCACCTTCAGGTGGCCTTTGTCGTTTCCGTGATTCCATATCTCCACAGGCCACAGTGCTTTTTGTGGCGAGGGAGCTTGCTCCCGCTGGGCTGCGAAGCGGCCCCCAAATCACGCGACCGAGGCATGTCGGGTGCGCCGCATTTCATGGTTTTACGGCTGCTTCGCAGCCGAGCGGGAGCAAGCGCCCTCGCCAGAGGGTTCTGTGCAGGTAAATTAGATATGTAAACGCGACACGGAAATGTCGCAGATCGGAATGTTCGCCCTCTAACAGTGCGTTTTTAGCTCAAGTTCGTTAGGCTAGCCGCCATTTTGCGTCCGCGACCCACAAGGTTGCTTCGCGCTAAAGGGTCAGTCCTATGCGGACCGACAGCATTTCCCTCACCCATAAAGGGAAATCCCTCTCTAAATTCCGATTCAGTAGTGTGGTATTTCCTTAATGAAAGTGTTGAAAGGCCAGGACATCCTGGCACTTGGTTTTATGACGTTTCTGGCAACATCATCTTCCCGCCTATCGTCGGTTTGCAGTCCGGGCCTCATGTCTGGATGGCGGCGCTGGGCTTTCTGATCACCGCGGTCGGTCTGCCGGTGATTACCGTCGTGGCCCTGGCCAAGGTCGGCGGCGCCATGGATGCCTTGAGCAGTCCCATCGGCAAAGTCGCTGGCGGCTTGCTGGCCGCTGCATGCTACCTCGCGGTTGGTCCGCTGTTCGCGACGCCGCGCACTGCGACCGTATCGTTCGAAGTGGGCCTGGCGCCGCTGACCGGCGAAAGCCCGCTGGCGCTGTTCCTCTATAGCTCGGTGTACTTCCTGCTGGTGTTCTTCATCTCGCTCTACCCGGGCCGCTTGCTGGATACCGTTGGACGGTTTCTCGCACCGCTGAAGATCATCGCCCTGGCGGTTCTCGGCATTGCCGCGTTTGCTTTGCCTGCCGGTGATATCGGCGTGGCGACGCCTGAGTATGTCGCAGCACCGTTCTCCCAGGGCTTCATCAATGGTTACCTGACCATGGATACCCTCGGTGCGCTGGTGTTCGGCATTGTCATCGTCAACGCCATCCGCTCCCGCGGCGTCGAGTCGCCGGTGTTGATCACCCGCTACGCGATCATTGCCGGGCTGATCGCCGGCGTCGGTCTGGCGCTGGTGTATGTCAGCCTGTTCCGTCTCGGTTCGGGCAGCCATGAAGTGGCTGCCGGCGCGACCAACGGCGCGGCGGTATTGCACGCTTACGTTCAACACACTTTTGGTTCGTTGGGCAGCGGTTTCCTTGCGGTGCTGATCTCGCTGGCCTGCCTGGTCACGGCGGTCGGTCTGACCTGCGCCTGCGCCGAATACTTCAGCCGTGTGCTGCCGCTGTCCTACAAAACATTGGTCATTATCCTGGCCGTGTTTTCCCTGTTTGTGTCCAATCTGGGCCTCACCAAGCTGATCGCGTTCTCGATCCCGGTACTCACCGCGATCTACCCGCCGTGCATCGCGCTGGTCGCCCTGAGCTTCTGCAAGGACTTCTGGCATGAACAGGGGCGCATCGTCGGTCCGGTGATGCTGGTGTCGTTCATCTTCGGTCTGATCGACGCGCTCAAGGGCGCGGGTCTGGCGGACTGGATGCCGACGCAACTGGCTCACTTGCCGCTGAGCGAGCAAGGCCTGGCGTGGCTGGTGCCATCGGTCATGACGCTGGTGGTTGCAGTGGTATGCGACCGCCTGCTGGGTAAACGCGAAGAAGCCTTGGCTTAAGTCGCTTCATGCCCGCCACAAGCGGGTCTTGAGCTACAACAGAAATGCCCCGTATCAATCGACACGGGGCATTTTTTATGCGCGTGACGCAGTGTCTTTTTTTGTGAGCTAACGTCGAAACACTGCAAATCCCCTGCGGGAGCCTCCGCAAACACATCACAAGGACCTGCATGTCGTTCATCCACGCCAACCTGATCCACATTCTCGCCGCCGCCTGGTTTGTCATCTGTTGGGGCGGCTATACCCGCTATGCGACATGGAAAGGCCGCGACACCGCGTGCCTGGCCAGTGTGCTGCACCTGTACCGCGAAGACTGGATGCGCCGCATGCTGCTGCGCGACAACCGTATCGCCGACGCCAGCGTGGTCGGCAACCTGGAACGCAACGCTTCGTTCTTCGCCTCGAGCACGCTGATTATCCTGGCTGGCATTCTCACCGTGCTGGGCGCGTCGGAACGGGCCGTGTCGTTGCTGGCGGATATCCCGATGGTGCAGCAGGCCTCCCAGGGGATGTCCGAGATCAAGTTGCTGTGCCTGGCGCTGGTGTTTGTGTATGCGTTCTTTACGTTCAGCTGGTGCATGCGCCAATACAACTTCGCGGCCATTCTGATCGGTTCGGCACCCATGGTCGGCGAGCGCCATGTCTCGGAGCAGGAGCGCAAAGCGTTTGCGGCCCGTGCGGCGCGTGTCATCTCGATGGCCGCCAACCAGTTCAACTTCGGCCTGCGCTCCTATTACTTCGGCATGACCATGCTGGCCTGGTTCGTCAGCCCCTGGTTGTTCATGTTGATGAGTGCCGGCGTAGTGCTGGTGCTCTATCGCCGGGAGTTTCATTCCGACGTTCTCGACGTGATGGTCTATACCCCTACAGAGGCGCCCTTGCCTGAAGCGAACAAAGAGGCTGCTTGATGAGTATTCCGTTCTGGTGTGTGTTGATCAGCGCCTTGCTGATTTACGTGGCCCGCATGCCGGTGGCCAAGGCCATGAAAGAGCAGGGTGGTTACAACAATCACCTGCCTCGCCAGCAGCAGGCCCAACTCACCGGCTTCGGTGCCCGCGCGGTAGCGGCCCATCAGAACTGCTTCGAAGCCTTCATATTGTTCGCGGTGGGGGTGTTGATGGCGCACACCACGCAGACGGCGGGATGGCTGATTGACTCGCTGGCAATCATCTTTGTGATCACGCGAGTCATTTACTTACTGTGCTATTGGGGCGATCTCGCCTGGCAACGAAGTCTGGTGTGGGTTGTCGGGCTAGTGTGTTCGTTGCTACTGATGATTAGTCCGACTTTTAGAACTATTTTGCTCTAGCAGGGCAAATGACAGGCAAAAGAAAACCCGCACTTGGCGGGTCTTCTTTATCACGCTAAAAACTGATTTAGTTTTTAGGTGCTTCTTTCACAGCGGCTTCGTTCGATTCAGCCTGAGCTTTGGCGGCTTCGGCGTTTTCTTTCGCTGCGTCGTTCACTTTATCCTGAGCTTTGTTCATGTCTTGCTGAGCCTGCTCAGCATGTTCGTTGGCTTCTTGAGCTTTGTCCTCGGATTTTTTATCGCAGGCTGCGAGACCGAGGGAAGCGGTCAACATCAAGGCAATAGCTAAAGTCTTACGCATGGGGTGTTTCTCCTTATGGAAAATATCTACTTGGCCTTTCGAGCACAGCCAACAGGGTTAAGTTCCTCAATTCGTTCAGATATATAAGATAATTCCCACGGGAACTTTTACCGAATCCGCCTAGTGCGGTGTCGGAATACTAAGAAGAGTTTTTATCAAATGGCCGAAAACCCCGTTTTTGAGCGTGCGACGCGATTTTTATCGGCATTGCGACACTGTCAGGTACTCGGGCTGCGAGTTCACAGCGTCAGCAGTGGCGGGCTTACCGTGATTCTGCCGTACAGCCCGCAAATCATCGGTAACCCGCAAACCGGCGTGATCCACGGCGGTGCGCTGACGACCTTGATGGACACCGCGTGTGGCATGTCCACCCTTTGCGTGTTGCCCGAGTTCGAAGTCTGCCCGACCCTCGATCTGCGCATCGACTACATGCACGCGGCCGAGCCGCACAAGGATGTGTATGGCTTTGCCCAGTGCTATCGGGTCACCACGGACGTGATCTTCGCCCGTGGTTTTGCCTATCAGGATGATCCCGAACAGCCTATCGCCCATGTGGTGGGCACGTTCATGCGCATGGGCAAGGGCGTCAAAGGCACCAAAGGCTTCGGTGGCGCCATCGCCGGAGGGGCGAAATGATCGACAACTTCAAGGAACAACTGCAACAGGCCCATGAGCAGGGCGACTACGCCGCGCTGCTGCACCTGATTCCCTACGCCAAACTGATCGGCGTCGAATGCTCGCGGGTCGGGGATGACCTGCTGTTTCGCCTCCCGGCGAACAAGGACAACATTGGTAACCCTTTGCTGCCGGCAATTCATGGTGGTGTGATTGCCGGGTTCATGGAGCTGTCCGCCGCGCTGCACCTGCTGATTCTCACCGGTTCGCCGGGCGTGCCGAAGATCATCGACTTTTCCCTCGACTACCTGCGCACGGGGCAGTTTCGCGACACCTGGGCCAGATGCCAGGTGTGTCGTCAGGGGCGACGTGTCGCAAACGTGGCGGTAACCGCCTGGCAAAGCACCGAAGCCGAGCCAATTGCCACCGCCCGTGCCCACTTCAAAATCGATGAGCCCTTGAAATCCTGATCCGAGCCCCCAACTTTGATGACAACCCGCCGCCGACCCTGAAGGTCGCGGCCACTGCCATCTGATTGGAGTTTGATGACCATGAGTGTGGAAACTCAAAAGGAAACCCTGGGCTTCCAGACCGAGGTGAAGCAACTGCTGGCTGTATTCCAACAAGGAAATCTTCCTTCGCGAATTGATCTCGAACGCCTCTGACGCTGTCGACAAATTACGTTTCGAAGCCCTGTCCAAGCCTGAGTTGCTGGAAGGTGGCGCCGAACTGAAAATCCGTGTGAGCTTCGACAAGGACGCTAAAACCGTCACCCTCGAAGACAACGGTATCGGCATGAGCCGTGAAGATGCGATCACCCACCTGGGCACGATTGCCAAATCCGGCACCGCCGATTTCATGAAACACCTGTCTGGCGATCAGAAAAAAGATTCGCACCTGATCGGTCAATTTGGCGTGGGTTTCTACTCCGCATTCATCGTCGCCGACAAAGTTGACGTGTTCAGCCGTCGTGCCGGTGCTGCCGCCAGCGAAGGCGTGCACTGGTCGTCGAAGGGCGAAGGCGATTTTGAAGTGGCCACCGTCGAGAAAGCCGAGCGCGGCACTCGCATCGTGCTGCACCTGAAGTCCGGTGAAGACGAGTTCGCCGATGGCTGGCGCCTGCGCAACATCATCAAGAAGTACTCCGACCACATCGCTTTGCCAATCGAGTTGCCGAAAGAAGTGGCCGCCGCCGAGGGTGAAGAGAAGCCAGCCGTTGAGTGGGAAACCGTCAACCGCGCCAGCGCCCTGTGGACCCGTCCTCGCACCGAGATCAAGGACGAGGAGTATCAGGAGTTCTACAAGCACATCGCTCATGACTTCGAAAACCCGCTGAGCTGGAGCCACAACAAGGTCGAAGGCAAGCTCGAGTACAGCTCGCTGCTTTATGTTCCGACCCGTGCTCCGTTCGACCTGTACCAGCGTGAAGCGCCGAAAGGCCTGAAGCTGTATGTGCAGCGTGTGTTCGTGATGGATCAAGCCGAGTCGTTCCTGCCGCTGTACCTGCGCTTCATCAAAGGCGTGGTCGATTCCAATGACCTGTCGCTGAACGTGTCGCGGGAAATCCTGCAGAAAGACCCGATCATCGATTCCATGAAGTCGGCGCTGACCAAGCGTGTTCTGGACATGCTGGAAAAACTGGCGAAAAACGAGCCTGAGCAATACAAGGGCTTCTGGAAAAATTTCGGTCAGGTCATGAAAGAAGGCCCGGCAGAAGACTTCGCCAACAAAGAGAAAATTGCCGGCTTGCTGCGTTTCGCGTCCACTCAGGGTGAAGAAGGGGAGCAGGTCGTGGGTCTGGCCGAGTACCTGGCTCGCGCCAAGGAAGGTCAGGACAAGATTTACTACCTGACTGGCGAAACTTACGCGCAAGTCAAAAACAGCCCGCACCTGGAAGTCTTCCGCAAGAAAGGCATCGAAGTGCTGCTGTTGACCGATCGTATTGACGAGTGGCTGATGAGCTACCTCAGCGATTTCGACGGCAAGAGCTTCGTTGACGTGGCGCGCGGTGACCTGGACCTGGGCAATCTGGACTCGGAAGAGGACAAGAAGGCCGCGGAAGAAGTCGCCAAGTCCAAAGAGGGTCTGGTCGAGCGTCTGAAAACTGCACTGGGTGATTCGGTTGCTGAAGTGCGGGTTTCCCACCGTCTGACCGACTCTCCGGCGATTCTGGCTATCGGCGAACAGGACCTGGGCCTGCAGATGCGCCAGATCCTCGAAGCCAGTGGTCAGAAGGTTCCGGATTCGAAGCCGATCTTCGAGTTCAACCCGGCCCACCCGCTGATCGAGAAACTCGACAACGAGCAGAGCGACGAGCGCTTCGGCGACCTGTCGCACATTCTCTTCGATCAGGCGGCCCTGGCGGCCGGCGACAGCTTGAAAGACCCGGCCGCGTATGTGCGCCGCCTCAACAAGCTGCTGGTTGAACTGTCGGTTTAACGGCGTTGTACAAAAAAACCCGCTTCGGCGGGTTTTTTTATCCCTGGGCTTTAGCGGGCGGGGGGCAGTTCGATCCGCTCAACTTCCCCGGGCACCGTCGGCCAATCCCCGGCTGCCCAGCGCCGGCGGGCTTCATCGATAGCCGCCGGATCGCTTGCCACAAAATTCCAGTTGATCCTTCGTGGCCCATCCAGCGGCGCACCACCCAACAGCACCGCATGACAGTCGCTCGCGGCGAACAACGTCATCTCTTCTCCCGCAGGCAGCACCACCAGCGCATGGGGTTCTATCAGCTCGCCATCGAGCTGTAATTCGCCGCTCAACACGTACAGCGCCCGTTCTTCATGCTCGGTGGGAATCAGCAGCGTGGTCGCTGTCTGCAGGTTCAGTTCCGCGTACAGCGTAGGAGAAAGCACCGGCACCGGCGATTCCAGGCAGAAGCCTGACCCGGCGATCATCCGGATCTTCACCCCGAGGTTGTCGCTGACCGGCAGTGTGGCCGCCGGATGGTGGCTGTAGTGTCCCGGTCCCTGTTCATGTTCCTTTGGCGATGCCAGCCAGATCTGCAAGCCGTGCATCGTGAATCCGCTGTCCTTCAATGCCTGGGGCGTGCGCTCGACGTGGGCAATCGCGCTGCCGGCGGTCATCCAGCTGACGTCTCCGGCCTCTACCACCTGATCGGAACCGAGGCTGTCCTTGTGCTGGATTTTTCCTTCGAACAAGTAGGTGAGGGTCGATAGACCAATGTGCGGATGCTGACGGATGTTCATGCCTTTGCCCGCCGGATAACGGGTTTCGAGCATGTGGTCGAAAAACACAAAAGGCCCGACGCTGCGGCATTTGGCTGACGGTAGCGGACGAAGAATCGGCTGGCCTTCAATATCTTCGGCGCGGGGGCGGATCACGAGGGGAGTGTTCATGGTGCATTCCAGGCTGAGCGGGTGACGCGTGGAGCATAACCCGCTTGCCCGGCCCTTGCCGCTATTGGCTGAACGCGCCTTCGGACAGATGGGTCTCGATGCTGACTTCAGTGGTGGTCATCAGCTTGTGCACAGGGCAACGGTCAGCCACGCGGTGCAGTTCGTCACGTTGCGCGTCGGTGAGCACACCTTTGAGGGTCAGTTTGACGTGCAAGACATATTTGCCTTTCTGTTCTTCGCTGTTGTCGCGTTTGACCTCGACACCAACACCCGTCAGCGGAATGTCTTTTTTCTTCGCATACAGCTTCAGGGTCAGGGCCTTGCACGCGCCGAGCGCTGCGTCGAAGTAATCATGTGGCTCGGGTGCCGAGCCTTCACCGCCGGCGGAAGTCGGCACATCGGCAAAGAGTTCGTGGTCATCGATTTGTACGCTGTGACGATAACCTTCGGCGGAAACGGTATTGACGGTGACTGTCATGGGAAACCTCGGCAGTAGGAAAAGTCATTCGATCAAAAAAGACCTTGAAGGTATAGAGCATTCCTCCTGATACGCGTTCCACTTTCTTGTTTGAAGCAATTGCAATTCCCTGTGGCGAGGGAGCTCGCTCCCGCAGGACTGTGTAGCAGTCCCTTTTTTTGGGGTCGCTTCGCAACCCAGCGGGAGCAAGCTCCCTCGCCACAGGTTACTTTGCGTCAGGCGAAAAAAAGCCCCGCATTAGCGAGGCTTCTTGTGTCGATCCGGATCAGCTGCCTTTGACAGCCTTGCCGTTGACCTTGCCGTCGAGGAGCATGATGTTGTACTCCTTGCCGTCGGTTTCGACCTGTTGCAGGCGGACCAGCAGGTAATCCCAGTCCTTGGCGAACCACAGCACGGTGATGCGCTTGCTTTGTGTCGGATCGCGCACGCGCTCGACCTTGATCGCGTCGATCTGGCCAGCCTTGGTGTCGACTTTTTCCGAACCCAGCACGCGGAAGTCATAGGTATCGACTTCACCATCATCGACCACCTGATAGCTCATGCTTTTCTTGCCGGCGGCCACGTCGTGTTGCAGGGCCAGCTGATAGGTGGATTTGTCGACCATGCCGCGGTTGAGCGGAATGTTGACGGCGTCACCACGATCGGTGCCGGTGACCTTTTTGGTGGTCCAGTCGAAATCCAGGTCGGCCTTTTTGGCTTTGCCCAGGCCCCCGCGTTCAAAGTGGTAGGACTGTGGCAGCAGGGTGTCCTTGTCCAGGGTCAGGGTGCTTTCTTCGGTCAGGCTGGCGATCATCATCGAGGCCTTGAAGCTGAGCTTCCAGACGCCGTTGGCTTCCTTGGTCAGGCTGCGCTCGGCAGTGCCGCTCATTGGAAGCTGCTTCCAGTCGGCGGTGTAGCTGGCGGAGAAGGGTTGAAGTTCTGTGGCCTGCGCGAAAGGCAGGGCAAGCAGAGCGCAAGCGAAGAGCAGGGCGCGACGCATAAAATCTCCTAGGTTCGAATCAAGTGGCCGCTGGCCGCGAGTAACTTGCCATCCAGTAAAGCACCTTGTTCACCGAGAGATAAACGACCTTCGGCAAACCAGCGTACGGCCATCGGGTAGATCAGGTGTTCCTGGGTGTGAACTCGCTGCGCCAGACTCTGCGGCGAATCATGCAACTCTACCGGTATTACTGCCTGTACGACCAGTGGTCCGCCATCGAGTTCCTCGGTGACAAAGTGCACGGAACAGCCGTGTTCAGTGTCGCCGGCCTCCAGCGCGCGCTGATGAGTGTGTAACCCTTTGTATTTGGGTAGCAGCGAGGGATGGATGTTGAGCAGGCGTCCCGCGTAGTGGCGCACGAAGTCAGCGCTGAGGATGCGCATGAAACCGGCCAGGACCACGAGTTTGGGATTGAAGGCGTCGATCAGTTCGATCAGCGCGGCATCGAAGGCTTCGCGGCCTTCGAACGCCTTGTGATCCAGGGAGCGGGTGTCGATGCCCGCATCCCTGGCACGTTGCAGGCCGTAGGCGTCGGCGCGGTTGGAAATCACCGCGGCGATGCGGACCGGGCTGTCGCCGGTCCGCGTGCTGTCGATCAGGGCCTGCAAGTTACTGCCGGTGCCGGACAACAGCACCACCACATCACAGGTCTGCTTGAGGTTCTTCAGTTCAACCTGGGCCGCGCCTTCGGCAGCGGTGGCGATCTGGCCGATGACCCAAGGCTGCTCGCCCGCTTCACGCAGTACGTTCAGCGCGGTTTCAACGTGCTCTTGAGCCACGCAGATCACCATGCCAACGCCGCAGTTCAGCACGCGGTGCATTTCGTTTTCGTCGACGTTGCCTTTCTCTTGCAGCCAGTCGAACACGGCAGGGCGAGTCCAGCTTGCAACGTCAACCACCGCTTGAGCGCCTTTTGGCAGCACGCGCGGGATGTTGTCCAGCAGGCCGCCGCCCGTGATGTGGGCCATGGCTTTGACGGCGCCGGTTTCCTTGATCAGCTTCAACAGCGGCTTCACGTAGATGCGGGTCGGGGCCATCAGCAGGTCGGTCAGCGGCTTGCCGTCGAGCTGGATGTTTTCGATGTCGGCACCGGACACTTCGATGATCTTGCGGATCAGCGAGTAGCCGTTGGAGTGCGGGCCGGAAGACGGCAGG
>LNAP01006504.1_pt1 | contig 10051 bp, 14 predicted proteins | sample 602601 | NCBI WGS metagenome assembly LNAP01 (sample SAMN02440304, study PRJNA202911) | soil metagenome | biome: Subtropical and temperate rainforests or woodlands; isolation source: soil samples (1 kg each in a 20% v/v slurry with milli Q water) were... ...
AACAGAAGCGTACTGGCCATGGCCTTGTGCAAAAAAGTTAGCTCATGGTGAGCGTTGAGTTCGTCGCGCCAATGGGTTGCAAGTATCCCAATGCACCAGCCCCCAATCCAAAGGAGCGCCATGCCCCAATGAAACCACTTTGCAGTGCTGGTATAGCTGCCCGCCTTCGCCATCGCGTTTACCCTTTAAACAGATCGTTGTGCGCAAAGTATGCTCAGTAGCGACCATCAAAAAAATCGCGATTATTAGGTAAAAATCATCTACCAATTCGATGCTTAACGCGCGGTCTGCAGATTCCACGGCCATCCGGCCACCAATTCCATGAACATCCGGCCATTGATTCCACGCTTATCCGGCCACCCTTAAGGCAGGCAGCAACGGAGGATTAATTCACTACCATCGACCTCTTTTATCGAAGCAGAGAGGTCGTCGTGGAGCGGTTATCCATGCGTAAGATTCGAGAAGTGCTTCGTCTCAAATTCGAGGTCGGCCTATCTGCCCGCCAGGTCGCTGTCAGCTTGCAAGTGGGTCGAGCCAGCGTCGGTGAGTACCTCAATCGGTTTGCTGCCAGCGGCCTGACTTGGCCCTCTGCGCTGACTGACGCCGAGTTGCAGCGGCATCTTTTTCCGCCGCCCGCCGTTCCCAGTGATCAACGTCCGATACTTGACTGGGCATGGGCATGGGCTCACGCCAAGTTGCGCCGCCCCGGCGTCACCGTGGCCCTGCTCTGGCAAGAGTACCGACTCGCCCATCAGCAAGGCTTCCAGTACAGCTGGCTCTGCGAGCACTACCGGCTCTGGGCGGCCAAGGTCGATGTGGTCATGCGCCAGGAACTTCGCGCCGGCCAAAACGTTCCGGTCTTCGACCGGCAAACCGGCGAGATCCGCCAAACCCAGATCTTCGTCGCCGTCCTCGGTATCGAGTATTACCATGCGTAATTCTACTGCTCTAATTCCTGCAACCGCGCAACCAAGGCCTCAGGATGAACCCGATAGACCCCGTCTGAGATGCGCTGGGTGAATTTCGTATAGGTTGGGCTGTGAGCAGCCGTTGTCATCTCAGAATTCGAGAGAAACACTTTTGTGTAGTTTTCAGAGAACGATGTAAAACGAGCGATGACGTCTTGTCGAGTAATTACGATTCCACTTCCAAAAGAACCGTCAAGCATGGCATCCAGCAGTTCGTTACGAAGACTATTGCGCATATTGAATTCTCCTCAAATCTGACGGGTGTAAATTGCTTTGTTGCTTGAGTTGCGATACGACCATGCTGCTAGGCCGGAAGCTTCGGCCTGCTTACGGAACGCCTTACCTAAGGATTTTCGGTCTCCAGTCGACATGATCTGCCAAGCGTCCTGATCAATAACGTCATCGAGAGTAAATTCCTGTCCCGCAGGAAGCTTTTGTACCTTCGTGAGGGCAAGCTTAATTACTTGCTGATGGTCAACGGTTTCGGTCATTGGCTGGTCGAGCGCAGAAGCGAGCAAGGTGTTGAGAAGCTCCTCGACGGTCGAACTCATACTGCTGCTTCGCTCAAGCAATGCTGCCAGGACTTCATCTTTGATATCCAAGGTAACAATCATGAGAACTCTCCTTTCCTCTGGTTTAACGTCAGATGAGGATGCCATGTGAACGCCAGCACGTCAAACCTTTCATCATGAGAGAAAACCTTTAATCAACTGAGTCGCCCTTCGCGGGTCACGATCAGACTTAACCGGAAGCATCTCTCAAGCGCCCCCCTCTTTATGGAACGCGATCCACTGCCTTTATTGCTGCCTTTTCCGTGACTGGAGGCGCGGGCGCATCACTTCACCAAAGCTCGCCCTCGCCAGAAAGCTAGCCATAACCCGCCCCGAATGCAGCGATAGCTGAAGTTAAAAATTCTAGCCCGGCCGCTAGCTGCTCTTCACGCGTTAGATCAGCTAGGCGAGGGAACGCTGACTGCGATTTAATGACCTGCTCAGCCTCGGTTCCGATCTTGTCTGGAGACCTTCGCCTGTTTCATCCATTGATTGAAGGGATCGGCTTCCAGCTGTGTTTGCACCAGTGCTGCCAATCCGTCGAAGCCACGGCGCATGTCGGTGACGCCGGTGGCGATCCAGATACGGGTTCCAGCGGGAGGTGCAATCATCGCAGCAACTGCTGCAAGGTGAGTTGCAAGGTCTGCGGGTCAGGCGTGCCGGTGATGCGTAGCTTGGCTTTTCCTACTTCTACAAGGATCTCGCAATGGGATTCTTACGGCAGCGGCACTGGTGGCGGCAAGTCAACGGGGGTTTCGATCACCTCGACTGGCAGGAGCATTGCGCTCTGGCCGACCGGGCCGAATGCGCCGTCCTGGTATTGCTGCCGCCAGCGAAAAACCATGTTGGCATTGACGTCGTGCTCGCGAGCAATCATCGACACTGAAGTGCCGGGTTGGTATGAGGCTTCGACGACCTTGCGTTTGAATACGGTTGGGAAGTTCGGGCGGCGACCGGGGCGACGAGCGGGAGCTATATCCAAGATAGTGTCCACTAAAAAATGGTGTCCACTATCTTGGCTAATTTGGAGAACGGTCAGGAGTGGGTGCTGACCGGACGGTTACTTCTTTTTTGAAAGGCCTGAGGTTTCTATCAAGTGTGATCGCCAGGATCCATTTGGCTGTTTGTGCTCGACAAGGCCTGCCAGTAAGCCATGCGCGGCAGCAGCAAGGATTCGGACAGCCAGTGGATCACGGTCAGAGAAAAGCAAGGCAATAGCTTCATCGAGTTGCCGGGAGGCTGCTTGGAATTTCGTGCAGGTGACCTTCATAGCACACGCCCCGTAGATTTATGGCTCACTCGCACCTAGCGGACTTCAGACCACATCCTTGACTATAGGCTTGACGAAAAATATCGGCTGGAGCTTTCTGCGACCACAGCCCCCCCGGAGAGCAACTCGCAGAACGCTCCACGATGCGTAGGTATCAATCCTTCAGTCGCGTTGGTCGTTCAGATTTCAAGGTATTGAATTCCTCATAGATCCACTTTCTGACTTTTTCCCTACCCTGCGTCGTGGATGGGAGTTTTTCATGAAGCATCCACTCTAGAATCAACAGACCATTGAGATTGTTTATTCCGTCCTTCCAGACAATGGAGTTGATCATATCTACAACCTCGTATTTCTCTTTCCGACTAAACCGATCGCTATCCTCCTTCCGTTTCGTTGGATCATCTCCAGGAACAGCTGTCTCACTGTAGTCGTCGTAGTACAGCTCGCTAGGCTTGATTTTGCGAGGTGTTTTCACTGCTGCTTTATCGGTCATGACCATATCTCTCACGCCACAAATCGGGCTAGATTGATCTGGTGCCGGACTGATGGCATTTCAATGCCAATCTTTCTTTTTTCTACAGATACGTAGGTATTTTCGGCTAAGCCATTTGCGATGCCTGCGGAAGCAAGAGTTTTCAAATAGAGAATCTCAGCGAAATGACACCATTACAGAATCGGTTTGGGAAATTGAAGGATCGGGCTCGACGAGGATATTGACAGCGAGTGCCTCGCTCTTGAAATCGCTACATAGAAGAGCTTCGCACTTGCGAAGCGCTCATTCAAAAAATGAGTCGCATCGGGGATCAACACATGGTCGAACTCCAGCCCTTTTAGCAGCAGCGGAGTAGACACGACTCGTTTCGTTGGAGCACGTCCTGTATGACTAAGCCGTTGACGTGCTTGCTGACATGCAGCCGTCAAGCATTCACTGCGTCCGAACGCAACTTCTATCAGAGCACGTCGCGCGTCACTCAGTAGCTCGCCTCGGTGAGTTCGGGACAATGGGTGGGCTTTTTCCTGAGCGATGACGTCGCCAGCATTATCTGCAGAGCCGGATAGACCTAATTTATCCCATGCTGCCTGCCGCCGGGCGTTGAGGTCATACAGGTTTTTAACTTCCGCGGTTTGAGGGATGTCACGCGCCATTGCATCATCAAGCAATGCGGTCAAGGCCATTACCCTCTGCAGCGGACTCTCAGATGCGTCCCATTGCCGACCAAACTGAATGAGGCGCGCCCCTGCCATTTCCTCGATGGCCTGGTAAGCACCTTTAGTGGTTTTCGCGAGGTTGTCGCAAATATTCCGTCGGCTATGGATAGCTGCGCTCGACCCTACGCGCTCATCAACACCATCAAAGAAGAGCGACATGTCGAAAGCGTTGGCTGCTGGTCGATAGCTTATCGGCCCTTGTCTCAAATCGATAGGGATGCCCATTGAGAGCTTCTGGCGCACGTCGGCGATCCACGCGCCTAACGCAGGGTTGCAAGTGTTCCATCTATGTGGTTCGGTAAGCTCATGGGCCACTGGAAAGCTCGGAACAACCTCTGTTCCCCAGCGGATCTTAGACTCTACAAACTCGAAAATGCCCTGCATCGGATCACCGAAAATCAGCGTCGGTACAATACGGGCGAGGCTAATGGCAATGGCGTGCTGGAAGCTTTCGCAGTCCTGATATTCATCGATGTAAATTCGGTCGTAAGAGGACTGAACAATTCGATGGGCAATTGGGCTGGACAGAACGTTGATCGCACCCTGGTACACAAGATTCCACTCTGCACCTCTTGGATTCCTAGGTGGGTGATTGGCAAGTTTTGGAAATGCATATGCGTAACGACTTGCCCAGCTCGCAATGGTGTCGACAGTCACGCGTTCTTTGGGAATGCCCAGACGCTTTACCCGCGCGGTGACGGCATGCACGCCGGCATGGGTATGTGTAAGAATCAGCGAGCTAGGAAAGTAGGCGGCTGCCTTCGCCAGTAGTTCGGTTTTTCCATACCCAGCGGGTGCCACGATCGAGCGGCCACTCAGTTGAAACAGCCAATCAAGTTCACTCGCCATACAGCCACCGCTCTACAGCTTTCAGGCAAACAGACAATGCGCTGGGTTGGCCTTCCTCTACGAGTTGGTTCACAGCAGGAGCAATGGCGCGCCCGCGCTCTTCTGACTTGAACCAGTTGTGTTGGACAGCTAGCTGGGCTAAGAGGTATGGGTTTCCTCCAGCCCCTGGGAGTGCCGGAATCCAATCAGCAAATGGCCCGGTTACATCGCTGCCAGGAAACGAAGGCCTCAACTGCGCCAGGATGGTTGCTGGGCCAAAGGTATTGGTAGCAGCGCGAAGCAACTCATCGACGAGGTCAGGCCAACACGCTTGCAAGATCGCGTGCTCAGTGCAAAGACCTGCCCCGTATTCGAGCACCGCCACGTTAGCACGCTGGAGATTCGCGGAGACCGCAGCAGGTAATCCACGATCAGAGTCTCGAAACAGAGCAATGCTATACCCAAGGTTTGCCAACGCAAGTGCAAGCGAAGGCGCGGCTGCACCATTGCCATCTACGATGGCAGATCCAAGATGCTCAATGGGTACATCATTGTGACGAGTCCTGTAGAGCTCTCGAAGCCCGAGAATCAGGCCTAACTCAGTCGCACCTTCACAAACCAGGATCCGACGAGCAAACAACGCTCTAGGCGCATGCTTTAGTACTTTTGCCAACGCATCCGTTTGTGCCCGAGTGATCCATGCGAGGCCATTACCTCTACGCATGACAAAGAGTGATTCGTCCTTCAGCTCTGAGAGCACCACATCGGAGTGCGTCGTGATCAGAAGTTGGCCCGTAGCAGTCCGCGCATTGACCGCTCGCTCCTGAGTCGTACGCAGCGCCGATACGGCACCTAGTACACGATGAGGTTCCAGTCCCTGCTCCAATTCGTCGACAAGAACTATCGCCCCTTCCATGATCGAAGCCCGCTGAATCGCGAGAGTCGCTAATCGACGTGTGCCCAACCCGGACAATCGAAGGGGCGTCGCACCATCATGCAGAGCTATAGACCCTGAGCTGAAACCGCCTCGGCCAAGTTCGAGATCTGGAGCAAAGCCATCTTTGACGTACGCCCCTAATTCTTTGGCCAATTGTTCAGCGCGTCCGGCCGCCGCAACCAAAGATGGAATGGAGGACAAATTGGCTGTTTGTTTGGCGACCCGATAAGCCTCAGCAAGTTGATGTGCGGCGCCCTCCTGGTCGCCTGACATCTTCGAGAGTACAGAGCCTTGGCCCCATGTCAGATGGCGCGCCTCTTCACCTGCAAGGCGCACAACACCAAACAGTGACCGATCACGGTTGGACAGAACTCGCGGCGTAGGATAACGATCGCAAATGAGCTCCCACACCGGCTCCATAGTTGCGTCGACGGTGAGCCGAACGGTTAACGCCGGCTCATGATCCTCCGCGGGTTCGTCATGAAGCGTCCCATCAGCTGCGATGCCTCTGATATACAAACCAAAGCGCTGGTCAGAGAGGAGCGCCTTGGAAAGCTCCCCGACTGTGACCTCGATTTGGATTGGGGCCTCTGTGTCTCCTTGATGGAAGTCAGCTTCGTTGAAAGTGAACCATCTTGACGACAAGGCCGCTTCTACTGCATCGAGGACAGTAGTTTTTGCACTATCGCCGGGCCCAATTAGGCAACATAGGGGTTGAGATCCGGGAGACCAGATTAATGTTTTGATGCCCCGAAAATTCTGGACTCCAAGGTGTGCAATTCGCATCAGTCAGTCCCTTTCAAGGTGAATGTCCATATCAGCGTTTATCGACTCAACCAAAGCTCTCTCGACAACAAGGGTCTCTAATGCAGTTAGCGGCCGAGGCTATCGAAAATTGGCGGATCGCAGTTTTGGAGCAGCGCGTCACGCGCGGTTCGCGTTAGGTCAATAACTGACCCGACGCGAACCGGATACTCGATGAGATTAGTCGAGAGCACTTAGAAATGGCGCATTTGCTGCACCTTTTCTAGCTTACTGCAGAAGCTCATCGTCCCGTTTTTCGACCCCATTCGGGCCAATAGCCCAATCGTCATTTGGGACATTGCCACCCACGAATGTTCCTTCGGCACCAGTAAAATTGCATTCGAAGATATTGGCGTTACGAAAGTCGACGCCATCCACCTTCGCGCAAAAAAACCTTGCGCCTCTGAGATACGAGCCGCGGAAATCAGCGCCCTGTAAATCAGCTTTAGAGAAATCGGCCTTCCAGCAACTAGCCCCCGGCCGAACCAATGGATCAGCGGTGACCGAGTAAAATTTGGCGTTTTTAAAGTTGGAGTGACTGAAACTCGTAACATCTAGAAGCCAGTGCCAATGTACGAGGCTGCCTGGTGCTTGAAGATGGCTAAAATCGGGAACCTTCCGCCGCTCAAGCACCTGGTGAATCTTGCTAAAAAGCAAGCTGCTGAAATGGAAACCGCTGAAATCGATATCGCGCTTGGTCGCTGCGACGGCTAACGGTACTTGATCACGTAGGCACTCGATCAGCGCGTCGAACTGGAGCCCGAATCGAGCACGGCGAAATTGTCCCTCATAGGGTTGGTTCCAGTATCCCTGAGCGTAACAATGCTTGGTGTAATTGGAGATCATCTGCTCTTCGGCAGCGATATTCCTGTAGGTAGTACCGTATTCGCTGGCGATAACACGCAGACATGTGCCTAGCCTGACATTGCCTCGTTTAAAGGACTTGGTGTGGGAAAGCCTTTTCACGGCGACCGGACAACCTTCACGAAACTCGCGAAGCATGACTGCAGCGTCAGATTTGAAGACACTGAGGGAGGGAGTAACAAAATTCTTCATGGCCAAACCTCTCACGGCCAACGCTAAACCCTAGTATTTCGTTGACCATTCAAGATGGCGGAATCGAAAAAAGTGAAGCAACGGTGCAGAGGCTTTACCTAGCTAGGGCTGAACGCCACCGTCATTGGCGCTTAAGCAATACTGAAAAATTTCTGGCCACGAGTCAAGTCGATTGCTGGGCCTTCGTGAAATTAAGCGAGCTCCGTTTCTTTACTGGCTGTACACCGTCCACAGAGGATCAATCCAAGTCGTATAGCTCTGACTCATCATCTCCAGGCGCATCCCCCAGTCGGGATCGATAGGGACACTCGCAAGACGCATCGTCCCCCCTGCCCCACTTCCCATTAATGGCATCCAGCGCACCCATGACTTTCTCAGTGGCAATCGGCTGAGCGGTCGAGAAAAGATCTTCGGTGTACTCGCCTTTCTGGCAAAGATTAACCAAGAGCACCTCAGCTTTGCTGTACTTAAAGCCTGGCCGGAAAATGCGATCCACTGCTTCTACGGCGGCTTTTGTTATCAACCGAACATCGTCGGTTGGGTACGGCAATTCGACCAAAACGCCGTTGGCGTACTTTGCTTCTTCCGGATTAAACATGCCGGTGCGAATACTCACCCTGATCTTCTTGCACAGCGACTGCTGGGCCCGCAGTTTCTCTGTAGCCCGCATCATGTAGGTGGCAACAGCTTCCTTGATCGGTTCGATCTCAGTGAGTCGCTTACCAAACATGCGAGAACAGCAAATTTCCTGCTTGGGTGGATCAGGCTCATCCAGTTTAAGGCATGGAGTGCCGGCCAACTCACGGGCGGTCTTTTCGATCACCAAACTGAATTTTTTCCGCAGTGTCCAAGGGTCAGCTCTGGACAGATCCCAAGCAGTCTTGATACCCATCCCCTCAAGGTGAAGAGTCATCTTTCGCCCAACACCCCAGACATCAGAGACCGAGCACTTCTTGAGCACCCAGTCACGCTTGGTTTGGTCACGAAGATCGACTACGCCACCGCTCTGTGCCTGCCATTTCTTGGCCGCATTATTGGCCAGCTTGCTGAGTGTTTTCGTACCAGCGATGCCAACCCCGACCGGGATACCGGTGGATTGATAAACCTGTGCTCGGATCTTTCGTCCAAGCGCGTCGAGATCACCAGGTACCCCTGTAGTTCCGGGCTAGGCCTCTCGAAAGCGACCAGAGGTGTGGCTGCAGGCAAAGCTGAGTGAACTGCTGATGTGTGACTCTCCTCGCGATAGCCTATTTCCCTCAGAGTGTGGTCGGCCATGCAGAATGTGGTAGTGCTGGCCGAAGATTGCCACGATGCGACGACCGAGGTCTGCGTCTTCTCCGAGCGCGCACTACTAAGTTTCCAGTAACACCGCACGCGCCAAGAACTCTTGCTCAACGTGGTATCCGTCAATCACTTGCGAGTAATGGGTGCTGGTGATCTGGATTAGCTCACCCAGGCACTCGGCAGTCTCAGGTGCGAGAAGACCCGATGGCATGCTGTCTTCATCACAAGCTCGTTTGCACTTTCCAGAATGGAATCCGGGAATGCTCGGGCTGAAGCCGATTGACACCAGAACTTAGTATTGATCTAGGTGAGGATGCCTTACTGGAAAACACTGTACCGAACCCTGGCCGGGAGAGACGGGTCACTGCCTCGGTCGCAGCCTTGGTCATGAGCCTGACGTCGTTGGTTGTATATGCGGTGAATTACATCGCCCTTCGCGAAACGCAAGCGGAGCGCGCAGGCCATAGGCCGAAGGCGTGCGGATGGAAGCCCGCAAGGGCCGAGACCCGGAACGGGGCTTGGTTCACGACAGACAGCCCGCAGGGCACGCCAATAAACGCTGATGAAAGAAAAACTCGACTCGAGAGAACCACGAGTACGAGGGGCGTCCGCTCAAAGAGGAAGTGTTTTCAAGTGCCGTACTCTTCTACCCTACTTCCGATTTCGCCCATAGATCCGAGGTAGTTCCTGTGACAAGGCAGCTCGGCGATAAAATCTAACTTGATGAGCATTTCAGGGATGCCATCAAGTAGGTCAGCCACCTCCAACCTCTTCATGCTAGCAAAGGCCCTCTCGGCAACGAATCCCTCAAGATCCAAATCCTGGAGGGCAACAAACCACCCTTCACGGCTGTACGAATCAAAGATTCCAGAGGCCAAATTAATACCCCCCTTTCTTGACGATCATGACCAGCCCCGAGGATCAAGTTGTACAGGGAAAACGCCTTTGATGATGGCCTTCCCGAAAATCACTGCAGTATCGGAGGTGTCTGATGAACTGTTTGAGAAAGACGAAGGTAGTCGCGCAAGCTGGCACGTCCATTTTCCCGCTGGAAAGTAGCGAGCACATACCGCGAATTCACGGTTGTCATCACCCAAAATCTTCCCTCGCGCTCGACCTTCAGCACATCAGAAGTCCGGATCAG
>LNAP01006507.1_pt1 | contig 10049 bp, 11 predicted proteins | sample 602601 | NCBI WGS metagenome assembly LNAP01 (sample SAMN02440304, study PRJNA202911) | soil metagenome | biome: Subtropical and temperate rainforests or woodlands; isolation source: soil samples (1 kg each in a 20% v/v slurry with milli Q water) were... ...
AAGAAATTTACGGCACTGCGGGGAAAGAAGCCGAAGAAGAAGAGGAGGAAGTGGGGAGAGAAGTAGAAAGAGAGGTCAATGACGATGCAAATTGTGCGCCTCCAGCCAAGCGCCAGCGCAGCGGCACGCAAGGCAGCAATGGCGAGGATGTTTGTGATGAGTCGTTTGCCGATAAATTCATTTACTAAGTTCTTTCTTTTTCGTTGGTATCGTCAGTAATTAGTAAAAAAGCATTGCTTGAAACTTTTTCGCAGTACATTTAATGTAAAATTATTCAAAACTTTCGTGCATGTAAAAAGTCGAAACGACAGACAAAAAATAGTCTAGAAAAGCATAGCATCTCCGCTCTTTGACATGATTACAAAGGCGTGCCACTGAAGGAGCCGTCCCGCTCGTCTGCGCTCTCCGTACCTGTTGCTGTTTGGTTAGAAGCATGATCGAGTCCTTTGGTGATTATTTGCACATCTGGCTCGGGGTCTCGGTCGTACACCTCCATGCCTGCAATCAGCACAATGATCGCGCATATGTCCAGCAGCCCTTCGTTGCCCCCAAAGAGACTCCGGTCATTGACGTGCACGTCGTAGCCCCAGAGCACCAAAAAGGCCAGCAAGATAGCCGCCTCGATGGCTCGACCAAGGATCTGGTGGCTCAACGTGAGCACCGTGCCCATACAGACCACCACCACCGCGTTGCAGATAACGTACCCCAGCACCACGCCCATGCTCTCGGAGCAATCCACGTACATGTCGTCTTGCGCGAGGTGCGAGTCGAACCCGAGGAAACAGCGCCAGCCGGCGTACACGTTGGAGAAGAGTGCAGAGAACGTGTCATATCCTGCTATGGCTGCGAATAGATATAACCGATAGAATGAGATAAGTGAAAAAAAAATGGAAAAGAACAGAATATCTACAGTATAGAGATTTTTACCTCGTATAATATTGACCAAGACAGCGATACATATGGTCACGACGAACTGATAAATAAACAAACACGATGTGAGATACATGTTGTCCGTGGGCCGGGACCATTCAATAATGTTCTTCTCCTTGTACAAAGTGGACAATCCATGCAGCGAGGTGGCTGCGAGGAACGCAAAGCAGCACAATACGATGGTATTGGTGGAAGAGCTGATGAGGTCCATTTTCCAGACAAGTATCTTTAGCAAGCAGAACCCGATCGCCGTGGCAATCAACCCCACTCCAATATAGTTATTCTGCGTATAATGTCGCTCCGGAAATATTATTTTCGAGCCGAGGACCACAAAGATTGTGCTGGAGTGCATCAGCACGACTGTCATCGTGGGCGGAACACCGGACGCTGAAAATGCCATACATAAGAAGGGAATTGTGTCTGCTACCGCCATGGCGAATATCGTGGCTTGTGGAAACTCTGTCATATCCTCCTCTTCTTCGTCCTTTTGCAAATATTTCTTTATCTTTGTCAGCGCGATGAATGTTATGGCTGAGAACAGAAATATTATCTGCACCAGCACAAATTTGTAAGGCAGCATGCGATCCACCATTATTTTAAACGTAATTCGTTCGACAGCGGTTGCCACTATTAACACCGTCACCGACAGAGCGACTACAATATTTTCACGAGTTGCATAGACATTGTACAATTGCTTGAAGTACTCGACAGAGTATTTCTCAACGTCTTCGCTTCCAATCTCCGCGTTCATCATTGTGTTGTAGTCCGTGTGCCCATGTCCATGTACGTTACCCCCTGACTTATAGCCTGCTGAATGCAGCAACCCAATCGATTCGCCGTTATAGTCACCCATGCTTCTAGCCCACCAACAACAAATAAAGTGTCTTCATACAACTGCTGCTCAATCCACTGTGGGAAGTTTTTGTACGTACAATTGCCCTTCGCCAACCATTTCATCGAAAAGTATTGGACCGATTCAGTTGCTTTTGACCTAAGTATCGCGTGAAGTGATTCTGGTTTAGCCTTGTCCACACGGTTGTTGCACTAATTTACAATGCCTAAGAAAGGAGGAAAGAGAGTAAGAACAACGACGTCGTACTGATGATTTTTCGTTCATTCCAAACTAACCGATCGCTAAACTGATCCTTTCAGACAAAGTCCAGGACACACGAGTCAGGACCTCCCCCTGGTGTGAACCTCCCTTCTGGTACCAGCGGTGCAGAGGAAAGAGATGTCCCAAGAAGTATTGTTGCTAAAGCCAACAAGGTTCGTTTCGTGAATTGCAAAATGAAATTGCAACAGGTGAAGTCAACACTACTTATTCTTTCCACAGGTTAGCCCAATCGTTGGTGAACTGGTTAGAGACATCAGAAAGCTTATGGGTCCTTACACTGCCACCAACTTACGTGAGAAGAGGTAATTCGCATTTCCATCGCCAGTTAGTATTGAAGCAAAAGCTCACCATGCATAAATTTTCTTTGCAGCTATAACCGCATGAAAGACTATTCCGCTGTGGCCGGACAGCTCGGTATTACTCATTTGGTGGTGATATCCCAGACTCAGCAGAACGTTATTATGCGTCTGGGTAGATTCCCCGATGGTCCTACCCTGCACTTCCGGATCAACGCGTACTCACTGTCCCGCCAAGTACGTGCCACGCAGAGACGCCCGTACGACAGTCCCGCAGCCTGTAAGAATGTTCATATATTGACATACATTTTTTATGAATTTATTACGTTACGTTGTATTACGTGGTTTGTTGCAGTTATGACGCCGCCTCTGGTGGTTCTGAACAACTTCAGCCAATCGGTCGAAAGTCACACTAAATTGATGCGTGTGACCTTCCAGCACATGTTCCCCACTATCAACATCAAGACAGTGAAACTCAGTGAGTGCCGGCGAGTCGTGTTGTTCCATCTGATGGAGGATGGAAATGTGGAAATGAGACACTATGCTGTGCGGGCCAACCCCGTGGGCGTGAGCAAGAGTGTGAAGCGCATTATTGAGGCCAAGCTGCCCGATTTGGGGTCCTTGGAGGATATCAGTGAGTACATTGAAGGCACTGCAGGCATGAGTGGCTTTGCGTCGGACTCGGAAGCAGAAGATGAAGGCTCCAGAGTAAGTATTTCATGACTTTTATTATGCCTCCATCTAATTCCTTGTTTTCATTCTAATGTTTCGTGATCACATTCTGTGCAGGTGACTCTCCCTGACCGTTTCATTGGCAAAGGCAACGCAAAATCGCAACAAAGTGCGATGAAGCTCACCGAACTGGGCCCGCGATTGACGTTGGAAATCTTTAAGGTGGAACAAGGTGTGAATGAAGGTGATGTGCTGTATCACAAATTCGTGCACAAGACCCCTGCAGAGGCGGCCAAGATCAAGGCCAAGGTACGTTAACGCCTTTCCACTGCATATATTTACAGACAGTCTTCTTTGCGTTTTTTGCAGTATTTTGACGTTGTATGCGCTTCTTTTCTTACAGATTGAAAAGAGCAAGCGATTAAAAGAGGACCGCAAGGCAACCCAGGAGGCCAACGTCAAGCGCAAGCGCGAAGCCGAGGCCGAGAAGAGACAAGCAAAGATTGACCGCAAGCGCCGCAAGATTGAAGGAGCCAGTGGGGAGCAGGAAGGTGGCGTGGACAGTGACAGCGGCAGTGACAATGACGGAGGTGATGTGGATGATGATGAGAACCAATATGGAGAGTACGATGGCATTGAGAATGATGGCGAGTACTCTGGGGAAGAGGACGATGATAGCGACCAGGAGTAAAAAAAATGCTGTGTTTTTTATTCCCTTCCTCGTGTATATACCTTTGAACACGCATAAACTAGCAACATAAAAGAGCGGGTTCATGACAATAGCTTTTGGTTCAACAACAATTTAGAAGTACGAATAAAGAACCACTTAACAATGGGCGCACAACAGTAAAAGCAATGCATTTATGTTAGGTTGCTTGTCTTCTTGATCTCGGCATATCGAATCGGGTCGAACACCTTCGATTTCAAAGCATACGCCTGGAGGTCCTTCATGAGGGATAAGTCTTTAAGGCGGTCAGGGAGCGCATCCTTTCCAGTAATATAATTAAAGATGTCGATCGTTTCTTCGTTTAAAATTGTCTCGTATTCATCGAGCTGAGCGTGCGAAAGCGTTGGAACGAATTCCACCGCCCAGGAGCCCATCAATATGTCCGCCTCAAGCCATCCGCGCTGCTTCGATCTATATATCATTCTTTTGCGCCTCGCCACATCCTTGTCAGCAGGATCCATTTCTGCTTCAATCTGCACGTGACGAGCGCGAAGGTTGTTGTTGATGGTCTGAACTTTGATGGCTTGTTCATCAGTCAGACCAACCAAAGTTGGTGCAGTGTACTGTGCCCGTACTGCAGATACATGAAAGCTATTCAGACTATACGAAGAAACTCGTTTTGATTGTTTAATGCAAGTGCGTAGCATCTTTTTTTATTTCAGATGCGTTGGTGTCCTATTGAAACAAAACAGGAACCAATGAGTCACCTTCACACTTCTGACGAAGGTCCGATAATCATTTTCAAACTTTATATTAGCAACATTTTCGCATCTTAACTTTTTTTGGCTGAGTGGTCAACTTTGCAGATTGATGATGTCGAAGTGATGTGTTCGAAACTGACCCGGATCAAAAAGAAAGTTCGTTTTTGCTTTCTCACTTCGCTTCGTCGTCTCGCGTGCAAATCTGGCATTTAGAAACGTGACCTCTTCAACCGCAAAGTTGATTATGCAAGCATCAATATCAAAGTATTTTGGTGCGAAGCCTAATAAGGCAGGTGTACCGTCTGTTGCCAGTACGTGCATTCCACAGGTTATAAATTTGTGCGACGAGTCGGATATTTGCGAACCAACCAGAAACGAAAGATCGGTGGACATGAACTTCGAACTTAATCCAGTCAAACACAGCCAATTTGCAAGCGCAGTTAGTAAGGCATTTGTTGTCCAGTCAAACAGCCCCACCGTTCGGAACGGAGCAGAGAACTTAAAGGCATCAAAGTTAACGCCATTGGAGCAACAAGTGGTGGATATTCGAAAAGCATTCCCAAATACTATACTGATAGTCGAGTGTGGATACAGGATGAGGTTCTTTGGAGACGATGCGGTTATTGCTGCAAAAGTTTTGAGTATTTATGCACACATGGACCACAACTTTATGGTGGCAAGTATTCCCACTTTCCGCACCGTGGTACATTGTCGGCGTCTCGTCGCAGCTGGTTACAAGGTAATCCGTCGTCTTTGACGCTTAATTAATATACTTAGGTGGATTATTCATTTCTTGTTTGCGCAGGTGGCGGTGGTTCGTCAGACAGAAACCGCAGCGCTCCGCAAGGCTGGAAAAGCCTCCACAGCGAAGAACAAAACGATCAAGGCCGCAAGTGTTGGAAGCAGCAACAGCAATACGTTCGCGCGCGGAGTAGTTGGGGTGTTCTCTCCAGGTGTGCTTGAGTTTGTTCTGCCTCTGAATGTATTTTGTTGTTTTTATGCATTGTCTGATATCGCATAATTGTTTCGCTTCACTTGTTTTATTAGGTGCCAACGTGGAAGAATTTGATCCAGCATTTCGTGAGCTGGTGCAAACGACAAACTCCACAGCTGCCCAGGATGTAGAAAACGATGCAGATAGTTTGGACGGTGACGAGGGTGGGGCGGAAGATGCGGGTGCAGTGCTGCTGGACACTGCGGTAGGGGTAGACGATGCAGAGGAAGCGGATACCACCGATGTTTGGATTACTTCCCTGTACGAGGAGCGCATTGAGTCAGAGTCTTTGCCCAGCAAACGAGTAGTTGCGATTGCGTCGGTGGACGTGCGCGCCCACAAGGTGCAGTGTCTTACTTTCTCTGCCAGAGGTGACGGCGATGCGATCGAACAAGATATCTCTTCGTATCTCGACTTGCTCAAGGTAAGGTACCCCTAAACGGAATTTTGTTTGCAAAAGATACAAGTTGTTAAATTGCACAATTCTCCTTTTCTTTTAGCCGACAGAGATTATTTACAGTGAGAACATGTCGGACAGTGTCGTGAGACTCCTCTCAGGCTTATTAGGCTCTGCCGAATTTGCTAATAATACTGGAACCACTGCTGAAACTGTGTCAACTAAATTTCTGAAGCGCCTTGCACCGCTGCCAGTGATGCAGTTCCTGACATCGTCGTTGCTCGAAAAACCGTCTGAAAGTGCCAAAGAGCAAGCAGGCACGGACTGGCTAAATGACGCCGACATCACTGCTGAATGCCGTTGTGCAGTGTTCGGCCTGGCTGCGTACTTACATACATTGAACTTGAGTCGTTCCTTGTGTGACCCCGCAGTAGAAGTGCTAAACCGCAGTGACGATTGTATAGGGGACACTCAGAAGGGAAGTTCAGTTGTAACATCATCGTCGGAAAGTAAATTGAAAGAACCTGCCGACAGCCGCCCTGACTCATTTAAGCTGGACGCAGTCACGGCGCGCGATTTGGAGGTATTTCAGTGTGCGCTCGGCCCCAGTATGACGGAAAGCAATGCGCACGGTGGCGCGCTGGAGAGAAAAGTGCAGCAAAAGGAAAAGAAAGCGGGACAAAACGACGCACTCCAACCAATGTCACTGTTTGATGTGATCAACTTCTGCAAGTCTACATACGGTCGTCGCACATTGCGCCACTGGCTGCTGCATCCGTTGTGTCAGCTGTCCTACGATTTCGTGAACCGAACGATGGCCATTCATGGCAGGGCAGACCGACCGCTCTTCGTTGCCTGGGATGGACAAGGTAGTGTGGCGGATTACCAAATGCATAAAGCTGTCTTTAGCGGCGGGGCGGAGACAAAACATACTGGCGGCGGTGCCTCGTCAAAGTATGTAGATATGTTCATCGCGATGCAAGCAGAGTTTTTCCTCTTGAATCCTCTGAGCACCTTTTCTTTTCAAATATTGGCCGTGCGGCTATTACTGGGTATGCCGATCACCACTAATGTGCCTCGCATGCGGAAAAGGGATGTTTATATGCGCTGGTTGACTGATGAAAAGCTGTTACCTTGGGTATCAATCAACTCATTGGAGAAGGCTTATCAAGAATTGAAGGCGCTATTGCCCCCAACCACCCCTACAGAAGCATAGTTAATCGTAATACTATTTATATTTGCTACCATTTGTAAGGTTATTCGGTTGATATATATAAAATGTCGAGCTTTGTGACCTTTCTGGCTTTGCGGTATTATTAGCTTCTCATTTATATATACATGCACGTAGGGACACTATAAAAAACACACAGAAAAGTGACACTCACTTTTATCTTGTAGGCGAAGCTCACTAAACTTATAACAGCTTTGACTTAGATAAATTGGTTTTATGCAGCGCAGAGTGGTCAATATGTCGCTTGAACGACTCGATTGAAGTGAATTGCCGGCGGCAGAGAAGACAGCAATGTGGTAAACTGGCGGTGGATGGGGCAGGTTTGGTACCAGAACGTAGTTCATCTTGCATGTTAGCAATTGGCGTATCATGCGTTACAGGTACTGTGTCAACATGTTGGCCACTGTTTCCAACGCAATCGGTATTACCGGTACGACCACAAAATTTCTTCCAGCTATGAGAATGGAATTCCAAATCTTCATCATCAAATATTTCGTTAAAAGCTTTAAACTTCGCTTCAGTAGATGAGTCGGGTGCGTGAAACCTCTTGCGCTTGATTTTAGGATCGTGCTCCTCATCGAATTCACCTCTTCGTCGCTCTGTTGCGTCGGATTTGGTGCTGGTGTTATTCGGGTGTTCTGAAAGGTTATGCTCCTGTTCTGCTGACTTCAATAGTGATTCGTAGGCGTGCTGAAGCTTTACAAAGCATCGTGGGGCTATTGCGTCATCATTTTTGTCCGGGTGGACGAGAATGGCGAGCTTTCGGTACTGGCTTTTCAACGTGATGGTAGTCCAATTGGTCTTAAACGGAAGATCAAGGACTTCCCAATCCGTCCCGGCATTGTCGATCTTTGCAAGGGCGATACACTTTTCATTCAACATAAGACTGCAGTCATCATTCCCTGCACTAAGGCTTCAGGGCAAACAAGTTTTCTAAAGTGTCTGCATTGATGAGTTTTATTATTATTACTCATTGTAAACACATCAATGTGTTCAGACACATGCATTGCTACATGCTTGCAGTCACAAGTCGATACTTATACTTCAAAGACAGGCATGTTTCTGGAGAGGATACTGTCAGTAAGAGCTTCGTTGTAGACGGCGTAACCACCAAAGTTGGCGCCTCTGGCTGCGGATCCCTCCGCGCTGGGAATGCGCGAAGCAAGGAAGGCCTCCGCAATCTGAGAGATATGAAAAAAAAAACATTTTGTGAGCAAATCAATGCATGAATTATAATAAGAGTGACCTCAGTCCTTTTTTTTACCTGTTTGTCGCCGTATCGGACTAGAATGGAGGCCTGGAGGGCGAGGGCCAGTCGGTCAACCAGGTTGCGGGCCCCTCTCTGGCTCTCCAGGGACAGCGGGTCCTTGCGCACCGCGTTGACCGTGGCCTCCACCTGAGCCACGTAGGCATCCAGTCGACTGTCGCTGCCTCGCACCTGTTGAATGTCTTTCAACAAGATGGGCAGCGCGGCGTGGCCTCGAAGAATGTCCAGCGCAATCACATTGCCGGAGCCTTCCCAGATGGCGTTGAGCGGGGACTGGCGAAACAGCCGAGCCATGGGAAAGTCCTCCACGTAACCGTTTCCGCCCAACGCCTCCATGCACTCGTACACAAAGCCAGGAAGGCGCTTGGTCACGAAGTACTTGCTCACACTCACGCCGATGCGAAAAAGCTCCTTTTCAGTCTCGATATCGTCGGTAGAAGAGGACGAGGAAGAGGAAGAGGCAGTGTAGTACCGGTCGAAGGCACGGGCCATGTACATGGCGTTCATCGTGTGAGCCTCCGACTCCACGCACAGATCGGCCAGGAGGTTGCGCATCAGGGGCTGGTGAATTAACTTGTGGCCGAATGCCTTGCGCCCGTTCTACAAGTGATCAAAGTAATGAGAGTGTGAACAAATAGGTATTTGATTTAAGTAGTTAAACAAGTTACTTACAGCGTGGTTTAGAGCGAGTTGCAGAGCGCGACGCGCGGCTCCCGCTGAGCCCAAAGCACAGTCCAGACGAGTTGACTGCACCATCTCAATGATCGTCTTCACACCCTTGCCTACGTAAAGGAAAAACAATGATTTTATCAGCAAAACTAGAAATACAACAATACTCGTAACACACGGAAGCTTCTTGCCTACCTGGTTCTCCGACGAGCTGGCCCCACGCACCCCTGTACTCTACCTCGCTGGAGGCGTTGGCGCGATCGCCCAACTTGTCCTTCAGACGCATCACCTGCATAAAAAGAAATTAGAATTGCGTCGTCGTGTGAAGAGTATTGATTTGCTAGGAGTAATAAAATACAATAAAACGAAAGGAAGAAGAGAACTAACCTGAAAGCCTGTGTTTCTCTCGCCAGTGGTGGGCACCCAGCGCGGCACCAAGAAGCACGAAGGAGCGACCTTCGGGTCAGCCGCCACTGCCGATGAGGTGCTTCCATCTGGTGAGATCTTGGCCAGAGTCAAGAAGGCATCGCACATAGGGGCGGAAGTGAACCACTGACAGCGAAGCGATAGCGATTAAAAAAATGTTCGTGAATCTGAAGGAGATATGGTGGTCGCAAGGGAACAAGCACCAGACTTTGTAGTGCACTTCCAAACTGGTGCAGTACGCTAATATACAGTGGGCTGGCCATATCCTTACCTTGTGTCCAGTAAGACTGTACGCATTGTCGCCCAGCGGGACGGCAGTGGTGGTGTTGGCTCTCACATCGGACCCTCCCTGCTTCTCAGTCATGCTCATGCCGATGGTGATGCCGAGCTTCATCAGGCGATCGATCGACTCCTCGAAGATCGCGCGCTCCTCGAAGAGGTACGAGAGGTTGAACGCCATCACGCTCTTGTTGTCGTTCGTGAGGCTTTGGCGGCTTTGGCCTTCGCACGCTCAGCGGCTGGATCGCCCCCACGGGCGATATCGAGCCGGTACTTGTCAGCCTCCAGCCGTGCGTCTCTGAGGCTCAAAGCAGGGAATGTCCCCAGGCGCTATCAGGGTTTTCCT
>LNAP01006508.1_pt1 | contig 10048 bp, 10 predicted proteins | sample 602601 | NCBI WGS metagenome assembly LNAP01 (sample SAMN02440304, study PRJNA202911) | soil metagenome | biome: Subtropical and temperate rainforests or woodlands; isolation source: soil samples (1 kg each in a 20% v/v slurry with milli Q water) were... ...
AATGAAATCAACGGTCTACCCAGACCACCCCCGCGCCAGTGCTAGCTTTGCGTACCGTCACTTATTGCACTGAAAACGAGGAGACCCCGGTGCTGGCGACGAGGGAAAGCACTTCCATCGTTCCAGCGGATGCTTTTATTGAGCCAGACTGGCGAAGTGGCAAGGCTGTGCAGACGCGCTTCGGTCGCGCAAACGGCGACCCATGGCCATCGCCGATTGTGCAATGTGTGGACGGAATCGGGGAAACCGTTGCTGCTGAGGGGGGCGGATAAATACTTGGACTGGTTTATGCCGTAAGGCCGAGACTCTGTCGATACTCAATAGGGCTAAGCGAGCCGACAGAGATCTTGATCCGCTTCTCGTTGTACCAGCGGATGTAGGAGTCAACTACTTCAATGAACTGCTCAATGGTCGTGGCCTTCCAGTCCCGAGGATAGAACAGTTCCGTTTTCAATCGCCCGAAGAAGCCTTCGCACGCGGCGTTTTCAGGCGAACACCCCTTGCGCGACATCGAGCGAATCAACTTCGCGTCACCGATCCTCGATAGCCAGCCAGGCCAGCGATAGTGTGCTCCCCGATCAGAGTGGACGACGGGCCGGACATTGCCTCCGGCTGCTGTCTCGATGGCCGCATCGAGCATCGTGTTGACGAGCTCAGCGTAGGGATGCGCCCCAATGGTCCAGCTGATGACCAGGCCATCGAAGCAGTCGATGACGGGCGATAGTTAGACCTTGCCCGCCGGGATCTGAAACTCTGTGATGTCTGTGAGCCATTTCTCGTTCGGGGCTGCTGCGTGGAAGTTACGATTGATGAGATTCTCGGGCGCCCGGCTGATTTCTCGGAGCCGCGAACAGAATCGTCCGCCGAGCCTGAAACGGATTGCGCAGTTCTCGCATTCCCGTCTTCTTCAAGGCGTAGAGTCTTGATGAGCTGGTCTATAAATAATGGAATACCGTATTCAAATTTGTACTCGCGCATCAGTGGGCCATTCCTCTCGGCGGCCCTTTGACGACAACGCTGTATGAGGATGTCTCTGTTTTGAAGTACAAAATCGTGCAGCACGATCAGTTTAGTGCGTTGTGACGATTGCTACATCTTGAGACGACAGAAGGTATACAGCGATTATTTTAAAAATAGAGAGAAAAATCGACTCTTATCGTACCTGTATTCTCCATTTTTCTAGAGAGGGGACCCTGCTTCGGCAATGGGTAATTGTATGGACTGGGGACATCGCTGGCGGGTGTGCGGGGACATAGGTGACACATTGAATTAGATTTTTTTCGTCTGCCTGGTGTCAATTTCCAGGCAGTGATGGTGGGCAAAGAAGACGTCATACACGCCGTCTTCTGCCTCCCGGGAACGAATTCCTACGGGGTACCCCTGCAGTGCATTGGTGAGCTTGTAGCGCTTGCCTTTGAATCTCAATTCACCGTTCCAGGCCACCTTGCGCACGTCGTCTCCCGATGCGTACTCGATGTCTTTCAGCCTCTCGGGAAACTGTATCGGGCTGGGCTGGTAACGTGTGACCGGCGTGGCCAGTGCCAGCGCCTCGTGCGGCCGCTCATGGTTGTAGACGCGCCTCCACGCGTCAAGCTCGCGCTGCACATGCGCGAAGTCCTCAAAGCAATTCCTGCTGATCACTTCGGCTTTGAGCGAGCGGTGAAACCGCTCGTCCTTGCCGTTGGTCTGCGGGTGGTGGGGCCGGCTGTGGCTGACTCGTATACCCAGGCGCACGAGCCAGATGCCCAGTTCGGTCAACCTGCCCGGCTCCCTGGGCGATCCCCAGGGCGCGCCATTGTCGAAGTTGATCTGCAGCGGCAGCCCGTACAGCCGGAACACCCGCTCCATCTGGGCCTGCACGATCTGCGTCGTGGTCTGGCCGCAGGCGTGCAAGGCCAGGTTAAAGCGCGAATGGTCATCGATCATCGTCAGCGGCGAGCACCGCCCTTCAAAGGTCTCAAAATACCCCTTGAAGTCGGTCTGCCACAACGCGTTGGGCTTGTCTCGCTCAAACCGCTGCCAGTGCGTGGCTGCCGCGCTGGCCTCGGCGCTGATCAGGCCGTGGCGGTGAAGGATGGACGTCACGGTGCTCGGGGCAACTGCGGCAGTCCCCAGATCGGCCAGGCGTCTGCTGATCTTGCGCCCGCCCCAGGCCGGGTGTTTGCCACGTAACGCGACCACTGCGCTTTCGACTTCAGCAGCGCAGATGCCCGGACTGCCGGCCAGCCGGCGGTCAAAGGCTAGATCGACTACGAGTTCGCACCAGGTGCATCGCAGACTTGTGTTCAACGAGAGAAGCAACGGAAAAATTCAGTCGAATTCTAATCAGTGGGCGCACGGTCCCTGTCCATCTGGTTGCTTCAATAGCGAGTGACTCTTCGACTTTGGCGCCAAGTACTTGCAGCGCTCTCAAGCTTAGTGGGGCGAGAGCAGTTGGACAAACGCTTGCTACGGGCCGTCCGGTGCAGAAGACTGTCTGAGAGGCTTGGGTCGCGTGGTGTGCTTGCCGGGCCTGAAGAATTTTTGGCGCTCTCCCAGAGGGAGGCGGCTTGGTGGCAGCCGCGACGTCTATTGTCGCGACGATGCTCTGGTTTGTCCTGCTGAACTTCATCCAACCTGGCGATGGCTCAGAGCCTTGGATGCATCATTCGCTGGACGCTCAAGTTTTGATTGTTCTGGCGCGCCATTTCCTTGATTGCACCGCCTGTATGCTCAACTCGTGCACGAATCCGTAGACGACCTCCGCGGCACGACCCAATGGAAATGTCCTCGGCACGCCTAGAAATACCGTGCGTGTGAGTGCGTCGCCTTCTAGCTCACATGCATCAATATCTTCTCGCTGAAGCGACTCCTCCATTGCACATGAAGGAAGGATCGAGAAACCAATTCCGGCTCGAATAGCGTTCATCAGCAGCGACGCCCCATTAATCTCTGCGACTACCCGTGGGGCAAGTTGCCGCTTTAGCCACGCCTCTTCAATACTCTCGCGTATGCCATTTGGTCGGCTCAACATGATGAAAGGGAGCGCGGCGCAATTCTCGAGAGTCCATGGCTCCGCGCGATCTAGCGTGCCTGATGCACCCACCAGCAAAAGCGGCTCTTCCACGATAGGCATGAGCTTTAAGCCATTGCTGTTGTTGCCGTCACACAGGACGGCAAGGTCCAACTTGCCCTGTGCGAGGAACGCAGAAAGCACTGCGCTTGGACCTTCGGTGATAACAAGACGGACTGCGGGCAATTCGGCACGGACACGTCGCAGCAAATTCAGGCCGATCAGCGATGCGACAGTCCATGGAAGACCGAGTGTGACGAGCCCCGATATACCGGACTCCGCCTGCACGGCGATCGACTGAGTTTCTGCCACCTGTTTGAGAACTGCTTTGGCGTGTGCAAACACTGCGGCGCCAGATTCGGTGGGCGTAACTCCCCTGACAGTCCGTGTAAGAAGGCGTACCCCCAACTCCGCCTCAAGGCGCGCGACTTGGCCGCTGAGCGCTGGTTGTGCTATGTGCAGTTCCTTGGAAGCGCGGGAGACACTCCCGGATTCAACAATGCAGACAAAGTACTTCAACTGACGTAAATCCAAACAACGCTCCCTACTGGTTATCCCGGATATATCGCCGCCGTATGCCGGTAGCCGCAAGCTGTATTTGTGCGGCTAAGGCAATCATACGAAACTCCCTACAGTTTTTGGAGATGAAATTGAGCGGTGAAATTTTGGTAACCCGTGAGAATGCGGTAGGACGAATTACGATCAGTAATCCGGGCAAGCGTAATGCGTTAAGCCGGCGGATGTGGACCGACCTTGGCGACGTGGTCCAGTCGCTCTCAGCCGATGATGATTTGCGTTGCATCGTATTGCGCGGAGCAGGTAGTGAAGCCTTTGGTAGTGGGGCAGACATTGACGAATTCGAGCAACTTCGATCAACGAAGTCTCGTGCTGTCGAATTTGCAGTGGACGCGCATCGCACGATGCTTGCGGTGCGCGATTGTCCTATCCCCACGATTGCCGCTATCCAGGGTGCGTGTGTAGGCGGTGGGCTGGAGCTCGCTGCCTGGTGCGACCTCCGTATCTCGAGCGACAACGGAAAGTTTGCGATACCGATTGCCCGCCTTGGCGCCGTTTTGGCGTATCCCGAGCTCGAAGGTCTCGTCAACCTGGTAGGCCCTCGCGTGGCCCTCGAAATGCTTCTTGAAGGTCGCGTCTTCAATGCAGCGGAAGCCTTGGATAAATGCATTCTGAGTCGGGTCGTTCCGCTTGCCGATTTCGACGTCGAACTTGAAAAGTCGATTCAGCGTGTCTGCGCTGGGGCACCACTTTCCGCACGCTGGCACAAGCGCTTCGTGCGAAGACTTAACGGCAGCACTCCATTGAGCGATGCTGAACTCGCTGAAGGATTTGACTGCTACGACACCCAGGACTACATCGAGGGCTATCGCAGTTTCCTCGAAGGTCGCACACCAAAATTCATAGGAAAGTAAATGAAACCAATCACAGGCAATGGGCCACTTGCGGGCTTAAGGGTGGTGGAACTCGCGCACGTCATGGCAGGCCCCGTAGGTGGACTTTTGCTCGCCGACATGGGCGCAGACGTGATCAAGGTCGAAAAGCTCCCGGGGGGGGATGACACACGCCGTACCACGCCGCCGGCAATCAACGGTGAATCGGCCCCCTTCATGATCCTTAACCGCAACAAGCGAGGTATCGCGGTCGATCTCAAGAGTGAGGAGGGTGTTACGTTGATTCGCACTTTGGTGGAACGCGCCGACATCGTGATTGAAAATTATCGTCCCGGCACGATGGAAAAGATGGGACTCGACTACCCCTCTTTGAAGCGCCTCAATCCAGGCTTGGTGTACTGCAAGATCACGGGTTTCGGCCTGACGGGGCCTTATGCGCAACGTGCAGGGTATGACCTCATCGCGCAGGGGATGTCAGGTCTCATGAGCCTTACTGGTGAGGGACCCGGACGACCACCGGTTAAGGTTGGTGTGCCTGTTGGCGATGTGACTGCGGGCATTCTGGCCGCGACTGGCGTTCTTGCCGCCTATATCCGGCGTGTACGCACAGGAGAAGGTCAATACCTGGATACCTCACTGCTTGAGGCCTCGATGATTCATGCGTACTGGCCTGCAGCGATGGCATTTGCAACTGGAGAATCCGCCGGACCGATGGGATCGGCCCATCCGGTGGCGGCACCGTATCAGGCATTTCCCACAAGCGACGGCTGGCTGAACATCGGTGCCATTAGCCAGGCCACCTGGGAAGGTACTTGCGCCGCACTCGGAATACCTTCGATGGCAGTCGACCCGCGATTCGCCATCAATGCATCCCGAATGACGAACAGGGATGACTTGGTTGACGCCATCTCAGCTGTCACTCGCCAGCGAAAGACTGACGACTGGGTCGTGGCATTTGAAGCAGCCGGAGTTCCGGCGGGTCCAGTTAAAAACATGAGGCAGGTCCTGGATGATCCACAGACGCGTGCGCGTGAAATGGTGATCCAGGTCGATCACCCCGTCGCCGGCACCATCGACGCACTTGGCCTGCCGATTAAATTTACATCAGGCAACGGAGTTACGCGCCGCGGTGCGCCTCTCTATGGCCAGCACACGAGCGAAGTCATGGAAGAGCTTGGCTACGCGCCAGAGGAAATTCGGCAACTTGCCGCCTCCGGTGTTGTGCACCTGGGCGAAGTTAACGAGCCGAGCCTGGCGCCTAGCTGATCAGAAGTCGATAGTTAAATATTGAATGGAGACACGACAAATGACAAAATTGCGATGCACTGCCACTGATGATTATTTTCGGCGTTGTTATGGTGAGCGCGGACGACGCCTGGCAATATCCGCTGCAGTTGCCCTGGCAAGCACTGTATTTTCCATTTCCGCCATGGCGCAGACGCAGGTCAGAATCCTGTGTGGTTTCCCGCCGGGCGGCTCTGCCGATCTGTTCGCACGCTTGCTCGCGGACGAGCTATCCAAAGAGACGGGTGATAGTTATATCGTCGATAACCGACCAGGCGCGAACGGCGCTCTCGCGGCCGAGGCCTTGAAATTCGCACCCAAGGACGGAAAAACACTACTCGTGACACCCGACACAGCGCTGGTCGTGTATCCCCATGCAGTAAAGCAACCACGATACGACCCCGTACGCGATTTCCAGGCGGTCGCGATGCTGGGCACTTATAACTTGGCCTTCACGGTGTCAGCAAACAGTCCTTATCGTGACCTTCGCAGCTACGTTGCAGCTGCAAAGACCGACTCGAGTGTGGCTCTCTATGGATCACCGGGAAGTGGGGGGCTTCCTCACCTTTATGGATTCACGGTTGGTAAAGCCCTTGGAGTACCCTGGACCCACGTCCCGTACAAAGGCGCAGCCCCTCTAATGACAGACGTTCTAGGCGGCACAACGCCCTCCATGATCGCACCGCTGGTTTCGGTCATGGAGCAAGCAAAAGCAGGAAAGCTCCGGGTGCTTGCGACTTCCGACAGCACGCGCAGTCCTCGTGCTCCAAATGTGCCTACGTTCGCTGAGCTTGGCTATCCACAGGCTTCGCACATCGGATGGTTCGGTTTGTTCGCGCCGGCTGGAACGCCGGCTGCCATCATTGACGCATTGAATGCGAAAACGACTGCGATTCTGCGCAAGCCCAATGTTCTCGCCAAGCTTGCCGCGATGGACTCCGACAACAGAACAATGGACGCTCAGTCATTTTCTGAATTCGTTCGAAAGGATTCGGAGCGCTGGCGCGCGGTGATTAAAGAAATTGGCTTCAGCATGGATACCCAATAAAGATGCGCGTAGTTTAATGCCGCTGGTGCATCGCGCATACGGCATAGATTTGGATTTGATTTAGGTGAAGGATAAAGATATGTCGGACGTGAAAAGTGGGTTCGTTGCTTTCTGCCTTGCATTTCTGGCGCTTGTACCTGTCTCGACGCAAGCGTCGGGCCAGCAGGTCAAAACGCAAGCCCCTGGGTTTTACCGGATGATGCTTGGCGACTTTGAAGTCACTGCGCTCAGCGACGGTGTTGTGAACGTGGTACCCAAACAGTTTCTGCAAAACACGACGCCGTCCACACTAGCGCCATTGCTCGACAAAGCGTATGAATCGGATTCCATACCTACCTCCGTGAATGCGTTCTTGGTCAACACGGGGGACGCGCTGGTGCTTATAGACACTGGAGCTGGCACCGTCCTTGGTCCCAGTCTGGGCAAGCTTGTAGCCAATATACAAGCAGCTGGGTACAGGCCGGATCAAGTCGATGCTGTATTGATTACGCACATGCATCCCGACCACTTTGGGGGTTTGTCATCCAAAGGAGTTCGAACCTTCCCCAACGCAGTCGTATACGCTAGCAAGCAAGATGCGGAAGTCTGGTTGAATCCTGAGGAGCTGTCCAAAGCTGTCGACGACAACGGAAAGATGGGGAAATACAGATTTGCCGCGGCGAGGGATGCCTTTAGCCCGTATGCCGCTGAGGGCAAGCTTAAACTTTTCGAGGCACCCAGCGAGCCGTTCAAGGGATTTAAAGCAATTGGATCACGTGGCCACACTCTCGGTCATTCGTTTTTTCTAATCGAATCGAAGCAACAACGAATGATGTTTTGGGGCGATCTGGTCCACGTAGGAGCAGTCCAATTCGATGAGCCTCAGGTGACGATGTTTTCCGATATGGAGCCGAGCTCGGCCATTTCCACCCGACTGGCCGGCTATACAGAAGCCGCCAAGGAGCGCTACTTTGTGGCGGCCGCACATCAGCCATTTCCAGGAATGGGCCATGTAAGAAAAGCCAGCCCCGGTTTCGCGTGGGTGCCTGTCACCTATGACATTCCAAAATAGTGGTGCCGGACTGGTTTTTTACTGGTACTGGAACTGGAGCCTTGCTGCGCATTACGATTTCGACTGGCAAGACCTTTGCGTTTCCATTCACGATTCTTTTGAATAGACAAACATGATGATGGATCACAAACCGACGTTTTCTCATATCGCACATTCCACAGGAGATGATTGGAGTGCGCTGATGGTGCACTTCAACGACCATGTCTCCCGCTTACCCGATCGCATCATGGCCCACATGCGGATGATGGCAGGAGACTTCGGAGGATTTCCGGTGGATCGTTTAACGCATTCGCTGCAGACTGCTACGCTTGCTTATCGTGACGGACGTGATGAAGAGTACGTAATTTCCGCGTTGTTACACGATTTTGGAGACTTACTTGGATCCTTTAATCACCCGGACTTCGCCGCAGCGGTGTTGCAGCCGTTCGTTTCAGAAGCCAATCACTGGATGGTCAAACATCACGGCATATTTCAGGGTTACTACTTTTTTCATCATTTGGGTTTGAACAGAGATCTCCGCGATGCGTATAGCGATAGCCCCTATTTCAAGCAGACCGTTGAGTTTTGCGCTTTATACGACGGCGCGGCATTCGATCCGGGTCTGGCATGCATGCAGCTGGAGGACTTCGAGCCCATGTTAAGGCGGGTGTTTGCAGCGCCCAAAAATGGCGGCGTCTATGCACAGATGAAGTCGAACACCTGAATAGGGTTCTGCCGACCAACTTCTAATGCGCAACCGGTCACGGACGGCATGCCTAGACGCCTTGTGCTCGGGCTCATCACAGCCAGCCGAGATGCCTTCATTCCGAATACAGCGCGCCGAGCGGCTTCGACAAAGCACAGACATGAACCAAAACACTCAACCACTGCACTTTGAACAGATGGATGTGGGCGAATGCCTACTCTCAGCATCTCACACGATCGACAAGACCGAGCTGATCGCCTTTGCGAAGATTTGGGATCCGTTGCCCTTTCACGTGAATGAGGAAGCGGGTCACAAGGCGTTTGGCGGCATCACAGCGCCGGGCGTGTATGTGCTCGCAGTCAAGCAAAGGCTGATTCATCAATTGCCACCGCAGGCCGTGATCGCTTCTATGGGGTACGACGAGGTGCGATTCCACGAACCATTGAGGCCCGGAGATACGGTCATTCTTAAACAGGAGTGGATCAGCAAGCGGGCTTCGAACTCAAAGCCAGACCGGGGCATCGTGCAGCTCAGATTCACTTTGCTAAATCAGGATGACAAGGCAGTGATGACCCACCTGGATACCATCCTGGTCCGTCGCCTGCAACCGGCATAGCTTGCATCGATAAGGGAAGGGCGATTAGATATCAAAGATCGCGTCTTCAAAGCTTTGTGGCAGTCGATGAGAACGCCTGGCCCCGATATTCAGCGCTGCTTTGCAGAGAACCCAAGCAATGCGCTCACGTCGCGTGCCTCCTGCCGCAATGCAGACGCCACGACACCGCCGCTGGATGGATCGAAACCACCCGATGCTCCAAGCGCGGTAATGACCGCAATGACGCGCCCGGTGTGGTCGTGAATGGGCGCGGCGACTGCGCTGATGCCGGGCAGGTAGGTATCGCGCACGCATGCAACTTCCTGTTCACGCACTTGCGCCTGCAGGCTTCCGATTGGCTCTGTTCTGGCCAGCGTCTGCCGCGCGGCGGCTGTAGCGGCGGCGAGCTCGGCCTCGGCCATGCGGCGTACGCCGGAGTCGTTGAGGAAGCCGAGAAAGGCCCGTCCGGTCGCAGACCATAGCAGTGGCATGACCGACCCTACCCGCACATTGACGGTAACCGGCAGGCCCGGCTCTTCCATGCGCACGATGGTCGGGCCCTTGTTGCGTCTTGCCTCCTCATCACACAGTTTTCGCTTCCAGGCTTTGAGCGTGAACTCCCAGCCTTCACTGTTGCGGACCAGCTCCACCTGTTCACCCGTCTTGACGGCCGGGGCCATCATGAATTTCGGATCAGACGGAACGCGGCACTTTGCTGTTGCCAGTACCTTGTCGGCGTGATCGCTGCGGAACACCCAGTGACCCAGAGGAGTCACCAGACGAGGCAGCGAGCGAATACGCCGCTGAAGGTAATTCTTCAGCGTGTCGTGGGGTCTCCTCGTTTTCAGTGCAATAAGTGACGGTACGCAAAGCTAGCACTGGCGCGGGGGTGGTCTGGGTAGACCGTTGATTTCATTGACTTTC
>LNAP01006509.1_pt1 | contig 10048 bp, 11 predicted proteins | sample 602601 | NCBI WGS metagenome assembly LNAP01 (sample SAMN02440304, study PRJNA202911) | soil metagenome | biome: Subtropical and temperate rainforests or woodlands; isolation source: soil samples (1 kg each in a 20% v/v slurry with milli Q water) were... ...
TCGCCACCCTTATCGTTGCTGTTAGTCATAAACATACCCGTTTGCCTATCCCTTATCTTAAGGGGGGAACGGTGTCCTGTCTTTCATGGGGCTCGTTCATTTAACAAGAACATATACCTTATGAATAGAGCGTAGGTCGTCATCGTTAAACACAACGTATGGCTCCATTCGCGCAGATGCTCGTGAATAGAACTTCAGAAATCCAAATCTTACTCGCTCATCGGAATCAAGATACTCAAGAGGTTTAATTCTAGAAGCGCCAGAAAAAAACAACAAATCATTAAATATGGTAAATAATCTAGAAATACTCGAATCCAGTGAGTAAATATTTATACCGAGATGGCAATCGGCAAACAATACATCACCATCCCGACATTCATAAATATAGTTAATTTGTAACCAATCTGAGATCCCATCAACATAACCTACTATATCCAGAACCTCATAATCATCCAGCTTACCTTGAAACAAATTAATCAATTTATCGAAAGAGCTGTAGATTTGAATTAGATCCTTATTTTCATATTCTGATGAAAGCTTGAACTCGCAAAAACTTGAGTTATTTCTTGGAAAGAATTTATTGTATAAGTAGTCAGGATTGCGAAACTTAATCTGCCCTGCATATAGGTCTGAAATTTCCTCAAGCCTAGTGATAAAAAGACTTCGATGATTTTTATATTGCTCAAAAGTTAACGCTTCAATTTGTTTTGCAGTGACTTTCTGTTGCTCTTTGAATTGAGCACTCAAGAACAAAAGAGTAGCGATGGTTGCTGTGGTTCCGAACAAAGTAAAAACACCGGACAGCATCGAGCCAAAGCTACTCCACGCTCCATGCTTATGAGAGAGCGGCCCGAGGGTCACGCCATAGGTAACGAATATACCTAAAATGAATAGAAGACCAACACCTATGACACCGGAGATCCAAGGGTACTCACAGATGTTACCCCAAATTTTTTTAATCAATTTAGCTTACCTTCAAGAATCATTCCTTTGAGAAAATAAATTAGAATCACTAGGGTGATTATCGAAAAAACCCAAATACATACTCTACTACCGTTTGACATTTCAACATGAGATATTTGATAAAATGCCCGGTTGATGCCTAACCAATAAACCAATCCACCGACAGCCATAATCGTTAGCTCAGTAGTCCATCCAGCCTTAGAATAAAACATTAAACACGACGCCAGAGAAAACAAACCAAGCCCGACAAACAAATTAGCTAATTTCAGTGCTTTTTTTCACAATCGCTTTCTTTAAAATATCCTTTGATAGAAAGCTTAAAATCAATGCAATACACATAGTAATTGCACCAATAACGGCACCCCACTTTATCAAAACAAAGGATGCATTTTCCTCTACAAAACCATCGAATTTAAAATGTACAAAAAAACAACCAGCAATGAGCCCTGACAAGAAAGAATTCGGACTAACTGGCATATATTTTTTTAATTTATCTGACTTCATAACCATCCCTAGTTTGAGAAAAATCTGGCAGCATTCTACCCAAGGTAATGGCACACCGATAGCACATCTCTCATCACCCTGGAGCAAAGCAAGCTACACCTCCCGCCAGACGATCCACGGACGGACCAGCGTCACCCAGTCCTGTCTATCAATTGGATCTGACTAAAGGCTCTTACCGCTTCTGGATGACGTGCAAGAACCATCCAGACACGGCCGATGCAGCTACAGCCAGCGGCCATCTTGGCGAGCCGATTCCGGCTGCGCAGCGGTCGGATGCCTCACTCACTCCCCTACCCCCTTCGGATGACCACGACAGCGGGGATTCCATCAAAAGCTGTGCACCATTGGGTAAATACTGGTTATTCCAATAAAGCTATTTTTAAGCGTTTTTTAGAGCAGGCAAGGTCAGGTTGGTAATGGACAAGTCCATTTCAACAATCTATCGCGCTCCGCTTGTTTGGATACTGCATTTTATAAAGCTTTCAGTGAATCAGTGTTATCGAAAATCAGGTTTGAATCATTAAAAAAGTGAAAGCACCAAAATGGTATCTAATAGAAAATTGAGCGCTACCCAAATGCTATAATCTGAGAACAACAACCTGATAACACGATGATATACAAACACCTAAAAACCTATTTCCGATTTCTCAAGATAGCTCGAAAATTAAAGCAAGGTGAAATATACAAAATTCTCCTAGACCATAGAAACTCTGTAGAAGACAGCATGCGGTTATGCCTTAAAGAAATCGAGCGTACTCAACCCACGAAATTTAGGAAAGCTCTGTTCAAATCAGTGCGAAGCAAGGCAGAAGATTACACTCCACAGGCAATGAATTTAGCGAGACTGAACACCTCAAAAATAGAAATCGACAACGCTATTTATGAGTACAAACAGATCTATCTTTCGAACAAGGTTAAGCAAAGGGCATTGACCTACGGGAACGATTTTCCAGATTTTCTAAAACTGAATTTCAGCTTCACAACAATCATGCTTATTCTCGCATACACAGCACATCAGAACTTAGACGAACTGATCATTTTCACCATAGTCAGCGCAGTCGCCATATACCTTTTTCAAATGAAATCCAATCGAACAATTTGCGAAATAAAAAATGCTATAATAGATACAAACAAACAACATTAAAAATGAATATTTCCGAAAAGATTAAAGACCTAAAAGAAAAGATTGAAACCAAGCAAAGTACATTTGACAGGCTTGCTGCTGAGATTAAAAAATTCGAAGATCAAGAAAATACTATTCGATCTAAACGAGACAAGGCCAACGAAACCTTAAACAAGGTATCGGCCAGCGACAGCGCGAAATCTACCGCAAAAAAATCCTATAATGACTTAACTAAATCTATTGAAAAGAATGAGGCGTCAAAAAAGTCAAAGGTCGATGCCAGAAGTAAAATATCCTCAGAAATTTCCGAGTTGGAATATTCAATATTAGTAATTGAGGCTTTAGATTTTGTAGAAGAAATGAAGAACCTTACTAACATCCGAGACACCGCCAAACTAAAAGAAGCTTTCAAAACAAAACTTCAACCTCAAAATAATAATTACCCTCATCAGCAGTGAGGGTTGATTTATGAAAACGTATCTTAGATTTAGGTGTTCTGAACGGTTTAAAGCCGACTTGCAAAACCTTGTTTTTGCCTGCGGCTACACACGCCTTCCAGAGGTGGTGAATGAGATTGAGATTGTCGCCAAATACAGAAAAGGCGTGAGCCTTTTCTTGACTCACCTCCACAGGGATAGAGACATTTACATTCCCTTGAAGGATCAGAAAAGCGTTGCCGCACTCAAGGACACGTTCAACAGGAATCAGAGCAACATCCAGCAGCTTTTCAACCTATGCGCAGGTCAACAGTACACCTCCAAGCAAGGCAAGACGGTCAACCTTCCAAACGTGCTTACGATGCTGTTGAAGCATCACGTCAAGGTGAACCAGCTCAGTGAAAAATTCACGTATGTCCACGTCGAATACGTTGAACAAGCGACTGGTACGGAGGCCGTAGCCAAACGCAAATTCTTACGCAGTGCCCAGCTTTATACGGAAAGCGAAACGCGCCTATCTGCGCTGCTGGAGGACGAACCATACTGGTTTTTCAAGCAGGACGATGATCCGTTTGCGCAGATCGTGAGGGCAATCGAAGAAGCCAAGATATTCAAGATTGGGGTTAGCTCAAAGCACCCCTTCTTTGTCGAAAGAAAGCGTATTTACGACCTTCTGAATCGACGTGTCAGGGATGTGAACGAGCTGGTAAAAATCGGAAAGGACTACAAAGAATTGTTGGTTCGCACAATGCTTGAAGCATCAAAAGCGTTGGAGATTTTACACACTAAATACAGGAACAATAAGACCATAAGAATAAGAGAAGAAAAATGATAATTGCCGCACAACTTAAACTTAAATTCGCAAGTATTACATCAAACGCAAAAATTGAGTACGTTGAATCCTCTGATCCTGAAATCAGAGGGAAGGTCAGGATCAAAGGAGCAGTTGCATACCTGTACCTCCCAAAAATAAACGATGACGGAATGGACACTCACGTAGGTGTCGAATACGCAGAAACTAATCTGGACGTACAGTTAGATTCACCATACAAAATGAAGAAGCTTGGCCTCTTTAAAAACGCTTTTGATGAAAAGAAATACACGTTAAAATTCGCATCTACTTGCGCACATGAATTTATGCAGCATTCTAACCAAGGTAAAAAATCTTCGTCCAAAGCGTCTGATGCATTCTCATTTATTGTTTCTTGTACAGACAATGAGCTTGCCAGCTTTAAGACTGACGAAGAAAAAGCAAAATTCCTTATCAATTCCGCCAAAGAAACTTTACTTGAGCTGTCTAATTCCAAAACGGATATTGCATTCAAATACATGATTGTTCCTCACCTTAAAGACGGTAATCCGCACGTACACGTCCTAATGTCTACACGTAGACTGGATGGGTATAGACCTAGCTTTTTCCGTGGTAAAAAACACAGCGGCATAATCAAAAAAATGAGAGACGTAAAATTCCGTCTCGAAGAAAAATATCCTTTCCTTTTACAGATGGAGCATGAAGACCGAGCTAAAACTATTGATGTATCAACAAATCCAAATACAGGAGAAGTCTTTGGAAAAGACGTTGAGTTAGTAAATAGAATTGAGTCGATCACCTCAAAATTCATTGGGCAGAACTTCTCTTATCCACAATTCACACAAGCCCTCCAAGACAGTGGTTTTGAAGTGGTGGATGATTATCTCAAAGGGAAACAACACATCAAGATAAAACACAAGGATTATGGTGATGACTTCCTTTCTATAGACACCCTTCCTGCTCATACCAAGGGTGTCCTTGAGCTTTATTCAGCTTACAAATACAAAGCTAACCAAACTAAAACAGACGTGTCCCTAATCGTTTCTAAAGCCGTGGCGCTCATTAACGCTTCAGACATGAGCAATGGATTTGAAGAGCTGAACAAAAAACTGTACCAGGAGCTGGGCGCACGACTGGTCCCGAACATCAGCAAAAGTGGCGAACGTAAAGTCAGCGGCTGGTCCATCTACCTAGACGAATTCGATTTCAAAATCTCTGCCAAAAAATCCGGCGTCATCATGGATAACAAGCTGAAAATCGACATGGATGAGGTCGAATCAATCAACAGTCTCTACCAGATGATCAAGAAACAGAACATCCAAAAGCAGGTCACAGAAGCCACGACGAACGGCTCAATCTCCATTGGGGACGGCAGGAAGAAGAAGATCAAATTCAGGTTCATAGACAACACTGAAAGCCTTCAGGATTTCATCACACGGTTCAACGAGAACAGTAGATACGGCCCATCCATCACAAAGCAGATGATCGTGGGGAACACCGTTGTGTCGAAATTCAACCAAAGAGACGTATGCACAATCGTTGGGAACACGGTTGAGACCTACCAGACCGACCTAAATTCGGCACTCATCACCATGTCGATTCACATTGCCAAAGGCCACACCAAGATCCGCTGCACAGGGGAGCCGAACCCGAGGACGCAAGCGAATCTCTACCTTGCATCACGTATCTGCGGGACAACGCTTCTGGACTACACGCCTTCTCCAGAGCTTGTCAGAGAAGCAGATGCAATGATGGACAAAGAGTACAAGAAGCTCGTGGTAGCTAACCGTCAGAGAATCAAAGACGCGGTAGCTATAAGAGCTACTGACCCAACAGGCAAATCGAAGAAGGTGTTCATCCAGACGAACAACAGAATGGATCGTGAGGTTGATGCCCGACCGAAGCTATATGGCTTCCTCTATGGCATACACAAGGGGATACCCTTCCAGGACTTCACATACGTCCAGCACCTAAATGATCTGCCAAGGGCAGTGAAGAAGCGTGTCGTTGACGACCTACGCAAGGATGAGCAGCTTTCGGCCAATGAGCTGGACAGCATCCTTATACGAGCTGGGATAACCCTGGAGGACGCACCACCGGCAAAACCACCAGCCCATGTGCCGGCACTTGCTGCGCAAGATCATAAGCCAGCCCTGGCAACGCATTCAGCTCCAGTGGTCACAGAGCAGGAAAAGCCGGATCAGCCAGATTCATTAGTATCTGATAAGCCTAGAACCCCTATACGATCACCTAGTAAACCGGGGAAGTCGTGATGGTCCTTCACCATGCCCCGCACTCCCAGGCCCTTTCTGTTTCTGTCATGATCATCATCAATGGAGGTTCCCAAGGATCTAGGCAGTGTTGGGGAGCCTGACGCACATAAAGGATTAACATGTTCCGCAAAGCTCACATCATTACCTTCCCCGCCCTAATCGCCATGGCGCTTTTACTGACCGGCTGCCCGCCATCACCTGAATTTACGCAGTGGAAACGCCCTTCTACCTCTGTTGAGGGTGTCAAAGCCGCAATGACAGAATGTGGCGACCCGGTAGGCACTTCGATAACGGATTTGCCAATCAACGAACAGGTGCTGCAATTCCAGTGTATGAAGCGTAATGGCTTCATTCGCAAAGACGGTTTTGAATACTGTGAAGTAATGAAAGACATGCCCGCCTGCGTCGAAGAGAGGCAGGGTCATCCTCTCAGCTTGTCCCAGCTCGAGGCTTTGCCATTTGTGGAGGACGAAGCATTTCACCCTATCAAGCCGAATTCCGGCAGGGATGAACGCATGCAAGTCACCTGGCGCAAGGCGGGAGCATCACCGCATTTCTCAGTCCAGATAGCCAATGATAGTGAAGCCCTGCCGGTGATGTACGCATGCGGCTATGCCAAACCGCTAGGGTCAAATCTGGACGTTGCAAGTATCGGAGACACAGCCAAAGCGCAACGCTGCATGATTGATCACGGCTTTGAGCCGAAGCATAAATCAACGCTGGTTTGCCTTATCTATCCTCAAGTGTCGGGCTGTCCGTCAACGGCACTGCCGCGCTGAACCATTCAGTTAGAGACAATATCGGCGGAAAACGATCATGAACGAAACTCTGACTGCCCCTATGTCACCGATACCGCGCTCCTAGGCCACCTTCGCGCTTGCTCCTGCTTGGATCGAGTAATTGCTCGTAGTAGCATGTGGCTACCCGTGTCGATGGCAAAGCGCCCGCACGCACAACCAAAGGCTAAAGGGAATTATAGATATGTCGATGCTGGATTTCATTGGCGAGCTGGGACGTGTGGAAAAAATTCACAGGAAACCGCACATACCCCGCGACAAAGCCTACAACGCTATCTCTTCCTATTGCCCAGCAATTAGCTATGACGACATACAAATTCTCATTGATGAAACGGTATTTGGTAACGCGAAAGTAGGGGTAATCATCACTGATAACCAAATCTGCGGTAAAGATAATTTCTGTGATCCCTTCCACTACTCCCTGCCCAAGGTTTCATCTCTTTTCGTTAAGAAAGGCTTGATGAACTCAACGCTTTACATCAATGAACAGCAGGTGATTAAGCTAACCCAAGCCTCTGGTGCTAAGCTGGTATATCTTTTCGAAAGGATAGAAAAGTACCTCCTTATATCCAAGAACGATGCTACGCCGAAGCATTCTGCTACTCCAGTTGCCTTGTCTACCAGTGAGGTTCCTCAAACCTCGGCACAGCCATCCACAGTGCTTGCATTCAATCCATCTCCTACACAGCCCCAAGCACAGACCAGTTTGCCCGTATTTGACGAATCTATTCCGGTTCCTGAACCAGAGCGGGAGAAGGTCGAGTCCGTCATGGATGAATCATTAGAAGAAAGTGCTTCGGCGGAGGAACCTAAAAGCACATCTCGATTCCGCCGTTGGCCGAAAGACAATCTGATTAATTCGATTCAAACGGATAAACATGTCAGTGCGGTGTTTAATTTCATCGGCGACGTGTTAAGTGATAACAAATCCACCAAATCCGCCGCTCTACGAAGGGAAGTCCAGGGTTTTCTTGCAAGTTCAGTTCTGCGATTGAGAAAGGAATACATTGATCGAAACCATGTCATCGGGCTGATGAACGATGTGGCAACAATGGAATTAATGATTTACAGCATCGCCTACCTTCGATTAGAGCTAGCTGACCGGGGCGTAGACCCGAGGATGATTACCTACACGATGAGCGAAGGGGTGAAAGGGTTTCTATCACTCGACAACTCAACCAACTCTCGAAATATTCTTGCTAACCTGCTGCATCTCGCTGAAGCCATGGGTGAGAGCATTGATCAGATCAATTTTACCTTCTACATGAGGGTCTTGATGAGCAACATGAAGGGTGGCTTGGCTGATGACGAATTCGATATGAGCCAATTACGCACGCTTGCTTCGTTCAAAAGAGAGGTGCCACCGCAAGAAGCCTTGGGGAAAATTATCGAAGAATTCGCAATTGCTGCAATGGATGAGATTGGTGATATTAGTAGCAATCGTCAAATGAACAATGCTGCAAGGCGCTGCGCAGACACTGTAATTGACCTCTTCTGAGCAACTCATCCATTGCCGCTGGTTAAGCTCGCAGGTTGGTGGATGGAAGGATCTACGTCCTCCCATCCGCTAGGATTTCGATACCTTACGAGCCTTCCCTACCAGCTCAACGAGTCTTTTCAGCTCGTCTGCGTCGGCGTTGTGGATAACCTCAAAAAGAAACGCCCTCTGCTCGATCTCACCCTCTAGATCCGCAAAAAAATCCTTCACAGGCACGCCCAAAATTTCAGCAAATTTGTACACGGTCTCCACTGTTGGAACGTACTCGCCCGTCTCAAAGCGACTGATCGTCTTGGGGTCGAAACCTGACCGATTGGCTAGCTCGGCTTGTGTGATTCCCTTCCCTAGCCGGTATTTCTTAATCGCTTTTGCAAGCACCACAGTTTTTCAGCCTGTTCACATATTTCAAACAAGCACTTCACCGTAAAAATCCCTGTCTACAAACGCTCTGTGCCATCGGATTTTTTGCTAAGAATACGATGTCTGGCGTAGAATCCGCTTTAGGTATCAGACGGCCACCACGCCGTCTGTCAGGGGCGCTTCGTTCGATATGGTTGAGGATTCAGGGAATGGCAGATCGCGATGAGGATGACAAATGGTTGTCGTATGACGGCCAGAAGCACGAAACCCATTTTCAGGCCAACGAACGTGATAAAGCCCATGGCCGGGAAATGCGAGAGACGTTTCAGAAAGAAGTGAGCCTCAAGGGCAACCTCGTCCAGGTCATCTACCTTGTCGTCTGCGTCCTTGTGTTTGCGGGTGCGCAGGGCTTTGAGCGTGGCTTGGGGTACTTCCTTCTTCTCCCAATGGCTTGGGGTTTGTACGCGCTCACCAAATTCGTCAACAAATTTACCCAAGAACAAAGAGACCGGGTATTTATGTGGACACTCTTCATAATTGCGGTGATTTCAATATCGATGATGATACGAGGAATCGTTAAATGAAAATCGCTGACCTAATGCTTTCAGCTTTGATTTTCTCCACTGCCACGCTTGTTCATGCTGAACCTAGCTTTTCGAAGAATGAAAGCTACAAAGACAATCAGGTCAGCGTAGACATACAAGGTTTCGGGAATCAGATTTTAGATCAGGCAGGCAAATCAAAGTATCTGAAATTCGATTTACAAGGGACCGAATATGCTTATGTCATCGAGCGCATGGGTTCAAACGATGTGAAATACACGGGCAACACTAAAGACCTTAAGGGTGTGATTTTTATCCGTGTCAGAGCCTTCAAAGATGGTTTTGAATTACCCAATCAGGTCAGCACGTTCAAGCCTAGCAAATATAGTCAGGCTATCCGAATTGAAAAAATGGACCGTAACGACGAGCGCCCTTATGAATTTGACCTTGGAATGGATGAAGACAAACGGTTGTTCTTAATCGACGGCCCTACGTCTACGACCCACCTAGAGCAGGTCGATTCAATCAAGAAGCACGTTTCAAGAAAAGACAAAAAAAGCCCCTACGCTTTCTAGCCCCTACGCTTTCTAAATGGAATTTCATACCATGATCAAACAAATCAGCAGTCTCGTATTTACAGCATTGCTGAATATCCATCAACAATTTTTTGTAGTCCTGCAGCATGGCATCAGACATTTGCAGGATGCCGAAGCCTGATCGAACAATGGATTCACAGCACG
>LNAP01016301.1_pt1 | contig 10046 bp, 9 predicted proteins | sample 602601 | NCBI WGS metagenome assembly LNAP01 (sample SAMN02440304, study PRJNA202911) | soil metagenome | biome: Subtropical and temperate rainforests or woodlands; isolation source: soil samples (1 kg each in a 20% v/v slurry with milli Q water) were... ...
AGCCCGGCGGCCGCCGCGCGGCCGACGAAGGCGCGCGCCCGCTCGTCGTCGAAGGCGCTCAGGCCGTAGCGCACCGCGGCCACCGCATGCTGGCCGAGGCGCTCGCCCTGCGCCGGATCGGCCAGCCAGTTCGCCAGGCGCGCCGCCGGGTCGAACTCGCGCAGCTTGGCCAGCACCTGCGGCGTGCTCAGGAAGTTGTCGAGGATGAAACCGGCCAGCTTGGCGCCGATGCGGTCCTTGTTGGCCGGGATGATGGCGGTGTGCGGAATCGGCAGGCCCAGCGGATGGCGGAACAGCGCCACCACCGCGAACCAGTCGGCGATGGCGCCGACCATGGCTGCTTCGGCGAAGGCCGCGACATAGCCCCAGGCCGGGTGGCGCGCCTCCAGCGCGTGGGCCACGCCATACAGCAGCGCGGCGCCGCACAGCAGGCCGAACGCGACGCGCTTCATCGCGATCATCGGAACCCGGTGCCGCGCCTCACGGCAGGCTGCGCGTCTGGGCGAGCCCCCGCAGGAAGCCCTCGCAGCGCGCGAGCTGCTCGAGCGTCACGTATTCGTCGGGCTGGTGCGCCTGGGTGATGCTGCCGGGACCGCAGACCACGGTCGGAATGCCCGCGCCCTTGAACAGGCCCGCCTCGGTGCCGAAGGCCACCAGCGTGGTGCCCTGCTCGCCCGACAGGCGCTGGGCCAGCCGGGTGACCGGGTCGGTGGCCGAGCCGAGGAAGCTGGGCACCTCGCAGATCGTCTCGAAGCGGAAACCGGCGTCGGCGGCGACCTTCTTCATCGGCGCCTCGAGCCGGCCCGCATAGGCCAGCACTTCCTTCTGCATCTGCTGTGCGTCGGCGGTCGGCAGGTTGCGGAATTCGTAGCGGAACTCGGCATCGCGCGGCACCACGTTGTCGGCGATGCCGCCGTGGAACTGGCCGACGCTGGCAGTGCTGAAGGGCACGTCGAAACCCTCGTAGCGTCGCTCGTTCTGCTCGAAGCCCTCGGCCATGTCGCGCACCTTGCCGACCACGCGGGCCGCCATTTCGATGGCGTTCACCGACTGCGGCGTGAGCGACGAATGCGCCTCCTTGCCGCGCACGCAGCAGCGGTAGCGGTACACCCCCTTGTGGGCGATGGCCGGCACCATGCTGGTGGGCTCGCCGATGATGCAGGCCATCGGCTGGATGTTCTGCTCCTTCATGTCGGCGATCAGTTCGCGCACGCCGAAGCAGCCGACCTCCTCGTCGTAACTGAAGGCGAAATGCACCGCGAAGGGCGCGTTGCTTTCCAGGAAGGCCTCGGCGTTCGCCAGCGCCACGGCGATGAAGCCCTTCATGTCGGCGGCGCCGCGGCCGTACAGGCGCGGGCTGCCCAGGGCGGCGAGCTCGGCGTGTGGGCCGGCCGGCACCGGGGGGCCGCCTTCGGAAGGCCAGTGCTGCACCATGGCCGACAGCGGGTCGACGCTCCAGTCCTGCCCGTCCCAGGGCACCGTGTCGGTGTGGCCCGACAGGATGATGCCGCTGCGCTTTCCTGCGCCCAGCGTGGCGAACAGGTTCGCCTTGGTCTTGTCGGCGTTGTAGGTGAGGCGGCTACGCACGCCGAGCGCGGCGAGCTGGTCGCGCACGAAACCGATCAGTTCGAGGTTGCTGTGGGCGCTGACCGTGTTCATGCGCACCAGGGTCTGGGCCAGCTCGAGGCTGCGGGCGGAGAGAACGTGTGACATGCAGCCATTGTCCCCGGAAGTGCGCGCGGGCGATCCGCCTGGCCCACTGTCATCCGCTGTCATCCGCACGGTGTAGGCTGGCCATTCGTTCAATTCACCGGGGCATGCCATGACGCCTTCCGTTCGCGACCACTCCATCCGCCGCCGTGGGCCGACCTCGCGACTGGCTCTCTTGGCCCTCGCCATGCTCGGCCTGACCGCGTGCACGACGCCGCGCACGCCGACCGCCTTGCCCACGCTCGACGGCAAGCCGCCGCTGGTGGTCGCGCACCGTGGAGCGTCCGGCCAGTTGCCGGAAGAGACGCTAGAGGCCTATGCGCGCGCCATCGAGCTGGGCGCCGACGTGATCGAGATGGACCTGCTGTCCACCAAGGACGGCGTGCTCGTCACCCGGCACGACCCCAACCTGGCGATCAGCACCGACGTGGCCAGGCACCCCGAGTTCGCGTCGCGTAAGAAGACGATGCAGGTCGACGGCGAGACGCAGACCGGCTGGTTCGTGCAGGACTTCACCCTGGCCGAGCTGCGCACCCTGGGCGCCATCTCGACCGACGCCGAGCGGCCCCAGCAGTTCAACGGCCGCTTCAAGGTGCCGACCTTCCAGGAGGTGGTCGACCTGGCCAAGGCCAAGTCGCGCGAGACCGGCCGGCCCATCGCGATCTACCCCGAAACCAAGAACCCGACCTGGTTCCGCGACCTGGGCCTGCCGCTGGAAGACAAGCTGATCGCCATCCTCGAGGCCGCCGGCTGGAACAGCAGGACGGCGCCGGTCTACGTGCAGTCCTTCGAGCCGGGCAGCCTGAAATACATGAAGGCCAAGGGCCTGAAGACCAGGCTGATCCAGTTGATCGACGGCGACGGCATCGACATGCGCACCGGTGCCATGACCTATGCAGTGCCCGTGGACCGGCCCTACGAGTGGACCCAGGCCGGCGACAGGCGCAACTTCGACGTGATGGTGACACCGGCCGGCCTGGCGGAGATCGCCACCTACGCCGACGGCATCGGCCCGTGGAAGCGCTACATCGTGAGCATCAAGGGGACGATCGGCCCGGACGGCAAGCCGGTCGACGTCAACGCCGACGGCAAGATCAACGACGCGGACGCCACCTCGGCCGTGCCCACCACCCTGGTGGCCGACGCGCACCGCGCCGGACTTTTCGTTCACCCCTTCACCTTCCGCAACGAGTCGCGCCGGCTGGCCCGCGACTACCAGGGCGACCCGAAGAACGAGTACCTCGCCTTCTACCGCCTGGGCGTGGACGGCGTCTTCACCGATTTCACCGACACCGCCCTGGCGGCACGGGCCGCCTGGCTGAAGGAAACCGGACGCTGAGCTGTGGCATGGGCACGGTCTTTGCGGGCTGGATGGCCCACGCCTAGACTGTGCCCCATGAAACTCATCGATTCGCTCGTCACCCAGGCTGCCGGCATCGCCTCGATCCGACGCGACCTGCATGCCCACCCCGAACTCTGCTCCGCACCGCCAACATCGTCGCGGCCAAGCTGACCGAGTGGGGCATCCCGATCCACCGCGGCCTCGGCACCACGGGCGTGGTCGGCATCGTGAAGAACGGCACCAGCCCCCGCGCCATCGGCCTGCGCGCCGACATGGACGCGCTGCCGGTGACCGAGCTCAACACCTTCGAGCACGCCAGCAAGCACCAGGGCAAGATGCACGCCTGCGGCCACGACGGCCACACCGCCATGCTGCTGGCGGCCGCCCAGCACCTGGCGAAGCACCGCAACTTCGACGGCACGGTCTACCTGATCTTCCAGCCGGCCGAAGAGGGCGGCGGCGGCGCGCGCGAGATGATCGCCGACGGCCTGTTCGAGAAATTCCCGATGGACGCCGTCTACGGCATGCACAACTGGCCCGGCATGAAGGCTGGCCAGTTCGCGGTCAGCCCCGGTCCGGCGATGGCGTCGAGCAACGAATTCAAGATCACGATCCACGGCAAGGGCGGCCATGCCGCGCTGCCGCACACCGGCATCGACCCGGTGCCGGTCGCCTGCGAGATGGTGCAGGCCTTCCAGACCATCCTCACGCGCAACAAGAAGCCGACCGACACCGGGCTGATCTCGGTCACGATGATCCACGCCGGCGAGGCCAGCAACGTGATCCCCGACACCTGCGAGCTGCAGGGCACGGTGCGCACCTTCACGATCGAGGTGCTCGACCTGATCGAGCGCCGCATGAAGCAGATCGCCGAGCACATCGGCGCGGCCCACGACACCGAGGTGGACTTCTACTTCCACCGCAACTACCCGCCGACCATCAACAGCGCCGCCGAGGCCGACTTCGCCCGCGCCGTGATGGCCGGCATCGTCGGCGCCGACAACGTGCTCCCGCAGGAAGCGGCGATGACGGCCGAAGACTTCTCCTTCATGCTGCAGGCCAAGCCCGGCGCCTACGCCTTCATCGACAACGGCGACGGCGCGCACCGCGACATGCACCACGGCGGCGGCCCGTGCACGCTGCACAACGCCAGCTACGACTTCAACGACGACCTGATCCCGCTGGGCGCGACCTGCTGGGTCGAGCTGGCCGAGCAGTTCCTCCAACCCGGCAGGACCGGCGTGTGATCGGCGTCGTCGAGGCCTTCTCGCCCAGCTACGCGCTGGCGCGCCGCAAGTTCCTGCAGGGCTGCGTCGCAGCGGTCGACACCCACCCGCATCCGCTGAAGGGGCGCGACGGCGAAGACCTGGCGATGGACGTCGCCTACGACGGCCCGGCCGACGCACGGCAGCTGCTCCTGGTCACCAGCGCCTGCCACGGCGTGGAAGGGCACTGCGGCAGCGGCGTGCAGGTGTTCGCGCTGCACGACGCCGAGTGGCGCGAGAAGGCGCACGCGGCCGGCGTGGGCGTGCTCTACGTGCACGCGCTGAACCCGCACGGCTTTTCCTGCGGCCGGCGCGTGACCCACGAGAACGTCGACCTCAACCGCAACTTCATGGACTTCACGCAGCCGCTGCCCGTGAACGCGGCCTACGCCGAATTGCACCCGCTGCTGCTGCCGAAGGCCTGGCCGCCTTCGCCCAGGAACCAGGCCGAGATCGACAGCTGGATCGCCGCGCGCGGCGTGGCGGCGTACCAGGCGGCCGTCTCCGGCGGCCAGTACCAGTTCGACGATGGCCTCTTCTTCGGCGGCAAGGCGCCGACCTGGAGCAACCGGACGCTGCGGCAGGTGTTGCGCACCCATGCACGGCAGGCGAAGCGGCTGGCCTGGATCGACCTGCACACCGGCCTCGGCCCCAACGGCCATGGCGAGCGCATCTTCGCCGGCCGCGACGACGCGGCGGCCTATGCGCGAGCCAACGCCTGGTGGGGCGGCGAGACGGCGGTGACGTCGATCTACGACGGTGGCGTTGCTCACCGGCCTGAACTGGGGCGTGATCTACGACGAGTGCCCGCAAGCCGAATACACCGGCATCGCGCTCGAGTACGGCACGGAACCGATCCTCGAGGTGATGGGCGCGCTGCGCGCCGACCACTGGCTGCACAAGCACCCGGAGGCCGCGCCCGAGCTGGCCGATGCGATCCAGGCGCGCGTGCGCGATGCGTTCTACACCGACACCGATGCGTGGAAGGGTCAGGTCATCAGCCAGGCGCGCCAGGCGATGTTCCAGGCCGTGGATGGCCTGAGCGGCAGGGCCTGAAAGCCCGGCGCGTCGGCATCAGCCGGCGCGTGCCTCGGCGATCACCAGCAGGCCGTCCATGATCAGACTGTCGACCAGCTCGAAGGGGCTGACCATCGACGGCGCCATCTTCCAGCCGGCACCGCCGGTCATGTAGCAGGCCGGCTCGGCGCCGCAGTGCGCCTTGACGTGCTGGCGCATGCGCTCCACCGCGCCGGCGATGGCATAGGTGCCGCCGCTGGTGAGCGCGTCGCTGGTGTTGGTGGGGAATTCGCGCACCTCGCCGGTCGGAACGTGCAGGCCGGCGGTGCCCGACTCCAGCGCGCGCAGCATGATGCCGTGGCCCGGCAGGATCAGGCCGCCGAGGAACTTGCCGTGCACGTCGATCGCCTCGACCGTGACCGCGGTGCCGATCATCACCACCACCATCGGCCGCGCCGGCCCCTGCGACAGCATGCGGTGGCGCGCGCCGATCATCGCGACCCAGCGGTCGGCGCCCAGGCGCGTGGGATGGTCGTAGCCGTTGATCACGCCGGCTTCGGCGGCACTCGACACGACCCAGCGCGCCGGGCAATCGAAGCGCTCGAACACCTGCTCCTCGGCGCGCCGGCGCACCGCGTCGCCCGCCACCGCACAACCCAGCATGGCCGTGGGCGATGGCAAATCAGACCACGCGCCTTCGGCCAGGCGATCGATATGGTCGAGGAATTCGGCCCCGCTCGCCAGCAGTCCGGCGCCCGGTCGCCCTGCCGCATAGAGCGCCCACTTGAGCCGCGTGTTGCCGATGTCGATAGCGAGGAAGGTCATGCCGGATTATTTGCGAGTTTGCGCGGGCCGGTGCTTACCCTTGCTTGCAAGCATGCGCCCGGCGCCTACGCCTCGGTGCGACGGGTCTGCTTACAGTGCACCCTCATCACCACACGAAGGAGCACCACCATGGGTCTGCTGAGTTTCATCAAGGAAGCGGGCGAGAAGCTGTTCGGCGGCTCGACCGCGCATACGGCCGAACCCGGCGCCAACCCCGATACGGCCGCCGCGGCGGCCATCAAGACCTACATCGAGACCCAGAACCTCGGGCTCACCGACCTTGGCGTCGCCTACGCGGGCGCCACCGGCGTGGTCACACTGTCGGGCAAGGCGCCGTCGCAGGAGGCGAGCGAGAAGGCCGGCCTGGCCGCCGGCAACGTGGCGAACGTGACCAGCGTCGACAACCAGCTGGCGGCACCGGAGGCGCCGGCCGCGCAGTACCACGACGTGGTGCGCGGCGACACGCTGTCGGCGATCTCGAAGAAGTACTACGGCGACGCCAACAAGTACAACGCGATCTTCGAGGCCAACAAGCCGATGCTCACGCACCCGGACAAGATCTACCCGGGCCAGAAGCTGCGCATTCCGCCGCTGAAGTAAAGGCAGTCGGCGCGGCAGCGCTTCAGTTCTGCTTCCAGGGCAGGCCGTGGAAGCGCCAGCCGCCGGTGCGGCCCCGGTGCCCCTGCGCATCGGGGTTGCCCTCGAAGCCTTCGAGGATGTTGTACGCCTCGATGCCCAGTTCGGTCGCGCGCTTGGCGGCAGCGATCGAGCGCACCCCGCTGCGGCACAGCAGCACGGCCTTGCCGCCCGCCGGCACGGCGGCACGCAGGCCTTCGTCGAAGCCCGGGTTCATCGCCATGCCCGGCCACTGCTTCCACGCCAGCGGCACGGCGCCCGGCACGTAGCCCACCCACTCGCGCTCGGCGTCGCTGCGAACATCGACCAGCACGGCCCGGCCCTCGGCCACCCACTGTGCGGCCTGCGCGGGCGTGACGTCGCCGGCGTAGCCGTCGGCGGGGGTGATGGAAGCATCGGCTCGGGCCATTTCAGTCCTCAATTCTCATAGGGTTAATCGAAGCGCTCGCCCTCGCCCCAGAGGGGCGACGTGCGCTCGCAGTGCAGCAATTCTGGACGCTTCGTGAAAACCCTCTGCGTCACGAATCGATACATACGAAAGATGGGCGGCCTGGATTTTCCAGACACCACAACGGAGACAACGCATGACCGAGCACACACCGAATCGCCGTCGCAATCTGTTGAAGGGCGCCGCCGTCGCGGCCGGCGCCATGGCCGCCCCGATGGTCAGCATGGCGCAGACCAGCACGCTGCGCTTCCAGAGCACCTGGCCCTCCAAGGACATCTTCCACGAATACGCGCAGGACTTCGCCAAGAAGGTGAACGACATGGCGGGCAACCGCCTGAAGATCGAGGTGCTGCCGGCGGGCTCGGTGGTGCCGGCCTTCCAGCTGCTGGACGCGGTCGCCAAGGGCACGCTCGACGGCGGCCACGGCGTCGTGGCGTACTGGTACGGCAAGAACTCGGCGCTCGCGCTGTGGGGGTCGGGCCCGGGCTACGGCATGGACGCGAACATGGTGCTGGCCTGGCACAACTACGGCGGCGGCAAGGCGCTGATGGAGGAGATCTACAAGAGCCTCAACCTCGACGTCGTCTCGTACCTCTACGGCCCGATGCCCACGCAGCCGCTGGGCTGGTTCAAGAAGCCGGTGGCGAAGGTCGAGGACATGAAGGGGCTCAAGTTCCGCACCGTCGGGCTGGCGGTCGACGTGTTCACCGACATGGGCACGGCCGTCAACCCGCTGCCCGGCGGCGAGATCGTGCCTGCCCTCGACCGCGGCCTGATCGACGCGGCCGAATTCAACAACGCCTCGAGCGACCGGGTGCTGGGTTTTCCCGACGTGGCGAAGAACTGCATGCTGCAGAGCTTCCACCAGTCGGGCGAGCAGTTCGAGATCCTGTTCAACGGACCGAAACTCAAGGCCTTGCCCGCGGAGCTCAAGGCCGTCATCGACTACGCCGTGCAGGCCGGCAGCGCCGACATGAGCTGGAAGGCGATCGACCGCAACTCGAAGGACTACGAGGAGCTCAAGAAGGCCGGCGTCAAGTTCTACAAGACGCCCGACGCCATCCTGCGCGCGCAGCTCGCCTCGTGGGACAAGACAATCGCGAAGAAGTCCGCCGAGAACCCGATCTTCAAGAAGGTGCTCGACTCGCAGCGCGCCTTCGCCGAGCGGGCCGGCCAGTGGCAGAACGACTATACGGTCGACTTCAAGATGGCCTACAACCACTACTTCGGCCGCCAGGCGAAGAAGAGCTGAGCGCCATCCGGCGAGTGCGGGGGCACCGGGCGTGCCCCTTCTTCTTTCGTCCGACTCCGCCTGGGCGCGGCAAGGGGCTTCGATGCAATCCTTCCTTCTGGCGGTCGACCGCTTCTCGACCTGGATCGGCAAGACGTTCGCCTGGTGCGCCGTCCTGCTCACGCTGCTGATCAGCTGGGAGGTGTTCTCCCGCTACGTGCTGAACACGCCGCACGCCTGGGTGCTCGACGCGCAGATCATGCTGTACGGCACGCTCTTCATGACCGCCGGCGCCTACACGCTGAGCAAGAATGGCCATGTGCGCGGCGACGTGCTCTACGGCTTCTTCCGGCCGCGCACGCAGGCGATCTTCGACCTGGCGCTGTACATCCTCTTCTTCCTGCCGGGCATCGTCGCGCTGACCTGGGCCGGCTGGATCTACGCGGGCGAATCGCTCGCCATCCGCGAACAGACCTTCTCGGCCGACCCGCTGCCGCTCTACCCCTTCAAGTACATCATCCCGCTCGCGGGGATCACGCTGCTGATCCAGGGCGTCGCCGAGATCATCCGCTGCGTGCAGTGCATCCAGCGCGGCGCCTGGCCCTTGCGCGAGGACGACGTCGAGGAAGTCGATGTCGCCAAGCTCAAGGAGATGGTCCACGTGCAGGATGCCGACATCCAGGCGCTCGACGCCGTGGTCGTCGCGAAGGAAGGCGCCCCATGAAGATTCGCAAGGAACTCTGGTTCGGCCTCGGCTTCATGGCGCTGATCGTCGGCGGCGCCGTCGCGATGCTGGCGGGCGCGGAAACCATCACCCACGGACACCTCGGCCTGCTGATGCTGTCGCTCGTGGTGGTCGCGATCATGCTGGGCTTTCCCACGGCCTTCACATTGATGGGCATGGGGATGATCTTCACCTGGTTCGCCTACGACCGGAACACCACGCACACGCTCGACCTGATGGTGCAGTCGGCCTACAAGACGATGTCGAACGATGTGCTGATCGCGGTGCCCCTGTTCGTCTTCATGGGCTACCTGGTCGAGCGCGCCAACCTCATCGAGACCCTGTTCAAGAGCCTGCATCTGGCCATGGCGCGCCTGCCGGGCGCGCTGGCCGTGGCCACGCTGGTGACCTGCACCATCTTCGCCACCGCCACCGGTATCGTCGGCGCGGTGGTCACGCTGATGGGCCTGCTCGCGCTGCCGGCGATGCTGCGCGCGGGCTACAGCATTCCGCTGGCGGCCGGCTCCATCACGGCCGGCGGCTGCCTGGGCATCCTGATCCCGCCGTCGGTGCTGCTCATCGTCTACGGCGCCACGGCCGGGGTGTCGGTGGTGCAGCTCTACGCCGGCGCCTTCTTCCCGGGGCTGATGCTGGCGTCGCTCTACGTGCTGTACGTGGTCCTGGTCGCCAAGCTCAAGCCGGCCTGGGCACCGCCGCTGTCCACCGCCGACCGCGTGGTGCCGCTGCCGCCCCTCACGCAGCGCACGGGCGCGACGGGCCGCCGCGAAGCTCTGGCGCAGATGCAATTCGAAGCAGGAACAGTCGCGCATTTGTGGAGGTGGCTGGAT
>LNAP01006512.1_pt1 | contig 10042 bp, 7 predicted proteins | sample 602601 | NCBI WGS metagenome assembly LNAP01 (sample SAMN02440304, study PRJNA202911) | soil metagenome | biome: Subtropical and temperate rainforests or woodlands; isolation source: soil samples (1 kg each in a 20% v/v slurry with milli Q water) were... ...
GTCCAGCGCCGTCAGCGGCACGGCGCGCTCAGCGGCGAGCGCGGCGATCTCGCGCCCCACCTGTCCGCCGGCACCGAGCAGCAGGATACGGGTCATTTGGCCAGCCCGATGCGCTGGCGGTCATAGTTCGCCTTCAGCGGCTCCCACCAGGCAGTATTGTCGAGATACCAGCGCACGGTCTTCTCGATGCCGGTCTCGAAGGTCTCCTCCGCCTTCCAGCCGAGTTCGCCCTGCAGCTTGGTGGCGTCGATGGCGTAGCGCGCATCATGGCCGGGACGGTCGGTGACAAAGCTGATGAGCGCGTCACGTGCGCCGATCCTGGCGTCGGGAACGAGCTTGTCCATCACCGCGCAGATGGTGCGCACCACGTCGATGTTGCGGCGCTCATTGGAGCCTCCGACATTGTAGCTCTCGCCGAGCCGGCCGGTGGTGGCGATCAGTTCCAGCGCGGCGGCGTGATCGTCGACATAGAGCCAGTCGCGCACATTCTCGCCCTTGCCATAGACCGGCAGAGGCTTGCCCTCGAGCGCGTTGAGAATGGTCAGCGGGATCAGCTTTTCCGGGAAGTGGTACGGCCCGTAATTGTTCGAGCAGTTCGACATTACCACCGGCAGGCCATAGGTGTGGAACCATGCCCGCACCAGATGGTCGGACGACGCCTTGGAGGCGGAATAGGGCGAGTTCGGCTGGTAGGGCGTCTCCTCGACGAACAGGCCCTCGTCGCCGAGCGTGCCGAACACCTCGTCGGTGGAAATGTGGTGGAAGCGGAATGCCTTCTGTCCCGCCGCGTCCAGCGCGCGCCAGTAGCGCAGCGCTTCCTGCAGCAGGGTGTAGGTGCCGACGATATTGGTGGCGATGAAGTCGCCCGGGCCGTCGATCGAGCGGTCGACATGGGACTCGGCCGCCAGATGCATCACGAGGTCCGGCTTGAAGCCGTCGAGCGCCTCGCGGAAGGCGTTGCCGTCGCAAATGTCGGCTTTGACGAAGCGGTGGGTCGGGTAATTGTCGACCTCGGCCAGCGAGGCGAGGTTGCCGGCATAGGTCAGCTTGTCATAGGTCAGGACCTCATGGCCCTGGCGCACAAGGCGACGCACCACCGCCGAGCCGATGAAACCGGCGCCGCCGGTGACGAGTACACGCTTTGCCATGCTACCCAAATTCTAAACTGCCCAACGGTCGGTCGCTATCATACCGAGAAGGGCGTTGCATAGTCGGCAAGCCGCGGCTGGACGCGATCCTTGTCCGATAGAACCACCGCATCGGCGCTGATCGGCCACGGAATACCGAGATCCGGGTCGTTCCACAGGATGCCGGCATCGTTCGGGTGCGAATAGGGCGCGTCGACCTTGTAGGCGACCAGCGTGTCGGGCTCCAGCGTGCAGAACCCGTGGGCGAAGCCGTGCGGCACCAGAAGCTGCTCGCCCGCCTCCGCCGTCAGCGTCGCGCTCACCCATTTGCCGAAGCTCGGCGAGCCCTTGCGGATGTCGACCGCGACATCGAAGATCGCGCCGCGCACCGCCCGCACCAGCTTGGCCTGAGCGAAGGGCGGGGTCTGGAAGTGCAGGCCGCGCAGCACGCCGACATGGCGCGACAGCGATTCATTGTCCTGCACGAAGGTGATGTCGATGCCGAAATCGTCGAACGCCGACTTCTTGTAGGTCTCGCAGAAATAGCCGCGTGCATCGCCAAGCCGCTTCGGCTCGACCAGCACGACATCGGGGATGGCGAGCCTGGTGAAACTGGTCATGCCCCCCCCCAAAAACAACTCCGAATGACGGATTTTTGCTAAATCACCGCACTGCAACAAGGGGGAAAACTGGTGACATGCTGTCGCAGCGCAACTCACTCAAACATGCAAAAATCTCTATTTAGCCTCTACTGCGCGTCTTTTGAGCTGGTGCCCGCCGCCAGAAGCGCGTGACCAATAAGTGTTGCCTCCCCCTTCTTGAAGGGTAAAGCCAAGACCGCCGCGCCGAAATGAGCCACGAGCGATACCTGGTCTGTTGCCGGCCCCAGGGCAAGACCGATCCGGTCGGGACCTGTCCCAGACAGGTTCGCGTCGATCGTGTGCACCTCTTGCACTCCCTTGCCGCTGAGCCCACTCGCCACACGTGCACTGTGTAGCGCGGCGGCGGTAAAACCCGCGAGATCCTCAATCGGGATCGATAGCTGCAGATTTCCCCTGCTTCTAGTAGCCAGTATCAACGTCACAGTGCCGTCGGCCTGAGGCTTGAAGCCATAGGTGACCTTGTCCGGACTGCCACAGGGCTTAGAATCAACCATTGTCAGATCACCGCTTCAAAGCCCATGAGACTGCCTCTCATTGGCGCGTGGAAAGCTCTTGGCCGTATACCAGACAAATCCAGCATAGTTAGCTGTCAGACAAACAGCCTTCAATCACGAGCACGTGGCTACGCCAATCCCGCACTTAAGCGCCAATATGCAGTCTGGCAAATTCGAGCGCGGCGGCACGCGCCCTCAGCGCTTCTTAGCGAATATCGGCGACGACAACCTCCTTCCTCCAGTGACAGCAGAAGGGTTCGCTGCACAAGATGGCTCTCATAATGCTCATAGGGCCGGCTGTTCGCGAGCATGAGAAGGTAAAGGGTTATGCGCCGCCTCGTTGGTTTTGGTCGAATTCGCTCTCTTGGAGATTGCCCGCAATCTAATCAGAACACCGCTTTGCCACCTCGCAACTGCTCTATCCGGCCCCCAGCCGACAGCTGACGGAATTGTTCGTCCACCCGCCATGTTTCATTTTCAAATAACCGATTTCTCAGCATGCGCCGGACTGTGCTTCGAGCTGTGAATTTTTCAAGGCCGCTTTCCATACGAGCGGCAGGGCGTCATCAATGATCTATTCGGTACAATATCTCCGTGCGATCGCTGCTCTGGCCGTCGCACTGTTTCATTTCCGGCCATTATTTGTCGCAGCGGGCGGCTCGGAAGCTGTCGCCAGCACCGTGGATTGGGGGCACGCGGGCGTGCCCGTCTTCTTTGTCATTGCTGGCTTCATCATGGTGTGGTCCACGCAACTGCAAGCGCGGCCGAGCCATTTCATCGCTCGACGGCTGGTTCGTATTTATGGTGGCTATCTGCCGATTGCGCTGGCATTCCTGGCCTACAAAGCGGCGACTTCGGGCGTCGAATACTGGATCCCGGGAAGCCTCGATTTTTGGGGCTCGCTGCTGCTAATTCAGACGGATCCGCGCCGACTCCTAATTTATCCAGCATGGACGCTTCCCTATGAGTTGTTGTTCTATGGGTTCTTTGCAACCTGCCTGATCACTGAGAGACGGCGCTTTGCGTTGGCGTTCACGGCAGGAACTGCAGCCATCGCACTGACGTCAATGTTTGGTAGTCTGCCGGCTGGCCTCAGCGCAGTCATTGGCAATCCAATTAACCTCAACTTTGTGCTCGGGGTAATTGCCGGTTTGTTCGTTCACGCAAACTGCAGGGTCATCGCGTGGCCGACGGGTGCCATGGGGATTGCACTGATCGGCTACGGCATGTCACACGGAGCAGATCAGAATGAATGGGTAAGGCTCCTCACATATGGAGGAGGTCTCTCTCTACTGCTGCCTATGCTGACCCAATCGGAGCGTTCGGGCGTTGTTCCGCAATGGCGCTGGGGAGTTCTCCTGGGCGACGCCTCCTATGCGCTCTACATCATACACGCGCCAGTGCTGTTCCTGCTCCAAACCACATCTGCGGCGTCCAATATCGCTTGGTATGCTGGTCCTTCGACCCTTGCCGCAACCTATCTAACGCTCATCATTGGCCTGAGCGTGGGCTATCATGCGCTTGTAGAACGCCCGATGCAGTCCTGGCTAAGGCGCCTATTGGGCCGCGAACCGATGTCACGCCCGGTAAAGTATCTGTAAAACTTTCGAAAGGCAAAGTAAGAGTCAAATTACAACGCCGTCAAAATGGAGAGCCACCATATGGCACTCATCTATATATGTGACTATGTACGCTGCCCAGCGCGTAATTCCAGGCCGCCAATACAATTGGCGTCATCATGGAAGTTACAATTTATACTTTTTACATTTGAGAAAAATTAAATCGAAGACTTTAGCCGGGCATTCATAATGGCACAGTGGTCATTCAGTTTATTCAATCTTACAAGGCCCATTTTATTTTGATGGATGTGCTGTTCCAACTATTTCTTCGCATGGCGTTGTGGATTCGCCGGCCGCCATCTCGCCGGCACATCATCGTTATGTCGGTGGTTGTGGTCGTCGCAGTTTTCTGTCTGGGGTTCGAGGCCCTGTTCGGGTGGCCGGCAGCATTGACCGTTGAGCGCCTGCCGCGTCAGATTCTGATGCGACCCTAAGCCAACTTGTGCTGTGCAAGGCGATGCTGACCGCCAACCGCCATTTTTGCCGTCTCATCGCGGCCCATAATGCAGGCGATTGCTCTTCAGCTTAGCAAAGTAACAGCTTGATCAAACTCATCGCTGTCGACTTCATGCTCATAGTTGACCTGGTAGGTCCGACACGCCTCTATCGCCTCGCTGAGCCCTGCCCGCGCCGCGTCGCGCAAAAACCGCCGAGCCAGATCGTGATCGCCCTCGATACCGCGTGGACCCAGGATCATCATGGCGTAATTGAACTTTCCAGCAATATGTCCCGCTTCCCCAGCATTTTGATAGAGCTTAGCGCCAAGCAAAATGTCCTGTGTCACGCCGTCTCCCAGGCAATTGCGAACCGCGAGGTCAAACAGCGCTTGAGGATGCCCGTGGGAAGCCGCGCTCTCTAGCCATTTCATGGCTTTGGGAACATCGCTGTCGACCCCATCGGCTGCAAAATACATACGCGATAGTGTAAATTCCGCCTCTACACTGCCGGCTTCCGAGCCGGCAATGAGGGTTTCGATCACTTCTTGAATAGGTGCGCGTTCCGCGTGGAGCAGACGTGCCAGATGTAGATGCGATGGCGCATGCCCGAGGGCCGCGGCGTGTTGCAAATAGGCAATGGCCCGTCTGGGATCCCGAGTGATCTGATCGCCACTGCTATAAAACAGTCCTAGGAGCGCTAGCGAACCTACATGCTCTTGTGACGCAGCCTTCTCCAGCCAATCCAAGCCAATCTTCACCGCCGAGTTCTCGTGAAGTAAATCCCGTCCAAGCTTGAATTGGGCGGCGGCAAGCCCTTGCTCGCCAGCACGGGTCAGAAAATCACGTGCCGCTTGCACGTCCACGGGCACGCCCTCGCCGCGCTCAAGAAAGATGGCATAATTGAACTGTGCCAGTGAATGGCCGCCTTCCGCACTCTTGGCGAACCATCGGGCCGCACTGGCGCTGATTTGCGGGACGCCCTCGCCGCGCGCATACATCCGTCCAAGCGCAAATTGCGCTTCGACGTCACCCGCCTCCGCCGCCTTTTTGTACCATCCCGCCGCTTCGGTTGTGTTACGCGCCTCGCTTAGCCGCCCCTCATCAAAGATCTGCGCGAGCCGCTTCATGGCGTGCAGGTGCCCCTTCGCTGCAGCACGGTGTAAATGTGCCTTCGCCCTTTCCTCATCCCGCTGCGGTGCGGTAGGGGTTAAGTCGATCATGGCCAGCAAGAAGTCGGCATGCGGGACGCCTTGCTCACTGCCCGGACGCAACCACAGACGCGCCTCGATCAGATCATCGGGCGTGGCGCGCGCGATCATATGCTGCGCGACGATGAGCTGCGCCGGCAAGTGACCTTTTCCCGCCGCACGCTTGTACCATATGAAGGCCGTGTCGCTATTGCCCTCGCAGCCTTCGCCCTGGCGGTAGAGTTCCGCCAACCCATACTCGGCGCCAGCAATACCGGCAGCAGCCGCCACGATATAAAGATCATGGGCTTGTTTGGCGTCGCGCTCCCCCCCAAGCCCCCGCACTAGAAGTTCTGCGAGGCGATAAGGCGCTTCTTTATGACCCTGCCGGCAGGCTTCAATAAGATACTCGCGCGCCAATTTATAAGGGTCTTCCAGATCCATGCGGGTGCCAAGCAACGCTCCGAGTTCCGCCGCCCGCTCAGGCTCGTCGCCCGCAATGTTTTGGTACCAGCCGCGCACTCCGCGGGGAATCAGCTCCATCCGCATGAGGCAGCTTCCGGCGCCAAAATGCCCGTCGACATGGCCCTTCTCAGCGGCAGCTTGGTACCACTCTAAGGCTTGGGGAAAGCTTATCGGCGTTCCTTCTCCGCGCTCACACATACTCGCTAAAGCCAGCATGGCCTCGACGCTGCCATGCTGGGCAGCACGTCGATACGCTGTCAGGGCCGCGTAAAAGTGCTCCTTTGCCATCAACTGGGTGGCTCGGCGCAAGAACCGTTCACGTGGGTTAAATAAGCGTTGGAGGCTGGCAGAGATTTGTTCCATCAACGCTCGCGCATGGCTCCAGAAAAGCCCCTAGCAACGCCACCAACGACATACTGGAACAAAGTTCGCGTACCGACATGAATATCGGCCGACAACGTCATACCTGGGACCAAGCGAAAGCTGGCAGGAACATCATGAAACTCCAAATCTGTAATTGCCACACGCCCTTTATAGTAGGGAATATCCGTCGCCTGCCCATTATCATCGGTGGTAAAGGATCCCTCGCTCACCCAGAGCAATTCACCTTTGGCTTGCCCATGGTTCATAAAGTCGAAGGCATCGACCTTAATCGTCACTGGATCGCCCGCACGCACGAAACCAATATCACTTGTCGCGATCTTAATCTCCGCTTCCACCGGCTTGCTGAGAGGCGCGAGGGTCACAAATACCTCTCCTTCACGCAAGACCGAACCCACCGATAGTTTCGCAAGGCTGAGAACCATTGCGTGTTCGCTGGCGTGAAGCTCGACAAGATCGCGCCGTCGTGACGCTTTAGTCAGCTCGGCTTGGGCCGAGTCGCGACCGTTGCGGGCCGTCACGATTTCCTGACTGAGCGTAGCGCGCCATTGCTGGATGAAGGCATCGCGATCGGATTCAAGTGCAGACAGAGAATGACGCGCCTCAACTAACGCCTGCTGGCCATTTTCCATGGTGCGCAGGATTTCAAGCTTCTGATCGGTCGCGAGCAGAAGATTATAAAGGCTTCCTGCCTCCTTCTCCATGAGGGTTTTGCGCATTTGCTCGATCTGGGTAATGACCTTGCTACGCTCACTGAGCCGTATGTCGTCGCCTTCCAGTTTAAGAACTGTTGTGCGCGCCAGCTCGATCTTCTGGGCGAAGCTGGCAAGCTGAGCCTCATACTGGGCCAGGCGTTGACCATGGAGTGACGTCTGCAACAAAACATAAGGCCGAATGTCGCCCTCTTTTGAATTGAACACCGGAACCTGCTCCGCCTGCTCCGCTTCCGCGCGGATAATTTGCGCGTTGAAAGAGGCGACTTGTTGCTCTAATTGCTCGACATCGGCGGCGGCAAATGTGGGATCAAGCGTCGCCAAAAGCTGACCCTGTTTCACTTCTTGGCCTTCCTTTACATCAATGGACTTGACCACTGACGGATCAAGCGCCTGCAGCACAATCAGGCCTCCAGTCGCCACAACCTTACCTTGTAAGCTCGTCACAACGCGGTCGAGATGGACGAAGAAAGAGACTAGGAACAGCGCAAAGATTAGAGTGCAGACGAGCCAGATGGCTATGCTTGGGCCGCGTGAGCGGGGTGCATAGCGCAGGTCATTGGCCTCGGACTGGAAACGTAGAACAAGATTGTCGGCCGAGTTACGCGACACCGCGCCCCTCCACAATCTTCAGGCTGCGCCTCTGAGACTGGGTGTGTCGGTTCTGCTGATGCCAGAGCTCGCTATAAATTTCACAGCGCTGAAGCAGCTCTTCGTGAGTTCCCATATCCACCTTGGCCCCTTTATCGAGCACCAGAATCTGATCGGAATTAACCAGCGATGAAAGCCGATGTGAGACGACAATAACAGTCCGTCCTGCTGAGATCCGCTCCAGATTTGCATTCACAATGGCTTCGCTTTCTGGGTCCAATGCGCTGGTGGCCTCATCCAGGATCAGAATGCGTGGATTGGTAATCAACGCCCGAGCTATGGCCAAACGTTGGCGCTGGCCGCCAGACAGGTTTGAAGAGCCTTCATACACAAAGGTGTCGTATCCGCGAGGAAGACGATCAATAAACTCCGCGGCGCCCGCTAGCCCCGCCGCAGCAACGACCTCGTGATAAGTCGCGTCGATTCGGCCGATGGTAATATTTTCGCGGATGGTGCCACTGAACAGGAAACTGTCCTGCAGCACCACGCCAAGCGAACGCCGCAAATGATCGAGATCGAATTCGCGGATATCGATGCCGTCGACCTTGATCAGGCCGTCGAAATTTGTATGCAGCCGCTGGATAAGCCGGGTTAACGTTGTCTTCCCCGAACCGCTACGACCCACCACACCCAAAGTTGTGCCGGGAGCCAGAGTGAAGTCGACCCCATTCAAGGCTTTGTTGGAGGTTCCCAGATATTGGAAGCTGACATTCATTAAGGCGAGCTCGCCGATCAATGGGCTGCGCACGCCTCCTCCCTCACGTCCCGCTTCCTCCGGACGATTGACAAGGTTCGAGACAATTGCGACGGCGCCACGGGTCTCATCATATTGTTGAACGAGCTGAGCCAGCCCCTTGAGAGGGGCCGCAACACGTTGAGAGAGCAGCATAAAGGCCGCAATCGAGCCAATGGCGACGGGGTCGGAATTGGCAACCGCCAAATATACCGCAACCGCGATGACGCCATAAACCATAAAGCGCTCAAGCGGGAGGGTAACAGCTTCGATCAGATTGCCGGTTCGTCCTTCGGCATGTTTTAGACGAGCGACATTCGCCACTAGTTGATCCCATTGCCGCGCCTGCCGGGCTTCAAGCGCCAGCGTCTTCACCGTGCGCATGCCCTGCAGCGTTTGAACCAGGAACGAGCCGCGCTCGCCCTCCGCCTTCATCGTCGCCATGGAATGACGTCGATAGGTTGGCAGCATGACAATGATCCAGATGGCGATCAGCCCACCAATCCCACAAACGAGCAAGGTCAGCCAAGGATCGATGAAGAACATCACCGGAAGGAATATGACAATGGTAATTGAATCCAGTAGTGTTCCCAAAAGAGAGCCGGTGAGAAAATTTCGGATTTTATTCACTTCATTGACGTCGCGAACTATGAGGCCGGCAGAGGTGCGCTCAAACACATCGATCGGCAACCGCAATAGCCGCCCAAAAATGAATGACGAGACCTGAACATCGATGCGTCCAGACAAATCCAGGATAAGATGGCGACGCAGGGCATGCAGCGCGACATCGAACGCTGTGAGGATCAGCATAGCGATGACCAACGTCGTAAACGTCGATAAGGCGTGATGTTGCACCACCCGGTCGAGCAGCAATCGGACAAACATGATTGGCGCGAGTGCCAAAGCACTCATCCCCAATGCCGCGATGACAATGTCGCGTACGATCACCTTATCTCGCAACGCCACGCGGCAGAGATAGCCGAATGAAAACTGGCTTTCTTCGCTTTCCGACGCCGGCTGTGGCTGCAATAAGATGATCTTGCCACCGCAAGCGGTCTCAAATTGCTGTCGATCAACAAAGATAGGGGCATCCGGCGCTATGGGATCAACGAGAACGACCTCGGCCCGGACTTCAGAAATACTGGCGCGAGTGATGACCACTGCGTGACCGCTTCGCAAAAGCAGGATCGCAGGAAGGGCGGCCCCCAGACGGCCGAGTTGCTCCCAACTTAGCGTTGTTTGACGCGCCCGAAAGCCATGCCGGCCCGCGATATGAACGAGATCATCCGCGGATATATCGGCAGGCGTGATCGCTTCTTTGTGCGTGACCTCCGCAGCCGATATCGGGACGCCTTTCTGGCGCCCGACATATTCAAGCGCTGCAAGGAGAGACCTGCCAGCAGCTCCGGCCGGAACTGCATCCTTCGACGCCTCTTCATCCATGCCGACACTCTCCTGCAAACCGGTTCAATATTCTAACAGTCTGATTGCAAAACAAAAACGGGAGGCGTGAGCCTCCCGTTCTTATTGTCGTAACTGTGTCTATCAGGCCTACGGCGTTGCCTTGAAGTAG
>LNAP01006513.1_pt1 | contig 10042 bp, 8 predicted proteins | sample 602601 | NCBI WGS metagenome assembly LNAP01 (sample SAMN02440304, study PRJNA202911) | soil metagenome | biome: Subtropical and temperate rainforests or woodlands; isolation source: soil samples (1 kg each in a 20% v/v slurry with milli Q water) were... ...
AATGACGTATTCGTCATGGTCGCGCCAGGCGAACACGACGAAGGTTGCCCACGCGCCGAGCCCGCCCAGAATCACCATCCACCAGATGTGCCAGATCAGCGCAAAGCCCATGATGGTGGCGAAGAACGCGCAGACGAATCCGGTCGGAGAATTCCGGGGCATCTCGATGTCCTGATAGTCCGGCCTGTCGCGTTCGAGCGATTGCTGCTGGGCGCGGGCCTTCATCTCCCAATAGGCGTCCTCGCCGCGCACGTCGGGATTGAAGGCGAAGTTGAACACCGGCGGCGGCGACGAAGTTGCCCATTCCAGCGAGCGGCCTTCCCAGGGATCGCCCGTGCGGTCGCGCAGCGCCTCGCGGTTGCGGATGCTGACCACGATCTGGACGATCTGGCAGATCACCCCGATCGTCAGCACGGCCATGCCAATGGCTGCAACGATCATCCAGGGCCGCCAAGCCGCGACGTCGTAATGCTGCATACGCCGGGTCATGCCGAGCATGCCGGCAATGTAGAGCGGGACGAAGGTGATGAAGAAGCCGAGGAAGGTGAACCAGAACGCCAGCTTGCCCCAGCGTTCGTCGAGGCGGAAGCCAAATGCCTTGGGAAACCAATATTCGAAGCCGGCGAAGGCGCCGAACAGCACGCCGCCGATGATGACGTTGTGGAAGTGCGCCACCAGGAACATGCTGTTGTGGAGCATGAAGTCGGCCGGCGGCACCGCGAGCAGGACACCGGTCAATCCACCGACGATGAAGGTGACCATGAAGCCGACCGCCCACAGCATCGGCGTCGCGAAGCGGATGCGGCCGCCATACATCGTGAACAGCCAATTGTAGATCTTCACACCCGTCGGTACCGCGATGATCATGCTGGCGATGCCGAAGATGGCGTTGACGTCGGGCCCCGCCCCCATCGTGAAGAAATGGTGCAGCCAGACCATGAAGGAGATGACGCAGATTGCCATGGTCGCGAGCACCATCGAGCGATAGCCGAACAGCGCCTTGCCGGAGAAGGTCGACACCACCTCGGAGAAGATGCCGAAGGCCGGCAGCACGAGGATGTAGACCTCGGGATGTCCCCAGGCCCAGATCAAATTCATGAACATCATGATGTTGCCGCCGGCCTCGTTGGTGAAGAAATGGAAGCCGAGGTAACGGTCGAGCAGCAGCATCGCGAGCGTGGCGGTGAGGATCGGGAACGCCGCGACGATGAGGAGATTCGAGGCCAGCGTGGTCCAGCAGAACATCGGCATGCGCAGATAGTTCATGCCCTTGGTGCGCAGCTTCAGGACCGTGGTGACGAGATTGATGCCGGCCACCAGCGTGCCGACGCCGGAGATCTGGAGCGACCAGGCATAATAGTCGACGCCGACGCCCGGCGAGTAGGACAGCTCCGACAGTGGCGGAAAGGCAAGCCAGCCGGTGCGGGCGAACTCGCCGACCACGAGCGAGAGATTGACCAGCAGCGCGCCGGTCGCGGTCAGCCAGAACCCGACCGAATTGAGCGTCGGGAACGCGACGTCGCGCACGCCGAGTTGCAGCGGCACGATCAGGTTCATCAGCCCGATCACGAACGGCATCGCCACGAAGAAGATCATGATGGTGCCGTGCGCCGAGAAGATCTGGTTGTAGTGCTCCGGCGGCAGATAGCCCTGCGACTGGTAGGCGACCGCCTGCTGGATCCTCATCATGATGGCATCGCTGCCGCCGCGCAGCAGCATCACCGAGGCCAGCAGGATATACATGACGCCGATCCGCTTGTGATCGACGCTGGTGATCCATTCGCTCCAGAGATAGGGCAGATGCCCCTTCACTACGACCCAGGTCAGCACGCCCAGGATCGCGACCAGCACGATCGCACCCGCGATGAGCGGTATAGGCTGATCGAACGGAATGGCCGACCAATCGAGCTTACCGAGCATCGTGCCCTCCACTGTGCGGACGTCCGGCATCGGAGATCAGCTCCGGCCCCGGCCCCGGCGGAATGTGCTGGTTTGCGATCAAGTCGAACAGCCTGGGGTCTTCGAGACGGTAGGTCGGCTTGCCCTTCTCGACGCCCTGCTGCATCAGCTTCCTGTAGCTGTCCTCGTTCAGCACGGTGTCAGACTTCGCCGTGGCCGCCACCCAATCCGGAAAGGCGAGCGGCGAGACGACGTTCACGTCGAACATCATGTCCGGAAAGCCGTCGCCGGAGAAATGCGCCGACAATCCCTTGAGCTTGCCTTCATTGTCGGCGCGCAGGTTCAGCTTCGTCACCATGCCGTTCATAGTGTAGATCATGCTGCCGAGCTGCGGAATGAAGAACGTGTTCATCACGCTGGACGACGTCAGCTGAAAATTCAGCTCGGCCCCGGCCGGCACCGTCAGCGTGTTGACGGTGGCGATGCGCTGGTCCGGATAAATGAAGAGCCATTTCCAGTCGAGCGAGACGGCCTGGATCCGCACCGGGCTGCCGGTGCCCGGCACGGGCGCCGCGGGATCGAGCCGATGCGAACCGATCCAGGCAACCCCTCCGAGCAGAATGACGGTGAGCGCGGGGATTGCCCACACCACCATCTCGACGCGGCCGGAATAGACGAAGTCAGGCTGGTAGCGCGCCTTTGAGTTCGAGGCGCGAAACCAGAATGCAAAGCCGAGGATCGCGAAAATGGTCGGCACCACGATCACGAGCATGATGAAGACGGAATCGACCAGAATGGTGCTGTTGCCCGCGGCCACGGGCCCTTGTGGGTCGAGCAGATTCATCGGCAAGCCACTGGCGGTTGGGAAGCCCCGGGATACAGCCTAGCGCGGGAAAGGCTCCGCAACAAACGCTGCCACCTCGGAACGGTTCCTGAGCCGCAAGGGCCAGCCATGCGCGTTTGACCAGCCGCAACAATGCAATTCCATGCGATGTCAATGACATGAACGCAGAAGCAACGCCCTTCTCTCCGGTCGGGACGATTTGCTAATCTGCACGAAAATAATGAGAACTACCGGAAAAGGGAGTGAACCGAGATGCGCTTGAAGGACAAGGTCGCCATCGTCGTCGGAGCCGGGCAAAGCCCCGGCGAAGGCATGGGCAACGGCCGTGCCACCGCGCTGACCTTCGCGCGCGAAGGCGCAAAGGTGTTGTGCGTCGATCATCATCTGGAATCGGCGCAGGAAACGGTTGCGATGATCGCGGCGAAGCAGGGCACCGCGGCAGCCTTCAAGGCCGACGTCACGAAGTCGGCCGACATCAAGGCGATGGTCAAGGACGCCCAGTCGCGCTGGGGCCGGATCGACGTGCTGCACAACAATGTCGGCGTCAGCCTGTCCGGCGGCGATGCCGAGCTGCTTCAAATCACCGAGGAGGCGTTCGACCGCGTCGTCGCGATCAACCTGAAGAGCTGCATTCTCGCGGCGAAAGAGGTGATCCCGATCATGCGCGCGCAAGGCAGCGGCGCCATCATCAACATCTCCTCGATGGCGGCGATCACGACCTATCCTTACGTCGCTTACAAGGCGACGAAGTCGGCGATGATCGCCTTCACCGAACAGCTCGCCTACCAGAACGCCGAATACGGCATCCGCGCCAACGTCATCCTGCCCGGCCTGATGAACACGCCGATGGCCGTCGACACCCGCGCCCGCGAATGGCACAAGACCCGCGCCGAGGTCGAAGCCGAACGCGACAGCAAGGTGCCGCTGCGCAAGAAGATGGGCACCGGATGGGACGTCGCGAACGCCGCGCTGTTCCTGGCATCCGACGAGGCGAACTTCATCACCGGCGTGACCCTGCCGGTGGATGGTGGAGCCAGCGTGAGGCGGGGGTAGAGTAGCGAGCGCGGTGCTCATTCCCTTCTCCCCTTGTGGGAGAAGGTGGCGCGAAGCGCCGGATGAGGGGTTGCATCCACGAACTCAACTAGCGAAGGGACTCGCGGATAGAACCCCTCACCCGGCTTCGCTTTGCGAAGCCACCCTCTCCAACAAGGGGCGAGGGTGCACCGTCACTGTGGCTGTCGGGTCACCCGCCAGATCGTGCCGTTGCCATCCTCGGACACCAGCAGCGATCCATCCTTTGCGACGGCAACGCCAACCGGCCTGCCCCACACTTCCGTGTCGCTGACGACAAAGCCCGTGACGAAATCCTCGTATTCGCCCGTCGGCTTGCCGTCCTTCATGCGGATGCGGATCACCTTGTAGCCGGTGCGCTTCGAGCGATTCCACGAGCCGTGCTCGGCGGCGAAGGCGTCGCCCTGGTACTCGGACGGAAACTGTGTGCCCTGGTAGAAGGCCATGCCGAGCGAGGCCGAGTGCGGCTGCACCAGCACATCGGGCACCGTCACCTTGTCCTTGATATCGGGCCGCGCGCCGGCATGGCGCGGATCTTCGTTGGCGCCGATATAGAACCAGGGCCAGCCGTAGAACGCGCCTTCCCTCACGCTGGTCACGTAGTCGGGCACGAGATCGTCGCCCAGGCCGTCGCGCTCGTTGGTCGAGCACCAGGGCAGCCCCGTCTGTGGCTGGATCGCAAGGCCGACGCAATTGCGGATGCCGGTGGCGTAGACCTTCCGCTCCTTGCCGTCCGGATTGAAAGCCAGCACGGCCGCGCGCTCGGTCTCGCTCGCCCAGGCCGCACCGAGCGGCTGCGATTTCGACCACGCCTCCATCCCGCCCGGCGGCGTGCCCAAACCTTCCGCGACGTTGCTGAGCGAGCCGACCGAGACGAGCATGCGCTTGTCGTCGGGCGTGAAGACGATGTCGCGGGTGGAATGGCCGCCATCATGCGGCAGGCTCGGCACGATCGTCTCGGCCTTGCCGCGCGCCTTGAGATCGCCGGCCTGATAGGGAAAGCGAACGACGCTGTCGGTATTGGCGACGTAGACCCATTGCGGATTGTCGCCGTTCGGGAAGAAGGCGATGCCGAATGGCTGCCTCAGTCCGCTGGCGAACACCTCATTGGTAGCGACCTTGCCACCCTCCCCGGCACGCAACACACGGATGGTGCCGGCCCGCGTCTCCGCAACGAAGACATCGCCGTTCGGCGCCACCCTGATGATGCGCGGCGCGCGCAGACCTTCGGCAAACAGCTCGACCTTGAATCCCGCCGGCACCTGGAGCGCAGCCTCCGGCGGGCGCGGCACCACGCGCGACGAGCTCGCAACCGATCGCGTCGCACCGGGCCTGACCAGATCCTGTGGTCGGATCAGCCTGATCGTGCCCGGCTTGTCGGCCTGCCAATCGCCATAAGCGTCCTTGCCCTGCAACACCGGCTCGGCCTGCGCACCGGTCGCAACCAGCAGCCCCGCGGATATCGCGACAGACAAAATCCTGCTCTTCAAGTGGTCCTCCCGGCCTGCAATCTCGAACCTCGACACCACCGCGACAGGTCGAAGCGCTGCCGCATCCCACGTCAACCGATGCCCGCACGATGTGCATCCGCTGCAACCCATCGTACTGGAAAACACCGCGGATAGGTGCGACACATTGTAAGGGCGGGGGCTGCGGTCATCAAAGCTGCGGCATCGCTGTCGCATTTGACGGGATGATCATGTGGGGATCCATCATATCCGAATGGGCGAGCCTGCTGCTGCGCTGGCTCCACGTGGTGGCGGCGATCGCCTGGATCGGCAGTTCCTTCTATTTCATCGCCCTCGACCTCAGCCTTAAGCCCAACAGAGCCCTGCCGGACGGCGTGCGGGGCGAGGCCTGGCAGGTCCATGGCGGCGGCTTCTACCGGATCATGAAGTATCTGGTGGCACCCTCCCAGATGCCGGACGATCTGACCTGGTTCAAATGGGAGGCTTACACCACCTGGCTGTCCGGCTTCGCGCTGATGGTGGTGGTCTATTATCTCGAGGCCGATTTGTTCCTGGTCGACAAGTCGATCCTCGACCTCACGCCATTCCAGGCCGGGCTGTTCAGCTTTTGCAGCCTCGCGCTGGCGTGGCTGCTCTATGAAGCCGCCTGCCGTTCCGGTCTTGCACAGCGCGAATTGCCCTTTGCCATCGGCGGCTATCTGTTCCTGGTCGCGCTGACCTATGCCTTCACCCATGTGCTGAGCGGCCGTGGCGCCTTCAACCAGATCGGCGCGATCATCGGCACCATCATGGTGGCCAATGTCTTTGCGCTGATCATCCCCAACCAGAAGAAGATCGTGGCCAGCCTGATCGCGGGACAGGCGCCAGATCCGAAGCTCGGCAAGGCCAGCAAGGAGCGCTCGGTTCACAACAACTATCTGACGCTTCCCGTGGTCGTCCTGATGATCAGCAACCACTATCCCCTGCTCTACGCCACGCGCTTCAACTGGATCATCGTCGCCATCATCCTGGCGCTGGGACCCGTGATCCGCCACTTCTTCAACGAGCGCCACGCGGGGCGCAAATCGCCTTGGTGGGTGTGGGGTGTGGCTGCGATCGGCGTGATTGCGCTCCTGTTCCTTTCCGCGGCCGGTCCGCGCGAGGTGAAGATGGGCGCGTTACCGGCGCAGCCGACCCTTGCCGCTGTCGAGGAGATCGTAACGTCCCGTTGCAGCATGTGCCACGCCACCGAGCCGGTCTGGGCCGGCATCGTGACCGCGCCGAAGGGCATCCTGCTCGATGCGCCCGAGCACATCCATCGCAACATCCGCCTGATCGGCCGCGTTGCGGCCTGGTCCGATGCGATGCCGCCGGGCAACGTCACCGAGATGACCAGCGAGGAGCGCGCGATCCTTGCCGCCTATCTCGATCAGGCCCGCTGATGCTGCCGCGCGTCGGCGGATCATTTCGCGGAATGAAATTCCGTATCTCGCATCGAATTGAAAATGACTTGGCCGCCTATCCGGCGTAGACAGGACCGGCCGCCGCCCGCGGCCTCAAGTCAGTTTGCATTCGGGGATAAGAACAGTGGCCCTCAAGAACGTCATCGGTATCGACCACGCCGTGGTCATGGTGAAGGACCTCGACGAGGCCGCCGAGAATTATCGGCAGCTCGGCTTCACCGTGTCGCCGCGCGGCACCCACAGCGCGCATATGGGCACCGGCAACTACACCATCATGTTCGACCCCGATTATATGGAGCTGCTCGGCGTGCTCGCCGCGACCGAGCACAACGCGCCGGCGCGCGCCTTCCTCGACAAGCGCGGTGAAGGCATCGAACGTATCGCCTTCACGGCGGTCGATTCCGCTGCGGGCGCCGAAGAGATCCGCGCACGAGGTTTCACGCCGATCGGCCCGACCGATTTCGAACGGCCGGTTACGCTGCCGAACGGAACGGTCTCGGCAGCAAAATTCCGCACCTTCATGTGGCCGACCGCGGAAGCGCCCGGCGGCGTGCGCATCTTCGCCTGCCAGCACAAGACCCGCGAAACGGTCTGGATTCCCGAACTGATGAAACACGCCAACGCGGCGAAGCGGATCAGGCAGACGCTGATCGCAACACCGGAGCCCGCGAACGAGGCCGCGCATCTCGGCAGGCTGATCGACCGCGAGCCGATCGCCGAGGCCGATGGCGCGGTGACGGTGCGCTCCGGCGGCGATCGTGCCGACTTCGTCTATCTCACGCTGGAGCAACTCGGAAAGCGCTATCCCGGCGTGCCGCTCGCCGGCCTTTCCGAGCGCGGCGGCGCGGCGCTGGTGCTCGTCAGCGGCGATCTGGCGGCGACCGAGAAGGCGCTGGGTTCGGCAGCTGTACGCAGCGGGACCGCGATCTGCGTGCCGCCGGCCAAGGCCAACGGCACCCTGCTCGCCTTCGTTGCCGGTTGATTTGAACGAATTCTTTAACGCGTGTTTACCCGGCGGCTCCAGGATCTCTCGCGATCCAAGCCACCCGGGCCAAACGAATGTTCAAAGAGGGATCGCCGATCGCCTATGAGGCGCCGGCCGAACTGAAGAAGTGGCCGTCGCTGAAGGGCGAGCGGCAAAAGGACCGAGGTCTGCCCTATCTCGTCTACAACGGCACGCTCGCCGACTGCGTCCGCGAGCTGATGGGCAAGCCCATCAAGGGCATCTCGCTCTACGACATCATGACGAAGCCGCAAGCGGCCTTCGACCAGACCGTGCTGTCGCCCGGCGATGCCGCCGAGATCGCGGTGCGCAGGGATTTTCCGAAGGAATAATTGCGCCGTCCGCCGACGACACTTGCCCCTTTCGCGGTTCCTGAGTTCCAGCGGAACACCGTACTAACACCGGTCATTTTGCGGAATCGCAGCTTCGCCGCAATTACAGTTAAGAAGTCCTTGTCACCGGCGCATCGCCGGTCGCTCCCCACGGATCGAGGACTTCTACAGAGATGCGATTTGTCATCGCGGCTTGTGCCGGGCTTTTCATCCTGATGTGCGACTTCGATCTAGCGGCGTCGCGGCAAGCATCAACTTTCGACAGCGCAGGTCTTCGAGACAATCAGGCATCCCCGCTCACTCCGGTCGTCGAGCTGTTCCTCGCGAGCGTGCAGGCGATCGAGCTTGCCAATGCGCGCGCTGCCTTTGAGCAAGTGACGCCGCCCGTCGTCGAAGCGGCCGCACAGGCGCCGGTTTCACCGACCGAACGCTTCTGTCATGCGCTTCGACACGCCGCCGAGACCAGCGGCATTCCCGTGCCGTTCTTCGCCCGCCTGCTCTGGCAGGAGAGCCGCTTCAAGTCCGACGAAGTCAGCCAGGCCGGCGCACAAGGCGTCGCTCAATTCATGCCGGAGACGGCCGCCGAGGTCGGACTCGACGATCCCTTCGATCCCATCAAGGCGCTGCCCGCATCGGCCAAGTTCCTGCGCAAGCTGCGCGACGATTTCGGCAATCTCGGCCTCGCTGCGGCAGCCTATAACGCCGGTCCCGGCCGGGTTCAGAAGTGGCTCGCCAAAGAGAGCGAGCTGCCGCGCGAAACCCGCGACTATGTCCGGATCATCACCGGCACCAAGGCCGAAGACTGGACCGAGCGGTCGGAGGCGCTCGCGATCAGGATCGACCTGCCGCGCGAAGCGCCGTGCGAAGGCATCGGCAGTCTCTCCAAAGCCAAGGATATCGCCTGGGTTCCGGTCAACTTGACGCCGTCCGCCACTGCTTTCATCCGCAAGGCTGAACAGCTTGCCGCGCGCCTGACGACAAACCGGGCGCGCAAGCGGTTGGCATCCCTGCTCCACAAAAACGCCCCGGCCCGTGGCAAGGCGAGGAGCATGATTGCAGTCCGTGCGGCGAAGGGCACCAAGGCTCGCGCCATCCGCATCGCAGCGCGCGAGCGCTCGGCGATCTGATGCGTCGACCGGACGCCAATTGATGGAGCAGGCTGCTCCAGGTCGGCCGTGCTATCAGGTTATAGAGGGGCACCACCGCGGACGGAACCTGCGATGCCATCGAAGAGCGCCGGGATTATCGCCTATCGCAAGCGCCGGAAGCTCGAGATCCTCCTCGTTCATCCCGGAGGGCCGTTCTGGCGCAACAAGGATCTCGGCGCGTGGTCGATCCCCAAGGGCGAGTATGCGGACGCAGAAGATGCGGAGACCGCCGCGCGACGGGAATTTGCCGAGGAGCTGGGATTCGAGCCGGCCGTGCCGCTGATCGCGCTCGGCGAGGTCAAGCAGCGCGGCGGCAAGATCGTCACCGCGTTCGCCGCCCAGCTCGATATCGACGTCAGCAGCATCCGCAGCAACACGTTCGAGATGGAATGGCCGCCGCGCAGCGGCAAGCGGCAAGTCTTCCCGGAGGTCGACCGCGCCGAATGGTTCACGCTCGAAGAGGCGCGGGAGAAGATCAACGCAGGACAGCGCCCGTTGCTCGATCGGCTGGCGCAGCGGGCCGGCGGTGAATAGCGACCGCGCCCCCTACTCCGCCTTGATGTCCGCGGCAGCGACGACCTCGGCGAGTTCCTTGGTCTCCTTCGCGATCTTCGCGGCATACTCGGCCGGTGTCAGCACGCTGACGACGCCCTGCGAGCCGAGCTTGTCCGCGACCGCCGGATCTTTCGCCGCCGCGACGATCTCCCGGTGCAGCGTCTCCAGGATCGGCGCCGGCGTCGACTTCGGCATGAAGAAGCCGACCCAGAACGAGATGTCGAAGCCGGGGAAGCCTGCTTCCGCGACGGTCGGCACATCAGGCAGCGCCGACAGCCG
>LNAP01006514.1_pt1 | contig 10042 bp, 6 predicted proteins | sample 602601 | NCBI WGS metagenome assembly LNAP01 (sample SAMN02440304, study PRJNA202911) | soil metagenome | biome: Subtropical and temperate rainforests or woodlands; isolation source: soil samples (1 kg each in a 20% v/v slurry with milli Q water) were... ...
CGGGCGAGAGGGAGAGCGCTTCAAGGCTGCTGGTGTAATGAATCGCTCGATTCGACGCATAGCAGTTTCCACCGAATTCCCACTAAATGTGATCCGGTTCACCGGCGCTCATGAGGTCGGTAACTTTGTGCTTCATGAAGATGAGGTGATGCATCGTGATAAGCCTTTGGACGGATAGGCACGAGGACAAAGTAGCCCTCCCAAGGAAAGGGAGGCTGATTACTTTGCGGCGTGTTTTTTGATACCAACCCGACTTCTACTAGATGCTTTTGCTGCTCAATTTCAGATGAAGGGCCCCTTCCCCTTCACTGATACCACCTGTTACCACCTCAACCCCTCAGATCCATGGTCGCTTTTGAACGCAGAAAGGGATTCGCTTGATCGAGAGATTTCGTTGGCAAGGTGTGCCCGGTTCAACAACCGTAATTTGATTCCACTTTCGGTTCAATTTGGGGCTTCGGATATTACGATGGCGATACGAATCAAGGAGCTTCAGCTAGTACGCTGGCCCTAGCGTCTGTCCTCCTATGATGATCTAGCTAAGTGCCTATACTCAGTAATGTGTAGGCCACCACGAGTTCCAGGTTGGTGGGTTTGACAACATCAATGGACGTACCAAGCTCTTACTGCATGCGCTGAAAGACACTGTTGAGAGTCGGGTGGGCATTTGAAGATCGCAATGCGCTGTATCGTCATCGCCTGTAATACGCATCTGATTTCCCCCGCTCAACCCAGTCGCTTGCCACCGCGCCTCACAAGGGCATTTCTCGTGAGTGCGCCTGCGGGGAATGGCTGTCGTAAACCGAGCCTTGGCAAAGCCTGCGTCTCGGCCCTTCGGACTTCATCCCGCGCTCCGCCTGCCTTGCATACTGGGCCGCGTAATCACCTGCCTCCGGTTTATATCCGCTTCAGCCTCACACGCTATTGGCTCTAGTAATCAGTCCCACCTCATTTTTGATTCCCATCCCTTGCCACATGCTGGCCTCATCGGAAGTCATCTCCTGAATATATTGGTATAACTCGGCAGCATGCCAATGAGGGGATGGCACTGCTCCCCTTTATAGATGTATGCTCAGTGAAATTTTTAGCTTTAAATCTTGATATTTAATTAGGATTTCTTTTTTGAATTTTTCATGCTTGCTTCTAAGGACGTGCTAAATGGAATGGCGACAGGATTCAGCAGCTAATATCAAAAAGAAATTACTATTGAGGGCTGGATATCGATGTTCTTTCCCCGGCTGTGCGACCCCTCTCACTAATAACCTTGGCATACCTTCTTTAGAGTTTTGCCATATAAGATCGTTGGCACCGGGGAGTGCCAGATATGATGAAAAAGCTAAAGCCGATATCATCTACTCTCAAGACAATATAATTGTCCTGTGTCCGCAGCATCATAGGATTGTAGATTTTGATCCGCAGCTTTATTCTGCTGAAGTTTTAAAAAAATTTCGTTCGGATCATGAGCTTAGTCAGGATACTGGCTTTCCAAAAGACTCTGTAAATACAACCTTGAAACCTACTGGCGGCACCTCAGTTTTTCATCAGGCCCTAGCTATTTGGGAGGCAAGCTCAACGGTCAGTGACGAGGAGTTTTGGCATAAACTTTTTAAGGAAAATCCTCAGCTATTAGCTCAGATAGTCCCAGAATGCCTAGTCCAGATCGCTGATAAAGCCTATGTAGGAGGCAAGGGCTTAGACAACTCCGGGGGTAAAATTATAGATTTCATATATGGAAAGGAGAGCACTAAGAATGTTGTTTTAGTTGAGATAAAAACTCCTGCAACTAGGCTAATCGGCAGAGAATATCGGTCGAACGTCTTTGCTGTTTCCGAGGATGTGGTGGGGTCTACGATTCAAGTTTTAGGGTATCGCAATGAGCTATCTAGAAATTATTACGCGGTAAGACATGCCGGGGTGCACCAGATTGAAGTTTTTGACCCTCAATGCTTTGTGATAGTAGGAAATTTGGCAGCTGAAGGCCTTGATGCTAGTCAGCGCGCCTCATTTGAATTGTTTCGAGCTAACTCGAGTGTAGTTATCGTCACTTTTGATGAGTTATTTGACAAGATGAAATCTCTGGTTGAGGTGTTTTCTTGACCTGCCTGGGTATTGCAATTGCGCTTTATACCAGCTGCGCCGGAGGTACATGAACTGCGACATTCCTACTCAGATCATCAGCCATCCTCCGCACCTCGATGTGAATCAGCAGTAAGTCGTTTAACGCTGGCTGGCCAGCGGTGATTTACGTAGGCCAACTGGCAGAAGAGATCCCAGTCCCAATCCGGAGCGTCCGAGCAAATCTCGAAAGGGCCTTCAAGATTGCTCAAGAAAGCGAGCAGTGATGCTTGAGCTTCGATCAGGGTTTGCCCAGGTGCAGGTAGGTTAAGCTCAGGCAGGACATTATGAATCACAAAGTCGCTGCATTCCTTCGTCAGGTACGTGTCTATGAGCTCGACGTAGTATTCGTGGTCGGCTTCGGACACCAATGCCAGCGAGATTAGCTTCGTGTCTCTGTCGAGCTGGGTGCACTCACAGTCCAGAAATAGCTTCATTCCCTCATCTCCTGTGAGTACCTGGTTAATGTCTTCCGATGTACCTTTGGCAAAACACTAGAGCCGGCTGGTTTCTTATATGACTTTTACCGATTGCCCTGACGAGTCCATGCCGTGTGGGCTTCCAAATGCCGCATCTCAGCTTCCCACTTAGACAGGAATTTGTCCCAGTCCAAGGCGTTTGTCCCATCAAGCAACCTGGTCGACCCGATGCTTGCCCGATGGAAACGCTCCCTCCAAGGCTGCGGAATAGTCTGCTAAAAAATGATGTCGATACAAGAGTGAGGATGCCTCACTGAGATAGAATTACGAACCTCAGTGAGTTCGAGTGGCTTATCGCTAAAGGACGCGCCACTTCGCTCTTGGTCGTCGAGCTCACCAAGGATGGTAAGTAGCTCGGATGCTACGGAAACACCAGGACGGAGGCTTGCAAGCGCCCACATTCACCCTACAGTGAGTGAGCGAAACTTCTGTATTTCATTAACCAGTCTTGATGCTGACTCTTGAGCGGACTGTGGGTTAATGTACCAAGGCGGATGAATTTCATCAGAGGCATCGAAGTTAAAATGCAAGTATCCTGTCGATATTTCTGAAACTCCAATATCGTGATCTTCCACCCTAACCTCCGCACTAAAATGATCTTCATCTAGCATCAACATATCTTTTAGGGCGCGAGCTGCATGATATGCCTGCTTCAGATATTGCAGGGCGCATATTCTCGCAGAGTGATAGGCAAGAGTATTAAGCTCACTCAATCCCTCCTCGAAAACTATGAGATCCTCAGAGTCGAGTTTCTGCAATGCGACTCGATGCGTCTTCGCAATGCGAAGATTCTCATCGTACAACCCAACAAACTCACAGATACCATCAAGTGTGGAAATATGAATTTTAGACTCTAGCCCAATCCTTGAGATATCAGCCACTTCTAGTCGATCCGTTAAACTTCTTCCGCCTGAAATTGACATAGAACATGGCTGACCAACCCTTCCATGCCGAATATTATCAATTGCACTCTCGAGCTTTTCAGCATCAAAGCCTGGTAAATAATAAAATTTATTAACAGCCCCTTGAAGCGCACCCCACTTTAGCGATAGCAATGTGCTTTCTAATAGATAGTTCTTGATCTCAGTCCACCCCATAATGTGAAACCATGGGAGACGCACGCCGGGCTCAACTGGAAAGCGCTTATCCTTACCTACCTGTTCTTCTGTTTCTTTATTCCTGTCATCTACCCAATCTTGAAGTGAAGCCTTTACTCTATCGTTTGATATCAAGAAAAAATAATGTGAAACGACTCCCTTGTACTTTTTTAACTTGATTAGCTCATCATCCAAATCGCCTGGATATAAGTCTTTGACTAGCTTGCACTGGGCCACAGCTAGGCTCGTTTTGCACCTTACATCAAAGCCAAACTGCTTATCACCACTAGCACCCTTGTAGGTTATATACCCAGGACTTATCTTATTATGTATTCCCACAGCACGACTTTTTAAGATTAACTTGAAAAGATCTCGACAAATATCTTCAAATTCCTGATCGCTTTCCGGTGGCTCAAAATTGTGAAGACTACTTTGAATTGACCGCCTTAATGGCTTCATAAATTAAACACCACCTTTATCTTTACTTATACTGCCTTCTAGTGTGACTTTAAAGGTTAAGACCAGAATATCATGCGACGGCGAGCAAAGCCTTGATTAAAGGCGGCATTATGCCTCTATAGCTTTTACAAGTCGCTATCAAAATTTTCCGCAAGATCCTAGCCAACCCTCAGATGTCAAATCTGAGGCGAAAACCCATCGACAATCGGTGGAAGCTTGTCACATACGGCTGTCTGTTCACATGTGAGATGCAATGCGCGCCTCAAACCCTTGAGCTCGCTGGGGGGGGGTGAGTAGATACATCATTTTCACCTCCGTAGAAAGCCCAAGGATAATCAGCGTCTGTCCTAGGCTGCAATATGAACAGCGTGCCCCCTCAGAGCCAACAGATCAAATAGTTCACGGCTTGGCTACAGCAGCTATCACGAGATAGCCATCAGCCACCACCGTGCTAAGATACGCGCTTGAGGTTCACGCCAAGGATGAAACATGCGTATTGAAAGTATACTAAAGAATATTGACGAACAAGGCACAAGAAGAGGCTATTCGTTTGAAACTTTTGTACTAAACTTATTAAAATATCACTTATCAACTCAAAACAAAGAACTTGAGATAGGAAACACTCTGACATTTTTCGATGCCATTGCGCCCAATGGTTTTGATGACTACCGGGGAAAAGTCTGCTTTGAAGTAAAATACGACGCTAAAGGACTACTTTACAAATCATCATCATTCTTATCAAAGTTTATAACACAAGTCGAATCAATACCCTTCGACGCTCGCCCCAAGACACTAATAATAATATCTGCGACTAGCATCCCGAATCAAGCAGAGGCTTCTATTCAGCGAGTAGGGATCCCCAACACCAAAAGCACTTGCCGCATAGTTTTTTGGGGGCCAGATGAATTAAATAAATTAGTAACAAAGCACCCAGCAAAAGCTAACGAGATAAGCAATAACTTATTCGCCCTGAGATTAGAGGCAGCAGTAAATCCCGCAGAGCAAGACTGGCGCAAAAAAAGAGACACTATTGTACAGAACCTGAAAGACAGCTTCGACAGAGGACAACTTTCTTTATTTTTAGGCGCTGGAGTATCAAGTAGTGCAGGAATGCCAGGCTGGGGAAACCTGCTCAACTCACTGTTTATATCCTATCTAACTCAAGAATTTGACACCGACAAAACAATAAACATATCTGAAATCCCAGAAATGGTTGATCGCCTAAACAAAGTTTCTGAATCCTCCCCACTGATGGGTGCGAGATATATTAGGAAGGGGCTTACTGGAAAAACGCCTGCAACCGACAACTTTGTAAATGCAATCACCGAAAGCCTTTATAAACTCAGAAATAAAAGCTTTAACATCAGCTCACCGCTCATCCAAGAAATCGCCGCAATGTGCATGCCTAGACGCACAGGTGCAAAAGTTAAGTCAGTAGTAAATTATAACTTCGACGATCTACTGGAGAGACAGCTAACAACATCGGGCGTTTCTCATCGTAGCATTTACACCGAAAGTGAGGCATACGACCCTGAAGAACTACCCGTATACCATGTTCACGGCTTCCTTCCTGAAATTAGAAAAAACTACAACTCACTAGAGAAGTCTACATTAGTCTTTTCCGAGGAAGGGTATCACCACATTTATACAAACGCATATCACTGGTCAAATCTCGTCCAACTCAATTGCTTGCGTGAGAACAATTGCTTAATGATCGGCCTATCAATGACCGACCCAAATTTGAGAAGACTCCTTGATATTTCTGCAAGAAGCGTTGAACAGAATAAACACTTTGCATTTATGAAGCGGCTAGACCTTCATGAATTTTGCTATGAAGTTACGAACGGGGAGCAAAGCACAATTGTAAAGAACACCAAGGGCGCTCAAAAGTTTCTGGACACTCATCACGGACTGAATGAAGAGTTAATGTTGGAGCTGGGTGTCAACATCATATGGTACGAAAATTACGGTGAGATTCCAAAAATTCTGCATACCATCAGCCGCACACGTGGCAGCTGACTAAATAGCCGCGTTGGATATTCCTACGAGAGCAGAGCCGAGAAGACTCCAAGGCCAGAAGTACCCGCCTTGAGGTTTGGCTCACAATCTCCTAGAAAGGATTAACCTGTGCTGCTTCGAAGTCCTCGTTGTGACTGGTTTCATCGCCATGGAGGTAGGAGTGAAGAAAGATTACGGAATAGAATTCCCTGCCATAGAAAAGCTAGCCACCAAAGCGTTTCCAAAGCTTGAACTGGCTAATCCGCTCTACCAGCGCTTTCCTCGCGAGCAAGTGGGTTTTAGACTCGCGTCTACACTGCTCCACTCGATTGCTGCAGATCCCGACAGATTAGACGTCGTACTGGGGCTGCAGAACCTGCTGATCCTCAAAATCGCCACGTGCGACATTCGAATATCCCGGTTGCGGAAGGCGCAAAATCGCGTTCCTCGTATCCTCGCCCAACCGAAGTACCGCAGCGGTGGCGCTGCTGTCAAAGCACGCTCCACAATGCTCAAGGATCTTCGCAAAGGCATCATGGCGAGACTGGACGAGATCCGCCAACTCGCTTACCTGTGGCGATGCTTTGGGGACGGAGTTGCTGCGATTTACCAAAGCCAGCATGCCCTGAGACATCTGCTTTACGACGATAGATATCAGGTGAAGCAGACCGCAGGTGCCATATATGGCAAGGAAGGTTTCGGCCACGAGTACGCCAAGCTGAAGCAGGGCATCGAAATGGGCGTACCCGTGGTTATGTCCGACCTCACTAACATCATTCGTCATGGAGATTTGTGCGCGCTCGCCGGCCCAGATCCAGTCCCACTGGAATTGAAATCGTCCAAGGTCACAGGTGGGCGCGTAGCAAGACAAGCTGAACAGCTCGGTAAAATCACAACCTTTTTCGAACAGGATGAGGCCCGCAATTTTAGGGGATCTATCCGAATCATTCGCACCGAGATGGCAAGCGAAGAGATCGATCATCGAGAATTTTTAAACCACGGAATTCAGCAAGCGCTCCGTACTGGCCTCTGGAGTGGAGCTCCCGAGCCGGGACTGCGCTATGTCTGCTATCAAAACGCGATCCTAGCGAATCGCGATTTGGTGTATTCAGAGATTGATAAGTGGGCCACAACTTCTACGTGGGTTACGCCGTTGGGCCCTGAGATATCCTGGCTACCTGCGTACCCATTCACACTGTCAATGTCCGCTCAAAATGCCACCCTCTTCATGCAAGAAGCGTTCGGCATTTTCGTACTCATCGATCTCGAACTAACCAAACAGCTTTTCAAAAATCTGGATGTTCATTGTGTTTGGCTAATGGATGGCACTCACTCCATGCAAATCTGCCGTGACTCCAACGACCTCATGAAAGGCGCCTACAGGGTAAGTGAATGTCTGTTTGACCGCGTATCAAAAGAATTCCTGTCCCTATCATGGTTTGTCCAAGAGCGCTCAAGCATCTTTGATGAAAGTTGCAGACCAGTTTTCACAGAGATAAGCCCAGAGGAAATCATCGCTAAGCATATGGATGGTTGGGCAGAAGCACAGGATTTCTACAAGCACCAAGAACCGAAGGTCTAAGCAGCACCGCTGCCGACAGCTGGCGCTGAAGAAATACAAGGTTTAATAAGGATAAAAAATGCCGGCCATCACCAAACTAATGCTTCGTAACTTCAAGCAGTTTCCTGAACTGGAAATGGATTTCAACCCAACAAAAAATGTGCTCATTGGGGACAATGAAACAGGCAAAAGCACAGTCCTGCTCGCCATTGACCTCGTGAACAGCGCAAGCCGGAGCCGCGTAGAAACTCTCGGCCTAGAAGCACTTATAAACCGCCAAGCTGTAATGGATTTCCTCAGCGGAGAGAAAAAAATTTCTGGCCTACCTGAAGTGCTGGTTGATCTATTCCTGGAGGATGGTGATGACCCGTACTTCCACGGCAAACAAAATCAACTTGGTGATAACTACGACGGTATACGAATGAGGATAGCCGTTCCAGATGACTACCACTTAGCCATCAAGCAGATGCTGGAGCACGATCCACAAAATTTCCCCTTCGAATACTACACCGTCACCTTCCACACCTTCGCAGGCGAGGGATTCAATAGCTATCGACGCCCTCTAAGGCACCTCCACTTGGACAGTTCTCGCATAGACAGCGAGTATGCTGCCAGGGAATATACCCGAACAGTGTTCGGACTTAATGCTGAGGTTCCAGAGCGGCATCGACTTGAAAATTTATATCGAAGAGGTAAAGAAGGCTTCCGCGACAGCCAACTAGGAGAATTAAACAAAAAGTTGCCGCCGTATGAATTTGGAATTCGTACGAGCACTCGAGCCAATCTAGAAACAGATTTGGTAATTACCAAAGATGGTATTTCAATCGAAAATCGCGGCAAGGGCGAGCAATGCTTCATTAAAACCGAATTTGCGCTAGGTCGTCACGATGCCCGAGGGGGCCTTGATGTTCTTCTGCTTGAGGAACCTGAGAACCATCTAAGCCACACCAACACGAAGAGACTGGTTGAACGCCTCGCACGTACTGAATCGACCCAGCTCTTCGTAGCGACTCATAGCAGCCACATCTGCTCCAGGCTCGATCTCCGACATGCGCTGCTTCTAGGGACATCTCAAAGCACAGGCACGCTCAAAGCACTCTCCGAAAAAACTGCTGGCTTTTTTATGAAGGCTCCTGACAACAACGTCTTGGAGTTCGCCCTATCCAAGAAGGTAATCCTGGTCGAAGGTGATGCAGAGTTCATTCTCATGGAGGAGCTTTATAAGCAAGTTTCCGGAGGTACAACCCCTCAGGCTGATCACGTACACATAATTTCGATTGGTGGCACTAGCTTCAAGCGCTACTTGGAGCTAGCTAAACTCTTGAGCATCAAGGTTGCCGCGATCAGGGACAATGACAAGAATTACCAACAAAATTGCATTGACAACTATTCAGAGCATATAACCGATAGCGCCAAGATCTTTGCAGATAAAGATCCAAATCGCTATACATTCGAAGTCGGGATGTACCTGGACAACCAGAAGGTTTGCAATGAGCTGTTCGGTGAGGATAGGAAGACTCTGACGGTGCAGGAATACATGCTGAAGAACAAAGCTGAAGCGGCGTATGAGCTTCTAGAGGCCAACCACCAGAACCTCTCTGTACCTGGCTACATCCAGGAGGCCGTGACATGGATAAGAAAGTAATGTTCGCGGTAGCTGGCTCTGGAAAAACCAGCGAGATCATAAGAAGACTAGCGGAAAACAAACGCGCGATCATAATCACTTACACTGAAAACAATTTTAATCACCTCCGAAGTAAGGTGATTGGTAAGTTTGGGTACATGCCCAAGCACATTACCGTGATGACCTATTTTTCATTTCTACATAGTTTCTGCTACCGCCCGCTTCTTCAGCAGAAAATGAAAACCAAAGGTCTCTACCTAAAGCTACCCTCCGATAAAGTAACACGCGCTCGGGATAAGATGTCTCACTATCGTCATCCCAGCGGGCGCCTCTACTACAACAGATTGGCTAAATTTCTCGAGGAGACAAAATCGCACCCTGACGTCATACAGCGCCTAGAGCGATTTTATGATCAATTATTTGTCGATGAAGTCCAAGATTTTGCAGCAAATGACTTTAACTTGCTGATGGCGTTATCCCCGGTGAAGGCAGACATTCTCTTTGTGGGTGATTTCTACCAGCACACGTTTGACACAAGCAGGGATGGCAACATCAACTGCAACCTTCACAGTAATATTGAAAAATACGAAAAGCGGTTCCGCGATTCCGGATACTTCGTTGACAAGAAAACACTCAAGAACAGCTGGAGATGCGGAACGACGGTTTGCGACTTTATCAGAGCCAACCTGAAGATAGAGATATTCCCGGT
>LNAP01006515.1_pt1 | contig 10041 bp, 10 predicted proteins | sample 602601 | NCBI WGS metagenome assembly LNAP01 (sample SAMN02440304, study PRJNA202911) | soil metagenome | biome: Subtropical and temperate rainforests or woodlands; isolation source: soil samples (1 kg each in a 20% v/v slurry with milli Q water) were... ...
GTGAGTGCTGGTTTTGTGAGGTGTGCGCCGTGTAATGGTGCTACTACAATGAACACCAAAGATAGGCGCAGCACAGGTAGTAGCACCATTACACGGCGCACACCTCACAAAACCAGCACTCACTCTGCTAACACTAGCCCTGCAGGTGAAGAGAGCATTTTCTGGGTCGGTCAAGACAGCGAAGCGCATGATACACGTACCAAGAAACACACCCGAGCTAGTGCTAGGTTTTGATTTCTTTCAATGTATTTGGTATATATAGTGTTAAGCCTGCCGTCAAAAAAGAGTTGCTCGTGGAACTAAGTTGGATAAGTTGTGCATTTTATTACAAAAAAAAACTGTAAAGCATTTCACATACTAACTATCATAATACGAAACGTCGTATGACAACATTGTAACATGCCAAGATACATATAAATTGGACTATTCTACAGGTGATATGAAACTGTAGGTATCGCATATTCTGGTATAATATCGATAAACTACATATACCGCTTATACAACCACAGTATCCACACTCTCCACACTCTCCACACTCTCCATATACATTCGATTCAACCCCGTCGGCTTGGCCACCAGAACATCGTTATGCCCTCCGGGAACAATTAACGCCGGGCGCATCCCTTCACCAGCTAGGATCGTTGTGTTCAGTAGCACCTCGCCTGTACTTGCATCCGCCACGATAAAGTACTTCTCAAGGCCGGGAAACATTTTCTTGCCGTTGGGGCCGATCGCCGCCATCCACGTCGACCAGTCCTCAGGCCCAGTGGAGTAATCCGTCAGGTACACATGCCCCTTGTCGGCAGCGACGGTGATGCAGTCACCTTGCACGGCGGTGAGGTTCCAGCGTAAAGACAGATCGGTGGCCCGACGTGCCTGCACTGAGCGTCCTGCACTGTCCCACACAATCACATCGCCTTCCACTGGCGACACCACCACGGACCAGAACATATAACCAGACATGCCAGGCTGATTGATGGCCACGTGCTGCATCGGCGGCACCTCCGAGGTAGTCGTCAACGGCTCCAATTGCTTGCTGAAGAGGTTGTAAGTGGGCTGGAAGAGCATGACCGGAAAGGTGTTGTCGGTGAAGTACGTGACACCGTTGTAAGTGGCTGGGCCAGTGCCAGGAAAGGTACCCGCGTGGCGACTGCGGTAGCGCTCTGCCCAGGCCTCCACTTCATACAGGTGCTGCAGATAATTGTGGTAATTCAGTGGCAAGATTAGAAACATTGATTGCACAGCGTGAGTTAAATTTTCAATACAATACTTTACAAATTAAAATCACAAGCAGATATGGAACATGTTATATTACCTTCTGTTGGGGGTTCCATCGGTACTGGCGAATGAACTCATCGCCAATTAACACAATCGCATCTTCATTGTCGGCATTGTCCAAGTGTGCCAGAGACATGCGACCAAAGGAACATCTCTCTACCAGGGACAAGTCGGCAACCACTTCGAGACTAATAGGGTCGATGAACTTCAACTGACCGCCCCCACCGTAATTTTTCACAAAAAGATTGGTGGCGATGAACTTGATAGGATCCGAATAGCCAAATAGCTTCCACTGGATGACCAAAAACACCCCCACAAAGAAGGCCAGTGTCAGCCCACTGCCCAGAAACAACCCACCCGTGATAGTGAATGGGTTTTTAAGTTTGCGGGGAATGAAATAGACGGTGAGTAAACCGATGAACAACATGATCACGGCGACGACCTTGACCACCACTGGCATGACGGTCAAATACAGAGCCAGATCTTCCAAGATGAACGACCACTGCTTGATGACCAGATAACCATCGCTGGAGACCACCATGCCGTTGGTTTGTACGGAGTTGCCGTTGAGGTTGCCCGTCAGAGGCAGGTCCATCACGGTTCTGTTCTGAAGATCTCCATTCCAGAAAACGTTCAATGTGTTTCCTTGAACACCATAAACATGACCATTTCCGTGCATAAGCAGTCCACCAATGTACAACGCAGGTTTCAAATACACTTTCTGCAAGATCTTGAGCGTCTTACTTTCCAGTTTCGCCACGTAAGTAGAGACGATTGTCCCACCCATCACAAAGGTGTACTCATTGTCGTTTCCATAGGTGTAGATCCACTGCGCGCCAGGTAAATCGTTCTGTTCGATAACCTTGAGCTGCTCAGCGTCTAGTTTCCCCTTGGGAAGACCTGCGTTCACGGTGAACTTAGTGCGGGAGGAGTCTCCGTGATCGCTGGGCCAGGTGCTACCAGACAGTGATACATTGTTACGGCAGCTGGCCGCAGAGTACTGAATGGTCTCAGCGACCTGAGCTGATACCTGAATACAGGACACCACCAGAAGAACAGCCACTAGGGTCCACATCTTCAATATGGAGACAATGATGAAACGCCGGCCATCCAAAAATAACGCACTTCAGAAACGTCATATTTTATTATGCGCTTATTGGCAGATATTCAGCATCTAATAACGCTCATTTCAGTGAGATAGTTCCGTTTGAGGCGGTGTTTGGGTTTGCTTCAAGTCAACAGAGAATCTTGGCACGTGGCCAGACGTTTAGCTTACACTCACAGCACGTAATAATGAAAGCCATCGTGGTCGTTCTTATCCCTGTCTTGATTGCGCTCTCCTTGGTGTACACACCCAATTTTTGGGTTTTCCTAGCCGTGCTTGTGGACTACCACACACCTTGGGTATTGTTCGACTCCCCATTGTATGAAAAGTACCATCAGTTCCTTGTGAATCGCCTGCCGGTGATTGATGAGAAGCCTCTGCTTGAGATCCACCACACAGAAGCCACCTTTGAGAACTTGAACAAGCTGAGTAAAGGATTCACTTTCCCAGTGGTTATTAGAGGGCTCCTGGAGAACTCCACCGCTTTGACGGCCTGGAACGAGCAGGAGTTCTGGCAGAAGTACGCCCACGAAGAGGTTCTTTGCGGTACATTGTTTGACCTCATTGACAACTGCACTGTGGGCAAGTTCTTCGAGGAACTGGGCCGTGGCAAGCCGTTCTACATCTCCGGTGCATCGGTGATCTTCGACAACAACCCTGAGCTTCACGACATGATCGACAACGAGCAGATTCGCTCCTTGGAGCCTGGCAACCGCAAGTCCACACAGGTGTTCATGGGTGTGCCGGACATGGGCTCGGACATCCACTGCGCCATCGGCGTCAACATGTAAGAAACTAATTCTTATCTTCACACCGTTTTAGCACTTATTCATTCTCAACGTTCCATTCTCGCTTCTATTTTCTAATCTTTACAGCTTCCGCCAGATCACTGGCCAGAAGAAGTGGTGGTTCATCCCCGTCTCTCAGACCGCGTACCTGAAGCCTTCTATTAACTCGGAGGGCTTCTCGGCTCACACCAAGACTCTCGTCGGCAAGGGAGGTGCCAAGCCTTCTCCCTGGCTGAACAAGATCGAGCGCTACACCTCGGTGCTCAACCCCGGCGACGTGCTGGTGAACCCTCCTTGGTTCTGGCACGGCATCATCAACCTCGGCGACAAGGAGAAGAACGAGCTGGTCATCGGTGCTCCGTCTCGCTACGGCGCCAAGGAAGCGTCCCAGGCGGGCCTGAAGACCAACTTTGTCTTCACCATCAACGCTCTCATCGCGCTGACCCGTCGCTACGGCATGTATGCCTTGGACCCCAACTTCAAGTTGAACTTGCAGGCCGACATCAGCAAGAACCGCGCCAACCGCCAGAAGGAAATTGCCGGAGAGGTGCATCCTTTTGATTTGGTGGATTAAACATCATACTAAGCCCAGCTCTACAGTGTAGATTACTGCTAAGGGTAGTGAAATAAGCAAGTTTTATCGTAGAGATGGCGTTTATCTGATATTTTTTTATTTGGAAAGAGTCAAACCTCAGACTTTGTAGTAGCTAGGTTACGTGTGTAAGTGTTGACGCATGACTGTAAGAGCGTACGCAAGTAAAACAGAAAGAAACAAGTTTCTAGCTCTTCGCGACTTATTTTCTTGCATTGTGAAGAAACTAACGAAGGTGCTACGATAGTTATATATTATTTAAAATTAAAAAAATAACTTCTGCAGGTCAAGAAAAGGCGGAGCAAGTTCAGCATAACTGCAATTGCAAACGCCACTTGCACAAATTCTTCTCAATCCGCAACACTAACCAATTTATTTGATTGCGTACACTACCTCCGTGCGGACACGAGAAGTAAAACAGCACTTTTTTCATCACACAAACAGACACAGCCCTCAATGCATTGCAAATTTTACTATTTCTAATAATAAGCAAGCACGAACTGCCTTCATACAAAACTGCACACAATAACTATACTACTGATCTTTTTTATTTTCTTGCTAAACTAACAGGAACTTTGGTCTTTCACATATCCAAATCAATTGCCAGCGGCAAGTACACGATCCAACTACCTTTACCTTCTCTTCTCTCCCCTTCTCTTCTCTCCCCTTCTTCACTCTGTTCTTCATACCTCTACACTCGCAGATGCACTGTACACACTGTACACACAGCACTTGCCTGGAAGAGTTTTAGAACTTGGTGGTGATGCCGTTGAGCTTGAGTCCACCTTCATCGTGCATGTCCATCTGGCGGTGCACGAAGCGGTTCTTGGTCTCCCGGAGGGTCAGGTGCTCGTCGTATCTAAGCAGGGAAAAGGAAAGATGACAAAAATACGAAAGATGAGTACAAATTGGAAAGGAAAATATGTGAGTAATTTGTTTGAAGGTGACCTTTTGCAAAGTCACAAAGTGCGCGGAAATGTATTAGAACACAACATAACAAGTTAACCACCACCACACATCACAACAGCAACAGTGCTTACCTAGGAGAAGGAGTGCGCAGGATGCCTTGCAGGAAGGGCACGCCACTCCAGCCAGCGAAGAAAAACAGGGAGAAAATGCGATTCACGTTGTAGTCCTCCTCGGTCATCGTCAGGTTGTGGCCTGTGGAGTAAATCGTCAAAAAGAGTGGTGAGGGGAGATGAAAAGACAGACGAGAAGACAAGCAATAGAACACCAAAATACAGCGAAGAGTCGAACAAACAGGCAATTGTCGTCACTGTGACTGCTGTACTAGACGCACAAACACAGTGACTGTCAACAAAGAAGAACACAATTACGACACACGCACTAACCTGCGATGCCGTCGGTGTGCCAGCGGGAGGCCACACCCACACTGGTGGGAGTCACGTTCTTGATGCTGTGCCACCACCAGGGAGGATTGAACAACACATCACCTAAAAGTGAATGCAGAAGAAAAAAGAGAACACGCGTTAAATTAAATATAATCAACAAAAATGCACAGGATAAGCGCACGACCAAACCTAACACGCATATCAAAACAAGTAATCAGCACAACACAACACAACACACGTACCTGCATTGAGTCTAGTATGGTAGACGGGGCAGTAGTCGAACAGCGGGAAGGCCTCTCTGTTGAAGTTGTCTGGCCACAGACACATCAGCACACCCGCCGCGCGGCCCAGCAGACACACGGGATAGCCCAGAAAGGTGTCATAAGGGTCCACAAAGAACCAGTCCTTCTGGCCGTCAATCTATGTGTGGACAGATGAAAAAAGGAGAGAAAAAAGAGTTAGAAGAAAGTGGGAATAGTTTGAATATAACCTTCCCATGAGATGCTTCACTCAAATCATGTAAAAAAAAAAAATGACGACTCACCATGTAGAACATGTTCCAGTTGGCGGCGTTGTGGAACGGAGTGCCGGTGCCCTCACGACCCACGAAAAGCTGCTCGTAGCCAGTCTTCATGTGCAGGTAAGGCTCCAGGCGCTCGTACTGGAACAGATCCCTGAAACGAAAAGGGAGAGAATAAAACGAAAATTGTGAGTTGTGAACGAACCACATAAACTGGTACAGGAATAAACAAGCCCTCTGGTAAATCCAACTCTCAGAAATAAGACTTAAGGTGTACCTGATCTCAGGGTACTTGTTGAAGAGCTTCTCGGAGTTGTGGAGATACACCTTGGGGTTGTTCACTTCGCTGAGCTTGCCCGGAGTGCCGTCGATCTGTCGAGTGGTCAGGTAGACCTCTTCATCGCCGTACTTGCTCAGCACGGTGTCCCAGTTCAGTTTCTTCAACAGCTCGGTGTCCTTCATGAAGCCACGCAGCACCACGGGGTGAGGGCGCACCGCGAAGGTCTTGAAGAAAGTCTCGGGGTCACCATTGCGCCAATCGTATTCCGGAATGGGCATTTTGCGCTGAGCCGATGTGTAGCCCTGGGCTTTCATCTGGTTGATCAGACGGTTGGCGGTCCAGTCGTGAAGCTTGCCAATCAGCCACATGACGCCGGTGTGGCAGAAGATAAAGTAGAGGATACCGGCAAACTCTCTGCTCCAGGCAGTGAAGAACCAGCAGAAGAAAAAGAGACTCTGGGTGAGGAAGTCATAGTGAGGGCAGTTCTTGGGTCTCCAAGGAGAGGGATATGCGGAAATAGGTGTCAACACACCCTTGAAGCCGAGCCAGTTGGTGAGGTAGTATCTGATGCGGATACCAATGTGCAGCGCCGTGGCCAATAGGATATTTCTCTCTTTAGGGGGAGGCGCCATATTTTTGTTCCAGTCGATTTATTGTAAAAATGACAATCGTATTATTTACGAGCCAAATGGCACTGTTCCTAAAACGAGGAAGAGCGGGTAGTGGACTGCTTCAATATCTGAATGGACGGAGAGAGGGGTGGAGAGAGGGCCAAACTTCAATTCACCAAGTGGCGGCCAGCAGAGGTGTACAATGTACGTACAATTTAAGGCTGATTGTACATTTTTTCACAGTTCAGTGTTCCGTTGAATCTGATGAAGTCCGTTGCGAATATGACTGCTGTGGATGATTCTGTGTATATTTATTAACCACTCTTGATATACATTTCAATTAAAGAATTGTGTTGACCATCAAAATTAATGTTCGCGTTGCTCACACAATAATAAGCACATCCTCCCTTTCAGGTCTTGTGGTGCATGCAATTTAACGGAGTCAATGACTCAAAAAAACATTCTTGGGTGAGATATGCTTTGTCTGCAAGGAGCATTCAACTTTCTTGCCAAGTCAAAAAATAAATAAATCGAGACGAACAAGTGAGCAAATTGGATTATTTAAACACCCTCAAAACAAAAATCACATAGCTCTTCAGTCACCACAATACACCCTATTTCTCCCTTTCCTCATCATTTCTTCCACGTATACGCAAAGACCGGCTCTACTCCGGCGACTCCTTCGGCGTGCTCGTCCACGATGCGCCACTCAAGCCCTCTCTGCTCGGCAGCCCGGTGCACCTTGTCAATGGACACATTGCGACGAGCAAAGGCCAGGATAAACTCACCGTCGGCTGTGGTTTATTTAAAAAGCAAACAGAAAGAGAGACATGTAGAACGGGTTAGTAAAGACAAGTAAAAAATGTCTTAGGAATGCCAGAAGTGCAACTTGATAATAACGTACGAGTAGTTAGTGAGGAAAGGCACTGACCAGAGATAGAGAGAGAGAAAAAGAACACTGTTGCTGAACAACAAAAGATAGAGGGTTGGCACTTACGTCGCAAGATAGCAGCCACCGTATCCAGCAGCGGTTCTACTTGGCAATCTTCGTATATAACATCTGCGGCAATTACAACTTCAAACTTGTCTGGATAGCTGGACAGAAAGTCTTCGTTTTCGCCCCAATACAAGTAGCTGGACTCAAAGAAGCACTCGTTGTCGACCTTGTTCTCAATCAGCAATTGTAATGTGGGTTCGTCTCCATCGGTGATAACCAAGGAGCCGCCGGACTCAACATAGCCGAGTTTCTCAATCAACACTGCCACCAGACCTAAACCAGCGCCCAACTCGCAGATAGTCTTGCCCCGAAAGAAAGGAGGATTGTCGATGATAAATTGACATAAGTGTTCTGCCGCTCGCCATCTGTAGAGGAAGTAAGTATGCAGGTTAGACGAATGGTGGGTATTGGTTGGATGGATACAAATTAGGACCGTACATCGTCAGTCCGGTGCTGTCCAATGTTTGGCCAAGCTCCTTTTTGATACCCTTCAGTTCAAACTCCGTCTTTCTTTCACCGTCTTTTGAAGCATAACTCATCTTGAAAATATCTTCTCGGTCTTTGATTTCGAAGTGATCGCGTACAGACTCGATGATTTTCTTGCTGTCGACATATACACCAGAGCCAAGAGCAAATTCCCTCAAAGCCCGAAGAGTCTCCTCACTCAACCCAACGTCACCACTGTCGCTGCCTTCATCTTCGCGCTGATCCTCGTCGTCACTCATTGTAGTTGGCAAAAAAAATGAAACCAGCGAAAACCAGCGCCGCAACTTTCCAGAAAGGGTTATTTGGAGATGGTGACAATTCACACTGTGCGATTGGTTAGATTCATCTGCTGTTGTCTTGCTGCAATTACTTCTTGTCGCAAGTACATTTGCGAATTTCACGGAAGGTATTTTAATTGTAACGAATAAAATACGCAAAACAAGAAATACATTTAATCCCATCCTAATAAAGCCGCGTTGTTAGCGGGCGCCTCTGCGGCCACAGTGGAAGTGTTTTCAGCTTCTGGTGCAACAGAGATGTCTACGATGCTCTCTGGCTGAGCCTCCTGCGCAGCAATAGTTGAAGGCTCAGATGCAGCAGGGGCAACTGGGCTCACCGTACTGGATGCAGGAGGACGAGGTGCGGGAGTTACACCAAAGCCCTTGACTTCCTCTGCAAACAACGATTTCTTCGTGTTGGCGTCCACCACAGCAGCAACAGGGGCAACAGAGGGAGGAGGGGTGAGCAGACTCGCAGCAGCAACAGCAACATCATTAACAGGAGCGTCCACGACAGTAGCCTTTGCAACAGACGTGGTGGTCACCTCGGGCGCCTATTGGCGATTGCAAACAAAAATAAACAAAAGAAAATGTCACACGCGGTTACGATATGCTAAAACATTCGTCAACAAAGAAGAACTCACCGGTTCAGCAGAATCGAACAGTTTCGATTTGGAGGCGCTGTCCGCAGAGGAAGGTTCGTCCATGAACAACGCAAGCTGCTCTTTTCTCCTCCTAAACAGGAACAAGGCACACAATTAATATGGAACAATGAAAAAGAAATAAATCAGGTCACTTCCTCTTAATTTCCCATGAAAAACGATCAATACACAAATTTGCAACTTACTTTTCTCTCGCTAGAGCGAGTGCCTCTTGCCTGGCGACCTCTTTCAATCGTTCCTTCTCCTTCTCAATTCTCTCCAATCTTTCCTTTTCCTCACGCGCTAATCGCTCCTTCTCCTCTCTTTCGGCCCGTTCTGCACGCTCAATCTGTGCCGCATACTCTGCAATCTCTCTTTCCTGACGGACTTTCTCCTGTCGTTCCTTTTCTGCCGCTTCCTTCGCAGCCAGTACCGTGGCGACCTCGTCCAGCCGTGCAGCCTCTCTGGGGTCCACAGCCTTGGTCGGTGACGGTGCGGTCGCATATGTAGCCGTGTGCGGACGGTGTGCAGAGACATTGGACTGACTTGTCCCAGCACCGGAACCAACATGACTGTTTTGGATAGGGGAGACCGGCTTGGGGGCACTGATGGTGGCACTGGCGAGGCCAGCACTGAGGGCAGCAGTGGCAGTGGGATTTGCTCCATTGGCCTGCGCAGCATTCGCAGCAGTGGTGCTGGCGTTGATCACTTGGATGAAGTGGACAATCATTGGGCGAGGAGTTGACTTGATACGTGCCACCGCGGCTGAGATTTAAACAAGATAAACACGGTGACATTCAAATGAGAAAATCTTGGGAATTACTGAACAAGCAACGCTCTGTTGTTAGGGTGCAACAACTGTAACAATTAGCACGGCCAAATAAATAAAAGAAAAGACCTACATCCGAAACAAAACAAGTACCTGCAAAAGTCGCTCCTTGCAGGGGCACACCGTTCACTCGGCTCAGTTGATCACCGGGTAGCACTCCCTGACACACCTCGGGTTTCTGGATCATCCCCCCCACACAGGGAGAAGATCCAGGCTCACCCTGGCGGTCCCGGGGGAGTAGCGACAAGCCCAGGGTGGGTGCTTGGAATGCCAGACTGTACTCA
>LNAP01006516.1_pt1 | contig 10040 bp, 5 predicted proteins | sample 602601 | NCBI WGS metagenome assembly LNAP01 (sample SAMN02440304, study PRJNA202911) | soil metagenome | biome: Subtropical and temperate rainforests or woodlands; isolation source: soil samples (1 kg each in a 20% v/v slurry with milli Q water) were... ...
GGGGAACGAGTCCGGCCCAAGCTCGGTAGTTGCACACGACATTGATGAAACTGATGCGGACGCTGATGCCGACGCCGATGCCGATGCCGATGCCGATGCCGACGCCGATGCTGACGCTGACGCTGACGCTGACGCTGATGCTGATGCTGATGCTGATGCTGATGCTGATGCTGATGCTGATGCCGACGCTGATGCCGATGCCGACGCGGATGCCGATGCCGATGCTGACGCTGACGCTGATGCCGACGCGGATGCCGATGCCGACGCGGATGCCGATGCCGATGCCGATGCCGATGCTGACGCCGACGCTGACGCTGATGCGGATGCGGATGCGGATGCGGATGCGGATGCCGACGGCTACTACAAGGTGGAGCGCATCGTGGATCAGCGCGTCGGCGCCGACGGCCAGATCGAGTATGAGGTGCACTGGGAGGGCTACGGCATCGCCGAGCGCACGTGGGAGCCCATCAGCCACATCGAACACACCTCCGTCTACGAAGAGTGGCGGGAGCGACGGGAGAACCTGCAGCCGGTGCGCAGCAAGAGACAAAAAAACACGCACACGACGCAGCGACATGGCCACCACGCTATCACTCAGCAGGCTGCAGTCTGCGATCCGTACGCCCTCACGGAGTTGTAGCGGCGCGGTCGCGCGCGGATCAGCACTCTGCTCACTCAGTATTCAGATTGTCCCGGCACATTGATGTCACTCATTCCATTCATACAGAGCCAAAGCGCGGACATTATTTCATTTTTGATTCGTGTTTCTTTCCATTTCCATTGCATGGCCGTTGCGATTGAAACAGTGTGGCTCAGTTTGGGCGCTTCACAAATCTAATTGAACAATCAACGAGAGCCGCTGGCATGGCAGCACGATGCGGGGCTGTGCACACGCGCGACGGTCGGATAAATAACGAGCGCACGCTATTCGTCTGACTCCTCCTCCTCGGACTGGGAGTAAAAGTCTTCGCTGTCCACACCTTCTCCCACCAATTCCTCCGGCGTGTAGGACTGGAGCAGCGTGGCCAGCTCGCGCTTCTGGCGCTTGACGAACTCCCGACGCTTGGACCGCTGCGCGCGTCGGATCAGGCGGGGTATGCGCAGACGAGCGGCCTTCTCTTCATCCTCCGGCAGCGAGTCGTCGGCATCAGGAAGAGAGATGCCATACTCATCGCTGCTGTTGCACGCGTCCGAGTCCGGGCGATCCTCCGGCTGGACATGCGACTTGTGATGCACGCTCATCTCGGTCTGCTGGCGCCTGAGAAGCGCCGATGTCTCCAGTTGGTGCGCGCGCTTCAGCAGGGACGCCGAGCGCAGGAGAGTAGCGTTTCTGCCTACCGTCGGGCCGGAAGCCGGAATCGCCTTGGGTGCAGCCTTCGTGCTCAACATGCGGCGTGGGTACGGGAGCAAACTCCTCCCCGACACGAACTTCCTGCAGCGATCGTCGTCCTCGAATCGGGCGATGGCGGCGGCAAGCGCAGGCGAAGGTGCGGCAGAGGCGCTGGCGGCCGCAGCCTTGGCGGTGGCGCGAGTGGTCTTCGTCTTCGTTGCCGTCGGCGCCGAAGCAGCGGCAGCGGGAGGAGGAGCTGTGTCGCTCATGGCGGGGGAGCGAGCTGCTGATGCATGCACGCGCAGAGGGCAACACGTGGCATGCAGAGCAGGGACGCGAGAGTGAGCGCCCGTCACGAATGGGCCGGACGACGCCGGTCCTAGTGCGTCCGACTGCTGCTGCCGTCATGCAGTTGGTGAACATTGTCCACGCCGAAGAATGTTTCGAGCGGCAATGCATAGACGAACACCTCGTCGTCCGTCAGCACTTCGAGCAGCACGGTGCGCGCGTCGTCGGTCTCGGAGGGCGCAACATTGAATGCGCCCAGCGGCAGGTCGTCCATCGAAGGTACGGTCAGCACGCGCACCTGTTCCCAGTGCAGTGTGGATCCCTTCAGTGTGCCGTCGAAGCACAGTTGCAGTTTGCCCTGCACCTCAGCGCGATAGGCCGCGACGAGATTGAACAGGCACTCTGGGTGGCGTTGGAACAGCACACGAGTGACGGCGAGGTGTGCGTCCGCACGTCGACCGTCGGCACGGGTGTGAGGTGGCATGGCGAGTGCGTGCGAGTCGAGTGCTGCGGATGGGTGCTCTCACTGCTCTGACGCTCCCGTGTGCCGCGGTGCGTGTGTCGCTTCTTGGATGCGCGAATTGGGATCTTGCATCCATTCCGCTTCTGTTCCATTCCGCCCTCCGCGCCAGGTCAACGGCCACCGCAGCCGGCCGCACTGCCCCAGTGCACTCACTCATGATCGACACAGACATCAAACAGGAGGACGCTGTGCCTGAGGCGGCGATCAGCGCTGCAGCAGCACCGCAGGCGGACTGTGACGGGGCCGCTGCGCCAGTCACTGTGGCGCCAGTGCCACTGCCGGACAACGCACAGCTCTCTGACACCGTGACCAAACGCGGGCCGCCGCCGCCGCCGAGCCAGCGCTCGCCCTCTGACCGGTTGAGCAAGCGCGCCCGCATGGACCCGCCCACCACGGAGGGCGGCGGCACACACCATGCCGATGAGGAGGACGACACAGGCGCCGCGCCCGCACCCCTGCCACCAGGCGCATTGTCGACTGTCTCGACAGGGGCCGCAATGGCAACAGTCAGCAGCAAAGGTGACTCTGGCCCCCCTCACAAGGTGGTGCGCGATCGCAGCAGTGGCATCAAGGTGCCCAAGAGCCCCGACCACTGGATGGTGGTGGGCCTGTTCGTGGCGTCGCGCGAATTTCCCGAGCTGCCCTTCTGGCTGCCGCTGGTCGATCCCGGCACCAGCAAACGACTCGACCTCGCCGTGCCGTACAAGTCAATGATGGCGACGCTCAGCCCCAAGTACACCGAACGCGATAAAATTCTGCTGCACGTGCGCGTCGTCCAGCGGGTCGATCGCTGCGGCCAGAAGCTGACGGGCGAGGTCCGCTATCTGTGCACGGACATCGGCGTGTCCCACGGCATGGGCGACAACGCGTTCAAGTGGATCAGCTTTCAGTCAGTGCACGCTATTGAGCGCACACATCGCGCTGCCCGTCGCCCAACCGCCGCTTGTCGATGCGCTCTCCCCGCCAGAGGCGTGCTCACGTGTCTGCATGCGTCCAATGTTTGTTCGTTCGTTCGTTCGGATTGCCCAGCCCAACCATCTTTCAGGTGTGCTGCAGCACGTGGAATTCGTCGCTCAACGGTGCTGAGCTTGAGGACCATCTGGTGCTGGCCAACAAAATGGGCGGCGGCATGGTGTTCCAGTCGCCAGACGCCAAACCCGCGCGCATCTTCCTGCGCACCATCCTCGACGGCAAGGCGCTGCTGGCCACGTGTTCGCTCACACTGCCACGAGGCGGGGCCACTGAGGCAGACGTTGCAGCAGCTGCCGCAGCAGCCACATCCGCAGCAGCCGCGGCATTGGGAGTCGACAGCGCCGCTGCGGAGTTCGCTGCCCTTCCATCCTCGAGTCTGTCGCTGCAGACGCTGCCCAACGCCGCTGAGCTGTTCGCGTCAGCGCTGCGTCGTGTCGGCCGACTGTGGTTCCACCCGCTGGCAGGCGCACAGGATCAGACCGAACCGCCGCAACTGACGCAGGCCGTTGCGCTCAACGACAGTGTCAACGTGTCGCTGGCTTCGCTTTCTTCGGTGATCGGCGCAGCGGCGGCGTCGCAAGTGCCCCACGAGCCGGTGGCAGCAGCAGCAGCAGCAGCATCAGCAGCAGCATCAGCAGCATGGTCGATCCCGGCGACGCCCTTCGCAGCTGCTCCCTCTGCTCCCACTCCTTTTGGCTGTGTGGGCCCAAGCTCGCACATCGCGTGGCCTGCCACGCTTTCGGTATCCAATTTGTTCGCGCACAGCCGGCCACAGCCTGTCAAGAGCCGCAGCACCAAGCTCCGAGAAATGCAAGAGCGCGCGCCGCTGCAGCTCACTCTGCTGCAGTTCGTGCAGATCTGCAGCGTGCCCATCGAGTCGTCTGACCGCACACCGGCGATTCCCAGCGTCGTCCTCTGCAACCAGCCGCGACGAGAGCGCCCACCCTCTGACAAGATGCCCGCGCCCCGTTCAACAGCTCTGACAGCGAAAGCAGGCATGGGCTCCTCGTCGGCCCCGCTGCAGCGCAAAAAGAGTACCGGTGTTCGGGCAGCCATCGAACAGGACCAACAGCCGCGCGACAACAGCTGCGCCGCTGCACCGCCGGCAGTCGAGGAGTCGTCGGAGGGCTCGTTGTTGCTGCTCGGCGCCGCAGCCGCAGCCGGAATGCAGGACGGCGATGTGAGCCCGCCGAATGAAGAGAGTGAGGCGCCCGACAGCAACGCGGAACTCAACGAGGCGGAACATGAGGCGCCCGCCGACGCTGCGAGTTCAACCACCCCGGTCCAACCGCAGCTGCCGGCGGCAGAGCCAGCAGTGCCGGCGGCAGCAACTCCTCCCTGTACTCCGATTGCAGCAGCGGTGCCACAGAGCCCGGATTCGCTGCCAAGTTCGAGTCCGCCCAGCGAGGCCGCTCTCTCTCCCGCCCCAGTCGCTGCGCCGTCGCCGTCCCCCAAGGTCGTGATCGCAGTGACTCTCGAGGAGCTGGTGGAGTTTCAAAGGTTCAAGGCGGCGCAGCTGGCGGCGGCAACGGGGGCTGTCACCACAGCAGCAGCTTCGAGCTCGCCGTCCCCTTCTGCCTGGTGCCTGGTGCCTGGCGCGTCCAGCGTCCAGCCCTACGCCTCGCTGCCCATCACTCCGCGCTCCGGCTACCTACACTCGGTGTCACTTAATGGATTTTCGCTGCCAATCACCGGCGTCCACTCGCTCACAGGGGTCGCACCCGTGCCGCTGGTGCCGCCCAGCAACTTCGCCCTCCGTCTTGACCCTGCGCCGATCAACTCATCCAGCCAGCCGGTGTCGGCGCCACCGATCGAAGTGAATTCGAACTGAAATCAAGCGTGAACGCTTGAATTTGCGAGCTCTGAACTGTATTCGAACTATACTGACAATGTGAGTTCATTACCACACACGCACCCAATTTTTTCTTTTCCCTCGCTAAATATTAGTATTCAGTAGTCACACGTCAGTAACTTAAAGCAATCGCATGCGTGGGCGTTCGAAAATGCCGAAGCTGGTGCTAGTACTTCGGATGCAACGTGAATTTGGAAATGAATGGTTGAACGATGTGGAAACACCCTGCTAGCTAATGAGAACAATTCAAGAGCGTGAGGCTGCCAGCCCTTGCTGCTGCAGACAGGCTGCCTGCAATTTCGTCACGTCCTGACAGTCCATCATGACGGAATCGCATGCACCAGGGTCGACTGATGCACGCATAGCCAGACAGACTCTTGAGGCCAGACCTCCATCGCCTCCTCTCTGTCGCTGTCATTGTCGTACGCATCAGCCAGCACCTTCGACCAGGCCGGCTCGTCGATCCCGCGCAAGATGTGGGAGCCAGCAGGCATGGCGGCGGCAGCTCTGACAGCGCGCATCAGCCAGCCGGCAAACAGCGGCATGGCCGCCGTGGGGGTCAGTTCCCCCTTGGACAGTGGTGTGCACAGGCCCGTCAACAGCTTCTCCAGCTCGTCCTCGGGCGTCGCCATCGTTGGTGGCCGGGACTTGATCAGGTTGGGCCAGTAGGGCATGCGCGATTGTGCGTAGTGCTCGATCATCGCCTGGCGCAGCGCGTCATCGTCGGGATAGTAGACCACATCGAGGACTCTCCAGGCGAACTCGCGATGTGGACGCCCACCGTCTGCGCCAGCGAATGGGAGCACGCGCGTCACAGCAAACACGCCCACCCCCGCGCCGTCTCCGGATCTCGGACCGCGGAGAGCATCTGCGGGGACTAACTGGGCCAAAGTGGACGACGACGACGCCTCCATAGGCCATCCGGGCGCGAGCGACCACGAGAGCATGGGCGGGGATCCCGATGCGGATGCGGCCGCAGAGGCTGCAATCGACGGCCCCGGGCGCGGCGTTGGTGCCGGCGCAGCCCAAGCAGCAGGGTTGACGGGACCATGATCGGGCCCTGGACTTGCCGCCGCACCGGAGTCAGACACGGTGCGGCTGGTCGCCTGGGGCGGCCCGACATGAGCGCCACGGCCCGGGCGCGGCCCGTGGTGTTCGGACAGGCGTGCGAGGTCCCAATGATCCTCCGAGTCCGTCGAGTCGGACAACTCAGATGCAGTGGCCACTGAGCACGCAGCAGAGCCGGAAGCAGAGAGGCGGCCCCGATGGCGCTCCATGGCAGCGAGCTGGTCGAGGGGCAGATGGTCGGCAGCGAGCTGGTCGAGGGGCAGGTGGTCGGCAGCGAGCTGGTCGAGGGGCAGATGGTCCTCGGGGTCTGCGGATGCAGGGCGACTTGGAAGGCGCATGCCTCGCCGCACACTCGATCGCCCTGACGGCGCGACGCGGACGCCGGCACCGACACCGCGTGCTCCGGCTGCTGCCTCCGCACCTGCTCCCGCGCCGTCGTCTGTGCAGCTGTTCTCTTCCATGGCGCGCGATGCCATGAACGCGGCCGCCACAGGCTCGAGCACGCCATTCCGGAGGTGATTGCCCCCCCAATTCCATGACCGGGCCGCATGGCCCTCCCACTCCACATAGAACTCGGTCTCGCGCACGAAGCCCGCCCTGAACGCCAGCACCGCTGCCCGGCTCGGACCGGCGGCACGCGCGTCGTGAATCCGCTTGATGCGGTAGGCTTTCGCTTTGGCTTGGCGGGGCGGTCCTGGATTCGTCTCGATGCCGACGAGACGCGCCGCCGGAGGAACCGCTGCAGCGGCAGCGCCAGCGATGGTGGTGTTGTCGTCGACGGCGGCGGGCCGCGCCCGGACGGTGGGGGGACACTGCCGATCGCGAGCACAAAGGACCCTGGCCTCCTCTGAGTCGCCTTCGCTGTCATCGCTGTCTGACTGGGCGTCCACGTGCGCGTCGCTGTCGGCATCAGCATCATCGTCATCTGCAGCCGTAAGGGCCGGATGGCTGTCGGTCGGGATGATCGCGCACTCGTTCCAATGGCCGTGGTTGGGACACTGCTGGAGCTCCACATCCGGTGCGAGTGGTGCGATGGCCGCTCGAAGCGCCCTCCAGTAGCGCGGCGCTGAAACCGGACCCAGGCGACGATGCCATCTCCTCACCCGGAATCCGTCCATTTCCCCTTCGCGCAACGCCTCTCGTCGATCGCGACGCCACTCCTCGGCGCTGCCGTGGATGCGCGCGACAAGGCGCCGCCCCAACGCCTGCTGAAGCTTGCCCACGGCTTCTCCCTGTCGTCTGCCGTCTGTCGCGCCTCGCCCATCGCGTGCCGAAAATCGCACAACGATCTGGCTCAGTGTGGTGGCGTCACTCCCGGTGAGCGTGGCGGCGAGTCGGCCCAGGGCGTACAGCCAGAAGTCGCCGACCACCTCGACTTCCATGGAGCGCACATGAGTGGTTTCTTGGCCGAATGCGTCGTCGTCCTCTGGCCAGACATCGTCGCACAAATCGGAGTCGCGGCCTTGCGGTCGTGGGCGGCCCGGACCGCACGACGTCTCCGCGTACATTCTGCCCGTGAGACGGAGGCTTTCCCATCCCGGCAGCGCGAGCACGCGGAGGACGTCGTGGAGGTGCCTCCGAGTGCTGACGCAGGCACGGAAGGTGACGCGCTGCATGTGCGGTCCGAGGTGCAGCTGTCTGAGGATGGGCGCCGCGCTCTCGTCCTCATGCACGGGGACGTCCCACAGCGAGTCGCCGCTCGAGTGGCGGTCGGGAATGTGGGCGTCGCCGTCATGCACAATCAGACGAGGAGCGGGGCAGAAGAGGAGCAGCTGGTTCAACGGGTTGTTGAGGCCGCCACGGAGCACACGGGTCGACGCCTGAATGGTGTGCAGACGGCTGAGGTCGGCCGGGTAGCTGATCTGCGGCAGTGCTGCGTGGTGCGCCTGCACTTCCTGCGGGGGCAGAGGCGTCGTTCGCTGTGCCATGACGACGCACAGCTCCTGCAGCTCCGGGAAGGACGAAAGCTCGGCGCACACCCGCCGAATGAGCGTCGCCAGCTGGGCGTGGGACAGCGGCGTGAGCTCGGCGCGCAGTCCGACGACCTGCGACAGAGTGGGCAGCTGCATGGCGTCGAGACGCGCCAAGCGGCGCCCACTCGACTCGGCGTAGCTGGTGCCGCGCAGGCGCTCGGTCGAGTAGACGACTCGGACGCCGATGGACGCGTGCTGGAGCAGCGGGTTGTGGGGCAGTCTGCGCAGGCCGTCGCACACCCCGTGGCCGGTCGCATCCACCCACAGAACGGACGCGTCGGCCCACACTGGGTGGCATTGCGCTTGTGCAAACAGACGCCGATTGCACCGAGCCATGATCAGCTTTTCCTGGGCGGGTAGGAACAGGAGGATCCGTCCGATGACACGATTGGGCATGTCGATCAGGCGCCCCCGCCACGACGGCGCTGCTCTGCTGAGCGAGCCGCGCTGCGCACGTTTGCTGTCCAGTGGAGGTGGACTATTGGAGCGGCCACGCTTGTGCGAGATCGAAGGCGCGCCTGCTGCAGCTGCACCGGGTCCAGGGTTTGGCTCGACGCCGACCAGGGGCGGCGCCGGTGGAACCACCGGAGACGGGGCGACGGGGGCCGCGGATCCGGATCCGGAGAGGCCAGGCACAGGCACAGGCACAGGCACAGGCACAGTGACCGTGGGGGCCACTGTAGGCGCTCGACTCGGCTCGACGCCCATCGGATCGTCATCGCTGAAGACGCCAGCATTGGCTCGCATCTCTGCGCTGGCGCACATGAGCGCCGCCGCTGCGTGTTCTTGTTCGCTCTCAGCCGCAGTCTTCGCCATGCTGAGTCCCGGCAGTGGGTTGGCTTGACTGCGCAGTCCGGCGCGGTATACCTCCCGTGCCATTCGCTGCATGACCTGCAGCTCGACCGTCTCGCTCACATAGCACTGGTACTTCCACCCGATCCAGTCGTCCCTCTCGGACGGCGTGCGCCGCATGTACCACTCCGTCATCTCGACGTTGCGCACCCAGCCCTGCAGGTCCAGGTGGAGTGGCAGGCCGATGAGGTGGGGCGGACGCATACGGTCGGGTGGGCCCATGCGCACGTCGGCCGAACCGAACGGGCCGGACGGAGCGACCCAACTGCGGTGGGCGCCGTGCATGTTCGGCAGCGGGGCGGCAGCAGCGCCCACGAAGGAGGGCGCTGGGCCATACGTTTCCGATTCCGATCCAGATGGCGCAGGCGGAATGGAGAAGAATGGCGGAGCGGGAGCGGGAGCAGCAGTGGCGGTGAGCGTCGCAGTGACGTCGGGATGGCGGGGCGTCTGCTGCGCGTGCGGCGGCAGCAACGGCACGGGGGCCGCGGTGGGCGGAGTGTGTCCGTGCATCCATGGCGGTGGCGGTGCATTCAAGGTGTTGAACAGTGGCGTGTAGGTGGTCGGTGGCAACAGCAGCGGCGCGTGGAACGAGTGGGCGACGGGCGCCGACGGGCCCGCGACGAAGGGCGGGAAGGGCGCCGCTGTGGGCGCAGCCGCTGGGGACGCAGCCGCATCCGCAGAGCGTGGGGAGGGGTGTTGGTGGCGCACGGAGCGATGCCGCGAATGCTGCTGCTGCTGTCCACTCCGACTGCGATGCGCCATGACGGTCACACACGACTGCACACGGAGACAGCACAGTGGGCGACGATCACGGTGAGCGGGCGGTGGCGACCGTGGCCGCTGTGTGGGCCCTGCACATGCATCCGCGGTCGCTCCTCGCCGGACCAACACTCCCCACACACTCGCACGCTCATACGAACACAAGTGCACACTGTGCGCACTCGCATGGCCGCAGCACGACTGGCCGAGCGCACGAGGGACGCGCGCACCAAACGCGCCAGCCAAAAACGACCGTTCGCGTCGGCGCCAAAAACAAACACCGATACCACACATACACACACAACAAACACACGAAAAGTCACCCTCAATACTATTGCAACCTACTGTGCGAGTTTGAGCAAGATCTGTGATGTGGACAATTTTGGGTCTCGGAGACATTTTCGATGGTGGGGTGTTCTAGTT
>LNAP01006519.1_pt1 | contig 10040 bp, 6 predicted proteins | sample 602601 | NCBI WGS metagenome assembly LNAP01 (sample SAMN02440304, study PRJNA202911) | soil metagenome | biome: Subtropical and temperate rainforests or woodlands; isolation source: soil samples (1 kg each in a 20% v/v slurry with milli Q water) were... ...
CCACGCCAGCGGCGGCCTGGGCGCGGGCGCGGGGATCGAGCGGGGCCGGCAGCAGGCGCGCAACGATCGTTTGGCCACCGACCACCCGATCGCCCGTCTGAACCTCCACGCGCCGCAGGCGGCCTGCGGATGGAGCGGAGACGACATAGCTGTCCTGGACCCGGGTGCGCCCCTCCTCGTCGATCGTGAGCTGCATCGGTCCCTGGGTGACTGCGCCGATATCGACCATGGTCGCGCGCGGCCAGAAGGCGAAGACGATGAACGCAAGGATCAAGGCTGCGCCACCCAGGGTGAGATAGAGGCGTGAGTTCTTCTTCCGGGCCATCGGCTAGTCTCGGGTCTTGAGGGCGACGATGAGGTCGGTTCGGTCGATGTCGCGTTTCACCAGCCATCCCGACAGCAGCGCTGCGGCCAGTACGGCCAGGGTGGCGATTCCGACGTCGCCGCGCCCATAGGTGACGGGGATCTGGTAGAGGTCGCTGCTGAAGCCGGCCGCCAGCGCGAAAGCCAGGGCGTAGCCGAGCAGGGCGCCTGCCGGCAGCGCGACCAGCGCCACGACCGCGAGTTCGCCCAAGAGGACGAAGGCCGCCTCCCATTTGGAAAAGCCGATGACGCGCAGGCTGGCCAAGTCGCGTTCGCACTCCGCCTGCGCGATCCGTGCGGAATTGTAGACGATGCCAAAGGTGATGATGAAGGCGATGGCCGCCATGACGTAACGCATCGCCCCTGCGCCGCTGTCCATCAGCCGCCGGAAGGATTCTCGCGCGTCGCTTTTCAGGCTGACCCCGGCGACGGCCGGCATGTTTTTCAGCCGCTGATGGAGTTCGGCGCTTCTGGCCGTGTCGATCCTCAGGAAGGCGCCCGACACGCGGCCAGGTTCGCGCAAGGCGCGGTTGAGGGCGTCGAGCTCCATATAGGCGGGCGAGCCGAGCAGGCTCTCGGTGACGCCGATGACCGGTATCTGCAGCACGGGACGGCGGCCCTCCCGCACCTCCACGGTCAGCATCTGACCCGCCTCGATGTCGAGCTTCCTGGCCAGCGAGGCCGCTAGGATCACGCCTTCCTTGCGCATGGTCATGGCCCGAAGGTTCGTGTCCAGGGCGCGGTTCAGGCGCGGATCGGGTACGCGGCCCTCCACCGTCCCGCGATGGCTCTTCAGTCCGTTGCGAAGCACCGCCTGCACATTTCGGACGGGCTCGACGGCGATGACCCCGGGCATGCGCTGCAATTCCAGGATCGTCTTGTCCGACGTGGGATTGACGAAGGCGATCGTGGCGTCGCTCCGATCGACGAAGTTGAAGTTGAGATCCATGGTTTCATCGAAGCCGGACATGATCCCGGTCATTGCGGCGGAGATCGCCATGCCCGCGGCGATGCCCATCACCGCCCCGGCCATACGTCCCGGCTGGCGCATCAGCCGGCGCAGGACCATGCGGCTCGGCTGGTCGAGGCGCTCTGCCAGCGCGTCTGCGATGTGGCCGGTGCGGCTGTAGTCTGCGGGGGCGGGGGGGCGCATCGCGGCGGCCGGCGTCAAGGCGAAGATGTTGCGCAGGACCAGGAGGCCGCCCGCCGAGGCCGAAAGGGTGCTGATCACGAAACCCATGACGAACGACGAGGGCCTGACCTCGAACACCAGGAAGGGGAATTTGTAGTACTCGAGGTAGACGCCGACCATCGCCCGCCCCGCCGCTATGCCGGCCAGGCAACCGGCGATCGCCCCGCCGATTGCGATGATGAGGACCAGTTTGAGGTAGTGGGCGCCGACCTCAAGGTTGGTGTAGCCGAACGCCTTCATCAATCCGATCTGCCCGCGCTCAGCCTGCACCATGCGGGCCACGACGATGTGCAGAAGGAACGCGGCGACCCCCAGGAAGATCGGCGGCGCGACCGCGCTCATACTCCGCAGCCCCCGGATCTCCTCGCTGACATAGCGATCGGAGAGGTGGTCCTCGCGCCCATAGGCGCCCAGCCCGCCGAAGCGTTCGAGCCTGCGATTCACCGCATCGAGCACGGCCTTCTCGCGGGCGCCGCGGGCGAGGGACAGCAGGGCTTCGTTGAACGCGCCCTCCATGTCGTAGGCAGCCTGCGCGGTCGCGCGGCCCATCCAGACCACCGCGAACCGGGAATCGTCGGGCGCGATCTCGCCGGGCGGGGTGAGGTAAAGAAACTCCGGCGACTGGGAGAGGCCGACCACGCGCAGCTCGCGCTGCGCCCCGCGGATCGTGACCCGGAGGTTCTGCCCCGGCTTGATGCCGTGTGCGCGGGCGAAGCTCGTCAGCAACAGGATTTCGTCGCGATTGCCGGGCTCGGGCCGTCGTCCGTCGGTCAGGAAGACGTCGTTGAAGGTCGGCGCGCCATAGTCCGGAAGCGACACGACGCGGGCCTGCAGCGGCAGGGAGAGCCCCTTGATGTCGATCAGCGCATCGCCGGCGACCCGGCCTTCTGCCGCGGCGACGCCCGGAAGGTCGGCGAGTTCGTCGATCATGCTTTCAGGCGCGCGGGTCACCGGCGCGAACACCTCGGCGAGCCGATAGCGTTCGTAATAGGCGCGCCGCGTTTCTTCGAGCGAGGAAACGAGGCCGCTCATCATCACCAGCATCAGCACGCCGACCGCGATGACCACGCCGATGGCCGCCGCCTGGCTCTTGATGCGCCAGATGTCGCGCAGCAGCTTGCGGTCCAGCGGACTCATGCCGCGGTCACCATTCTATCTCGTCGGGCGTCAGGCGGGTCGCGTTTTCCTCGATCCGCGAGATCCCGCCATCGGCGAAGTAGATGACCCGGTGCGCCATGCCAGCCGTCGCTGCGGCGTGCGTAACGATCATGACGGTGGAGCCCAGGGTCTCGTTGACGTCCTTCAGAGTCTTCAGCACCGCGCGACCCGTCACGCTGTCCAGAGCGCCGGTGGGTTCGTCGCAGAACAGGATGTTCGGGCGCTTGGCGACCGCCCGCGCGATGGCGACACGCTGCTGTTCGCCGCCTGAGAGCTGGGCTGGGAAATGGTCGATCCGCTCGCGCAGGCCGACCAACGCCAGGGCCTCGTCGGGGGGCATCGGATCCTCGGCGATCTCGGTCGCGAGCTCGACGTTCTCGCGCGCCGTGAGGCTCGGCATCAGGTTGTAGAATTGGAACACGAAGCCGACATTGTCGCGGCGATAGCGGGTCAGTTCGCTGTCGCTCATCGCGCTCAGCTCCTGGTCGCCGAACCAGACCTTGCCGTCGGTCCCCCGGTCCAGTCCGCCGATGATGTTCAGCAGGGTGGACTTGCCGCTGCCCGACGGGCCGAGCAGGACGACGATCTCGCCGGCCGGGATGGTCAGGTCGACGCCGCGCAACGCATGAACCGCGGCCGGCCCATCGCCATAGACCTTGGTGAGGCCTTCGATGCGGTAAGCGAAGTCGTGAACCTGATGCTGCGGCCGGGTCATGTCGCGGCGATGCGCCCACGCGCGGCGACGGTCTCTCGGCCGGGAAGGAACATACGATCGCCCCAGAGTGTACGCGTCCAGATTCATACCTCTGGGAATTGCATTTCGGCAATTCGTCGCGATCCGGCGTCAGTCGTGCTCGACCAGGTGCGCGGCTGAGCGCCAGGCGTTGTAGGCGAGGGCTTCGAGGCGCCTGACCGCATCGACCCGGGCGATCGCCCCGTCTGCGCTCATCGCGCCGCTGGCGACCGAGCCGAGCACCTGCTGGCGGTGTGTTTTCTGCAGGTCGCGCAGCGCGCCTGCGCAATGCTCGAGTTGCGTCATGGCCTGCGCGGCGGCGGCCTCGCCGATCGGGACGGCCTGATCGGCGTCGCCCGGCAGGGCCCCGATTTCGTCGGCCACGAGGGCGGCGTTCCGCATCGCCTCGCCGCAGAGCTCCCTGGCGCGCAGATCGTCCGGCCCGCCAGAGGCCGGCGCCAGTTGGCCGGCCTCGCTCGCGACCTCGGCCAGGCGAGACGTGTAGTCCAGAGCATAGAGGGTGCGCGTGAGGCGGTCCTCCTCCTCGTCCGAGTCCGGCGGACCGCTCGCCTCCGACATGAACTCCCTAGCCTGGCGAAGGGCGTCGCTGGCCCTCTCGAGCCGAGCGACATCCGCTCCGGTGGTGATGGCTCCGTCGATCGATCCGCACATTGCGCCGAGCGAACGGGCGACCGTGCGGCGGACGGCTTCCTCGGCCGCGATCGGCGTCGCCAGCGCCGCTCGGTCGAGGCACCTGGTCAGCGGCGAGCCTCGTTCCGGCAGGATTCTCTCGACAATGGCAGTAAACCTGTCGATGAGCGGCAAAAGCACAGCAACGCCGATGACGTTATAGGCCGTGTGATAACCCGCCAGCAGGGTGACGCCATCGACCCCTTTCGCGGCTTGCAGGAGCAGGGGCGTGGTGATCGGAAACAGCGCCAGGGCGATCACCGCGGCGATCAGCTTGAAGAGCACATAGGCCAGCGCCAGGCGCTTGGCGGTGCTGCTGGCGCCGATCGCCGCGAGGGCCGAACTCGTCGCGGTGCCGATGTTCTGGCCGATGATCAGCGCGCAGGCCTGGTCGAGCCCGACCGCGCCTGCAAAGTGGGCCGAGAGGGTCACCGCGATGGCCGCGGTCGACGACTGCATCACCGCCGTCATCGCAAGGCCGGTCACGATCAGGGCCAGCACGCCCAGCAGGCTCGACCACCAACTGACGCCCGCGCCGTAGACGGCCGGCAGGTCGGCGGGGTGAAGTTGCTCGGCCAGTCCGCTCATCCCCTGCTGCAAGGTGGTCAGCCCGAACAGCACGAGGGCGAAGCCGGCCAGCGCCGATCCCGCCGCCGACACCCGACCGCGACCCAGGAGCGTAAGCAGGGCGCCCGCGAAGATCATCGGCAGGGCGGCCGCCGTCAGTGAGACGCGCACGCCGATCAAGGCGATGAGCCATCCCGTTCCCGTCGTGCCGATGTTGGCCCCGAAGACCAGAGCCAGGCCCTGGGCGAAGGTCAGCAGCCCGGCGCTCACCAGGCCGATGGTGGTCATCGTCGTGGCGCTCGACGATTGCACCAGCAATGTGATGAAGGCGCCCCAGAAGGTGCCCGACAGCGGGGTCGCCGCCGCCCTGCCCAGGGTCGCGCGCAGCTTAGTCCCGGCCAGGGCCTTCAATCCCCCGGTCATGACGCTCATGCCGAGAAGGAACAGGCCGACGCCGCCGAGAATCGAAATCACCGTTGGCACGCGCGCCTCTCCGGAGTGCAGCGACAGTCGGGATATTCATGTCGCACAAGCGTTGAGGCGCCAACGGCGCTTATTCCGGCTCCCAGAGCATCATGGTGGGGACGGCGATATGCTGGAACATCTCGAATGACTGGCTCATGGGGCTCTTGGCGTAGCTCGGGCGCGACTGCATTCGGGCGAGCCAGTCGGCGGCCGCCGGGGTGCGTGCGAGGAGCGCGGCCCCCTCCGGAGTGCGGCCGAAAAAGAGCAGGTGCGGGAACAGGAAGCTGTCGGCCAGGGTGAACTCCGGACCAGCCAGGTAGCGGCCGTCCGCGACCGCCTCGCCGATCAGGCGCATCTGCAGGCCCAGCGGCGCTTGGGCGCCGGCCAGGAACGCCTCGTCCGACGGGAATCCCCAGGCCGGCCGCACAAGGCGCTCCTTCATGAAGCGGTTCATGGTCGGGAAGACGTAGGCGTTCACGATGCTGATCCAACGCAGGACCTCGGCCTGGCCCAGCGGATCGGCCGGCTGCAGCGACGGGCCGGCGAACGCGCGGTCGATATAGTGGGTTATCGCCAGCGTCTCATAGAGGACGACATCGCCGTGCTGGAGCACGGGCATCTTGCCGAACGGGTTCAGGGCGAGATGCTCGGGCGAGCCCAGCTCCAGCGGAACCAGCTCATAGTCCACGCCCTTCTCGTCGGCGGCCTGCATCGCCGTCCAGAGGTAGGCGCTGTCGGCCATGGAATGAAAGGTGATTGTGGCCACGCTCAACCTCCTGGGACGCGCCGCCTATTCCGCTGGAGAAGCCGCGGGCCTCGGCGCCGGCGATACGTCTCCGCGGCCTCGGCCCCATAGGCCCAGCACCACGGCCTGCCATGCCAGAGCGACGGCGCCGGAGATGAAAACCACGTCGCCGAAAGTCCGGATCCACCTAAGGGTTTCCAGGAAACCCTGCTGCAGGAAGGCGTCGCTGCGCGCATACCACATGCCGGTGCTTACGCTCGCCTGGAACTGGAACATCCCGACCGGCAGCAGGCTGGTGAAGATCATCAGCACCAGCCCGCCGTTGAGCGCCCAGAACCCGACGCGCATCAGCCCCTCGTTCAACTGAACCTGCGGGCGGATGTAGCGGAGCACCATGAAGGTGAAGCCCAGCGCCAGGAAGCCATAGACTCCGAACAGCGCCGCGTGCGCGTGCACCGCGGTGGTGTTGAGCCCCTGGAGATAGAAGAGCGCCACCGGCGTGTTGATCATGAAGCCGAAGACCCCGGCGCCCAGCATGTTCCAGAACGCCACGGCGACGAAGAACGCCAGTGGCCAGCGCAGGTCCTGCATCCAGGGCGCCGTCCGTCGATAGCTCCAGCGTTCCCAGGCCTCATAGCCCAGCACGGCCAGGGGCACGACTTCGAGCGCGCTGAACGCCGCTCCGATGGCCATGATCGGGGTCGTGGTGCCGGAGAAGTAGAGATGGTGGAAGGTGCCGGGCACGCCGCCGATCATGAACAGCGAGGCCGAAGCTAGGCTCGCCGCGGTCGCCGTGCGCCGAGAGACGAGCCCCAGGGCGGCGAAGACGAAGGCGAGCGCGGCGGTCGCAAACACCTCGAAGATGCCCTCAACCCACAGGTGCACCACCCACCAGCGCCAGTACTCCATCACCGTGATGTTGCTGCGCTCTCCGTAGAAGAGTCCCGAGCCGTAGAAGAGCCCGATCGCCACGGTGGAGACGCACAGGAGAGCCAGCAGGTTCTTGTCGCCGCCGACGCGGATGGCGGGAACCATGGCCCGCAGCATGAGAACGAGCCAGAAGCAGAGCCCGCCGAACAGCGCCAACTGCCAGACCCGGCCAAGGTCGAGGAACTCGTATCCCTGATGGCCGAACCAGAAGTTCCACTGCGGCGGCATAAGCTGGGCGATGGCGAGATAGTTGCCGGCGAACGCACCCACGACCACCAGGATCAGCGCCCAGAAAAGCACGTCCACGCCGAGTTTCTGATAGCGCGGATCGGCGCCCCCATTGATCAGCGGCGCAAGAAAGAGGCCAGTCGCCAGGAACGCCGTCGCGATCCACAGGACGGCGCTCTGCAGATGCCAGGTCCGCGCGAGCGAGTAGGGCAGGATCTGAGACAGATCGACGCCATAGAAGCCCTGGCCTTCAATGGTGTAGTGCGCAGTGAGCCCGCCGATGAACACCTGGAAGATGAACAGCGCCAGGACCAGGAACACGTACTTGCCGAGCGCGCGCTGGGATGGCGTCAGCGCGCCGCCGCCAAGCGGATCGCTCGCCAGCGGCGCCACCGGCGTCTCGTCGTGGCGGCGCAGGAACGACCAGCCCCAGATCAGCCCGCCGATCCCGGCGATCAGGATGACCACGCAGGCCAGCGACCAGAGCACGTTCTCGGTGGTCGGGTGATTGCCGATCAGCGGCTCGGGTGGCCAGTTGTTCGTGTAGGTCGCCACCATGCCCGGGCGCTCGGTCGCCGCCGCCCAGGCCGTCCAGAAGAGGAAATGGGTCAAGGCCTCCCGCCGCGCGGGATCGGCCAGCGTATTCTCCTTCATCGCGTAGTTGTCGCGCATCGCGCGCAGCGCGGGGGCGTCGCCGAAGAGCTGTTCGTAGTGGCTCGCGGTCTGCTCGATCGCCTTGGCGCGGCGTTCGGACAGCACGAGCGTCCCGGACTGGAGGCTGTTGCGCCGATACTCGCGCTTGAGCTGGTAGGTTAGCGCCGCCTTCTGTTCCTCCGAAAGGGCGTCGAACGGCCTGCCGTGCTGCTCGCGTGCGGCGAGATCCAGCCAAGCGACGAGTTCGCGGTGCAGCCAGTCGGCGGACCAGTCGGGCGCCTGATAGGCCCCATGTCCCCAGATCGAACCGACCTGCATCCCGCCGGCGCTCTGCCAGGCGGACTGGCCCTGGAGGATGTCGTCGCCGGTCATGACTGGCGCGCCCGTGTCAGTGACGACCCGCTCGGGGATCGGCGGCGCCTGCCGATAGACCTCAACGCCCGCGAAACCGAGAATTCCAAAAGTCACCGTCAGAATGACGATGAGTGTCCACCAGTAGCCGCGGTACTCGCCCATCTGCGTCCCCCGTCGCTGATTGCTATGTCGTCGTAAGCTGTCTGAACTGGCGTCTCTACGATAAGTAGTGAGGCAGGATGACCTCATCTGCGCCGGCTGCGCAAGCTCCGCAAAGTCGGTCCCAGTCTATCGCCCGATGGCGGGTTCATTGGACGGGCTTTTCCGAAAGGGGAGGGGGCCGCTATCGGCGAGGCGGCCCCCGCGCCTGGTCATTCGCCGATGAAGGCGAGGATGTCCACGTTCAGGATGTCGGCATGGGTCGTCAGCATGCCGTGCGGCAGGCCTTCGTAGACCTTCAGCTTGCCGTTCTTCAGAAGTGTCGCCGAACGGCGGGCGCTGATGTCGATCGGTACGATCTGGTCGTCGTCGCCATGCAGGATGAGCGTGGGAGCGTCGATGGCTTTCAGGTCTTCGGTGAAGTCCGTTTCGGAGAAAGCCTTCACGCCGTCATGATGGGCCTTCGCGCCGCCCATCATGGCTTGGCGCCACCAGTTCTGCACCGCGCCTGGGATCGTCTTCACGCCCGGGCGATTGAAGCCGTAGAACGGGCCGGCAGGCACATCGAGGAAGTATTGCGAGCGATTGGCGGCGATGCTTTTGCGGAACTCGTCGAACACCGAGACCGGGATCCCGCCGGGATTGCTCTCGGTTTGGGCCATGATCGGCGGAACGGCCCCGACCAGCACCAGTTTGGCCACGCGGTCCTTGCCGTGACGCGCGACATAGCGGGTGGCTTCGCCGCCGCCGGTCGAATGTCCGACATGGATCGCATCGCGCAGATCAAGGTGCTCGGTCACCGCGGCGACGTCGGCGGCATAGTGGTCCATGTCGTGACCGTCGCTGACCTGGCTCGAGCGGCCATGGCCGCGGCGATCATGGGCGACGACGCGGAAGCCCTTCGAAAGGAAGAACAGCATCTGGGCGTCCCAGTCGTCGGCGCTCAGGGGCCAGCCATGGTGGAAGACCACGGGCCGAGCGCTCTTGGGACCCCAGTCCTTGTAGAAGATCTCGACGCCGTCCTTGGTCGTGACGTAGCTCATCGTTCCATTCCTTTGGGAGATAGATCGCGTTCGCCCCGACTGGACGTGATTTGAAGCTGCCGTCGCTCGCAATGCAACCTTTCGGAGAGAGGCGGTTCGCCTTGGCGGCGCCCCCCCCCCAGCGGCGTCGAGGCTATCCGCAGGACGCGGCTGTCGTCAGGGCTGTCGCGACCATGGGGCGGCGCTGAGCAGATGCTCGATGATCGCGATCCGCGTGGCCTGGGGATCCGGATCGCCGGCCGTAGCGACCCAAAGGGCCGACAACAGTCGCGAGAGCACGCCGGCGGGCAAGGTCAGCTGCTCGGCCGGTTCTCCGGTGACGCGTTCCAGCACCTGGCGCATGGTGCCGCCGTGCGAGAAGCGGATGACGGCGCCGGCGCTGGCCAGTTCCGGTCGCCGAACCGTGGCCAGGAACAGCCGTCGCCGTCGGCGCGACGGATTGGCGGCGGCTTCGTTGACGGCGTGCCGGCGGGTCGCTTCGAGGAACAGTTCGACGCTGCGGATGTCGTCCACCGGGGTCAGGCTCGTGTCGGCCTCCTGGCCGATGGCCTGCACCTGGCCGCGGATGGCCCCGGCGACGAGGTCATCGACGGTGCGGAAGTGGTGGGTCACCGCGCCGGTGGTGAGGCCGGCCTTATGGGCGACCGCACGGTGGGTCAGGCCCGGCAGCCCGACGCCCCCCACGACCTTGGCCGCCTCCTCGGCGATCTGCAGGGCGGCCGGGGTCAGCGAGCCGTGTGGCCGAGCTCCGGCGGACAT
>LNAP01016201.1_pt2 | contig 10040 bp, 12 predicted proteins | sample 602601 | NCBI WGS metagenome assembly LNAP01 (sample SAMN02440304, study PRJNA202911) | soil metagenome | biome: Subtropical and temperate rainforests or woodlands; isolation source: soil samples (1 kg each in a 20% v/v slurry with milli Q water) were... ...
CGCCGCCAGCACCGCCGAGCGTTTCTGATCGGCCGGGAACTTCGCCACCCAGTGATCGATTTCGTGGCGGGCGTGTTCCGAAAGAATGCCCTGATACGGCTGTGTCATCGGTCGATCTCGCCAAACACGATGTCCAGGGTGGCGATGATGGCCACCAGGTCCGCCAGCATGTGGCCGCGCACCATCTCGTCGATGGCCGCCAGGTGCGGGAAACCCGGCGCGCGCAGCTTGACCCGATAGGGCTTGTTCGAGCCGTCGGCAATCATGTACACGCCAAACTCGCCCTTGGGCGCCTCCACCGCGGCATATACCTCGCCCTGCGGCACGGCGTAGCCCTCGGTGAAAAGCTTGAAGTGGTGGATCAGGGCCTCCATGTCGGCCTTCATTTCGGTGCGCGACGGCGGCGTGATCTTGTGATCGGCGAGCATCACCGGCCCGGGATTGGCGCGCAGCCAGTCCACGCACTGGCGGATGATGCGGTTGGACTGGCGCATCTCGGCCACGCGCACCAGATACCGATCGTAGCAGTCGCCGTTGACGCCCACCGGGATCTGAAAGTCCAGCTCGTTGTAGACCTCGTACGGCTGCTTGCGCCGCAAATCCCAGGCCACGCCGGAGCCGCGCAGCATGGGGCCGGTGAAGCCCAGTTGCCGCGCCCGCTCGGGACTGACCACGCCGATGCCGACCGTGCGCTGCTTCCAGATGCGGTTGTTGGTGAGCAGGGACTCGTAGTCGTCGACGCAGCCGGGGAAGCGCTCGGTGAAGGCCTCGATGAAATCCAGCAGGCTGCCCTCGCGGTCGCGATTGATGGCCTTGATGGCTTTCTCGTCGCGCCATTTGGAGGTTTCGTACTTCGCCATGCTGTCCGGCAGGTCGCGGTACACGCCGCCGGGGCGGTAGTAGGTCGCGTGCATGCGCGCGCCGGAGACCGCCTCGTAGCAGTCCATCAGGTCCTCGCGCTCGCGAAAGCAGTACAGGAACACCGTCATGGCGCCCATGTCGAGCGCATGGGCGCCCAACCACATCAGGTGATTCAGGACGCGCGTGATCTCGTCGAACAGCACGCGGATGTACTGCGCGCGTATCGGCGGCTCGATGCCCAGCAGCTTCTCGATAGCCAGCACGTAGGCGTGCTCGTTGCACATCATGGACACGTAATCGAGCCGGTCCATGTAGCCGATGGAATGGTTGTACGGCTTGCTCTCGGCCAGCTTTTCGGTGCCCCGATGCAGCAGGCCGATGTGCGGGTCGGCGCGCTGCACCACCTCGCCGTCCATTTCCAGCACCAGGCGCAGCACGCCGTGGGCGGCCGGATGCTGCGGCCCGAAGTTCATCGTGTAGTTGCGGATCTCGGCCATGTCGCCCTACCCGGCCGGGTGTTCGTAACGGAAATCGTCGCGCCGCACGCGCGGCACGCTGATGCGGTTCTCGATGCTCACCGGCTCGTACACCACGCGGCCCTGCTGCGCGTCGTAGCGCATCTCGACCTCGCCGTTGAGCGGAAAATCCTTGCGCAGCGGATGACCGACGAAGCCATAGTCGGTGAGGATGCGCCGCAGGTCCGGATGGCCGTCGAAGACGATGCCCAACAGATCGAAGGCCTCGCGCTCGAACCAGTTGGCCGCCGGCCACACGTCGATGACCGAAGCGACCAGCGGGAATTCGTCGTCCAGATAGGCGCGCACGCGCAGCCGGGCGTTTTGCGTGGTGGACAGCAGGTGGTAGACGACCGCGAACCTGGGCCGTGTGGCATCCGGTTCCTGCGGAAAGTCGCTGTAGTCCACGCCGCAGACGTCGATCAGCTGATCGAAGGCCAGATCGGGCGTGTCGCGCAGCGTCCGGCAGACGGCCTCCACCGCCTCGGCGGGGATCTTCAGCGTGATCTGGTCGGCGGCGCCGACACTGGCCTGACCGCAAGCCTCACCCAGGGTTTCGCGCAGGCGCACCAGCAGATTGTCGGCCCGGATGCTCATGGCTCAGCGGGCGATGGTGTGAGTGCGGCGAATCTTGTTCTGCAGCTGGATCAGCCCGAACAGCAACGCCTCCGCCGTCGGCGGACAGCCTGGCACGTAGACGTCTACCGGCACGATCCGGTCGCAGCCGCGCACCACGGCGTAGGAGTAGTGGTAGTACCCGCCGCCGTTGGCGCAGGACCCCATCGACAGCACCCAGCGCGGCTCGGCCATCTGGTCGTACACCTTGCGCAGCGCGGGGGCCATCTTGTTGACCAGCGTGCCGGCCACAATCATCAGGTCCGACTGGCGCGGACTGGGGCGAAAGATGATGCCGAAGCGGTCGAGGTCATAGCGCGACGCACCGGCCTGCATCATCTCCACGGCGCAGCAGGCCAGTCCGAAGGTCACCGGCCACAGGGAGCCGGTCTTGCTCCAGTTGACCACCTGATCGACGGTGGTGGTCAGAAAGCCCCGCTCGCCGAGTGCCTCTACTCCCATTCGAGCGCCCCTTTCTTCCACTCGTAGATGAAGCCGACCACCAACAGGCCCAGGAACAGCATCATGGCCAGAAAACCGAAGCCGCCGACCAGGCCCTGCTTGAGGCCCACCGCCCACGGAAACAGGAAGGCCACTTCCAGATCGAAGATGATGAACAGGATGGCCACCAGGTAGTAGCGCACGTCGAACTTCATGCGAGCGTCTTCGAAAGCCTCGAAGCCGCACTCGTAGGGCGCGTTCTTTTGCTTGTCGGGCCGGTTGGGGCCAATGAAGCGCCCGGCCAGGATGGCGATGGCCCCGATGGCCACGCCGACTGCCAGCAGCAGGGCGATGGGCAGGTATTGCAGCAACATGCGTGAGGAATCCTGATCCTTGGCTCGCGACAGTGGTTGTTGTTCGGAATTCTGCTGGCGCCCCGCTGGCGGGACGCGTCAAACATCTGGTGCCGATGGTCGGACTCGAACCGACACGACTTGCGTCACCACCCCCTCAAGATGGCGTGTCTACCAATTCCACCACATCGGCCGAATCACTTGGCGGGCGTCGAAGGCGCCTGTGCCGGAGCAGCCCCGTCGCCAGCCGGTGCCGGTGCTGTCGGCACGGCCGGCTGGCTCACCGGCGCGGGCGCCAGTTTATCAGTAACGCTCGCCGGTCCGCTGGCGTGCGCGCCCAGATAGGCCAGCACCAGACTGGTCAGAAACAGGGCCGTTGCCAGCCAGCCGGTCAGGCGGGTCAGGAACGAACCGGCGCCGCGACTGCCAAACACCGTCTGCGAGGCACCGCTGCCGAAGGCCGCGCCCGCCTCGGCGCCCTGCCCCTGCTGGATCAGCACCAGTCCGACCAGCGCCAGGCAGATCGCCACATGAACCACGAGCAGAACCATCATCATCGGGGAAGTGCCGCCTTGCAAATGGAAAGAAACTGGTCGGCCACCAGACTGGCACCGCCAATGAGACCGCCGTCCACGTCCGGCTGCGCGAACAGCCCAGCCGCATTATCCGGCTTCACGCTGCCGCCATAAAGCAGCGTGGGTGTCCGCCCGCCGCGACTGACCCGATCGCGGATGAAGCGGTGCGACGCCTGCGCCTGCTCGGGCGTCGCCACCCGCCCGGTGCCAATGGCCCACACGGGCTCGTAGGCAATTACCGCGCCGGCGAGCGCCTCATCACCGCACAGCTCGAGCACCGCGTCGATCTGGGCGGCCAGCACGGCCTCGGTCGCATTCGCCTCGCGCTCGGCCAGATGCTCACCCACGCACAGGATCGGCACCAGTCCGTGACTGACCGCGGCGCGGAATTTTTGCGCCACCAGGGCGTTGTCCTCGCCATAAAGACTGCGCCGCTCGGAGTGTCCGACGATGACATACCGACAACCGACATCGCCCAGCATCGGCCCGGACACTTCGCCGGTGTAGGCGCCGGACGCCTCCACCGCCAGGTTCTGCGCGCCCAGGAAAATCCCGCTTCCGGCCAACAAGTGTGCGGCTTGCATGAGGTACGGATAAGGTGGGCAAACTGCCACATCAATCCGGGCCAACGCCGGCATGCCCGCTTTCAGCGCGCCCAGCAGCTCGTTCACCTGCGCCCGACTGGCGTGCATTTTCCAGTTACCGACCACCAGTGAACGGGACATCGATGCTCGGCAATCCGGCTGCGGAAAAGGCGCGCATGGTACTGGCGCGCCAGCCCCGAATCAAACCGGCACGCGGCTTTGACGGGTCAGTTGGCCTGTGCCATGGCCGCCCGCAACTGCGCCGCGATATGCTCGCTCAGCGCCTCCACCTGCACTGCGTCCTGGCTCTCCACCATCACCCGCACCAACGGCTCGGTGCCAGACTTGCGAAGCAGCACCCGTCCTCGCCCATCGAGGCTCGCCCGGGCTTCCTCGATGGCCTGCTGCACCCGCTGCGAGCGGTCCGGATCGAAGCCGGCCACCAGCGGCACGTTCACCAGCCGCTGCGGGTACTTGGTCATGAAGCGCTTCAGCTCCGCCAGTGGTCGGCCGGTGGCGCGCAGCACCGACAATACCTGCAAGGCGGTTACCAGGCCATCGCCGGTGCTGGTGCGGTCCAGACAAATCAGGTGACCGGAGGTTTCGCCACCGAGCAGCCAGCCGCGCGCCCGCAACTGCTCCATGACATAGCGGTCACCGACCTGCGCCCGATCGAAGGCAATGCCGGCGTCCAGCAGCGCACGCTCCAGGCCGAAATTGCTCATCTGCGTGCCGACCACACCGCCACCGAGCGTACCTGCCGCCTGACGGGCCAGCGCCAGCAGCCCCAGAATCTCGTCGCCGTCCACCAGCTCACCGGTGGCATCCACCATCAGCAGCCGATCGGCATCGCCGTCGAGCGCCACGCCCAGGTCCGCGCCCTGCGCCAGCACTTCGCGCTGCAGCGCGGCCGGCGCCGTGGTACCGCAATCGCAATTGATGTTGAAGCCATCCGGACTGACGCCGATGGCCGTCACGCTGGCACCCAGCTCCCGGAACACCGCCGGCGCGACCTGGTACGCGGCGCCGTGGGCGGCATCCACGACGATTTTCAGTCCCCGCAGATCGGTGTGATCCGGCAGGGCCCGCTTGCAGAACTCGATATAGCGCCCCCCCGCATCCACCGCCCGACGCGCCTTGCCGATCTGGGTCGGCCAGGGGCTGCTCCAGACAGGCCTCGATCTGGGCCTCCAGCGTATCCGGAAGCTTCTCGCCACTGGCCGAGAACAACTTGATGCCATTGTCGGCGTAGGGGTTGTGCGAGGCGCTGATGACGACGCCGGCCCGCGCATGGAAGGTGCGAGTCAGGTAGGCCACGGCCGGCGTCGGCATCGGCCCCAGCAGCAGACAGTCCATGCCTGCCGCCGACAGGCCGGCTTCCAGAGCCGATTCGAGCATGTACCCGGACACGCGCGTGTCCTTGCCCACCACCACCGTGCCACGGCCTTCCCGGCGCAGCACCGCGCCGACCGCCCAGCCAAGACGGAGCACGAAATCCGGCGTGAAGAACCCTTTCCCGACCGTGCCGCGCACCCCGTCGGTGCCGAAATAGCGTCGTTCAGCCATGATCCCCTCCTTGTACGGCCTCCAGCATGGCCAGCGCCTGCACGGTAGGTTCGACATCGTGCACGCGCAGCAACCGGGCGCCGCGCTCGGCTGCCAAAAGGGCCAGCGCGATGCTGCCGCCCAGCCGGCTCGTCACCGCCGCGCCGGTCAGGGCCCCGATCAATGACTTGCGCGACAGGCCGACCACCATTGGCAAGCCCGCCTGCGCCAGCCGCGGCAGGCCGCGCAACAGAGCCAGGTTGTGTTGGGCGGTCTTGCCGAAACCGAATCCGGGATCGAGCAGTAACTGCCGCCGTGCGATACCGGCCCGCTCGCAGGCGGCCACCCGCTCCTCCAGAAATTCGGCCACCTCGGCCACCACGTCCACATACCGCGGCGCCTGCTGCATCGTGCCCGGCTCGCCCTGCATGTGCATCAGCACGACCGGAACGCCAAGATCGGCCGCGGCTTGCAGGGCGCCTGGCTCGCGCAGCGCCGCCACATCGTTGATCAGGCCGGCGCCAGCGGCGACCGCCGCGCGCATGACCTGCGCATGGCGGGTGTCGATCGAAATGGGCACCCGAAGCTGCGGTGCCAGGCACTCGATGACCGGCAGCACCCGCTGCAGTTCCTCATCGACCGACACCCGCGCCGCACCGGGGCGTGTCGATTCCCCGCCGATGTCGATCACCGCCGCGCCGGCCGCCTGCAGGGCAATCGCCCGCGCGCAGGCGGCCTGGACATTGCTCCCCAGACCATCGCCCGAGAACGAGTCGGGCGTCAGGTTCAGCACACCCATCACCGCCGGACGTGACAGGTCCAGCGGCTTGCCAGCGCAATCCAAGAGCATGCGATTCAGGCAGGCACGCAAGCCAACCGCGGCCGGCGCCGGTGGGCGCTAAGGCAGGCTCGGGGCGCCGTCCGCGCCGGGTTCCGCGGCCGGTGCCGGCGGCGGCGCCGGCCGATCGCTGGCCTGCGGAACGACCACGCGCGGCGGGCGGCCGGCCATTATGTCGTCGATCTGGTCCTTGTCGATGGTCTCGAAACGTATCAGCGCATCCGCCATCGCGTGCAGGGTATCCAGACGCGCGGTCAGGATTTCCTTGGCCCTGGCGTAGTTGCGCTCCAGGATGGCGCGGATTTCCTCGTCGATGGCCGCGGCCGTCTCGTCCGACACGTTCTTGTGCTGGGTCACGCTGCGGCCCAGGAACACCTCGCCCTCGTCCTCCTCGAAGGTCATCGGCCCCAGGCGCGCCGACATGCCCCAGCGAGTCACCATGTTGCGGGCGATCTCGGTGGTGCGCTTGATGTCGTTGGACGCGCCGGTGGTCACCGCCTGCGGCCCGAAGATCAGCTCCTCGGCGATGCGCCCGCCGTACAGGCTGCAGATCTGGCTCTCCAGGCGCTCGCGGCTGAGGCTGTAGCGGTCTTCCTCGGGCAGGAACATGGTCACGCCCAGCGCCCGGCCGCGCGGGATGATGCTGACCTTGTAGACCGGGTCGTGCGAGGGCACCGACAGGCCGACGATGGCATGGCCAGCCTCGTGGTAGGCGGTCAGGCGCTTCTCGTCCTCGTTCATGACCATCGAGCGGCGCTCGACACCCATCATGATCTTGTCCTTGGCACGGTCGAAGTCGTCCTGGTCCACGACCCGCTTGTTGAAACGCGCCGCGAACAGGGCCGCCTCGTTGACCAGATTGGCCAGATCGGCGCCCGAGAAGCCGGGCGTGCCACGGGCCACTACCTCGGGATCCACGTCGCTGGCCAGCGGTACCTTCTTCATGTGGACTTTCAGAATCTGCGTGCGGCCGACGATGTCCGGCAGCGGCACGACGACCTGCCGGTCGAAGCGGCCGGGCCGCAACAGGGCCGGGTCGAGCACGTCCGGACGGTTGGTGGCCGCAATGACGATGACGCCTTCGTTGCCCTCGAAGCCGTCCATCTCGACCAGCAACTGGTTCAGGGTCTGCTCGCGCTCGTCATGCCCGCCGCCCAGGCCCGCACCGCGGTGCCGGCCGACGGCGTCGATCTCGTCGATGAAGATGATGCACGGCGCGTGCTTTTTGGCCTGCTCGAACATGTCCCGCACGCGGGATGCACCGACGCCTACGAACGTCCGAGCCCGAGATGGTGAAGAACGGCACCTTGGCCTCGCCGGCAATCGCCCGCGCCAGCAGGGTCTTGCCGGTGCCGGGTGAGCCGACCATCAGCACGCCGCGCGGAATGCGGCCACCCAGGCGCTGGAACTTGGACGGGTCGCGCAGGAACTCGACCAGTTCGTGGACCTCTTCCTTGGCCTCGTCGACACCGGCCACGTCGGCAAACGTGACCCGCACCTGATCCTCGGTCAGCATGCGCGCCCGGCTCTTGCCGAATGGCATCACGCCGCCCTTGCCGCCGGGACCGCCCTGCATCTGGCGCATGAAGAACACCCACACGCCGATCAGCAGCAGCATCGGGAACCACGAGATGAACACCTGCATCAGCAGCGACTGGCGGTCCGGCGCCGCCACCTCGATGCCGACATTGTTGGCCAGCAGGTCGTCGATCATGTGCGGGTCTTCGGGCGTGTAGACGACGAATTTCTCGCCGCCCTTGGTCACGCCCCGCACGGCGCCCTGCTCGATGACCACGCGGTCCACCTGACCGCCCTTCACCTCGGCGATGAACTGCGAGTAATCCAGCGTGCGCTCGGTGGCCCGTTGCGGACCGAAGCTGTTGAACACGGCCATCAGCACCAGCGCCACCACGACCCAGAGGATGACGTTGCGGGACATTGAATTCACGTAGCGAATCTCCGTTGCGGGGTTATCGGCAGCATACCGCGGCCGATCAGGTAGTGCTCGCGGCTGCGGTCGCGCGAGGCGTCGGGCTTGCGCACCAGTACCTGCTCGAAATGCTCGGCAAATACCGCCCGAAGCCCCTGGCTGCCCGCGCCCTCGAAGCATTTGACCAGCAGTGCTCCGCGCGGTTTCAGCACCCGACCGGCAAAGTCCAGCGCCAGCTCGGCCAGGTGCAGCGCCGCCGGCTGATCGACATCGCGCACACCACTCAGATTGGGCGCCATGTCGGACATTACAAGGTCGGCGCCGTCCGGCAGCAGGCCGAGCATATGCTCCAGCACCGCAGCGTCCCCGAAATCGCCCAGGATGAACTCGACGCCCGGCAGCGGCGCCATGTCCAGCAGGTCGACCGCCAGCACCCGGCCGCGCGGCCCGACGATGGTGCTCGCAACCTGCGACCAGCCACCCGGCGCCGCGCCCAGATCGACCACCGTCGCGCCCGGCTGCAGCAGGCGATCGCGCCGGTTGATCTCCAGCAGCTTGAAGCTGGCCCGCGAGCGGTAGCCCTGCGCCTGCGCCTGGCGCACGTAGGGATCGGCAACGTGCTGCTGCAGCCAGCGGCGGCTGGAGCCGCGCCCGCTCAAGGCCGGATCACCGCGGGCGCGGCGCTAGCGATACTCGACGGCCAGGATTTCATAGACCTGCTCGCCGCCCGGTGCCGGTACCAGCACCTGATCGCCCACCTCGCGGCCGATCATGGCGCGCGCCAGGGGCGCCCGGAACGACAGCCGGCCCTGTTTGATATCGGCCTCGTCCATGCCGACCACCTGGTAGGTGACTTCCTCGTCGGTGTCGACGTTGACCAGCGTAACCGTTGCGCCGAACACCACCTTGCCGCCGGCCGCCAGCTTCGCCGGGTCGATCACCTCGGCGCGGCCCAGGCGATCCTCGATTTCGCTGATGCGGCCCTCGATGAAACCCTGCTGGTCCTTGGCCGCGTGGTACTCGGCGTTTTCCTTCAGGTCGCCGTGGGCGCGCGCCTCGGCGATGGCGGCGATAACGCGTGGGCGCTGCACGGATTTGAGGTCTTCGAGTTCGCGCCGCAGCTGCTCGGCGCCGCGGGCGGTAATGGGTTCACGGGTCATGTTGGTCTCAGTTCGATATGCAGTTGGCGCAGGCTCTCGACGCGAATCTCGCGCCCGCTTTGCAGCGCAAGGCAGGTGGCGCGCGCGCCGGCCAGCGTGGTGGTGTGCGGCACCTTGAAACGCAGCGCCGCGGCGCGAATGGCGAACGAATCGGCGATTGCCTGCTTGCCCTCGGTCGTGTTCAGGATGAACGCGATCTCGCCGTTGGTGATCATGTCCACGATGTGTGGTCGGCCTTCCTTGACCTTGTTGACCACGCCGCAGGGAATGCCGGCGTCGATCAGCAGCTCGGCCGTACCGCGCGTGGCCACCAGTTCGAAGCCGAACTGTCGCAGGTCCGCCGCCACCTGAACCAGCAGCGGCGTCTTGTCGGCCTGACGCACGCTGATGAAGGCACGCCCGCCGGTCGGCAGCGGGTTGCTGGAGGCCAGCTGCGCCTTGCCATAGGCCTCGCCAAAACTGCGGCCGATGCCCATCACCTCGCCGGTGGATTTCATCTCCGGCCCCAGAATGATGTCCACACCGGGGAACTTGGCAAACGGGAACACCGCTTCCTTGACCGAGTAATACGGTGGCAGCACCTCGTGATCATGGCCCTGCTCGGCCAGACCGATGCCGACCAT
>LNAP01027915.1_pt1 | contig 10040 bp, 12 predicted proteins | sample 602601 | NCBI WGS metagenome assembly LNAP01 (sample SAMN02440304, study PRJNA202911) | soil metagenome | biome: Subtropical and temperate rainforests or woodlands; isolation source: soil samples (1 kg each in a 20% v/v slurry with milli Q water) were... ...
AAGGTGTTGAACGGCTTGAGCGAAACCCGGGGTTGGACCAGCAAACTCATAGCCGTCCCTTCAATTCGATCACCAGCAAATCACTGGCGCGCTCGATCAGGTCCAGCACCTGTTCAAAACCTTGGTCACCGTCGTAGTACGGATCCGGCACTTCATCGATTTCCGACTGGTAGCGACGCAAAAACAGGTCCAGCTCGGCTTTGCCCTTGGCCGGTTGCATGGCCTCGAGGTTGCGCAGGTTGCTGTGGTCCATCGCCAGAATCAGGTCGTAGGTGGCGAAATCGGCGCGGGACACTTGCTGGGCGCGCTGGGCGGACAGGTCATAACCGCGCAGCCTGGCTGCCGCCTGGCTGCGCTTGTCCGGGGCCTTGCCGACGTGCCAGTCGCCGGTACCCGCGGAGGCGACTTCGATTTGATCGGCCAGCCCCGCTTCGCGCAGTTTATGCCGCAGCACGCCTTCAGCCGTGGGGGAACGGCAGATGTTGCCCAGGCAGACAAACAAAACCCGCATCAGGCCTCCAGCAGGCGACGAACGCGCTCAAGGTCTTCGACGGTATCGACGCCGGTCGGCGGTGCGATCAGCGCGTCGGCGACGTGAATCCGCACGCCATGCCACAGGGCACGCAGCTGTTCCAGGGATTCGGTATTTTCCAGCCAGCACGGGCCCCAGCTGACGAAGTCATGCAGGAAACCGGCGCGGTAGGCATAGATGCCGATGTGGCGGCGATAGGGCACGCCTTCCGGCAATTGCTCGCGGCTTTTGGCGAACGCGTCCCGGGCCCACGGCAACGTGGCACGACTGAAGGTCAGCGCCAGGCCAGTAAGGTCGCTGACCACCTTGACCACGTTGGGATTGAACAGGGTTTCCACGTCTTCGATCGGCTCGGCCAGCGTGGCCATGCGCGCTTCGGTGTGGGCGGCCAGGTTGGCAGCCACCTGATCGATCACGCTCGGCGGGATCAGCGGTTCGTCACCCTGGACGTTGACCACAATGGCGTCGGGCGCCAGGCCCAGTTTCGCGGCGACTTCGGCCAAACGGTCGGTGCCGGAATTGTGATCTTCGCGGGTCAGCACCACTTCAGCGCCAAACCCTTTGCAGGCCTCGACGATGCGCGCATCGTCAGTGGCCACCACCACGCGTTGCGCACTGCTTTTGCTCGCCTGTTCCCAGACGTGCTGGATCATCGGCTTGCCGGCGATCAGCAACAGCGGCTTGCCCGGCAAGCGAGTGGAGGCGTAGCGCGATGGAATGACAACGGTAAAGGCTGTGGTCATTTATCCAGACGCTCGTCAGTGGTCAGGGTGCGGGCTTCGGTTTCGAGCATCACCGGGATGCCGTCGCGAATCGGGTAAGCCAGGCCTGCGCCCTTGCTGATCAGCTCGGTTTTGTCGGCACTGAGCTTGAGCGGGCCTTTGCAGACCGGGCAAGCGAGGATATCGAGCAATTTGGTGTCCATGAGCATTCCCTGGATAAAAACGGATTTAAGGCAAAAGACGAGCCGGCAACAGGCGCATCAGCTGCGTATCGAACCAGGCCACGAAGGCCGGCGATGGCGCAGCATCGACCGCCAGGCGGCGGCGAAGGCACGGCACTTCACCGCGTCCTTTTCGGTCATCACCAACGGCAATGACGGTGTGAAATTCAAGGCTTGCACGCTGTATTCGGCGTGGTCGGCAAACGCATGCGGCACCGGTTGCCAGTGTAGCGTTTCGAGGGTTGTGAAGAAACGCTGCGGATTGCCGATCCCGGCCACGGCGTGCAGCGCCTGGCCCGCGGGGAAGTGGTCGAGGGGACGCCGCTCGCCGCTGCGCAGATTGATCAATTCGGTGGGTTGAAGCTGGAAGGCGAAACCGCCGTCGCGATCGGCAGCGGCACCGTTGTAGAGCACTGCGTCGACACTTTGCAGACGCTCGGCCGGCTCACGCAACGGCCCGGCGGGCAGGCAACGCTGGTTGCCCAGGCCGCGGGCGGCGTCGATCAACACCAGTTCAAGGTCGCGGGCCAGACGGTAATGCTGCATGCCGTCGTCGGACAGGATCAGGTCCAATGGCTCATTCGCCAGCAGCGCTTTGACGGCACTGCTGCGGTCCGGGTCGATCATCAACGGGACGCCGGTGCGCTGGACGATCAACAGCGGTTCGTCACCAGCGATATCGGCGCTTTGATCCGCCTCGACTCGCCACGGCAAGTGCGGTGGCTTGGCGCCATAACCCCGACTGACCACCCCGACCCGCAAACCGCTGCGCTGGCAGTGCTGGATCATCCACAGAATCAGCGGCGTCTTGCCGGTGCCACCGACGGTAATGTTACCCACGACGATCAGCGGCACCGGCGGTTGATAGATCTCTCCCTCACCCGCCAGAAAACGCTTGCGCTTGTTCATGACCACGCGCCGATACAGCCACTCCAGCGGCTGCAACAGCTTCAGGGCCGGATGACCCTGGTACCACGCGGCGAGCAAGCGATCGGACATGGCCATCAGGGCGCGGGCGGCGCCGCCTCGACTGTGGTCATGCGCAGGTGGCTGAAACCGAGTTTACCGGCGGCGTCCATAGCTGTGATGACGGACTGATGCTGGGCCTTGCCGTCAGCGCTGATGGACAGCGGCAGGTTGGTGTCGCCACTGGATTCTTTCTGCAGTGCGTCCATCAGGGTCGCCAGGTCGTTCTTGGGCAAGACCTGATTATTCACCGAGATGGCGCCTTCGGCACTGATGGCAACGTCCAGGTGTTTGACCTGCTGGTCTTCGGCCGGCGAACCGCTGACCGCTTCCGGCAGATCCACGCGCAACTGGGTTTCTCTGGTAAAGGTGGTGGTCACGACGAAAAACAGCAGCAGGATAAACACCACGTCGATCAGCGACGCGAGGTTGATGTCTACCGTTTCCCGCGGTTTGCGGCGGAATTTCACGCTTTGCCCCCATTCAGGTCAACATCACGGTCACCCTGTACCACCTCGACCAGTTTGATCGCTTCCTGCTCCATGCCCACCACCAGTTCATCGATCCGGCGTTGCAGGAATCGATGGAAGAATACGGCCGGGATACCGACCATCAGGCCCGCCGCCGTGGTGATCAGCGCTTTGGAAATACCGCCTGCCAGCACCGCAGCATTGGTACCCATGCCTGTGCCCATGAACGCGCTGAAAATGTCGATCATGCCCAGCACCGTCCCCAACAGACCCAGCAACGGAGCCATGGCAGCGATGGTGCCCAACGCATTGATGTAGCGTTCAAGCTCGTGGATGACCCGTGCGGCAGCCTCTTCGATGCACTCTTTCATGATCTCGCGACCATGCTTGGAGTTCGCCAGGCCAGCGGCGAGGATTTCGCCCAACGGCGAGTTGGCGCGCAATTCCTTGAGTTTTTCTTTATTGAGTTGCTTGTCCTTGATCCACACCCAGACTTGCCCGAGCAAATGCTCCGGGGTCACACGGCTGGCTCGCAGGGTCCAGAGACGCTCGGCGACGATTGCCATGGCCGCGATGGAACTCAAAATGATCGGCAGCATCATCCAGCCGCCGGATTTGACTAATTCCCACACAGTGACAGCCCCCTCGAAAAAGTGCGCCACTCTAACATAGGGGGTGAGCGCACCGAAGACCGTGATGTCGCATCCGCTCGGGGTTTAACAACCCCGGTTCAGTGCGCAGAGCGCCAGAAGCGCCGTTCTTGACGCATCGTCCACGGCGGTTTGAAACGTCCCAGTTGCAGACGGATGGCACCCTGCTCGGCGCTGTCATAAATCGACAGGCCGCGTTTTTGATAACGCGCGACGACCGTAGGATGGGGATGACCGAATGAATTGCCGTGACCGCGGGAGATCAACACTGCTTTGGGTTGCAGCCCGCTAAGCAACGCCATTGAAGACGAACTGCGACTGCCGTGGTGCGGTGCCTGCAACCAGTCAGTGGTGACGGCCAGTGGACTGTCGAGCAGTGCCCGCTCGGCGGCGGCGTCTATATCACCGGTCAATAACAGACGCTCACCATTGGCTTCAATTTGAAGGACACAGGATTTTTGATTGCTCTCGCTGGCCGAAGGCCATTGCCAGAGCTGGAACCTGACATCATCCCAGACCCATTGCTTGCCGCTCTCGCAGCCCTGCGCCTGTAACTCCGTCGGCAGCGCCTGGGGATCGCCACTGACCACCCGTTTTACCGGCAGACCATCGGCCACGGCCCGGGCGCCGCCTGCATGATCGGCGTCGGCATGGCTGATCAACATCAAATCGAGCCCCTCCACGCCCAGCTTGCGTAATGCCGGCAGCACCACCCGCTCGCCCAGGTCGAAATCGCCGAATCGTGGCCCGGTGTCATACAACAGTGTGTGATGACGGGTGCGCACCAGGATCGCCAAACCCTGGCCGACATCCAGCTGCCAGACTTCGGCAATGCCTTCAGGCAAGACTTGCCGGGGCGGAAAAACCAGCAACAGCAGCATCGGCCAACCCAACGCGCGAAACGGCACACCCCGAGGCATTAATAGTAGAAGCGCGCCTACTGCCCAAACCCACAACGGGATGGCCATCGGCACCCACGCGGGCATGTACCCGGCCATCAGCGTCAGGCCCTTGAACAAGAGGTCGATCAGACCTCCTGCCAGCCACAGCAACCCTTCGCCCACATAAGGAAGGGGTAAAAACAACGTACCCAGCAAGGCCACGGGCAGCACAACCAGGCTGATCCACGGCACCGCGAGCAAATTGGCCAGCGGCCCGCTTAGACTGATCGGCAACCCGAGCACCAGCAGCAACGGGCACAGGCCAATCGCGATCAGCCATTGGGCGCGGGTCCAGGTTTGCCACCAACGCCATGGGCCCAGCCGCCCCCCGAAGGTGAAGATCAACACCGCCACTGCCGCGAACGATAGCCAGAAACCCGGTTGCAGACTCGCCAGCGGATCCAGCAGCAAAACACCGTCGAGCGCCAGCAACAACGGCCACCAGGCGCCGAGATGACGAAATCGCAGGCGCCACAACAGCACCAGGCCGATCATCACGCAGGCCCGCCGCACCGGCACCTCGAAACCGGCCAGCAGCCCGTAACCGAGAGCGGCCGCGAATGCGAGCCCACAGGCCCACGGCAGCCAAGGCAAGCGTTTCGGCCATAGGCCATAGCGGGCCAGCGCGGCGATCAACAGGTACACCAGCCCTGCCAACAACCCGATGTGTTGGCCGGAAATCACCAACAGATGGACGGTGCCGGTGTCTTGCAGCACCTGCCAGTCTTCGCGACTCAGCCCGGCGCCATCCCCCAGCACCAACGCCGTCAGCGCTCCCGTTCGCCCCTGGGCATCCACGGACTGCAAGCGCTGACGGACGCCGTCGCGCCAGGCCCATCGGGTTTCCTTGAGCCGTTCGCCAGCCTTGACCGTCCCGGTCGCACCGATGCGTTGCGCCAACAGCCAGGCGTCGTAGTCGAAGGCATGGGGGTTGAGCAGCCCCGCAGGACGCTTCAACTTGACCGCCAGTCGCCAATGCTCGCCGCTGTTGACCGGCGACCCGTCATACCAGGCCAGGCGCATCAGTTGCGGTACCTTGCCGTGTCGCGACCGGGCGTCCGCCAACTCGAAACGCACGACGGCCTCATTGTTCTGCGGCAATCCCGTCACCCGGCCTTCGACCCAACGGGTTTCGCCATCGAGGCTCGTCGGCAATCGATCATCCAGCGCCCACTGCCCATTCGCGCCCGCCCAGCTGAAGCCGAACAGGAAAAAAGCCAGTGGATAGCTGCGAAACGGCAGCAACATCAAACCGATGACCGGTAGCAACATCAATAACCAGACCGGCGGTAATACCGGTAAAAAACGCAGGATCAACAGACCCAACGCCAGCGCCATCATCCCTGTGCGCATACGCCCGTCCTTGAGAGTCACCTCTTAGGCATAGCCGGCTATCGCACCGCCATCGTTATTAATTGTCACAAAGTCTGAATGGGCAGCTCATAGAATCCAGACATACTTGCCGCCTTAACCGACCGAGAAGCCTTATGCCCCGGCGCTTATTCAAACGTTACATGCCAGACCCGGTCAGCATCAGGGAACACAAGTCCTTACGCTTTCTCGGCACCCTGCTGCATGACCCGAACCTCTGGCACCTCAACCGCCACTCCGTCGCACGGGCCATGGCTGTTGGCCTGTTCGCGGCGTTCCTGCCGATTCCCTTGCAGATGCTGCTCGCCGCCATTCTCGCCATCATGGTGCGCGGCAACATGCCGATTGCGGTGAGCCTGGTCTGGCTGACCAATCCAATCACCATGCCGGCGGTGTTCTTCTGCACTTACCAGACCGGTGCCTGGCTGATGGACGTTCCCACCCGCCATTTGCCGGACGAGCTGACCTGGGAATGGATCAGCGGCGAACTCTCGACGCTTTGGCAGCCGTTCTTGCTCGGCTCGGTGGTGACGGGACTGGTGCTCGGCGCGCTCGCGTATTGCCTGACCATGATGTACTGGCGCTGGTGGGTCGGAAGGCAGTGGCGGCGGCGTCAGAAAAAACGGATGCAGTAAACGCAAAACGGCCTCCACAGTGGGAGGCCGTTTTTTTTTGCGGTGTCGGGGCTTGCTCGCGAAGCAGACGACGCGGTCTCGATCAGGTACGCATCCCGCGACCACTGACCAGCAGCCGTGCGCAACCGATGTACAGCACAACGGTCGCGATCAGCATGAAGGTGATCGCCACGCTGATTCTTATGTCCGAAACGCCAAGAATGCCGTAACGGAAGGCGTTGACCATGTGCAGCACCGGGTTGGCCAGCGACACGGTCTGCCAGAACGGCGGCAGCAAGGAAATTGAGTAGAACACCCCGCCCAGGTAGGTCAGCGGTGTCAGCACAAACGTCGGGATGATCGAGATGTCATCGAAGTTGCGCGCAAACACGGCGTTGATGAAGCCCAGCAGCGAGAAGATCGTCGCCGTCAGCACCACCACCAGAATGGTCACGCCCAGGTGATGCACCTGCAACTCGGTGAAGAACAGCGACAGCAACGTCACGATGAGCCCGACCATCAAGCCGCGCAGCACACCGCCCAGGGTGTAGCCGATCAGAATCGTATGCGGCGACACCGGCGACACCATCAATTCTTCGATGGAACGCTGGAACTTGCTGCCGAAGAAACTCGAGACCACGTTGCCGTAGGAGTTGGTGATCACCGACATCATGATCAGCCCCGGCACGATGTACTCCATGTAGGTGAAACCACCCATGTCACCGATCTGCCGGCCGATCAGATTGCCGAAGATCACGAAGTACAGAACCATGGTGATGGCTGGCGGCAGCAGCGTCTGCGGCCAGATCCGGGTAAAGCGCCTGACCTCTCGGTAAACGATGGTGTTGAGGGCAACGAGGTTGGGTTGCAGCTCGGAACTCATACCGCCACCTTCGACAGATTTTTCTCCACCAGGGACACGAACAACTCCTCGAGGCGATTGGTTTTGTTACGCAGGCTCAACACTTCGATGTTGGGTGAACAGCGCAGTGATGCCCATGGCCTTGTCGACCTGAACTTCAAGGGTGTGGCTGTCGAGCAGCTTGGTCGGGTAACCGAGCAACTGCGGCGCGGTTTGCAGGGTGTTTTTGAGGTCGAGCAGGAACGTTTCCACATGCAGTTGGCCGAGCAACTGTTTCATGCTGGTGTTCTCGACGATGGTGCCGTGATCGATGATGCCGATGTTGCGGCACAACTGCTCAGCCTCTTCCAGATAGTGGGTGGTGAGGATGATGGTGATGCCTTTCTTGTTCAGCTCGGTGAGGAACGTCCACATCGAGCGACGCAGTTCGATGTCCACACCCGCCGTCGGTTCGTCAAGGATCAGCAGGCGCGGTTCGTGAACCAGCGCACGGGCGATCATCAGTCGACGCTTCATGCCGCCGGACAGTGAACGCGACGGCGTATCGCGCTTGTCCCACAGGCCCAGTTGGGTCAGGTACTGCTCGGCGCGTTCCTTGGCGATTTTCGGCGGAATGCCGTAATAACCGGCCTGGGTCACCACGATGTCGAAGGTTTTTTCGAACTGGTTGAAGTTGAATTCCTGGGGCACCACGCCAATGCAGCGCTTGAGCTGGGCAGGATTCTTGTCCAGGTCGTGACCGAAAACATTCACCGTCCCGCTGGTCTTGTTCACCAGGGTCGAGAGAATGCCGATGGTCGTGGATTTGCCGGCGCCGTTGGGGCCGAGCAAGGCGAAAAAGTCACCTTCGGCGACGTCCAGATCGATACCACTCAAGGCCTGGAAACCGTTGCCGTAGGTTTTGGTTAGCTGCCGGATGGACAGAGCGGAACTCATATCGGAAGGGAAGAAAGGGACAAATAAGGGCGGGCGGCGACTATTACAACCACGGCGCACGAGCGCAATGGTGCTTGTCACCGCCACACAAGTACAGTCAAGCGTGTCGATAGTGAGTATTAAGTCAACGCGGTCATAACCGCTTTCTGATACGCCGGACGCTGTTTCAGGCGTGCATACCAGGCTTGCAGATGAGGCTGCGGTGCGCGCTCGATCGGCATCTCGAACCAGGCATAAATGAAACTGCCCAGAGGAATGTCGCCCATGCCGATCTCATTGCCGGACAGGTACGGTTGGGTTGCCAGCGTCTGGTCGGCCATGGCCAGCAGGCCATCGCACTCCTTGATCGCGGCGTTGATTGCAGGCCAGTCCTGCTGGTCTGCCGGGGTACGCAATACGCCCCAGAACACTGTGCGGAACGGCCCGGCAAAATTTGAAGTGGTCCAGTCCATCCACTTGTCGGCAGAAGCGCGGGCCTGCAGATCCTCTGGATACCAGGCCGTGCCGTTGGCGTGGCGAGCCATCAGGTAACGCACGATGGCGTTGGATTCCCACAGCACGAACCCCTCGTCTTCAATCACCGGCACGCGGCCATTGGGGTTCATCGCGCGGTACTGCGGCGTATCGACGACACCAAAGGCGCCGCCAGCATCGATGGCTTCATAAGCCAGGCCCAGTTCCTCGGCGGCCCACAAAGGTTTCCTGACATTCGACGAGTTTTTCCGACCCCAGATCTTCAGCATGACCGCCTCTTTATGGATGAATGCGCAGGCAGCATACGCCGGATCAGGCGCGACTCAAATCGCCCTGCATGTCACCCAGCAGCACGGGCGATTGGTCGCTGAACAGATGCGGATAGCACTTTTCCAGGTGTTCGAAAAAGAACGCTTCAGGCACGTCGCTGAACTGGCCGTGGTCAATCAGGTATTCCATCAATAGCTCGCCGTCGCGATTGAACGGATGGAAAACGCTGTCGTTGATGCCGTCGAATTCCAGTGGTGCGACATTGAACAGTTCGCACAAGCCTTGGTTGAACGCTGGCGTGGCTTTGACCCAGCGGTCGTTCAGGTGAAGCTCTGTATAACCGTGCATGGCGAACACATCGCTCTTGAGCAACTCGAGCAACCGCGGCGTCGACAAATGATTGCGCACATCCGCCAGGCCGATCCGCGCGGGAATCCCGCAATGCCGGGCGGCACCTGCCAACAACGTGGCTTTGGGTACGCAATAACTCTCCCCCGCTGCCAGCGCATAACTGCCGCGCAACGTATTCGGGTCGCGACTGAAGGTATAAGGGTTGTAACGCACGGCTTCGCGCACGGCGTAATAGAGATTGATCGCCTGCTCTAGAGGATCGCGACTGTTGCCGCGATGTTTTTCGGCGAACTCCACCACCGACGAGTGGTCACTATCGATGAAGCGGCCGGGACTCAGATACTCGTGCATGAGAACAATCTCCTGGGGAAGCCACGAGTCTAGCGACACGTTCAGCACAGAGATAACGACGTTTCGGCCAAACATGGACGCTTTGCCGCCCGCCCATCGAACGATTTGCGCGTCCTGGTGCCAACCGGGTCCTACAAAACTCATCGAAGGTTTCCCACGATTTCAATCACATCGCTCTGACCACCCTGTTTTACGGATGCCGTCTAAGCTCTGAAGGTTGCTTTTGCCCTGGTTTCACGGAGGATTAAATATGCTGCTGTTGTGGATACTGGTTCTGGTTGTCGGGATTGCGTATTTAGCCCACCGTCG
>LNAP01006520.1_pt1 | contig 10039 bp, 10 predicted proteins | sample 602601 | NCBI WGS metagenome assembly LNAP01 (sample SAMN02440304, study PRJNA202911) | soil metagenome | biome: Subtropical and temperate rainforests or woodlands; isolation source: soil samples (1 kg each in a 20% v/v slurry with milli Q water) were... ...
GAACACTGTTCATAAACACCACCGCACACAGTGACGTAAACTCGTGTCGTTAACGCGTGTCGTAATTTAAGCACTTTCAACTTGCCACAACTTCCCAGGATCACATCGATTTTAAATGATTCTTGTCTCAGATGAAAGCTTTGGCGATGCTCTCTCAACGGTCCTATGGGTCCATGCTGCTAAACTTTGTCTATCGAAAACTACAACGTGATCTTGCGACGTACTATAGTGACACGTATTCAAACAAGACCATGCGACCGAATGTACCTTCTGATGCCAGAGCATCGGTGCTTCCACGTCTTCGCCATGCATCAAGCATGATGTCAAACGCTTAGTTGAAGGACATCCAGAGTTTACGGATCATTGTGCTATGAGATACGTCTGGTGAAGTTGAACCTGCAATGCACACATGGTGGTGTGGACAATACCAGAAGTCAACATTACTCTGGAAGTGATGCCATGTAGAGCTCAAATTGTGCACCAGTATTATGTATGGTTTATCTAACTGCAGAGATGGAAGTTTAATCTCTTTCTTTAGTGTGTTTTGGAACTGCTATTGCAATGTAGGTGTGCATTGGTCCATTTACCACGTCGCCCACCCCTGTTCGTCATGATTTTGTACATTCATTGTCCAGAAATTGCTCTGCGTATCTCTATTACTATTTAAATTGCTCTGATGTGTGTATTTCTCCTATGAATCATCCATATGAATCAGTATTAGTTTGTACGCATATTTCGCCTACCACCGCTTGGCTAATTCCCAGGGTACTTCGTGCCACACACAAGCTTCAAGTGCTCCACCAAACGTGCTTGTTTGCTCTATGTGTTTGGTGGAATGCGTGGGTAGACCTATGAGTCCCATGGTACTATTCCAAAAGAACTGTGTAACTTTTTGTTGTCAAATAAGTTCAAAGTATGTTTTTATAAACCTCACTTTTTGTTGAAAGCAACCCTAATGTACGCATTTAGGAGAACAAAGAAGGTATTACAATAAGCAAATTGACTATTCTTTGATGAAGTAACACACTCTTACGTTTATTTACAACCATACAAAGCACTAAAAATAAATTTTGGGTGCTTAATATACGACACGAGTTAACGACACGAGTTAGGTTCACAGATGAAACTGAGACGAGTAAATGTTCCCGGTAGGGCGTCATAATTGTCCAGCATTGTCACCTGACTGGGTCACTTTATAAGAATTTATTCATGCATCTGCTTAATATCGTGTACCGTACCGTCGTACCAGTTGTTATTATGCTATCCAGTACTCGTAAGTTTTCATGTAACGCCTTCACACGACGTTTAATGTTCCCCTCAATGCGAAACACACGGCGCCCTGTGTGCACCACCCATGTGCACGAAGGCAACAACCTCTTCTCGCAGAATGTAGCATTTGAAGAAATTGGAGTTTCAAAACCTCTGGTGCTTGCACTGGCATCTCAAAACTTGAAACTAACAACTCCCATACAACGCTTGGCTTTCTCAAGTATTTATTCGGGATTGGATACCCTAATAGGGGCCGAAACAGGAAGTGGTAAAACTTTGGCTTACCTTCTGCCCTTAATGGATGCATACTTAGCATTGGGCGACATTGAAGTTCCCAACTACCCATGTGGTATAATATTGGCTCCCACCAAAGAACTGTGTTGGCAGATTGAGGACATGGCTCGGGCAACTGTACAAGGCTTGAATGATCAAGGGTTGCGGTTTCGATTGGGTATTTTTCCTTATCATGCATTTCTACCTGCTTAACTATTGTTATAATTTTATTTTATTCGCGTCAACATTTGCACAGAGGCCGTTACTGAAGCCACCGGAAGATGGAAGTACGCGCCAGATGATGTACCGACGTTCTTAGTGTGTACACCGAAGTATCTGGCCAATTTCATTCAAGGTCCCATCATACACGAAGAAGCCTTATTTGAAAGCATCCGCTACTTAGTTCTAGATGAGGTGAATCGTTGTTCGCTTAAGTATGGCTAACGTTGAGTTAATGTTGACGCCAACTCTCAACTCCTTGCCCTCACTCACATTCATGGTATTTATTTCTATTCACAGGCCGACATGCTTCTGGACGGTTCATACCTAAAAGACGTAGAAAAGATATTGGACGCTCTGAAAGTGGTGCGACGCGGTTTGATTCGCGAGGGCCTAGTAAAGGTGTGCTATAATTTCGATATCCCTTTGTTCAATATTGTTAACGTCTATTGTGCCCATATGAATCTTCTTACTCCAAACATTACAAACTTAAGGTACACGAACAAGTCACGCAGTTTGTACTGTCCGCGGCCACCATTCCTTCTTTTGGTCTGAAATCGGTGAAGGCATACATACAGAAGAAGTTTCCACGGGTAATCAACTACTACTGTAGTAACCATTGGTTTCCATGCCATGCATTCCTCAATCATTCTAACTCGTGTCTTTTGACCACGTGACCGTTTCTATGCAGGCCAAGATAGTGTGGACAGATAATATGCACGCGCATCATCCCGCCATCGCACAAGAGTACATCATGGTAAGTAGGAAAAGAGAAAAGAAAAGAAAAAAAGTGCTCATACTTCTTATAGTTGGTCAACTCCAGTTTATTCGCGTCCTGCATTACTGGCTTAAGTTGCATTAATCCGTACCGCTCTACATATTCTCATTTTATAGATCGAACCTGCTGCCGCTTCGAGTCTCACCGGCAAAGAAGTATTTGTACCTGGTTCCGTAGAACACGTAAACTCTGTGGTGCGCGCATTACTCTCTGTTGTTGTGAGACCATCTAACGCAGAGGAATCTCATGTGAAGCCCGGAAGTGCTTCTGTTTCGATTCAAGCTTCCTCGGCCCTAGCAGAACTGACGCAGGAGGAGGTGGACCGGGCGAATGCTCTGGACCAGCTGCCGAGTACCATGATCTTCCTCAACACCGCCGATGCTGCCCAACGCTTTGCTGAGGTCCTGCGCGGCGCAGGTGTGCAGTGCGTGCAATTCCATAAGCTCTGTCGGTCTGCAGAACGCGAGGCGAGTCTACGTCGATTTCGAGAAGGATCTGTGAAAATCTTTGTGTGCACGGATAGCGCGGCTCGCGGACTCGATCTGCCCCAAGTGCGGCACGTGGTGCAGGCAGAGTTCGCTTTGAATGTGGTGCAGCATCAACACCGAGTGGGCAGAGCGTCCAGGGCAGGGCGCATTGGCCGGGCGACCAACTTTGTGTTCCCCAGTTCCCGAGCCCTGGTGGATCTCATCCTTCGAAGTGAACAACAACAGCAGCACATGGAGGAACTGGCGAAAGCAGCCGACTGGCAAGAGGAAGTTGGTGAAGGTGAAGGGGAGTGTAGTGATCATGGGAACAAATGTTCATCAGCATCAGACACATGTGAGAACGGAGAAGAAGAAGACGCAGATAAAGCAGCAGGCATACAAGAACAGCGTAGCTTTCAGCAGAAAGGTGGTGACGACGACAAATGTGCTGGTGCTGCTGGTGTATCCACAGAAGAGAAACAGCGCCACAACCTCCATCCACTTCCCCTTGTTGCTGGTATTACACAAGCATTCAGTCGGAGGAGAGGGTTTCGGCGAAATCTTAGGAGACAGAAGAACGGAACGGAACCAATCGAAAACCTTACTAGACCTTCACCATAAGCTAATAAAAAAAAAGAGCGAATAATACCTGAATAAGTTTAGTTCAAAGGTAATTGAAGTGTTTTTATTCAATCAAATTTGCGCGCAAAGGGCGCAAGTTATCTACCATACGCTTGTACCGGCTCTACAGCAGTACTTCGTACCGTACTGTAAAGAGTAGTGGCATACGAGAACAAATCCGTAACAACATATTCGTTGAATCCATAGTGTAGGAGTCGGTCAATTGAATGACGGGTTAGCACATTCTTTTTGCGATATACGGCTTGCGTGCAATAGTTATATCTGCTCTTTTGCTCTGTATTATGGATAGTTTATACGCGATTAACGAAGAAAAGTTGGGGAATATCCGAAAACAGAAGTTGTGGACTCACGATCCTAAATACTTTAAGCGCGTTAAGATTAGTCCATCCGCTTCAATTAAGATGATGATGCACGGTCAGCAAGGTGTGGAGAAGGGGATAAAGCAAAATGGAAAGCCAGTCGAAGTTATGGGGTTGCTCCTTGGTCGTCCTGATACTGAGGATGTAAATTCGTTGGTGATAACTGACTGCTATGCTCTGCCGATTGAAGGTTTTGAGACCAAAGTAATTGCAGACGATGAGAGCGTTATTAACTACATGATTGAACTTGGGGATGCGTTGGAGATTACTCGGAAGGAGCGTTTTTGTGGATGGTATCATACCCACCCCTTCGACGTTGATGTAAATGGGCATTGCTTTCTTTCTAACACGGATGTCACCACACAGCTTCAATGGCAGCGATCTGAAGACCCGCATGGCAACCCTTGGCTGGCGATCGTAATCGATCCTCTGTACTCTCTTGCCAAGGGCAGACCGGAGATGATGGCTTTCCGCGTATACCCTCCCGAGCACAACGCCAAAGCGAACGAGACGCCGGACGGCAAGATTGTGACCGACGACAGACGCAGAGTTGAACTGTGGGGTGCTTGCTGGAATCGTTACTACAAACTGGAGATTGAGTACTTTATGTCGGCCCTTTCCCAGAAGACTCTCGGTGTGCTGAAAAACAAGTTTTTGTGGCAGAACGCGTTCTGTCAAAGTGCCCGTAAGTCGGAGGGCTACGTCGAACAATCTGCAGCGCGGGCAAACCTGATTGCGAGTTCTTTGGTTGGCGAGGGTCAGCAACAGTCGGCAAAAGGAGGCCACAGCATGATGTACTCTCACGTACAGTCTCTGACTTCTGCGACCTCTACCGCCGTTCCTCCGATCGCACAGGACTCGGACCAGAGCAACAGGAATGCAGTGCGCAAGGACAAGGTATGTTGGGAATCTCGCATTATCTTGTGCAAGCTTGGCATATAATGCCTATATCACCTAATGTACTATTTTATGACCATTTAAACCATTTTAGTTGTTTGACGCGAAGGGAACTGGTGAATGTCTCTGCCTTTGCGCCCAGGTGGCTAAACTGGATATCTTCGGAAGATACTGTGCACGGCGGTATGGGGAGCAAGCGGAGGCGGCTTCTCCTACAGAAGAAACATCGACTGTCACTGCTGGCATGGAGCTGTAGAATGCAAGAAACTGTTCGAATCGAGTCGTACCCCAATACTTGTAACTTTAATTCAGAGGTGTAAAAGCAAATTTTAATAAGAAAAATTACGATGACTGTTTTAAGTTACCAAATATAAACATTGACAATTATGCTTCCTCGACATCCTCAGGAGCTGGGCCCTGACCAAGATTGTGCAGAATTCTTGCCTGAGAAATGACAGCAGACCTGGGGGCAACCGGGTTGCTACCTTCAGGATCACTTAAATATACAAGCGCAAAGCAGCCCGCGAAGAATCCGAACGCAGCAAAGAACGACAGAAGAACACGACCAGATGATACATGTGGAGCGTCAAAATCGATCGTACTCTCGGGAGCGACAGAGTCGTCCCAAACCAGCTCCGTTTCCTCATTCAGCTGATAAAAAGAGACAAGCGGGCGTTTAGAATTTAAATAGTCGTGAAAAAGGAGTGATAATGGGAACCAAAAGTTTACTTACCGACTTAGTTGGCGGTCTAAGTCTAGCAAAGGGTGGGGTGGATGGCCCATGATGCCCATGCCCCAACCGACGCGCTATTTTAAATGAAAAACGAGAGAAACTTCTGGATACAGGAAGCATGACACCGATATTAACCGTCGACTGGGCAAATAATATGATGCAGATTGATTGAATTGCCCATCATTGTCTCTTGGAGTGGGAGAGGGTTAACAGAAAAGTATATTCTTATATTAACAGTGTTCGGTCGTTGAGTCTATTCTCACACTTCTTTCAAAGTTTTTGCTTATTTTCACCATTACAAAGTAGAATCGCTAGTTAAAATGGCGTGCTTTGGTGCACGTTTCTCCTTACGCTGTGCTTTGAGTATGTATTGGTCTGAGTTCTCAAAAGAAAAGAACGTACTTGCAGTTTTTCGCGATGATATCGGTAAAATTGTTGTCTGTTGTGTGAAACATGCACTCATCAAATAAGCACTCAACTCGTACAAACACTCAGAAGGAGCATTTTAACAAGCACAAAAACAAGCATTATCAAGTACAAAAGCATACGATTAGCTAGCTGCATGTGTGCGTACTTGTTGTGCCCTCCTTTGTGTACTTATTATTGTATTTGGTGAAGTGTGCTTATGTGTGTTTTTATGTGCTGCTTGTGTTCGGCTTTATGTGCACTTGTTGTCGCTGGTGGTTTGCTGGTGGTTGTGCCCTGGTGTGCTTGCATGCGTGAGGTGGTAGTGCACGTGGCAGAATAGGTGGTGTTCTTATGTATGCTTCTTGTGTCATAGAGATCCAGTGGTTCATGTGTGCTAGCTAGTATGTGGTTTGGTTGTGTACTACTTTTACCTACTAGCATGTGATTTGCTGTTCTGTTGCCTGCAGTGTGCGCAGTGCTGTGTGTTATAGTGATTGCTTATTAAGCCTGAAAGAATAACAGTGCCTAGCCGCACAAAAGGCACATTTGCTTACTTGTCCTTGATTCTGAGTGCTCATTTTAGGTGTGCTTGTTTTGTTGTTTACCCGCTAGACTTGTTTGTGTGTGTGCTGCGTACTTATGTGATAAAAAAGAAAAAATGCCCCCTAATTTGGCACACAAACAAGCACACATCAAACTGTAGTGTGTTTGTGTGCTTGTGTGTTTGTGTGCTTTTATGTGTGTTGTTGTTGTGTGTGCTTGTTTGTTTGTGAGCACATATTTATTATATGTCTGCGGGCGTATACAACAAAACAAGCACACCTCAAATAAGCACTCAGAAACAGCAAATGCGTGTTTTTGTGCGGCGGCAAAATGCTATTATTGTTGTAAAAAGCGATTATTTTAGTACAAAAGTACACAACATACAATCAAGTACACAAGCCCACAAGCAGACTACAAGCACACCACAAGCAGCACACTACAAGCACGCCACAAGCACACACATCAAGCACTCAAGGAAGGACTCAGACACACAAGCACACAAGCACACAAGCACACAAGCACACAAGCACACAAGCACACAAACACACAAACACAACATACACCCAAACACACAAGCCCACAAACACACAAGTACACAAGCACACAAGCAGACTACAAGCACACCACAAGCACACCACAAGCACACCACAAGCACACCACAAGCACACACACACATCAAGCACTCAAGGAAGGACTCAAACACACAAGCACACAAGCACACAAGCACACAAGCACACAAACACACAAACACACAAACACACAAGCACACAAGCACACAAACACACAAACACACAAGCACACAAGCACATAAGCTCACAAGCAAACAAGCACACAAGCACACAAGCCCACAAACACACAAGCCCACAAACACACAAGTACACATGCACACAAGCAGACTACAAGCACACCACAAGCACACCACACACCACAAGCACACCACAAGCACACCACAAGCACACACACACACAAACACACAAACACACAAACACACAAACACACAAGCACACAAGCACACAAGCTCACAAGCAAACAAGCACACAAGCACAAAAGCACACAAACACACAAACCCACAAAAACACAAACACACAAACGAGCAGACTCACAAGCGCACAAGCAGACTCACAAGCACATTAATAAGCCCAAGCACAAGCACTCAAGCACATAACAAGAACACAAGCCCACATCAAGCACGCATGGACTCAAGCACACAAGCACACAAGCACACAAGCACACAAGCACACAAGCACACAAGCACACAATAACAAGCACACAACAAGCACGCAACAAGCACGCAACAAGCATACAAGCAACTTACAAGAATAAAAATACACAAATACGCAAATTTACAAGCAAACGACACAAGGAATCATTACACATGTAATTTATTTATATATGCTGCTATGTGCAATAAATTACTTTCTCCGCTTATGATATACTAATTTTTTTAAACATTACACCAGCCGATAATCTGTTTTATCTATTGGTGTTCGTTCGTCAAGGCTCTGCGGTAGTGCCGCCTCCGCTGCATTTTTACCATGACGTCTATGTATGCATACATGCCATCATCCGTTTCAATTTCTCCTCACTGTATTGTGTTCATTTCATTTTTTTCCATCCATTTTTTTTTTATGCATACTCTAGTCCTGCAATTTTTCAGCCGTTTCATCGTATAACCCTTTTCTGGTCACAGAGTTCATTTGCTCACACATTTATCGCCAATAAACTGAGCCACATGAAAAAGTTTCAAGCGATAACACGGAAAGTTGTAAGCATAAAGACATTTGCGAGGCGATATTCTTATGTGGATGATGAGATCATAAAAGGTCTCTCACTGGATGACGCCCAGACACAGTCTCGAGACATTCTACTTACTGAGGTAAGACTCGTGTGCAGTGGGTTGTTTTTTAGCATAAATGGCTTTTATTAAGTGTTTTCTGTTTGGTTTACGCAGTGTTTGGCGAATTCCAAAACGCCCGACGTAAAGGCCTTGTATCAACTTTGTAAGCTGTTGCTGGAGGAGTCAGTAATCGCTTCGTCTGGTGGCACTCTATCGCTTTATTACGCACTTGCTTTACTGGAGTGGATAGTGGAACATGAAACTATGCAAGTTTCAGGAAAGATTGTGTTAGGAAGTGAGTCATCGAAAAGCGCTTCAACGAAAGAGCTGTCATTACTCTCTCCTCCGGCACAACTGAAGTGGGCAGAGGGTCACTATGAACTCTGGACACGAAAGGGCGTGGCAGCAGAAGTATACCATCTTGGCCGTGCGCGGCAGCTGTATGAGTCTGCATTTCGCAGAAGTAAAGAACTGTGTACCGCTTCGACATTGTATTCATACTGTAAGGTACTGACTCTTTTGGGCGATATGGACGCAGCTTCTACGGTTGCTCTCAAAATTTTAAACGATTTCGAGCATGACGGCGAATACGCGAATTACCTATTTTTTGCTGGAGGTATCTTCAAAGCGTTGGGTCTTCATGAAAAGGCAAATACTTACTTCTTCGAAGCATCGGAAGTAGGTCCTCCGAAGTTCTTCACCAAGCTGGAGATGATGATGATCATTTCGCGCACGATTGAGCAGGAAAACTCCAATGAAGACACAGAAGAAGAGGGAGCATATAAGATGGTCCGTAATTGTATTTTAATTATGTGAAGCGTTATTATGGCAGTGTTTACTTACTTCACCTCTCTTTCTCAACTTCACTGCAGGTTCACGCGCACCTGCAGCTGGAGGGCTTGATAGATGAAAGTTTGGACTATGAAGATTGGATTTGTCAGTCGAATACGTGGCTGCAACTAGGTCAGTGTTGCCTCATTTTCACGGAAGTTATATTATAGTTTCCTTGTCAATTAATTCTCACTGTGACATATATCGGCATCACTCTTTTCTTTTTATCAGGTGACAAATGTGCGATGCACAGCATGTTTGCGCTGGCCACAGACTTCTACGGCCTGGGCATCATGAAGGATCACGATGCCTTCCGCAAACCGATGCTGTGGCTGCGCTTCGCCAAGGCCTGCAAGCGCTGTGGACGCAAAGCAGATGCATTGCTCGCTGTCAAGGTAAGACACGGGGCATGCATGTGGATGAAAGTAGAGACAATTTGATTGGTTTTATTAGTTTTTCACTGGCTTGCTTTTTGTTTTTTTATGTCCCGTCTTTTTCTTCTCATTTCTTCTCATTTTATTTCTCAGCAAGCGTTATCGAAAGCTCCGTACAATGCTCAATTGAACCGAGCTTACAATTATTGCACCGAGGCAGAGACGTTTCACTTTTCGGACATCATCGCCGGCGAATTGTCGAAAGTGCTGGACCTCATTCCCCGCCAGGAAGGAAACGGGGAAGTGGTGGTGAACAAGCTGCAGGCCATCGCCAAAGGCGCCCTGGTCCGCACCGGATTGCTGCTGGGCGTCGGCACACAAAAGGTCAACACCCGCCCGATGACTGCCC
>LNAP01006521.1_pt1 | contig 10038 bp, 30 predicted proteins | sample 602601 | NCBI WGS metagenome assembly LNAP01 (sample SAMN02440304, study PRJNA202911) | soil metagenome | biome: Subtropical and temperate rainforests or woodlands; isolation source: soil samples (1 kg each in a 20% v/v slurry with milli Q water) were... ...
GAAGATCAAACATCAATTCCCCCCGAGTTAGAATAGCTTGGCAACTTGTACATCTCATGATTGGATTCCTATTTGATTATTTCGGAATCCGCTCCTGATTCCTTTAGTGGTGTATACAGAGTATCAGTTGGTTGACGTCCGTGTCAAGAGTAAATGAAAATATTTATTTTAAACTCCACTCTAAAGCTTTAATTAGTATATCTCCATGACAAGCTTGTGGCTTACAGAAACAATCTAATACAGAACCATTCAATTCATGAAGGTCTTCTTTGTATTTGTTAACTACTCTGGTATCTGGATGCATGTCTTGCCCTCCACAACTCTATGATAGTACAGATGGTTATCCCTATTCACTGTTAGCTGCCAACCTGATTGGCTCTCACCAAGGCAGTAGTTACACTCAGAGTAATACCAATTGATATAACCTCTTACTCCTAGATATGTCTCTTGTCTTTCTTTCATCTTATCTACAAGATATCCAACACCACACCGCTCGCAATTATTCAACATTCATTTCTCCTCATACTCATCGTTAAGCCATTCTTTCAACAATTCACGCATACGCTTACTTGGGATATACAAGCTAATCTCTTTACCTTCACGAATGCGGCTACGCCAAATGAATTGCACCATAAGGCTCCTCCAGAATAGATGTACCATTCCACTTGAACTTTGAATCTATTTTTGATTCTAGGTGAAACCAAAATTCTAGTGCAAGCTGTTCGTTGAAACTCTGCTTTGAATTTACACCATAGGTTCTGTTATACAAAGACATCCCCTCCCTATCCCACATCAACACTGCCTTCTCCATATCAAAGGCTTCTTGCTCTGAAAGATTTTCTACTACCTTCAAAACCTTAAATCTGTGTTTGCCGTATTTAAACAAATCTCGGTTTAGTTCCATGCAAGAGCTAGTCCCACTTGTGCAATGTAGATATCTGTCTTTCTTACCTTTACCGACATACACTAGATTTCCGTTAACAAGGCAAGCGTAAACATAGTATTCGTTATTCATATTTCATCCTAAAAAGGTAGCTGCGAATCATCCCAATCATCAACGGGCTGATGCTTGTATGGTTTTGGTGTTTGCGTAGGTTTAGGTGCTACTTTCTCCGCATACTTTGGCGTTTGTTCCTCAATTATCTTGAAGTCTTTAACCGTACCTTCCCATAACACCAAGTCAGTATAAACTTTCTCATAAAACCAACGTCGTTGACCGCTACCATCTGCATTCCTATCCTTTACCCCCTTCATCACACCGTGTTGTAAAAAGGTTCTGAGAATTGCACCCGCTGCTTTGTATTCTACGCCACAAAATTTAGCGATAGTCGCTTGTGATTCGTAATGCTGACCTTTGAGCTTGTCAGTAAAGAATGAATTCTTTGTTAGCATATAGGCGTAAATGATCTTACCGCTAGCTGAAATCTTTACAGCTTCTCCTGTCTCTTTGCTGATATACCCGTCTGCTCTTGCAAGCGACTTGGGTATTTGATAAAACTGCTCTGTATCCATTTTGTGTACCTTTAGTTATATTATTTGTGAATCTATAGTTTTTATGTAGCATTTATTTTATTTACTCATGTCTTGTATCTCCTTTAATTTAAACATGCATTTCAGAATAAATGACTGTCTACTCATCTCCCCTCGGTTTTCATCGATCCAAGAAAGCAGTGGACGTGGAATAATCAAACTCATTTTGTGTCTCCTTAAATTATCTTAAAGGTATGGGACAAATTAGGTCATACCCTATTCTTTCTTTCTCACTTCGTTCTCTGCACCAAACAATGAAAGAGCAAGAGCCTTGCACGTTACAAACCTAAATACCACAAATCAAAATCATGATCTTCGCTTTTCAAGCTGTTTAAGAAGTATGGGATCTTTTGTCTTATTAGCTTTTAAAATCTATCTTTTCTTTCTCTCTTATTCTTTCTATATAAAGAGACATTTTATCCCATACCTTTGACCTTTATTATCCTATAGTATGGGATATTTTAAGTAGCTTATCAATTCCTACCCCATCTCAAGCACAATATTCATTCATATTGACACAATCACAGATAGAATGTCAAGCTTTTGATCTGCTTTATTATCATTGTATTTGGTGCTAGGCTTTAGCCTTACGTAAAATTGAGTATAGCTAAGCCGCAGCATCCCGTCAAGCCACGATTCTATTCCAAATAAATCTAAAATACGCTTGCTTTACCGAAATGTAGGTGCTAAAGTGAGTACATCAAATCAGAAACACAAAGGAGAGACAAAATGCGTGAATTTATCGTAAAAACAAACTTTGGACACACCTACAAATGGTCACCTGAACGTATCGCTGTTGATTATGCAGACACTGCACTTCAGTGGCAAGATGAAGATGATGATTGTGTGCCTAAGACAAGAGAAGAACTCTATCAGGAAATCGTAACTGATGAAGATTTTCTAACTCAGTGGTTTAATGATTACATTCGTGGCGATGTAAGTTATTCTGTATCACAGGCTGAACTGATTGCTGTGGATCAAGAGGAGTATGACATGTTTGTTAAGTGGGCTATCGACACTCAAGGACGGGAAGTATGACTCTTACAGGTGTTTGGGTCACAGTTTTCATTCTTGCTGTCGTACTAGCAATCGGCACTTACTTTGAGACTAAGAAATGAACACAACACAAGTTGAAGAAGTCTTATTTTACACGATCATTGGTAGATTTGGTGCAGAGCTTACAGGTGTAGATGTAGGGCGGACACATGGAATTCACTATTATACTAGAAATGGTAGATACGTTGGTGTACACTCTTGGTGTGGTGGCGGTGTGACACGAGAGAATCATTTTGAGATTGCTAGTTATCTTTATGAGGCTTATAAATGACCCTTATCCTTGCTTGGCTCGTCTGCTCTATATGCAGCTTTTATCTCTTGAAAACCCACATCACCTCCAACCTAAGCCGCTTACCCTCTCCACCAGAGAACATCGCTCAGGCTATGAGAAATGCCACTAAAAGAGACGCTTCGATTGATGAATTGTACAATGTTCCAGACAACGTTATCTGTGCAGCCTTTTGGACAGTGATTTTGGTAGAAAGCCTCTTGATCTGGCCAATCAATCTGTGTATCCTTCTGTGGTGGCAATTATTCGATAAACAAGACTTTTCAGATTTTAGGGGTGTATAAAATGGCTGCAATTATGATTGATATTGATCAACTTAAAGATCGAGTATACAAAATGCTCAGAGATATTGAGGATGGTAAATACACACATATCCAGTATGGAGAGGGTGCAGGTCGTCTGTCCTGTGCAAACACAGCAGCAATGGATGAGTTCTTTACTAAGCTCTTGGGAGACGCTAAAGAATGAAAGATCAGTTGCAAGATAGGTATGAAGTTTTGACAGAGCTAACAAAACAGTCTCAAGAATTGGGTTTATATGATATGACTTATGTAGATGCTGATATGGCACTGGAAATGTTGGATAACCCCAAATTACCTAATGATCAATTACTTAAACTATTGGAGCTTAAATGTCAGACACAAGAGAATGTGAATTTTGCAGGGACAGACTAGAAGAGTTCGCACAAGACGGTATCGAATGTGGAGCGTGTAATGGAATTAGACTTTTAGGAATTACTGAATGCTTCTGTCACGCTTACGAGCCGGGAGAATGTGGCTGTGATGCAGATTGGTCAGATTATGTAGAACTTGAATATTGGGAGGATGAAGAATGAAAATCAGAGTACTGGAAAGTAAATACAAGTCCAAGAAACCTTTCATGGTGTACTATGGCAAAGAAAAGCTTGCGCAATTCACTACAAAGGCAGATGCTAATGATTTTGCTAGTATGTATCTAGTGCCTCCGTATACAATGCAGACAAATGTGTGGTATTCATAATGAAAGTATGCTGCGGTAACGGTAAACCCTATGAAACCCTGACAACTATTGAAAAGTTAGGGTGCAACAACGACCACTGCACAGGACCAACTGACGTTGACCCAATCTCCATAGAAGACTACGATCTTCTCTTGACAGGACTTGGAACATTCTGTACAAATGATTGTGTGTCGAGTGAGGATTTGTGTAAATTAATTAAGAAGAGAGAAGATTAGATGTCAGATCTACTAACACATGACAGCCTATGTTTACTTGCTGAAAAGTTCTTAGTTAAGAACACATTTGGTGTAGTGTTCCATGACAAGTTTAAAGCCTACACTAATACCGGAGAACAACCAGATTGTTTAGGATTTAGAAGTGGAGTATCGTGTCTCATTGAGTGTAAAACTTCCAGATCAGACTTCTTGGCAGACAAGAGAAAGAAGTTTAGGACTGACCCAACATTAGGTATGGGTGATTGGAGATTCTTTTTAGCGCCGACAGGGATTATAAGTGTTGATGAACTTCCTACTGGATGGGGTTTACTTGAAACAGATGGCAAGCGAGTGAAGAAAGTGTATAGATTTCCTACAAATACAGAGTGGTTCAATAAACCATTCATAGGGAATAAACAAGCTGAGTGTGATTATATGTATTCAGCTTGTAGGCGAATGGTTATCAGAGGTCATTTTAAAGAGATTTATGATGGTGTACTGACTAAGGAGAAAACAGCATGAAACCACAAGAGATTGACAAGATTAAACAATTAGATGTACAAGGGATGTCAGGCACCATTCAAAGTGTCTTGATGGACCCAAACATCAACCAAGCATCCTATCCAGAAGTGTTGTATTATCTTCTTCGTAAAACATTAGAAGAGAAATCATACTTGGAACGTGTTAGTAATGCTATGACAAGGGTGTTGCAAGGGAATGGCTTGTTGGATGATTTGAATAAATGTCTTGAATTGGAGGAGAAGTGATGGGTAAGTTTCCTGAAATGAGAAAGTCTAACATGGAGGTTAAGGTAAGTTTTCTTTGTGGGACGTCTATTGAGGACGCCTGTGCAGAAGCTAAGGGTTATGCGGTGAAAAATAACCTTGCAATTGTTAAATTTGAATTCAACGGCATTAGCTGTGCGATCACCCAGAGGGCAGATGTTGACAAAGCCTGTGAGAAGTTTCACAATGCACTTAAAGAGGGTTCTAAGTTTAAATTCTTTGTTGAGTAAATAAGTGAAATAAAATGTGCAGATTATTTTGAGAAAAGGCTTTACAAGCGGTATGAAATGTGGGATTCTGTACCTGTAACAAATACGAAGAAAGGGTTGTTAATTATTAACTAAGAAAAGGAAATATAAATGAGCAAACGCAATCAAGCTCAAGTTGCAAATGAACGCTGGGAAAAGAAAGCTGAAATCGGGAGGGTAATCAAGAGTAAGTTCCAAGATGAGAATTATCTAGCTACACCTGTTACGGCTAAGACAGAAGTACAGAAACAGTTCTTGAATGCACTTAAAGAGTTTGATGTCGTTGTGTTTTCTGCTCCTGCTGGTGTAGGTAAGAGTTATTTGACCATGAGCGAAGCTGCTGACTGGTTGAAGAAAGGGGTTTATGATAAGATTACATTGACTCGGGCTGTCATCCCGATGGGTCGTAGTCTCGGTATGCTTCCTTCTACACTGCAACAAAAGTTTGAACCTTACTTGATGCCTTTGTTGGAAGTTCTTTGGAAGCGCTATGGTAAAAGTTACTATGAAAACTGCCTAGCCAATGGTTCTATAGAGCTGCTTGCTCCCGAGTACAGTCGTGGAAGGTCGGTTTCTGGGTGTATGGTGATTGATGAAGGGCAGAGTTTGCATCCAGATGAATTGTATACTTTACTTACCCGTATGGAAACTGGGGCGAAATTGGTAGTCATCGGAGATCCGAACCAGAGTGATATCAAAGGCTTAAATGCAATTGATTGGTTGGAAGGATTTGTTGAAAAGAATCCAGAGCTTACTAAACATATTAAAGTTATTAAAGCTGATAGCAATGATATTGTGAGATCGGGCCTTTGTAAGGCTATGGTTCAGGCTAAAGAAAAGGAGAAGAAATAATGCAAGAGAATACTATTAAGATGTCTGAAGATAAACTGATCCCGATGTTCCAACAGAACAAGACATTCACAACCGAGTTTCGTGGTGTTCGCTATGACTACTACTTGACTGGTAGTATTGGAGACGCTGAAGATTATCTAGACTTGTGCAACATCCTCCGTTCAGCAACCTCACAAGATGAGGTGGTAATTCGAATCAATAGCGGAGGTGGTCAGGTACACACGGGTAATATGATTATCAATGCCATCAATGAATCTGAAGCAAATGTCATTGGTTTTATTGAAAGTATGTGCGGAAGCATGGCTACTTTCATCTTCTTGGCTTGCGACACTTGGGGTGTGTCGGATGCGGCAGAGTTCTTTTGTCACACATGTAGTTATGGTACATGGGGTAAGGAAAATGAGAACTTCGCTCAAATGGACTTCTTCCGTAAACAGTATAATGGCTTGATGCGTAAACGTTATAATTCGTTCTTGTCAGACGAACAGATCGAAAATGTGATTAAAGGTGAAGACATCTGGTTGAATGCAGATGAAATCATGGAACGTCTTGAAACTTACGCTGCTGCACGAGATGAGAAGGGTTGTGGTAATCCTGACTGCAAGGAATGTAGTGTAAACGAGGAAGAAGACTTTGATGAGATGCCCACATTGCAAGAGATCGTAGCTGAAGCTGTAAAAGATGGGATTGCAGCTTATGAGAAGTCTCGACTGACTGCTGAGAAGAAAGCATCCCGACCAAAGAAACCAGAAGGTGAGGCTGTTTTGAAATAAAACACTAGACAGAAATACGTGGGAGGTTTACAATACTCCCACAAACTAAACAAAGGAGAAAATATTATGACCGCTAAAGATGAGATGTATTTTGATGACACTGTAAGCTTTGAACACCGTCAAGGATATCGTGAAGGTCTTGAGAAAGCTTTGGAGCTTACTAATGATCTTATTCAAGATCTAAAAGATGATAAAAAGATCGAACAAGCAATGTGGATTGAAGTAATTCGTGATTGGATCGAAACTGAATATTCTTTCTACGAAGTTGGAGATGAAGGTTGAATGGAATACGAATACAACGATCAAATGGAAGACTACTTAGCACTTGTTGAACCTGTGTTTGATGTTGACCCAAGTATTTATTGGGAACTTGATTTAGAATATATGCAAGGAGAGTAGTTTGTCAGGCTCAAATGCAAATAAGAGAAGTCAACACTTAGCAATCAGATGTGCTAAACTTAGAGAAGAAGGTTTGACACTGTCGGAGATTGCTAATCTAGTTGGAATTGAGAAAGACAAAGTAAATACAAGAATTGAACTTGGTAAAAGACTTTTAAGTTTAGGAGAATATAATGCCACTATACATGTTAGTTAAAGTAGACTTCGGACATCGTGAGAATATGGGATTGTTTGATACACAAGCTAAAGCTCTTGCGATGAGCACGTCTCTTGAGCTGGAATTGTTTGATTCTGGTAATCTGTGTGGTGTATCTTTTTATATTGAGGAGTGGTATTCGAAATGACAACTGTCTTCATAGTATTCGAATCAGACTTTGCACATCCAACTATTGTTAAGGTTGTAGATTCTTTAGATAAGGCTCGTGTGATACAAGCAGAGAAAGAACTTTCAAATAATAAAGACTGGATCAAATATCGTATTGAGGAGTGGGACGTAGAATGAATTACGAAACTGTAGAAATTCAAGATTTGGAAAGTTCGATTGAATGCTGGATGTTGGGTGATCGGCAGGACGCAATTGAAAGTCTAGGAGAAGACGTAGTTTCAGCCGTAGCTGAGGTATTGGATTATGAGCAATAGCAGCTATGACATCTTTTTAGATCATTGTATAGATGAACACTACGAGGACAACGAGGAAGATTGGGAAATTCCTTGGCCCGATGAGCCATTCATAGAACCAAACAACGATTACGATAACTACGATGGCTGGGAGGATATGCAATGATGAGAGTTGTGAAGATTACCCCTCATATACCTTATTATCTAGCTGAAGGAAATGTTGTACAGAAGAAGTGGAAAGAATCTTTTGTAGATAGAGTTGGGAATAAAGCAACTTTGACGAAAGTGGAAGTGCTTACGAAGAAAGGGAAGTTGGTAGAATACGTTATTCAAGTATGTTGGAAAGACTAGGAGTAGGATATGGGTGAAAAGAAGAAAGAGATTAAGAATGTCAAAATTACTTATGCACAGTTCACAGATATGGACTACGTCTTCCCCGGTACATTCTACATACTAAATGCTTTAGGGGAATATCATTTTATTTGTACAAGCAGTCGAGCAGAGGCCCAGAAGTTTGTAGATGAAATATACTCCCCCGGACGCTACAGCGTAGTTTGTGTTAAGCTTCAGAAAACTGCTTCTAGACAAGAAAATGGTGAGGTTAGCGTCCGAGGAGTTTCTACACGCCGAGGCCAGTCAAAATGAAAGCTAAATATTTGATGGCCTTCATGGAGATGACAGAAGTATTTGCACAAACATCAGAAGCAACCAGATTGAAGGTGGGTGCATGTCTGATTAAGAATGGGAATCCTATAGCCTTTGGCGTAAACGGCACCCTTCCGGGGTGGAAGACCAATAAATGTGAGGATGAGGACGGAAAAACTTCTGAGTGTGTACTTCATGCAGAAGTCCAGTGCCTCAACAAGCTCAGAAAAATCAAGGAGAGTGCTGACGGGGCTATTTTACTGGTAACGCACGGATGTTGCCTAAAATGTTCGCATGAAATCCTTGACAGTGGCGTCACTGCCGTCTATTATCGTAATGAGTATCGCAGCAACGAAGGACTAGAATATCTTCGTGCAAATAACGTAGAAGTTATCAAGATATAAATTTAAGGAGAACAAAGTGAATAAAGTTACATTGTACGGTAAAGACAAATCAGGTAAATTCAAACAATGGTCTATTTGGACTGTTGCAGATTCTTTGTTCATTGAGCATGGTCAGGAAGGTGGTAAACTTCAGGTGAAAGAGGAGAAAGTTAAAGGTAAAAATATTGGTCGTTCCAACCAGACGTCTGATGCACAACAGGCTGAGTTTGAAGCTAACAGTCGAATCAATAAACAAATTGATAAAGGTTATCGTGCTGACAAGAGTGAACTTGAAGAACTTCCATTACTCCCGATGCTTGCAAATGACTATTTGAAACAAGGTCATCGTATCAAATACCCTTGCTGGGTGAGCGATAAACTGGATGGCGTACGTTGTCTAGCAATTCGTACAGAGAAAGGTGTGATCCTCAAATCTCGTGGTGGCAAACTTTATGATGTAAAGCATATTCAAGATCAACTGAATCTGTCTATGCGAATTGGTGAGATCTGGGACGGTGAGCTTTATATCCACGGTAAGTATTTGGAGGAAATTGTTTCTGCCGTTAAGAAACCTAATGATATGACGGCTGACCTCTGGTTTGTTGTGTTTGATATTGTAAGCGACAAACCGTTTGAGAAGCGTCTACAGGATATTGTTGCTATTCATGGGCGTACAATGAATCAGCAAGTGGATTCTATTGTTTATAGTCTTGTTAGTACAGAAGCTGAGATGAAGGTTGCACATAAAGATTGTGTTGCTCGTGGATATGAAGGTATTATGCTACGCAATTCTACTGGCCTATACGAATCTGGTAAGCGGTCTGCTGATCTTCAGAAGTACAAAGAGTTCCTTGATGAAGAGTTTGAAATCATTGCAGTTCTAGAGGATAAGAACAATAACGCAGTATTTGAAGTATATGACCCAACTGCTAAAGACCACTTCACCGTAACGTATGGTGACTTTGAGCAACGTAAGCATCAGTTGATGTTCCCGAATATGTATATTGGTAAGAAGCTTACTGTGAAATACCAAACACGTTATAAGGACAGTAAGCTACCACAATTTCCCACTGGTGTTGTAATTCGTGACTATGAATAAGGAGAACAAAATGAGAACTAATGAGTCATTGTGGTTGCCAGAAGACATCATCGACACTAAACACTTACAATTCTTCAGCCTTTGTCAAATGATGAAAGCACTACACTACGAATATGTAGAGTAGTGCTTTCATCATTTGACAAAGGCTGAAGAATTGTAAGTGTTTAG
>LNAP01006522.1_pt1 | contig 10038 bp, 9 predicted proteins | sample 602601 | NCBI WGS metagenome assembly LNAP01 (sample SAMN02440304, study PRJNA202911) | soil metagenome | biome: Subtropical and temperate rainforests or woodlands; isolation source: soil samples (1 kg each in a 20% v/v slurry with milli Q water) were... ...
TTTTTGCTTCACCCATAGGGCGACCTCGATAAATCGGTTGAAATTGGCTCCCAGTCTAGCTTGTAGCCGGTTTGTGCACTGTCAACTGCCGGAAATAGGCTGAATGGGCTTTGCCTTTGGCGGATGGCTCGAAAGCGCACCTCGTCCCCATTTTTTGCTCGATCAATTCACGCGCAACATTTGTCACGGCAAATAGCGTCCAGAGAAAAACATGTCCAACATTTGCTTGGTGCAACTGACTGCTGGGTTTTTATTCTGTAAGATGCAGCTTTTAACGATAAGCAGAAAGGAAAGTTTTTATGCTCACTAAAGACGATATCCGTGGCGTCGCCGCCATGATCCCCACCCCTTGCAAAGAAGGCCAGGGCGGCTGGCAGTTTGAAGATTCCGTGGATCTGGATGAGACTGCGCGCATGACCGAAGCGCTGATTTCCGCCGGGATTGGTTCCATTGCCGCGAATGGCACGACGGGCGAATGCGCCGCGCTCACCCTGGAGGAAAAGCTGGCTTTTACGCGCACGATCGTTGAAGTGGCGCGTGGCCGCGTGCCGGTGTTTGCGGGCATTACGACGCTGGGAACCAAAGATACGGTGCGCCAGATGCGGATGTTCCGCGAACTGGGCGTCGAAGGTGGCTTTGTTGGCCTGCCCTTGTGGCAGACACCGACCATCACCAATTCGGTCAAGTTTTACGCCGATCTGGCCGAAGCGGTGCCTGATATGGGCTTGATGGTTTATGCCAACCCGTTGTTCTTCAAATCGACTTTCCCGGTTGAATTCTGGGCCGGTGTGGGCAAGCACTGCCCGACGGTGGTGACCTGCAAATATGTGGGCAACTTGATGGACCCGAAGAACATGCTGGCCGATTTGCCTGCCAGTATGGATGCCGCACCGCACGTGCAATTTTTGCCGATCGACTTCGTCGCACCGATGGCCTACGACCTGGTGGGCGATCGCTTGAAGGGCATGTGGTCGACCGCCTGCGTGATGGGACCAGAACCCGTGGTTGCTTTGCAAAAAGCGATTGATGCGGGGGACAAGGCGCGCATGGGCGAGATCATGCACGATATTCACGCTTTGCCGAATGCGATCCCTGACTTCAAGGATCTGGCCAAGTACAACGTGCAGGTGGAAAAGCTGCGTTGCAATGCGGCGGGCTACATCAAGGCCGGTCCTTGCCGTGCGCCTTACCAGGACATTCCGGACGACTGGCGCGCTGCAACCGAGGCCAATGGCAGAGCCTGGGCCCAGATGTGCGAAAGTAAATATCGCCGCTAATTTATTCATGCACTTTTTCCTCTAATATCTCAGGCAGAGGGCAGTGAAGGGCAAGAACTACTGACAGTCAGTAGTTCTTGCCCTTGCTCTTGGTAGGGTTCCCGCGAGATCAGGCTAGGGTTTATACTTCGCAGCTTCGTAAAATATTTCGACCGCGTAAGCAGCCTGGGATATTTTCTGATCTTACGGGTTACGTCGTAACGGCGCATGTTTGGCGTGAAACGCCGTCTTGCGAGAGCCGACTTTTCAAGGCAGCATGGCATGCGATTAATTTTTTGTCTAATGTTCAAAGTCCTGTCTTATATAAAACGTATGTTTCGTTAGCAAAAAAGCAACCAGTCAAAAAAAGGATGAATAGTGAAGCAACTAAAAAACTTTATTAACGGCGAGTTTGTCAGCAACGATAAATGGTTTGAAAAGCGCTCGCCCTTGGATAACTCGGTGATTGCGCAAGTGTGTGAAGCGGGTGAGGCCGAAGTGGATGCAGCGGTCAAAGCTGCACGCGCCGCGTTGAATGGCCCCTGGGGGCAGATGGCAGTGGCAGATCGCGTTGAGTTGCTGTACGCGGTGGCCAATGAAATCAATGCGCGCTTTGAAGATTTTTTAGCCGCTGAATGTGCCGACACCGGCAAACCCCGCAACTTGGCGCGCCACATTGACATCCCGCGCGGCGCGGCGAACTTCAAGGTGTTTGCTGATGTCGTGAAAAACGTGCCAACAGAATTTTTCGAGACCGCCACGCCAGACGGCAAGGGCGCAATCAACTACGGTTACCGTTCTCCCGTGGGTGTGGTCGGCGTGGTCTGTCCGTGGAATCTGCCTTTATTGCTGATGACCTGGAAGGTGGGTCCGGCCTTGGCTTGCGGCAATACCGTGGTGATCAAGCCGTCGGAAGAAACGCCGCAAACCGCGCTGCTGCTGGGCGAAGTCATGAATAAAGTGGGCATGCCCAAAGGCGTTTATAACGTGGTTAATGGTTTTGGTCCCGATTCTGCGGGGGCTTTTCTGACCAGCCATCCGGGCGTGAATGCGATTACCTTCACCGGCGAGACGCGCACGGGTGAAGTGATCATGAAGGCGGCGGCCAAAGGCGCGCGCCCTGTGTCGCTGGAGATGGGCGGCAAAAATGCCGCTATCGTATTTGCTGATTGCGATTTTGATGCTGCGGTTGAAGGCACGATGCGTTCGGCTTTTGCCAACTGCGGCCAGGTGTGTTTGGGCACCGAGCGGGTGTATGTCGAACGGCCGATTTTCGAGAAGTTTGTCGCGGCAATGAAAAAAGGCGCCGAAGGCTTGAAGCTCGGTGTGCCGGATGATGAAACCGCCAATATGGGCCCCTTGATCAGCAAGGAACATCAGCAAAAAGTGTTGTCGTATTACGCCAAAGCCAAGGCGGAAGGCGCAACGATTGTCACCGGTGGCGGTGTGCCCGATATGCCAGGTGAATTGGCGAACGGTTGCTGGGCGCAGCCGACCATCTGGACGGGCTTGCCGGAAACCGCATCGGTCGTCAAAGAAGAAGTGTTCGGCCCTTGCTGCCACATTGCCCCGTTTGATACTGAAGAAGAAGTGCTGGCGCGGGCGAACGACAACGAGTATGGCTTGGCCACGGCGATCTGGACGCAGAATATTTCCCGCGCCCACCGCGTGGCGGCGAAAATGGAAGTTGGCATTGCCTGGGTCAATAGCTGGTTCCTGCGTGATTTGCGCACCCCATTCGGCGGCGCCAAGCAATCCGGTATCGGCCGCGAAGGCGGCGTGCACTCGCTTGAGTTTTACACAGAACTTAAAAATATCTGCATCAAACTTTAAGGAAAATCATGGATAAGCAAACCATCCAGTTGTTAGGCGACGAACTGTACCAAGCGCTCATCACAGGGCAAGTCATTGAGCCATTGACCAACCGTTATGCGGACATCACGATCAACGACGGCTATCAGATTCAAAGCCAGCTCGTCGCGCGGCGCGTTGAAAAAGGCGCACGCATCGTCGGCAAGAAAATTGGCGTGACCAGCAAGGTGGTGATGAACATGCTGGGCGTGAATCAGCCTGACTTCGGGATTTTGCTGGACGACATGATTTACAACGAAGGCGAAGCGATCGAGTACAAATCACTGATCCAGCCCAAGGCGGAAGGCGAAATCGCTTTTGTCATGAAGAAAGACTTGATGGGCCCGGGTGTTACCGGCGCGGATGTGCTGGCCGCGACTGAAGGTGTGATTGCCTGCTTTGAAATTGTGGATTCGCGCATCCGCGACTGGAAAATCAAGGTGCAGGATACCGTCGCGGACAACGCGTCCTGCGGCGTGATGGTGCTGGGCGATCAGCTGGTGGATGTGCGCGATGTGGATTTGATGACCTGTGGCATGCTGGTCGAACGCAATGGCGAAATTGTCGGCACGGGTTCGGGCGCGGCTACCATGGGCTCGCCCGTGAATGCGATTGCCTGGCTGGCGAATACCCTGGGCGCACTGGGCATTCCGTTAAAGGCGGGCGAGGTGGTGTTGTCCGGCTCCTTGGCTGCGATGTTCCCCATTGCCGCGGGTGACAATTACCGCGTCACCATCGGCGGCATCGGCAGCTGTTCGATGCGCTTTGTGTGATCTGTTGGTTTGGTTTTTTTGATTCGTTTTTAAACTTTTAGAGCGAGCTCACGGTGGATTTACAACTCAATGCAAAACGCGCACTGGTGACGGGTTCTACCGCTGGCATTGGCTTTGCCATTGCCAGCGCGTTAGCGGCAGAGGGTGTGCAGGTCGTGCTCAACGGCCGCACCCAGGCGCGCGTGGATGATGCTTTGGTTCGTTTAAAGGCAGCGCAGCCACAGGCTAATGTCACTGGCATTGCGGCTGATTTATCCACCGCAGCGGGCGTGGCGCAATTACTGGCTGCTTGCCCTGAGGTGGATGTGCTGGTCAATAACCTCGGCATTTTCGCCGCCGTGCCGTTTGAAGCCATTGATGACAGCGAATGGTTCCGCTTTTTCGAAGTGAATGTGATGAGTGGCGTGCGCTTGGCGCGGCACTATTTACCGCAGATGAAAGCCCGCAACTGGGGGCGTATCATTTTTATCTCCAGTGAGTCGGGCGTTTGCCCACCGGCCGAGATGGTGCATTACGGCATGACCAAATCCGCCCAGTTGTCCATTTCGCGCGGCTTGGCCGAGACTTGCGTGGGCACTCGGGTCACCGTTAACGCCGTCCTGCCAGGGCCGACTAATACCGAAGGCGTGGGTGGCTATCTGGCTGAGATGGCCAAGCAGAAAAACATCAGTTTTGCCCAGATGGAGGCGGAATTGTTTGCTGCAGCGCGCCCCACCTCTATCCTCAAACGCTTGATCGATCCGGCTGAAATTGCCAGTACGGTGACTTATCTGTGCAGTCCCTTGTCCGCAGCAACCAATGGCGCGGCGATTCATGCCGAGGGCGGCGTCATTCGCAGCTTGTTGTAATTCGCCTGCTGTAATTCTTTATCCACGCTTCTTATTCATAGCCATTCAATTTTTCAGGAGTTACCGAAATGAAAAAAATTCGTTGCGCACTCATCGGCCCCGGCAATATCGGCACCGATCTACTCTACAAACTCAAGCGTAGCCCTGTGTTAGAGCCGGTATGGATGGTCGGCATCGACCCGACGTCGGATGGCTTGAAGCGCGCGGCTGACATGGGCATGAAAGTCACCGCCGAAGGCGTGGATGGCTTGTTGCCGCACGTGAAAGAAGACAATATTCAAATCGCGTTTGATGCCACCAGCGCTTATGTGCATGCTGAAAACAGCCGCAAGCTCAATGAACTGGGTGTTCTGATGATTGACTTGACGCCCGCAGCGATTGGCCCGTTTTGCATTCCGCCGGTCAATTTGAAAGATCACGTCGGCAAGCGCGAAATGAACGTGAATATGGTGACTTGCGGCGGGCAGGCAACCATTCCTCTGGTTGCCGCGGTCTCCCGTGTGCAGCCGGTCAAATATGGCGAAATCGTCGCCACGGTGTCATCCAAATCAGCCGGTCCCGGCACGCGTAAAAACATCGACGAATTCACCCGCACCACAGCGGGCGGCATTGAAAAAGTCGGTGGCGCCAAGCAAGGCAAGGCCATTATCATCATCAATCCGGCTGAGCCCCCGCTCATCATGCGCGACACCGTGCATTGCCTGACCGAAACCGAGCCGGATCAAGCCAAAATCACGGCGTCGATTCACGACATGATCAAGGAAGTGCAAAAATATGTGCCCGGCTACCGCTTGGTGAACGGCCCGATTTTTGATGGCAACCGCGTGTCGATTTTCATGGAAGTTGAAGGTCTGGGCGACTATCTGCCCAAATACGCCGGCAATCTGGACATCATGACTGCTGCCGCTGCACGTACTGCTGAGATGTTTGCCGAAGAGATCATTGCCGGCAAGCTTGTGCTGGAACCCGTTGCTGCGCTGGCAGCCTGACGCACATCGCCCCGATGATCTGTCCCGAATCATGAAATCAGTCAACTTCGTTGCACTAAGGGCTGGCAAGTGGGCCCGCCCCTCCCATCCTCCCCTCTCGGGGAGGCTTCTATCCGGCTCGCTGCGCTCGGTGATGACACAGCGCACTTGCCCAAGTTTTTCACGTTAAGGAGAACTATCATGAATTTAAAAGGCAAAAAAATCACCGTCCATGACATGACCCTGCGTGATGGCATGCACCCCAAACGGCATCAAATGACGCTGGAACAAATGCGCTCGATTGCCACGGCATTGGATGAGGCAGGCGTGCCGCTGATTGAAGTCACCCACGGTGACGGCCTGGGCGGCTCATCCGTGAACTACGGCTTTCCCATGCACACCGATGAGGAATATCTCGGTGCGGTGATTCCCTTGATGAAAAAAGCCAAGATTTCCGCCTTGCTGTTGCCCGGCATCGGCACAGTCGATCACCTGCGCATGGCGCATGATCTGGGCGTGAACACCATCCGTGTGGCGACGCACTGCACAGAAGCCGACGTCTCCGAGCAGCACATCAGCCTCGCCCGCAAGCTGGGCATGGACACCGTGGGCTTTTTGATGATGGCGCACATGAATACGCCGGAAGGCCTGGTCACCCAAGCCAAGCTGATGGAAAGCTATGGCGCGAACTGCATCTACATTACCGACTCCGCTGGCTACATGTTGCCGGATGATGTTACCGCCAGACTCTCCGCCGTGCGCGCGGCCTTGAAGCCTGAAACCGAGCTGGGCTTCCACGGCCATCACAACATGGCCATGGGTATTGCCAACTCGATCGCGGCCGTTGAATGCGGCGCCACCCGGATTGACGCGGCGAGCGCAGGCCTGGGCGCAGGTGCGGGCAATACGCCACTGGAAGTGCTGATCGCCGTGTTTGACCGCATGGGCATAGAAACCGGTGTGGATGTCTGGAAAATTCAGGATGTGGCCGAAGATCTGGTTGTGCCGATGATGGACTTCCCGATCCGCATTGACCGCGATGCGCTCACCCTGGGCTACGCGGGCGTGTATGGTTCCTTCTTGCTGTTCGCCAAGCGTGCGGGTGCAAAATATGGCATTCCGTCGCGTGACCTGCTGGTTGAATTGGGCCGTCGCGGCATGGTGGGCGGTCAGGAAGACATGATTGAAGACACCGCCATGACCTTGGCCAAGCTTAAAAACGAAGCAGCGAAAGCTGCCTAAGGCAAAACCGGGGGTGGCTCATGGCGACCCCAGTGTGAATTTTGGAGAAATTGCATGAATCTGGATAAAGCAACGATTGCCAAACTGGCAGAGCACCTGGAAACCTGTGAATTGGAAGCGCGCGATACGCCGAAAATCACGGATGAATACCCGAACATGGATTTTGAGGATGCCTACGCCATCCAGGAAGCCATCAAGCAAAGAAAAATTGCCCGGGGCACCAGGATTACCGGCTTTAAGGCGGGGCTGACTTCGCACGCCAAAATGAAGCAAATGGGCGTCGCTATGCCCGTGTTCGGTTTCATTACCGATTACGGCACCATCATGGACGGCGGAGAAGTGAAAACCTCGGAATTGATCCACCCTAAAGTCGAGCCGGAAATTGCGTTTGTGACCAAAGCGCCGCTGCGCGGCCCCGGCTGTCATATCGCTGCTGTGCTGGCGGCAACAGATTTTGTTTTGCCCGGTATTGAAGTGATCGATTCGCGTTATCGCGATTTCAAGTTTGACTTGAAGAGCGTGATTGCGGACAACACTTCGGCAGCGCGCTATGTGGTGGGCGGGGGCATCAAGTCGCCATCCAACGTGGATATGCGTACCACCGGCGTGGTGCTGGAAAAAAATGGCGAGCCCGTGGCTTTTGGCGCAGGTGCCGCGGTGCTCAATCACCCGGCCACAGCGATTGCCATGCTGGCCAACCATCTGGGCGCACGCGGCGAAGAAATTCCAGCGGGCTCATTGATTCTGTCCGGTGGCATTACCGAAGCCGTGGCGGTTAAGGCGGGCGATGCGATTACCTTGCGCGTGCAGGGTATGGGCAGCATTTCATTGCGCTTCGTTTAAGGGGATAGATATGCCGATTGCACAGATCAACATCATGGAAGGGCGCGATGATGAGAAAAAAGAGCGCCTGATTGCGGAAGTTACCGAGGCGATTTGCCGTAGCCTGGAAGTCAAGCCGGAAACCGTGCGCGTGATGATTAACGAAATGCCCAAACAGCACTTTGGCATTGGCGGCGTCAGCGCTAAAAAGCTGGGCAGATAAGCACCAGCGTAACGCTTGCGTCAAGCTGGGGGGGCATGTTGACAGGATGCTTGTCATCCTCAAATTTCAGGACACTCATGCCTTCCCCTTCTGTTTTATCTCATTCAAAAAATTTAAGCATCGCGCCGCAAGTAGGTGACGATATGCGCCGCTTTGCGGGTGTTGATCGGCTGTACGGCGCGGGGGCTTTAGCGCGTGCAACCGTTGCGCATGTGGTGGTAGTGGGCATTGGCGGCGTGGGTTCCTGGGCGGCGGAAGCCTTGGCTAGATCAGGCGTAGGGCAGATTACCCTGATTGACCTTGATCACATTGCCGCATCCAATATCAATCGACAAATTCATGCGTTAGAAGCTACCTTGGGCGCTGCCAAAGTAGAAGCCATGGCAGCGCGGATTCGCCAGATCAACCCCGCATGCCAAGTGCATTGCATTGAAGAATTCGTGGACGAAGCTAACGTGGCTGCGTTGATTCCAGCCTGTGATGCGGTGATTGACGCGATAGATAATGTGCGCGCCAAAGCGGCGTTGATTGCGCATTGCAGGCAACAAAAAATAACCATCGTTACCACGGGGGGCGCGGGTGGTCGTTTGGATCCAACGCAAATTCAAGCGATTGATTTATCGCGCACCACGCAAGATGCCTTGGCGTCCAAAGTGCGGGCGCGATTACGCAAGGAATATGGTTTTACGCGGGATCCCAAAAAGAAGTTTGGGGTGGTTTGCGTTTTTTCGCCAGAGCAAATCAAACGTCCGACAATTGAATGTGAGATAACCGACGTTGAAGGTGCAATGAGCGTGGTAGCCGAAGACTTGGACGTTCTGGACGGCAGTGCTGGTTTATCCTGCGCGGGCTATGGTTCTTCGGTCGCTGTTACCGCAGGATTTGGCTTTGCTGCGGCTGCACGCGTGTTGGCCGGTATACTCTTGGCGCCATGAGCACGCTTCAATCGGGAAAAGCTGAACAATCGATGCCGGTGATTCTGGTCACCGGTGCTGCCCGCCGCGTGGGTGCCGAGATTGCGCGCGCCCTTCACGCCGCAGGTGCGTGCGTGGCGATTCACTATCACACCGCAGCAGACGAGGCTAATGCCCTTGCTGCCTTGCTCAATGGGCAACGGGCGGATTCTGCAGCAGCGTTTCCTGCAAACTTGCTCGACCTGGATGACTTACCCAGGTTGATCACTCAAGTTGTTGATCACTTCGGGCGATTGGATGGTTTGGTCAATAATGCTTCCACGTTTTATTCCACAAAAGTCGGCGCTACCAATACGGCGGCATGGGACGATTTGATGGGCACAAACTTGAAAGCACCGTTATTTTTAGCGCAGGCGGCTGCGCCGTACTTGAAGCGACAGCACGGTTGTATCGTTAACATCACGGACGTTCATGCTGAACGGCCACTCAAAGGCTATGCCTTGTATTGCACAGCCAAAGCCGGTTTGTTAGGGCTCACTCGCGCCCTAGCCGTTGAATTAAGCCCTGAAGTTCGGGTAAATGCAGTGGCTCCCGGGGTGGTGGCGTGGCCGGAACAAACCGACGATTTTCCGCCCGACGAGCGCGATGCCATCATTGACCACACCCTGTTAAAGCGCGTAGGTTCAGCCGCTGACATTGCCCGTGCCGTGCGCTTTTTGGTGTTTGATGCGCCGTACATGACAGGCCAGACGATCACCGTGGATGGTGGCAGATCCGCACACTTGTAAAATAGCCTTTAACAATTTGTCACGCTGAACAAATCCACGGAATAAACCCACTCGACAATGAATGCACCGTTAACCGCACGCCAAGCCAATAAACCGGCCTATGAAGCCAACAAGCTTGCCAAGCGCTTGCGCCGTCAGGCCGGGCAGGCGATTGCTGATTTCAACATGATTTCAGCCGGCGATCGCGTCATGGTGTGTTTGTCCGGCGGCAAGGATTCATATGCCATGCTCGATCTGCTATTGCACCTGCGTGAGCATGCGCCGATTGATTTCGAGATCATCGCGGTGAATCTGGATCAAAAGCAGCCGGGCTTTCCGGCGGACATATTGCCACGGTATCTGACTGAACTGGG
>LNAP01006523.1_pt1 | contig 10037 bp, 7 predicted proteins | sample 602601 | NCBI WGS metagenome assembly LNAP01 (sample SAMN02440304, study PRJNA202911) | soil metagenome | biome: Subtropical and temperate rainforests or woodlands; isolation source: soil samples (1 kg each in a 20% v/v slurry with milli Q water) were... ...
CCAATAGGGGCTACGAGGGATTTTTGCGCTGGCATACATCAGGTCAAAAGTTCACGCATGCGTGAACTTTTGACCTGGTTTGCTGGAGGGACGTAGGACAAACCTTGAGGACATGAGTCAAAAAGCACGCTCCGAACCATTCCAAAGGACTCAGAAACGACTGATCACAGCGGGACCTGGCTCTGCTTGACCTGCACGTTTTTGGTGGCAGTGGTTTTGTTCAGGTAGGCAACCCGAGATGCTGCTTGCTCATCATCGTAGTAGCGGCCGCAGTAAATGAAGAACTCACCAGACTTATTGCTGTGTTCGGCGATGAAATCGTTGATCCCATAGGCGCGGAGAAATTCTTGGAATTTTTTCCAGCTGCCTTCATCTTTGTATACGTAGAACACCTCATACACAGATCGGGATTTTGGCGCGATAACAAGAGGAGCCGAAGCCACAGGCGGGCCCGGTGGGGTTAAGCCTGAACCGCCGGCAATTATCGAACCGCCAATGGACTCGTTCGTAACCGCAGATTTTGCTTCATCAACCTTTGGTTCGAAACGATTGATTACCAAGACTGGGCTGGCTTTCGTCACCCTAGGTTGGACTGGAGGTAGAGGTTTTGTCGGCCCTGGGGATGGTATAGCCACAGCAGGCTTTGCAACGTTCTCGCCTGAGTAGACTGCGCGCCCAGTAAGGACTGGAGCAGTGATGCTCGCTTTGGACATCTCTGTGTTAGCTGTCGAGCTTGCGATCTCTGTACGTGCCCGGGCGACAATCGCGTTCTTTTCTTGAGCTAGGAGCGAATTGATCTGAGCAATTCGCTGGGACTTTGTGATCTCAAGCTGGCCCCTAGCGCGCGACAATTCCAATTCTTTTGCTTGGACGTACTCACTATTTTGAGGTCCAGCTATGCCTGAGCCGGATGAAACTGCGGATTTCAATTTGGAGCTTATGTCTGCCAAGCGTGCAGCCTCAGCCTGGGCCCCGCTTACCTTCGCTTGCTGCGCCGCTACAGCAACAGCGTCTTGGGATCTTGTTTGAACGATCTGCGCTTCTATCTCAGCAATTTGCCTTCTGAGTTCAACGACTCGTAGCTCCTGGCCCGCTACCCGTGCTTCTGCCTCTGTTTTCAAGCGGCTCAGTAAAGCTGTTTCATCCACAAACTTCTGATTGGCCTGCCGCTCAGATTCCGCATTTGCCAAGGCGAGCGTGAAACGCTGCTCATCAAAACGCTGGTTTTCCTTCAAACGAACAGCACTGTCAATGCTGCGTCTGCCTTCGATGTCCTGATTGATTCGGTCCTCGGCCGCTGCTAAATCTTTAGCTGCCTGGATTTCAACTTCGCCAATTTCTTTGGCAGCCTTGCGCTCGGCTTCAAGCAGGTCTTTGTCACGGCGGTTTTCGATCAGTGATTGTTGCAGGGTAAGCTTTGAGGCTTCCTCCGCTACACGCGACTGCGAGGCACGCGCTGCTGATTGATATTCACTGATTCTGCCAGCTTCGGAATCAGATGGCGGAGCTTCTGCAAGACCACTTTCATAGGCACGAGCATTGAGTGCCGCATCTAGGCTTTTGCGCTTGGATTCGATGTCATCGATATCCTTCTGAAATCCATTGAGGCGACGCTGATAAAGCATCTGAGCCTCAGTGATTTTCTGATTCCCTAATGCGTCTTGCATCTTGTCGTCGTACTGGCTTTGAGGCTCCAACATGCCAATTTCGACAGGCTTCTGCACAAAGCTACAGCCCGACGCGGCCAATGCAGCGGCGAGAAGTGTGAGCTTGAAAACATTACGCATGCTGAGTTTACCTGTAGCCGTGACAAGCCCTCGCGTATGTCGCACCGCGGAGTGCGTAATTGACTCCACGAACTGGCATTTACAAGAAACAGGCATCACGGCAATTCCGAAAGTATTTACCTAATAGTGGGGGGGGACTGCCCCAAGAATGAGCAAATCTTGAAATGGGCACCTAAATTTCCATTTCGGAGTCGATCTCTACACCCAAGATCTTCAGTAAACCGTTAAAAACCTCTGTATCTGTAGCAACAAAACCCACATGCCAGACTCCATCTGGCTTCTTTCTCACCATGCAGGGAACGCCCGTGTTTTCTGAGATTGTCTGCTCAAGCCTGCGAAGATCTGCATCAGTATTGGTATGGTGAACCCGCTCCACGGGCTTTTTAGTGAGGAGTATCACTTCCCTGTTAATCCTTACAACCGACCAAGACTCCTTGACCGCCCGCAGCGCAATTTTGCGCTGCTGCATAGGGAATTCTAGGGCACACAAAGGTCTTGCTTGAGCATAACTCAAAGTCCCTTTTGCCAAGGCGTCACGAACCTGGATGTCTAGCTTTAGGAGTCGTAGATAATTTGTGACATGAGGGCGGCTTTTCCCGATTTTTTGAGCGATGTCCTCATGTGAAAATTGGAGCTGGTCTTGCAGGGCCTGGTAGCTGGCGGCTTCTTCAATAGGGTTCAAATCTGCACGCTGTAGGTTTTCTACAGCGCATATGAAGGCAGCCTGTTCGTAGTCGTAAACGCCTACCAGGCAATGCAATGTATCGGCACCATTCCTTTGCGCCGCTCGCCATCGGCGTTCGCCTGCAATGATGTTGTAGCCGCCTTTTGTTTCGTCTGGAGTGACTATCGCGGGCACAACGTTCGTGCCTGCAGCCTTCATAGAGTCGGCAAGCTCTAGGATCTTAGGCTCGTCGAAATACTTGCGCTGTTGCCAGGGGCCAGGCCGGAGCTGATCCAGAGGGATGTGCATGACAACAGTTTTTACCTTGTTGATTCCAAAATCTTTGTAGGCAGGCTTATTTACCTTTTTCATTATTTCCTCGTCACTACCTCATTCTTCACTGCGAACTCGGCAGGATTTCTGCTCCTAAGATTCAAGGGATACATATATAAGCGTTGCAGGCTTAGACCCATCAAAGGCCCCAAGAGCCTTCTGAAACGCGATTCAGCATCCTACATACCTTAACGGCACGGAGCTGTAATACCAGCGTCTTGTGCCCCGGGGCAGCCCGTTGACTGTGGACACAATGATACGGGAGATCCTCATTATAAAAACTAAAGTACCTATTCGACTAACCTACTGATTGCATTAGCAATTTCTCACCTCAAGACACGATACTTATTATGTATTTGTCTTCACCTAATCAAGCCATCACCCGGTGTTTCACTGTGAAACACCAGACCAACAAACGTGTGTTGCCTGCCTGCTCAAGTCCAGCATCGAGCGTAGTCTGATTGTTCTCCGGGTGTGCTGCCTGACGATGGTGGTGGTGCTGTTTCACAGTGAAACAATGCTGCTACGGTATGGCAACACGTGGCGATGGCTCATGTCGTGCGGTGTTTCACTGAGAAACACGCCTGATCAACAACTGTGATGAACTGCCGGTAAAGCTTGTACCAGCCTCAGGGCAATCAAAACCTGGGCGGGAGCCCGGCCTTGTCCCGCTTGTGCCGCCATCGATTAGTGCAATCGTCAGCAGGCCGGGGCACCTCAGCCTGTGTTTAAACGCAGACCACATGCGACGCCAACAACGCCGTTCTTTCAGCATCGGGCAATCCCGATTGGGACAGCCGTGGGTAGTAGTGCTGTTTCACAGTGAAACGCTGCTGTTAAAACGTTTCCGTAGGCGATCAGCAAAACACAGTTGAGAGCCGTGATGGGTTGGCGCTGTGTGTCGTTTCACTGTGAAACACGCCGGATCAAGAGCCGCGCCGATACACAAAATGACTGCATGTGGCCAGGACAGTGCGGAATGTGGCTGCGGTTAAGCTGGGCCTAAGCGCTGTTTCACAGTGAAACCCCGTCGCTGTTAATGCTGAATCCCGCGATGGGGAAACCGTTACCGATCAGCGTCCAGCGCTAGAGAGCCTAGCTGGCTTGGTACTGCACGGTGTTTCACTGTGAAACACGCCAGACCAACTACCGCGCCGAAATGCAAATGGCTGAGTGAGACCTGGTAATCCCAAATGTAACTACGGTTACGCAGCTGGGCCGAAGAGTTGTTTCACAGTGAAACACCGCTGCAGTCGTTGCTGAACCCGGCGATGGAGAAATCGTTATCCTTCATCGTACGGCGCTTCAGGGCCTAGCTGGCTTGGTACTGCACGGTGTTTCACTGTGAAACACGCCAGACCAATACCGCGCCGAAATGCAAAATGGGTGATTGAGGCCTGACAATCTCAATTGTTACTACGGTTACGCAGCTGCGCAGAAGCGGTGTTTCACAGTGAAACACCGAGGCTGCCATTGCTGAACTCGGCGATGGAAAAGCCGCTACCGATCAACCTCTCGCGCTCGAGGCCGACCTGACTTGGTACTGCACGGTGTTTCACTGTGAAACACGCCAGACCAACTACTGTGCCGAAATGCAAAATGGGTGAGTGAGACCTGGTAATCAAATGTAACTACGGTTACGCAACTGGGCCTAAGCGCTGTTTCACAGTGAAACACCGCTGCAGACGTTGAAGAACCCGGCGACGGAGAAATCGTTATCCATCATCGTCCCGCGCTTGAGGGCCTAGCTGGCGTGGTACTGCACGGTGTTTCACTGTGAAACACGCCAGACCAATTACCGCGCCGAAATGCAAAATGGGCGATTGAGGCCTGATAATCTGAATTATTACTACGGTTACGCAGTTGCGCAGAAGCGGTGTTTAACCGTGAAACACCGCGGCTGCCATTGCTGAACCTGGCGATGGAGAAGCCGCTACCGATCAACCTCTCGCGCTCGAGAGCCTAGCTGACTTGGTACTGCACGGTGTTTCACTGTGAAACTCGCCAGACCAACTATCGCGCCGAAATGCAAAATGGCTGAGTGAGACCTGGTAATCGCAATTGCAACTACGATTACGCATATGGGCCGAAGCGGTGTTCACAGTGAAACACGCAGATCAACTACCGCGCCAAAATTCAAAATGGCTGCTTGTGACCTGACAATCCCAATTGTAATTACGGTTACGTAGCTGGACTAGCTGTTTCACAGTGAAACACCGCGGCCGCCAGTGCTGAACCCGGCGATAGAGAAACCGCTCCCGATCAACGTGCCGCGCTCGAGTGCCTAGCTGACTTGGTACCACCCTGTGTTTCACTGTGAAACACGTCAGACCAACCATCGCGGCGAAACACTAGATGACTGTTCAATCATGGACGGTCCGGAATGTGACATCGACTAAGCAGTTTGGGCTAAATGCTATCTCAGAGTGAAATACTGCCGCCCCGCATTTTAGATGCGGCATTGGTGAAAGCCGATCCCGATCAGCATCTCTCGCTGAGGGCGGGATTGGCTTGGTGTTGCACGGCGTTTCACTGTGAAACACCTCAGACCAACAATCGGTGTGAAACACATATGAAGGAATGCGCCATGAAAATCGAACTTGTGACTACGATTACGCTACCTGGCCGATGCGGTGTTCTATGTGGAATACGCCACTGGCCTATGCGCAGTTTCACAGTGAAACACGACGCTTCGCCTTGCTGAGCTCGATCATGGCAGAAACCGATATCGATCAGCATCTCGCGCTTGAGATCGGTGCTGGATGGATTGCAGTGGCCCAACCTCGGCCATTGGAAAACGCCGCTGCGGCTTCGGGGCCTGCCGAAAGTGAAATTTCACAGTGAAACACCGCAACAATGGCATGACGAACTTGGGTATCAAAAAATATTTGAACCGCAAGCAGCGATCCAAATTAGAGATAGCTAATCGAAACCGTGGCAGCATGCCTAAAGGGGAGTTCCAGTCGTGGAGCAGCTTCTTACAGCCGATAACTACGAGTGCTGTCCACAGAATGAATCAAGCAATCAGCAGAGCTAATTACATTTACATCAGCCATTACATTGAGATTTCGTATGGAGGATGCTTGGTGCGCTAAAGCCCTGGGTCTCAGCACTTGAGATCCGCGCGTGTTTCACTGTGAAACACGCGCCGACTGATATGGCAAAACAGATGCTGGCAGACCCAAACCAAACCCTTGAAGCAAAACCGACCGAGATGGCCAGGAAGGTTAAGGATGAGCGCATAAGCAAGAAAAGTAAGAAAGGAATCAACTAGGTCTATCAGTTTCAACGATTTGATCCGCAAATAGCTTCTTCACGAGCTCAAGAAGGGTATCTGCTGATAAGCCGTCTTCACACGTTATCTCAAGTCGCTTCCCGCTAACCCTCATCTTGCCGAGCACCTTCCCACCAGCTACCAAATGCCCGCCTTGTGACCTCGGAGGCTTTTGGTTGGTGAGTGCAGCAATTTTCCGTTTGATCCATCTTAGCGCTTCTTGCTGCTTATGCTCACCAGATGCAATGGATTGGACGCCTTGTACTACCAGCTGTTCATGCGAGATATCAAAAGCTGCAAACTCTGGTACTGCACGCGTCCCGATCAGGTCAGGGCTCTCTTCCAGTAAGGCCAGGACTCCTTCAGGAAGCTTAAAATAAGCTAAGCACCGCGTGATGGTGGATTTACTCACACCGACGTGTCGAGATAAGAAGGTCATGGTCCAGTCTGGATGTTCATCCATCATGCGTTTGTACGCTCGAGCGCGCTCAAAATCACTGATGGGGTCGTCTTCGTTATCTGTAAGCGCATTGACATGGGCGTCTTCATCGGTCATGTCTTTAACACGAGCGACAATGAATTCACGCTCTAAGAGCTTAAAAGCCCTCCAGCGACGCTCTCCACCTACAAGCTGATACCTGCCAGGACTGGTAGGGCTCGGCCTGACAAGAATAGGATTTATCAATCCGCAAGCTTGAATTGAATCGGCCAGAAGTGTCAGTTTGTCTGCATTAAAGTTAGTTCGTGGCTGGTATGGAGACGTATCAACGAGATCCACAGGAATTGTCTTGATAGTGAACTGACTTGGATCCAGGCCCTCGACTGATGTTGAAGAGTCTCCTGATGGGGCCACTTCCAGTGACGGGGATTCGGAAAGATTCTGATCATCGTCAAAACCTTGTTCCTGAAGAATCTCCTCCATAGACTTTCCTATCTTGGTCGTCTCCGGACTCGAAGGCTTGACCAGCCCTGCAGGCTCCTGGCCGAGCCTGCGTACCTTTTCTCTTGCCATAAATGACTCCGTATCAAAATAGTGTTTCACGGTGAAACATCAATATGTGAAAAATAACGTCTCTCGAGCAGCCGTTTCACAGTGAAACGATTTCAGGCACTGCCGATGATGGCTCGCACCTTATCCAACATTGTTGTAAAAACGCTCCGCATAGCTCCTATAGAATTGTCAGAAGCGCCTTTCCACAGCATTATTGGGATCGCATCATCCAGGCTTTTTGAGTAATCCTCTGAAAAATAGAGGGGGATCTCAGAAACCTTGCCGGGAAAAGCATCATTCAGCTTGGCAATGTTGTGCTGGATGCGCGGTCTGTTTTTGATGTACATCGTGGGAATGACGAAAATCTCGGGGCGGCGATCGAAGTCTTCTTCAAACCCTTCGACCTTCCCAGAAAGGCGATTTAGAGCCCTCAGAGAGAATCGATCCATTCTGACTGGGCAGATTAAGAAGTCAGAAGCCACCATTGAATTATGCGTCAAGAGGGAAGATGACGGAGCATTGTCGATGATGATGACGTCATACATCGACAAATCTACACCTGGAATTTTGCCCTTCTTGGCTCGGTCAAAAAATAGGGCATAACGGAAGTCAGGCTTCGTCGCACTCCTAAGTGCGACGTCCAAATCCTCCAGAGACTCCTCCGCTGGAATGAGATGGGGGCCATGCTCACCAAATGGCTTCTTGAGAACATCGTTCAAGGTTTTAGAGTGGAACGTGGACTTAACGTCTAGCAGATGTCCTAAATGACCATCGACATCTCGGCCTTCGGGAGCGCCTTCCTCTGCAAGCTCAGCTGCTGAGAGATCGGGGTCGTATCCAACCATTGCGGTTGAGTCCCCCTGAGGATCATTGTCAATAATCAGCACCTTCAGACCTGCGAACGCCAATGAGATCGCGAGGTTGATAGACGTTGTCGTTTTTGCAGTACCGCCCTTTTGCACAAAGGTCGACATTATCACCTGGCGCGCGAGGCCCTTTGTCAGGCCTTTCTCGCGCCGAATACGCGCCACTTCGAACAAATTGCTTACTGAATATACCCGTACTGGAACAGACCCCGCAGTCCTTCGAGCAACGACCAAGCCGTGATCACGCTCCATCAGTTTCAGCGTTTGCTGGCTGATACCTAAGCTGTCTGCCGCAAATTTAGGTGAAAATTGAAGCTTGTTGAAATCAGGAAACAGAAGGGTACCGTCAGGCTTCTCTTTGATGGTCATATCAGATTACTCAGAAATATACGTTGATGGCTCAAATCGACGTCTACTATATCTCAAGCGCTCAAAGTATCAAGTCCGCTATATGGTAAGCGGGCCATTTTCTGGTTAATACCATATGATTGTGGCTTAGAAATCATTCTGCGGCATCTGATGCCGAGTCCACGCCATACACCTCCTATGCATTTCCTGACAGCAGCAGTGAGGGAGAGCGAGTCACCCTGTGACAACCTTTGTTTTCCTGCGGCTAACTTACTTATTCACCGATAGCAGCCAGGAAGTATGATTTGATTTAGGTTTCCCCAGGATTCTGCAGTGACGGCTAGATAATAACGAGACTAAAGGATGTTAAGGTGTTGATCTTAAAGGGTTTTCTTGAGCAGATAACCGATCCGATAGGCCTCCATTTTCAAGCGAATGTTTCACGTGTAACCATAACCCACAGACGTGGAACATGTTCCACGCCTCCCGGATAAGGCTCAATGCCCTCTGACCCATGCCATCGTTGAATCGTCGATTAGCCCCCACGGCTTGGGGGATGGCTTAAGCCTAAGATACAGACCAGGTCTGCTACCGCGCTCTGTAAAGGCTATAGGGTGAGATATGTAGGACAAGCTGTCATCAGGCAGAAAGCCACAGACTACCAGTGCGTCAATGATTCCCTTGCAGGAAGCCGCGACGGACTCTGTGTCTAGCAAATTGTTTTCCGGGGTCACGTAGACCTCTTCCACAATAATGGGATACGAAGCTGCTTTTAGCCATCTCGCCATCTCAGATTTCTGCTCGATGCTGAGAGCTTCAATTCGCTTGCGCCAGGTAGCCTTGAGAGCCGTCCCTTTTGCGTGGTGAAGCCTAAGCATTACGTTCAGCCCCAGTAGGATGGCTCCCGGTAGAGCAATGTATAACGAGCCAGTCACTGGGTCGAAAACCAGTGTGTCCAATCGCCCATCCATGTTTGCAACCCTCACCTTTGCAAGCCTGGCAGTAGCCTTGCTTTGAGGCTTGTCTACCTGGACAGGTAGAGATGGGGCCGCTGAGGGTACAGATTCACGATTGAGGGGTTCACCTGTTGGCCCCAGACCCTGTTTTGCGAGTCTGGCGATGAACTGTGGGTCGCTGGTGAAGGCTGCACGGTGGTTAGATTTGGCGGGCATAAGAGGTCTCCTAGGCCTGTCCAATATAACGGCGATAAAAAAAGACACCTTGTTTCAAAAGTTTCGCCTGTTTTGGAGCACCCCCCACCCACTATTAAGGGCATACAACTGGAGTTCCCAAATGCCCAAAATCCAAACCGTCTGCATCGTCGACGACGCAAAAGGGATGCGCGCCTTAGGCAAAAAGGTATTGGCAGACACTCAAATCGAGGTGTTCACCGCGGTCGATGGCTTTGACGCCATGCACGTGATCCGTGAAAAAAAACCTGATGCCGTCTTCATAGATAGGGATATGCCAGTCCTGGATGGCCTGAAGCTGATCAGCTTACTGCTGAGCGCACCTCCATGCTCTTGATCCGGGCAACAACACCTGTCTCGGCTCTAGTTAGGTTTGCTCCACCATTGGACTCCATACCTGGGAGCTGGTGAGTTGTGAAATGAGCTTGATCCATTAGCATTTACCGACAAACCAGCACAAACGTGAGGTCAACAATGAATTAATCACCATCGAAGCGCTGAGCTTCGAGGCACTGATAGGCAATTGATAAGCAGAAAATGAAGCGGGCAAGCTTACGGTGGAGAAAGCCGTGCCCCACGCCTCT
>LNAP01006524.1_pt1 | contig 10037 bp, 10 predicted proteins | sample 602601 | NCBI WGS metagenome assembly LNAP01 (sample SAMN02440304, study PRJNA202911) | soil metagenome | biome: Subtropical and temperate rainforests or woodlands; isolation source: soil samples (1 kg each in a 20% v/v slurry with milli Q water) were... ...
GTTGCCGTAGACCTTGGCCCGGACATGGCTGAGCGAATCCAGCGGTGGCGCATGGGTGACCGCGACCGGCTCACCCGGCTGCGCACCCAGCGATGCCCACGCGGACTCGGACAGACCGGCGACGTTCTCGGCCAGCCAATCACCGTCGACGACACTGAGCGTCGCCACGATGCTTCGGCCGCCGGCCGTCAATTGCACGCGCGCCTGGGTCGTGAAACCCTCCGATCGACAGACCGGGCAATCGCGCCGCATGTAGACCACCGGCTCCTGATAGGTGTCGATGCCCGTGCGCCACGCCTGCAGCCTGTTCCCGGCCTCCTTGGTGCGGCCGGCTTCATGCATTTGCGCTGTCATGCAAGCTCCACGGTCTGCAGGTAGTCGGGCACCGAGACCGCCCAGCCGAGTTCATGGTCGATCCGCGAGCGCAGCGCATCGGCCGCTTCGGGCTCGCCGTGCGTCACGAACGTGCGGCGCGGCGTTTGCGTGAAGCCGCGCAGCCACGCGATGATCTCGTCGGCATCGGCATGGGCGGAGAGGTTGTCGAGCGAGGCCACCTCGGCGCGAATCGGCACGTCTTCGCCATGGATGCGAACGGTGGACGCACCATGCAGGATCGCCGCGCCGCGGGTTCCACCCGCCTGGTAGCCGGCGAACAGGATCGTGTTGCGCCGATCGGGTGCGAAGGACTTCAGGTGGTGAACCACCCGGCCACCCGTGGCCATGCCGCTGGCGGAGATGATCACCATCGGGCCGCGGCTGGCACTGAGCGCCTTGGACTCCTCGACCTTGTTGACGATCTTCGCGGCGTGGCACATGCCCTCGCACTCCTCGGGCGAGAGCCGATGCTCGTCACGGTGGGCGTGATACAGCTGCGTCGCATCGATGGCCATCGGGCTGTCGAGGTACACCGGCAGGTGGTGGATGCGGCCCTGCTTCTTGAGCTGGTAGATGCCATACATCAGGCTTTGGGCGCGGCCGACCGCGAACGCGGGGATGACCACGACACCGCCGCGGGCGGCGGTCTGATTGATCACGGTCTCCAGTTTTTCCAGCGCGTCAGTCTCTTCATGCTTGCGGTTGCCGTAGGTAGACTCCACCAGCAGGTAGTCTGCGCCCGGAACCTGCACCGGCGGGCGCAGCACCGGGTCGTTCGGGCGGCCGATGTCGCCGGAGAAGAGCACCGACCGCTGCCCATCGCTGAGGTGCACGAAGGCGGAGCCGAGCATGTGCCCCGAGGGCTCCAGCCGGGCTGTGAGTCCGGGCAGAGCTTCGAAGGCCTCGGCGAACGGACGCGGTGAGAAAAGCTTCAGGCAGCGCTCGGCATCCTCCCGCGTGTACAGCGGCAGCGCGGGCTTGTGCTTGGAGAAGCCGTAGCGGTTGGCGAACTTCGCCTCTTCTTCCTGCAAATGACCACTGTCGGTGAGCAGTATCTTGCATAGCTCATGCGTCGCGGACGTGCAATAGACCCGCCCGCGAAAACCCTGCCGCGCCAGCAGCGGCAGGTAGCCGCTGTGATCGATGTGGGCGTGGGTGAGCACGACAGCATCGATCGTCTTGGGCGCGACCGGCAGCGGCTCCCAATTGCGCAGCCGCAGCTGCTTAAAGCCCTGGAACAGGCCGCTGTCCACCAGGATTGTCGAGTCGCCATGGCGCAGGAGGTATTTCGAACCGGTCACGGTGCCCGTGGCACCCAAAAACTGAAGTTGCATGGAAAGTCTCCAAGGATGTTGTCGTTCAAAAAAGAACTGGCCGATCGGGCAACTCGTTTCCGTCGCCCGCGTCGCGCGGAAAGTGCTGCATCAACAGATGGCTGACGGCGGCGATGCCTTCCATGGAACCGGCCTCGAAGTGCCCCTGCGCGAACTGGGCTTCCATGCGCTGGCACACACCTGACCACATGTCGGCACCGCAACAGGCATGGATGCCGCGATCGGCCACGACCTCCACCGCCCGATCGGCCAGCAGCACGTAGATGAGCACGCCGCTGTTATGCGCCGTGTCCCATACGCCCATACGGGCAAACAGATCCAGCGCTCGCTCGCGCGGCGACTGGTCTCGCCACAGCGGCGATCCATCCAGCGCGCCCTCGACCACAAAGCGCAACTGGCCGCCATGCTGGGACTCTCCCGCACGGATGGCTTGCTCGATGGCGTCCAGAGTGCGCGGCGGGAAGGCGCGGCGTACCGCGCGGCCGGTGGTGGCGAGGTGGCGAAGAAGTCGTTGAATGTTCATCTCACCACCGTCCTGAGGCGCCACCGCCACCAAAGCCACCGCCACCGCCGCGGAATCCTCCTCCGCCGCCGCCGAATCCGCCACCAGGCCACCCACCACCCCGATGGTGCCCATGCATGCCGCCGTGGCCGCCCATGCCGATGCCTAGCAGCGTGACGAAGAATCCCGCCAATCCGGCCAGCGCGGCTACCGCGAGGGTGCCCACCACCAGCCACGCCGCAGCACCCAATACCCCGGCTGTGACCACGGCGCCAGGGACCCGACCGAGCGCGTTGCGCAGCAATCCGCCCAGCATCAAAGCCACGATGAACAGGAAGGGCCAGGCCTGGCCGATGTCGTTGGTCCGGCCTTGCCGCCGTGGATCCGCCGCAGGCAGGGCTTCGCCGTCGACGACGCGCATGATCTGTTCGGCGCCTGCCGCGATGCCACCGTCGAAATCGCCCTGGCGAAAGCGCGGCGTGATTACTTCGTCGATGATGCGCCGCGCCACCAAATCGCTCAGCGCGCCCTCGATGCCGTAGCCAACCTCGATACGCACGGCGCGATCGTTCTTGGCAACCAGCAGCAGTGCACCATCGTCCACCTTGCGGCGGCCGAGCTTCCACTGTTCGACCACCCGCATGGCGTACTGCTCGACCGGTTCGGGCCGCGTGGAGCCGACCATCAGCACCGCGATCTGCACGCCCTTGCGTTCCTCGAAAGCACGAAGCTGCGCATCCAGCGAGGCGATCCGATCGGCGGCGAGCGTCCCCGTGAGGTCGGTGACACGCGCCTGCAGCGGCGGAATAGCGACCAGTTCCTGCGCGGACGCGACCACCAGGAACAGGCTCAGCAACAGCCAAGCCAACATGCGGGCCAGGCGTAGGTGGGCGGCCGGGTACGGCACCGCTGTTCTCAGCGTGCTCATGTCAGGGGCGCGCCGCCGGTGCCGAGGCGCCGAAGTCGACCTGGGGCGGCGTGGCCATCGCCTTCTCGTCGGCGACGGAGAAGTTCGGCTTGACGTCGTAGCTGAACACCTTGGCCGTGATGTTGGTCGGGAAGCTGCGCGTGAGGACGTTGTAGTCCTGCACCACCTTCACATAGCGCCCGCGGGCCACGGTGATGCGGTTCTCGGTGCCTTCAAGCTGCGCGCGCAGTTCCTGGAAGGCCTGGTTGGCTTTGAGCTGCGGGTAGTTCTCGCTCACGACCAGCAGCCTGCTCAGCGCGCCGGACAGCTCGCCCTGCACCGCCTGGAACTTCTGGAACGCCTCGGGGTTGTTGACGAGTTCCGGAGTAGCCTGGATCGAGGTGGCCTTGGCGCGCGCTTCGACGACCCGGGTCAGCGTCTCTTGTTCGAAGTTGGTCTCTCCTTTCACCGTCGCCACGATGTTCGGTATCAGGTCTGCGCGCCGCTGGTACTGGTTCAGCACCTCGGACCAGGCAGACTTGGTCTGTTCGTCCAACCGCTGGAAGTCGTTGTAGCCGCATCCGCTCAGCGACAGGGCAAGCGCTGCGAGCAGGGTCGTCAGGATAAGTCTCATGGTTCGGTCTCCGTGGAGGTGGATGAAGTGGAGGAAAATGAAGCTGTCAGCAGGGCCGGGTTCGCTGGCCACCACTTCCGGGGAATCAGCAAGAAAGCGAGGGTGACCACGAGCGGGATGGACAGCCATGCGAAGCTGCCCTGCATGTCGGTGCCGAATAGCCAGCCGGCGACTGCCGATCCCAGCGTCTGCCCGAAGCCAGTTGCTGCCGCTAGGCCGCCCATCGCGGTTCCGAGCCGCCGACGTGCGGAGCCTGCGGCGAGGTAGGCAACGGTCGGCAGCACGATACCGGTGCCCGCCGCTGTAAAACTGACGCCAACGTACATCCAGGTCTCGCTGCCATGGCGAGCCAGCACCGCGAGTCCCGCGATACCCAGAACCATGCCGGCAGCCAACATGCGACGGGGATCAGCGCGCTCAAGCAAGCCGGTGAAAAACAGGACCGCGTTGACGCCCAACATCACCAGGCTGCATTCGGCGAACATCAACGACACCTCGCGCGACGTGAGATCGGGATGACGCTGGCCTTGCAGCACGATGCCGAGTTCAAAGCCGGCGAGCACGAACATGACCACGCCATTGAGCAGCCAGAGCGTGAAGGACCGGCTCTCGGGCGCGCCGTCGTCATCGCTCGGGCCCGCATCCAGCGTGGTGGACGGCGCGGGAAGCGTGGCTGCCAGGCCCAGCATCATCAACGCACCCAGCGCAGCCGAGAGTCCGATCACGAGCTTGGTCGATGACCCCTGCACGAAGGCGGCGACGACGCCCAAGCCGGCAAGGCGATCCGCGACGGCGTTGAGGCCGGGTCCGAACAGGAACCCGAGCAGCGACATCGCGCCCAACCATGCGAAGCGCTTGGCGCGTATCGCCTGCGGCGTGTACTGCGCGACGAGCGCCGGCACCACGGGCACGACTGCGGCGACAAAGAAGCCCGCAGCGCCGCGCAGCGCATAGATGCCGACCACGCCCACAGATTCGGGGCGCAGCAGCGGAAGCAGGCTCGCCACATAGCCGACCAGCCCGACCAGCAACACGCGGGCGCGTCCCAGCCTGTCCGCCAGCACGCCCCACAGTGGCGCCCCCACAAGGATCCCGGCCGTGTAGATGCCGCTGAGGTAGCCGACATGGCGCGCGAGCACCGCTGGGTCGGCGTCACCCATCAGAGGGCGCAGCCAGTCGGGAATCAAGGGCATCAACGCGCCGTACCCGGCCGAGACAACGAACACGGCCGCCGCCAGCCAGCCCAGCTGAACGACGCCCAGATCGTCCTGACGGGCCAGCCTGGCTTTGGACGGCGGCGATCTCATCGGGCGGCTCTCGACCATGGTGGCTCGCAGCACGGGCTCACGCGACCGCTTGAGCGGAGGTGCGCGACGTGACGCGCTTGATGCCCGGTAAGCGCGTGCGTTTGAGCATCAGTGCATTGATGGCCACTATCGCAGAACTGCCGGACATCGACAACGCGGCAACCTCCGGCGACAGCGTGAAGGGGTACAACACCCCAGCCGCAAGCGGGAAGGCGACCACGTTGTAGCCCACGGCCCACCATAGGTTCTGGTGCATCTTGCGCAGCGTTGCGCGAGAGAGCTCGATGGCCCCGACGACGTCGTACGGGTCGCTTTTCATCAACACCACCTGGGCGCTTTCCATGGCGACATCCGTCCCGGCGCCGATCGCAAAACCGACGTCGGCCTGGGTCAGCGCTGGAGCGTCGTTGATGCCGTCGCCGACCATGCCCACCTTGTGGCCCTGCTGCTGCAACTCCTTGATCTTGGATGCCTTCTGGCCGGGCAGCACGTCCGCAAGGACGATGTCGATGCCCAGTTCCTTGCCGATGCGCTCGGCGGTCGCCTGGTTGTCGCCGGTCAGCATCGCGACCTTCACGCCCCGCGCCTGCAGCTTGGAGATCGTCTCGCGCGAGGTCGGCCGGACGGCGTCCGCGATTGCGATGAGGCCGATCAGCCGGCCGCCGCGCGCGACATAGACCACCGTGCGCCCGCCGCCTTGCAGCCGCGTTGCCTCGCTGGCGAGGACGGTCAGGTCTACCTGCTCCGACTGCATCAGCAGCCGGTTCCCGAGCAGCACCCTCTCGCCCCCGATGGTGGCCCGTGCACCTTGCCCATCGATGTTGGTGAAGTTCTCGGTGACCTCCGTCGGCATGTCCCCCGCACGCTTGAGCACTGCGAGTGCAAGGGGGTGCTCGGAGAACTTCTCCACCGCGGCGGCCGTCGCCAGAAGCCGCGCCTCTTCGAAACCGGGCGCGGCCACGATCTCGACGACATCGGGCTGCCCGAGTGTCAAGGTGCCGGTTTTGTCGAACACCACCACTGTCAGCTTGGTAGCGTTCTCCAGCGCGGCCGCGTTCTTGAAGAGGATGCCGTTCATCGCACCCAGGCCGGTCCCGACCATGATGGCCATCGGCGTGGCCAGGCCCAGCGCATCAGGGCATGCGATCACGAATACCGTGATGGTCAAGGTGAGTGCGAATAGCAGCGTCTGGCCCATCACCCAGTACCAGACGCTGAAGGTCAACAAGCCAATCACGATCGCCGCCAGCACCAGCCACTGCGACGCCTGGTCGGCCAGCAGCTGGCCGGGTGCCTTCGAGTTCTGGGCCTCCTGGACCAGCTTGACGATCTGGGCCAATGCCGTGTCCGCACCGACCTTCGTGGCCTTGTAGCGGAAGCTCCCGCTCTTGTTGATGCTGGCGCCAACGACGGTGCTGCCTACCACCTTCTTGACCGGCATCGACTCGCCGGTCAGCATCGACTCGTCGACCTGCGAGGCTCCTTCGACGATCTCGCCATCCACCGGGATCTTGTCGCCGGGCTTGATCACCACCAGTTCACCGGCCACGACCTCGGCGGTTGGCACCTTGGTCTCGACACCGTTGCGCACGACGGTGGCCATCGGTGGCGCGAGATCCATCAGCGCGCGAATCGCGTCGGACGCACCCGCGCGGGCGCGCATCTCTAACCAGTGGCCCAGCAGGATGAAAACCAGCAGCACTGACGCCGCTTCATAGAACACCTCACCCTCGTAGAAGAAGGTCGCTCCGACGCTGAACAGGTATCCCACGCCCACCGACAGCACGACCAGCGTGGCCATGTTGGCGACACCGTTGCGCAAAGCGCGCCACGCAGCGATGCAGAAAGGCCAGCCGGGATAGAGGATCGCCGCGCTCGCGAAGATGAAAAGAAAGAGCTTGTTGTCCAGCCCGAACGGTGTCTGGAAGTCGCCGAACATCTTCCCCATCGGCGAATAGAGAAACACCGGAATCGAAAAGATCAGGGACACGAAGAACCGATTGCGCATGTCCCGGGCCATGTCCTGCATCGACCCAGACCCGTGCCCCATGTCGTGCATCATGTCGTCCATGACGGGCTCGCCTGCGTGGCCCTGGTGCCCGGCATGGGAGGCCGGCGAGGCGGCCATCGTCGCAGTCGCTCCGACTGCATGGGCATGCCCCGAATGCACCGCGTGATCCTCCTGCTTCGCAGACACGGCGTGATCGGCGTGTCCGTCATGGCGCTGGCCCGCCGTACTGCCCGTGGCGGGATCGCACACATGCTTAGGCGTCTGCTCGCCACTGCAGTGATAGCCGCACTCCACGATCCGGCGGCGCAGATCCTCGACACTGAGCTGCCGTTCGTCGAGATGGACCGTTGCGCTTCCCGCAACGTAGTTGACATCCGCGTGATGGACGCCGGGAAGCTGCAGCAACTTGCGACGTACTCCCTCCGCGCTCAGGCTCGATATGAGCCCTCCGACTTCAACGTTGATTGACTTCATAGATGGTTCATCCTGTTGGTTCTGTTCGATGTATCAACGTGCGAGTCGGCCGGAATCCAGGCAGTCCTGCGAGAACTCGAAGACGATCTCCCGGTCGGGTGCGATGAGCTTGTGCTTCTTGCCCGCGTAGTGGAGCCGCGAGAGGACGTCCCTGATCAGGTTGAGCCTGGCGACTCGCTTGTTGTCGGCGAGCACGACGGACCAGGGAGCGGCAGCGGTGTGCGTGCGTATGAACATCTCGTCGCGCGCACGCGTGTAGCCGTCCCAGTGCTTCAGCGCCACGGCGTCGACCGGACTTGATTTCCATTGCTTGAGCGGGTCACGGCGGCGTTCACTGAGCCGGCGGGTCTGCTCTTTCTTCCCGATGTCGAGGTAATACTTCAGCAGCTTGATGCCGGAGTTGACCAGCATCTCCTCGAACTTCGGCACGGAGTTCATGAACTCCTCGTGCTGCTCAGCCGTGCAGAAACCCATCACCGGCTCCACGCCGGCGCGGTTGTACCAGCTGCGGTTGAACACAACGAGTTCTTCGCCGACCGGTAGGTGCGGCACGTAGCGCTGGAAGTACCAACTGGTGCGGTCCCGATCGGAGGGTTTGCTGAGCGCGACGACCCGGGTTTCCCGCGGACTCAGGTGTTCGACGAGTCGCTTGATGCTGCCATCCTTGCCCGCACTGTCCCGTCCCTCCAAGAGGATGAGGATGCGGTCGCTACATTTGATGAAGTGACGCTGCAGCTTCACGAGTTCTATCTGCAGCATGTGCAACTGCGCCTCATAGTCCTCGCGGCCGATCGAGCGTTCCGTTGCCTCGTCGCGCGACGGGTTGTGCGCGACATCGGTCACGTCCGCATGAGCCTTGTTCTTCGCGCCTGTCGCGGCCTTCTTGTTCTTTGCCATGGGGTTCTCCGTTACGCCTGCTCGTTCCAGGCAGCATTGATCCGCGAGTGCTCCGGGATGCCCTCGAAGCTCGGCGCCACTAGAGCCGAAGTCCCAGGGGCGCTCGAACCCGCAGGATGATGGGCCTGATGGTCGTCTTGCCCGAATGAAAACAAACTGACGAGGGCGGCGCCGAAGACGACCGCGATGGAGCGCACGAATGTCATTTCTTTCTCCTTTAGCCGCTGGTTTTTGTCGTCTGGTCGAGCCAAGTGGCGCTTCCAGAAGACAAATCCCATATGAGAACTCCGTAGCCGGGTACAGAGTCAAGGCGTACGAGACGCGTGCGGGACATAGCCGGCACAGCGCTCACAGGAGGGGCTATAACGCGAGACGTGCAAACAGCAGCCAAGCAGGCGGCTGTGGGTGAGCCCGCTGGGGGCTCCTCAATAGGATGGCTCGCAGAGCCAGCGCCGGGGCCGGTTCCCAGGCAGTATAGGAAGGGGGCGGAAGCCCAATAAGGTCGAACGCAAAGGTCGGCGTCTTCTGCATTGCCGACTGGTTGACCTCTCCGCAAAGTTTCAGGCAAGGTGCCTTCGACGGGTCCTGGCTCCCCTCTTCATGCTTTTCGTGGGCGCCCTCATGACCCCCATGGGAGTGGCCATTGCCGTGCTCATACCCTGACGCATAGTGGTGCGGCTCCGGGGACTCCAACAGGCAGGCATTCGCCATCCCGGCCGCAAGCGCAAAAAACCATACCCCCAGCACCATCCACGCGATGGCACGAATCCTACGAGGGTTGAGATGTGTGCGCATGTGCGGCCTATATACCCAATGACACCAATCCTATGCTTAGGCAAGCTGCGAGATCTTGATCTTAATCAAATGGAGACAGGGGTCAACTACGCGGTACAGCGTTATCCTGCCATGGCTATGAAGAAAACGGTAGATCCCTCGATGAACGAAGGCCCGGGCGATTGGATGACGGTCGGCAGACTGGCCAAAGTCGCTGGCGTCGGCGTAGAGACGATTCGCTACTACCAGGGTCGCGGGCTTTTGCCGGTCCCGAAGGCCGCAGGCAGTTTCCGGCGTTACCCCGCTTCAATGGTTCAGCGGATCGGCTTTATCAAGCGGGCGCAGAGCCTGGGCTTCTCGTTGGATGAGGTGGGATCGCTGCTAGACCTGGAGGACGGACGGAATCGCCGGGCCATCCAGACGGTGACGCAGCGACGCCTTGAGCAAATCGATGAGAAGGTCGGGGATCTGGAGCGCATGCGAGGTGCACTGCGTGACATGCTCGCGCGGTGCGAGGAGACGGGGCAGGCGTTTCCCTGCCCCATCATCGCTGCACTTGTTGGCACGCCTGCGGACCCACAACCACCTATCAATCGCTTGCGATAGCTCGCTGGAGCCACATCGCTGGAGGGTGCGCGTAAGCCAGGGGCTGCCCAATGGCACCCGGACTGCTGCCGTGATAGGCGCGTATCCTTGAGGTAGATTCTCCGTCCTCCGTGTTTACCCCCCCGCGCAGGTCCACCAACTTGCGCTCCAGTTCGCGCCGCTCCCTGACAAAAATATCATCGGGCTGTCTAGATTCTGTTGGGGTGCGCTCCCTAC
>LNAP01006525.1_pt1 | contig 10036 bp, 8 predicted proteins | sample 602601 | NCBI WGS metagenome assembly LNAP01 (sample SAMN02440304, study PRJNA202911) | soil metagenome | biome: Subtropical and temperate rainforests or woodlands; isolation source: soil samples (1 kg each in a 20% v/v slurry with milli Q water) were... ...
GGCGCTGGAGGAAACCCGCCAGGCGCTGGCCGCCCACGGCGCGCTGGCGCATGCGCAGAGTTGCGACCTGGCCGATGCCCGCGCGATCGAGGCTTATGTGGCGGAGGCAGCCACCGCGCTCGGCGGTATCGACGTGCTGGTCAACAACGCCAGCGGCTACGGTTTCGACGACGGCGACGAGGCGTGGAGCGCCGGTTTCAACGTGGACCTGATGGCGGCGGTGCGCGCGTCGCGCACGGCCTTGCCGCACCTAAAGGCCTCGCCGCATGGATGCATCCTGCACACCAGCTCGATCGCCGCGTTCCGCCCACGCGCGAACGGCGCGGCGTATGCGGCGGTGAAGGCGGCGCTGAGCCAATACACCACCTCGCAGGCGCTGGCGCTGGCGGAACACCGCATCCGCGTCAATGCGATCGCGCCAGGTTCGATCGCGTTTGCCGATGGTCTGTGGGAGCGCCGCAAGCTGGAACAGCCGGAGCTCTACCGCGCCACCCTGGCGAAGATCCCGTTCGGCCGCTTCGGCAAGCCGGAAGAGATCGCCCACGCAGCGCTGTTCCTGGCCTCGCCGTGGGCGGGCTGGATCACCGGTCACACCCTGGTCGTCGATGGCGGACAGATGCTCAATGGCTGACGAGAATGCTTCCCTGCCATCCACCGCGCGTTTCGGCGATCGCGTGGACGACTACGTGCGCTACCGGCCGGACTATCCGCCGGCGTTGCTGGACTGGCTGCAGCGCGAGCAGGGCGTGGACAGCGGCTGGCGGGTGGCGGACATAGGCGCGGGCACCGGCATCTCCTCGAAACTGTTCCTCGACGCCGGCTATCGGGTGACCGCGGTGGAACCGAATGCGCCGATGCGCACCGCGGCCGAACACTGGCTGCAGGCGTACGCGGGCTTCGATGCGGTCGACGGTGGTGCCGACGCCACCGGCTTGCCCGACGCCAGCGTGGATCTGGTCACCGTGGCGCAGGCGTTCCACTGGTTCGACGAGGATGCGGCGCGGCGTGAGTTCGCCCGCATCCTGCGCCCGCGCGGACTGGCGGCGATCTGGTGGAACTCGCGCCGGCTCAGCGGTACCCGTTTCCTGGAAGGTTACGAGGCGCTGCTGCTGGCCTATGGCACCGACTACACCAGCGTGGCCGAACGCTACGCCGACGACGAGCGCATGCGCGCCTGGTTCGGCGCCGGCTTCCGCGGCGCAGCCCGTTTCGAACACGCGCAGCAGCTGGATTTCGAGGCCTTGCGCGGACGCCTGATGTCGTCGTCGTATGCGCCGAAGGCAGGCCATCCCCGGCACGAACCGATGCTGCGCGCGCTGCGCGAACTGTTCGACAGCTGTGCCGAAAACGGCACGGTAAGCTTCGATTACGATACCCGCATCTTCGCGGGCCACCTGGCCTGATCCATGTACGACATCCTGCGCCCGCTGCTGTTCAAGCTCGATGCCGAGACCGCGCATCGCGCCACCCTGTATGCGTTGGGCGTGGCCCAGCGCAGCGGTTTTTCGCAGTGGATCGCCAAGCCGCCGGCGGACCTGCCGACCAAGGTATTCGGCATCACCTTTCCGAACCCGGTCGGGCTCGCCGCCGGCCTGGACAAGAATGCCGAACACCTGGACGCGCTCGATGCGCTGGGTTTCGGCTTCATCGAAGTGGGCACGGTGACGCCGAAGCCGCAACCGGGCAATGACCGGCCGCGCCTGTTCCGGCTGCCGCGGCACGAGGCGATCATCAACCGCATGGGCTTCAACAACGCCGGCGTCGATGCGCTGGTGCGCAACGTGCAGCAGTCCAGCTATCACGGCGTGCTCGGCATCAACATCGGCAAGAACAAGGACACGCCGAACGAGAAGGCAGTCAGCGACTACCTGCTCTGCCTCACCCGCGTGTACGAGCATGCCAGCTACGTCACGGTGAACATCTCCTCGCCGAACACCCAGGGTTTGCGCGACCTGCAGGAAGAGGCCACGCTGCGCCGCTTCATCTCGGTGCTGCGCGAGGCGCAGGAGCGGCTCGGCTCGCAGCACGGCCGGCGCAAGCCGATGCTGCTGAAGATCGCGCCGGACCTGGGCGAGGCGGAACTGGACGCGATCGCCGAGGTGCTGCTGCACACCGGCATCGACGGGGTGATCTGCAGCAACACCACGATCGACCATGCGGCGGTGGCCGACGACCCGCACGGCAGCGAAGTCGGCGGGTTGTCCGGCAAGCCGTTGTTCGACCGCTCCACCGCGGTGCTGACCGGCATGCATCGGCGCCTGCAGGGCCGCATTCCGCTGATCGGCGTGGGCGGCATCCTCGACGGCAGCGATGCCGCCGAGAAGATGGAAATGGGTGCCTCGCTGGTGCAGCTCTATTCGGGCCTGATCTATCGCGGGCCGCCATTGGTCGCCGAGTGTGTCAATGAAATCCGCCGCCAGCGCGAGGACGCCGATGTCGTCTGAACGTACCCACCTGCCTGTCGAGCGCGTGGATATGGGCGGTTACACGCTCACCGAAAACGCCTCGCTGGCGACGCGCAACACGTTGCGCGTCGACGCGCGGGCGAAACTGCTGGCCGAGATCCGCGACGCCAGCAAGCTGCCCGAATTGCTCGACTTCCCGGCGCTGCGCGGCGACCGCCTGCTGGTGTTGGGCGAGGGCAGCAACCTGCTGTTCACCGGCGACTTCGACGGTACCGTGCTGGCGATGGCCACCCGCGGCGTGCAGGTGGAGAGCGACGGCGCCAGCGCGCGCATCGCGGTGGCTGCCGGCGAACGCTGGGACGACTTCGTGCGCTGGACCCTGGGCCAGGGCTACGCCGGCCTGGAGAACCTGATCCTGATTCCCGGCACCGTCGGCGCCGCACCGATCCAGAACATCGGTGCCTACGGCTGCGAGGTCGCCGAGTTCGTCGAAAGTGTCGAGGCCTGGGATACGCGCGAACGCCGCGTGGTGACGCTGGACCATGCCACTTGCGCCTTCGGCTACCGCGATTCGCTGTTCAAGCACGAGCCGGGCCGCTACATCGTCACCGCCGTGCGTTTCGTGCTGCCGCGCAGCCGTCCGCTGCGCACCGACTACGCCGGCATCGCCGAGGAGCTGGCGCGGATGGGCGTGGACAAGCCCGCGCCGTTCCACGTCGCCGAGGCGGTGGTGCACCTACGCACGCGCAAGCTGCCCGATCCCGCGGTGATCGGCAACGCCGGCAGCTTCTTCAAGAACCCGATCGTCGAGGCCGCGCTGGCCGATGCGCTGAAGCGCGAGCATCCCGACCTCGCTGTCTGGCCGCAGCCCGACGGCCGCTGCAAGGTGTCCGCCGCGTGGATGATCGAAACCGCCGGTTTCAAGGGCGTGCGCGAAGGCGACGCCGGCATTTCGAATCGCCATGCGCTGGTACTGGTCAACCACGGCCAGGCCACCGGGCCGCAACTGTGGGCACTGGCGCAACGGGTGATTGCAGATGTCGAGGCGAAATTCGGCGTGCGGCTGGAGCCGGAGCCGGTCGTGATCGACGTGTAGGAGCGCACCCTGTGCGCGAATGCTTTTCGTCACGTGACGAAGAGCATTCGCGCACAGGGTGCGCTCCTACACGAGCTTCGGGCGTTCCAGGTTCGGCAAAAACACCGTGATCAGCCCCATCAGCGGCAGGTACGCGCACAGCCGGTAGACGTATTCGATCCCGTGCACGTCGGCCAGTCCGCCGAGTACGGCGGCGCCGATGCCGCCCATGCCGAATGCCAGGCCGAAGAACAGCCCCGAGATCATCCCCACGCGGCCGGGCAGCAGTTCCTGCGCGTAGACCAGGATCGCCGAGAACGCCGAGGCCAGCACCAGGCCGATGATCACCGTCAGCGCGCCAGTCCACATCAGGTTCGCGTGCGGCAGCAGCAGGGTGAACGGCGCCACGCCGAGGATGGACACCCAGATCACCCACTTGCGCCCGATCCGGTCGCCAACCGGACCGCCGATCAGCGAGCCGGCGGCCACCGCGAACAGGAACACGAACAGGTGCACCTGCGCACTCTGCACCGACACGCCGAATTTATGGATCAGGTAGAAGGTGTAATAGCTGCTGAGGCTGGCCAGGTAGAAATACTTGGAGAAGATCAGCAGGCCGAGGATCGCCAGCGCGCCGATGATCTGCTTGCGCGACAGCGCCACTGCCGCGAGATGCCGCGCCGCCGACTTGCCGCGGGTGATGTGGTGATGGCTGTACCAGCGGCCGACCTGCAGCAGCACCACGATCGCCAGCAGCGCGGCGAGCGAAAACCACGCCACGCTGCCGCGCCCGTGCGGCACGATGATCCACGCGGCCAGCAACGGCCCCAGCGACGAACCAGTGTTGCCGCCGACCTGGAACAGCGACTGCGCCAGGCCGTGCCGTCCACCGGATGCCATCCGCGCCACCCGCGAGGATTCCGGGTGGAACACCGACGAGCCGGTGCCGACCAGCGCGGCGGCGAGCAGCAGTACCGGAAAATTCGGCGCGGTGGCGAGCAGCAGCAGGCCGCCCAGGGTGAAACCCATGCCGACCGGCAGCGAATACGGCATCGGCCGGCGGTCGGTGACCGTGCCGACCAGCGGCTGCAGCAGCGAGGCGGTGAGCTGGTAGGTCAGCGTGATCAGGCCGACCTGCGCAAAGTTGAGATGGAAGTCGTGTTTCAGGATCGGGTAGATCGCCAGGATCAGCGACTGGATCATGTCGTTGAGCATGTGCGCGAAGCTGATCCCGCCGAGCACCGCGAACTGGGTGCGCTCCGTGGCGGGTGTTCCGATCGGCGACGGAATGGCGGCAGGGGACAGCGGGGCGCTTTCGACGCGGGTCTGCATGGGGCATTCGTTCGACGATGGGGCGGGTTCGGCGGCAGGGCCGATGGGGAGCGTCGACCATAGGGCAAACGACCGTCGGCCTGCATGTGCCGATCGTTCGGCCGCGGGTGCAAGTGTCATCCTGTGGTCAGGAAAATACCGCAGGCTGAGTGCGGCCTGACCTGCTGGCGCCGTGCCCGCCCCGCCCTGTCCGTGGCGGGCTACCATGCAGGAATGCTGCATCCACCTTTGCCGGACCCGGTGTACCGATGAACAGCCGCCTGATTCGCGAGACCTTGCCGACCGACGCCGCCGCGCCCGCCGCCAACGATGCCGCGCCGTCGACACCCGGGCCGGACCTCAGCGACAGCCGGCTGTACATCCATCGCGAGCTGTCGCAGCTGCAGTTCAACATCCGCGTGCTGGACCAGGCGCTGGACGAACGCACGCCGCTGCTGGAGCGGCTGAAGTTCCTGCTGATCTTCTCCGCGAACATGGACGAGTTCTTCGAGATCCGGGTGGCCGGGCTGAAGGGCCAGATCGCGCTGGACCACGAGATGATCGGCCCGGACGGCATCCCGCCCAGGCGTGCGCTGGCCGAGATCAGCGAGATCGCGCACCGGCAGATCGCACGGCAGTACGCGATCCTCAACGAGCGCATCCTGCCGGAACTGGCCAGGCAGGGCATCCGCATCGTGCGGCGCACGCAGTGGACACACAAGCAGAAGCTGTGGGTGCGGCGTTATTTCCGTGAGGAAGTGGCGCCGCTGGTCACCCCGATCGGGCTCGACCCGACCCATCCGTTCCCGCTGCTGGTCAACAAGAGCCTCAACTTCATCGTGCGGCTGGATGGCGTGGATGCGTTCGGCCGCGACTCCGGCCTGGCGATCGTGCCGGCGCCGCGCGTGCTGCCGCGGCTGATCCGCATGCCGCTGGAGATCTGCGAAGGCGGCGACAACTACGTGCTGCTGTCCTCGATCATCCACGCCCATGCGGAGGAACTGTTCCCCGGCATGCAGGTGCTTGGCTGCTACCAGTTCAGGCTGACCCGCAACGCCGACCTCACGCTCGATCCGGAGGACGTCGAGGACCTGGCGCTGGCGTTGCGCGGCGAGCTGTATTCGCGCCGCTTCGGCGACGCGGTGCGGCTGGAAGTGGCCGACAACTGCCCGAAGGATCTGACCGACCACCTGCTCAGGCAGTTCGGCCTGACCGAATCGGAACTGTATGAAGTGAACGGCCCGGTGAACCTGGCGCGGCTGTTCCGCATCGCCAACAACGTGAGCTATCCGCAACTGCAATACCTGCCGTTCACGCCGGTGCTGCCGAAGGCGCTGCTGCACGCCGAAGACCTGTTCGAGGTGATCGGCAAACAGGACGTGCTGTTGCTGCACCCGTACGAGTCGTTCGCGCCGGTGGTCGATCTGCTGCGCCAGGCGGCGAAGGACCCGCAGGTGCTGGCGATCAAGCAGACGCTGTACCGCACCAACGCGAATTCGGAGATTGTCGACGCGCTGGTCGATGCTGCCCGCGCCGGCAAGGAAGTGACCGCGGTGGTCGAGCTGCGCGCGCGCTTCGACGAGGAATCCAACCTCACGCTTGCCTCGCGCCTGCAGCAGGCCGGCGCGATGGTGATCTACGGCGTGGTCGGCATCAAGACGCACGCCAAGCTGGTGCTGATCCAGCGCCGCGAGGGCAGCGAACTGGTGCGCTACGCCCACCTCGGCACCGGCAACTACCACACCGGCAACGCGCGCCTGTACACCGACTACAGCCTGCTCACCTCCGACGAGGCGTTGTGCGAGGACGTGCACAAGCTGTTCAGCCAGCTCACCGGCATGGGCAAGGTGCTGCACATGAAGAAGCTGCTGCATGCGCCGTTCACGCTGAAGAAGACCCTGCTGGAACTGATCGCGCAGGAAACCACGCATGCCGCCGCCGGCAAGCCGGCGCAGATCATCCTCAAGGTCAATGCGCTGACCGAGCCGAAGATCATCCGTGCGCTGTACAAGGCCAGCATCGCCGGCGTGCAGGTGGACCTGATCGTGCGCGGCATCTGCTGCCTGCGTCCCGGCGTGGCAGGCGTCTCCGAAAACATCCGCGTGCGTTCGATCATCGGCCGTTTCCTCGAACACAGCCGCGCCTACTGGTTCGCCAACGACGGCGAGCCGCAGCTGTACCTGTCCAGCGCCGACCTGATGGAACGCAACCTGGATCGCCGCGTCGAAACCGCGTTCCCGATCGAGGGCAAGAAGCTGCAGCACCGCGTGCGCAACACCCTGCAGCGGTACCTCGACGACAACGTCGGCGCGTCATTGCTGCAGGCGGATGGTGAATATCTTCATCCGGTACCCGCCGATAACGAGGCCGTCCACGATGTGCAGGCCGAGCTGATGGAGAAGCTGTGCGGGGCGGGGGCCGGCAGCGCGCACTGAGGTAATCGAGGCTTCCTGCGCACACGAAAAAGCCGGCGCGAGGCCGGCTTCCCGTCAATCGTAAAATCCGTGGCGGATGAGGATCGAACTCCATCGGTAGGTGGCTTCATACAGCCATTCTCATACTCGTTCGTTTCAAGGTACCCCCATAGTTACCCCTCGTCGCGTTTCGATGGCCGGCGCGGACGGGCGTGCAGCTTGGTCAAGGCCGGCTCCAGGCGAAGATGCGCGTGCAGGTTCTGTTTTGACACGCGCAAACCGATATCCGATCAGAGTATTCCCTCGCGCGCGCGTACTCGACGAGGGGGTGGCGTTTCACCACCCCCGGCGGTATTCCCTCGCGCGTGCGCGCGTACTGGTCCTGAAACTCCTTGTGGAAGTGTTCGGGAATGTTCGGATTTGGCGGGGCGCCCTTCGCTAGGCCGCCCGGATTCAATGAGCGTTCGCAAGTCGTCCGGTAACGATCGTTCGCGGCTATGCTCGGGCAAAGACGCTAGGGACGTCTGCAAGGCGGAGATTCACATGCGAGTGGTTCATAGGGTCTGGGTCGTGGCTTTCCTCGCCGTATCTGGCGGGGTGCATGCTGGCGACATCTACGTTTGCAAGGGTGCGAACGGGGTCAACAGCTACCAGAACACGCGGTGCCCTACACCGGCGGCTGAGCTGCAGCACAACACCTACGACGCGGCGCTGGCTCGGCCCGGCGCACAGTCACCACCGGATGGTACGCAACAGCCAGTGCAGCAGCGCGAGGTGTACCAGGCGCCGCCTGCTGGCGACGCGTACGCCAGCCCGCAGCAGAGCCCATCGGCGCCCACGGGTTACCAATGCACTGCCGGCCGGCGCACATGGATCCAGAAGATCCCGTGCCCGGCCACGTACAGCACCTCGAACCTCGTGGACATTGACGGACACTTGATGGACGGAACGCCAGTGCACGGCACCGGGTTTATGCCCGTCGACAAGCCAGTTCAGCAGCAGCAACTGAGTCGTGACGCGCTATGTGACCAGGTGCGCGCTGGCGCCAGAGTGGGTCAGGGCGGCGGCTCATCGGCCAGCCAGTCGTACGAGCGGAACAAGCTCAAGCGCAACCTGTGCGGAGGGTAAGTTGCGCTTTGAAGCCCTGCGTCTCTTGTGCTATCGCCATCACGCGCCCGCAGAACGGGTTGAAGCCGGGGCGACGCCATCGGCGTCGGCGGCCGCGGCGACCCATGAAGCTGCGGGGCGTTTTCGTTGTCGCGGCCGAGGACTCAACGCGCAAGAGCCCTGACCCTGGCGTCAGCTCTCTGTGCGATATGGTTTCAGTTGTGGAAGGCTGGCGACGTGGCCTAAACACGCCGCCGGCCGCTTGAACTCTCGCGATCAACCGGCCGCGGCGGCCGGCGTGATGGGCTGCACCTTGGCGCGGAAACGCCGCTGCGCCTGCCACATGTCGTAGTTGCTCTGCATGGCGTACCAGCTTCCCGGCGTGGTGTTCAGTGCCTTGGCCAGGCGCAGATCCATGTCAGGGCTGATGCCGGCCGCGCCATTCAGTACGCGCGACAGCGCGACCCGAGTCACGCCCAGCCGTGCGGCGGCGTCGGTGACGGTGATGCCGTCCAGCCACTCGCGTAGCACTTCACCGGGGTGCGGGGGATTGTGCATGGTGGTCATGGTGTTGCCCTCAGTGGTAGTCCTGGTAATCGACCAGCACGGCGTCGCCGTTCTCGAACGCGAAGGTCAGGCGCCAGTGACTGTCCACCCAGACGGCCCAGTGGTCGACGAGCTTGCCTTTCAGCGGGTGCAGCCGCCAGCCGGGCGCGTTCATGTCTTGTGGGCCGCTGGCCGTGTTCAATCGGCCCAGTTGCAGCCGGAGGCGCTTGCCGTGCCTGGCCTGTATGCCCGATGCCTTGCCGGTGCGGAAGAAGGTCTCAACACCTTTGTGCCGGAAGGATCGGATCATGTGTATAGCGTAACGTTACACGCTATCGGGTGCAAGTGGAGCTGATGGACGGTTTATCCAGCTTTGCGCTTGATCGGCAGCAAGCCGGTGTCGCCGAGTAGGGCGCCAAGGTAGTCAGCCCAGGACTGCATCAGTCTGCGGCGCTTCGGCATGTTGGGCATGGTTGCGGGCCGCGTGCATCTTGCCGCTCGCCATGCGCCAGCTGGTGCCACGAATAACCCGGCATTTCCCCAGTCGGGGATAGCGACATGTTTCTTCCGCGCTGCTTGGCGAACGCACACGAAAAAGCCGGCGCAAGGCCGGCTTCCCGTCAATCGTAAAATCCGTGGTGGAGCGGATGGGGATCGAACCCACGACCTCCACGATGCGAACGTGGCGCTCTCCCAGCTGAGCTACCGCCCCACGGAAGCCGCAAATGGTAGCAGCGTGCGTGGGGGTTCGCCAAGACCTGATGTGCCAGGCTCAGCCGGGCAGCAGTGTGCTGAGGCGGTCGTGCAGTACGTCGCGGCGCCAGCCTTCGAGGAAGTCGGGCCATTCGGTGGTGACCACGTATTCCTCCAGCACCTTGCGCGGGCACAGCAGGCCGGGCGGCAGGTCGAGTTCGCCGGCGAGGGTGTCGATCAGCTGTTTCATGTCGCCGAGGGCTTTCTTTGCCTCGCCTTGCGGGTGGCCGGGGATGCGTGCGGTGGCGGCGATTTCCTCGGTGCTGACCGCGGGTGCCAGCAGTTCGAACAGCTCGCTGCGCTGGGCGGCACGCAGCGCGCGCTGGCCGCGGCTGCGCTGTTCGAGATCGCCGAGCGGCCCATCGACCCGGCCGTGGTGCAGCTCACGCTGGCCAGCGACTCGGGCATGACCGAGAGCGGCGAGG
>LNAP01006526.1_pt1 | contig 10036 bp, 6 predicted proteins | sample 602601 | NCBI WGS metagenome assembly LNAP01 (sample SAMN02440304, study PRJNA202911) | soil metagenome | biome: Subtropical and temperate rainforests or woodlands; isolation source: soil samples (1 kg each in a 20% v/v slurry with milli Q water) were... ...
CATGTTGGAAGCATTCATCGAGGCAGGACGAGCGCGGCTGCCGAACGAGGCCGCAGGCGGTCTTATCTATTCGCGCCGCACCGGCGGGCCGCGCCGATGATTTCGCCTGGCCGCGCCGCGAGGTCGGGCGTCAGCCTGCCTCCACCGAGACACCGGTGGCGTCAGTATCGCCGGCTGCCGTGGGCACCGACGTCGTCACCCCGGTCATGGCGCCGGTGGTGCCGCCGAAGCCGAAAAAGCCCAGGCCGGTGGTGGAAGCCGAGCCGTCCATCGGGAATTTCTTCGGCTTCAATACGCCGGCGCGACAGCCGCCGCCTCAGCAACGCGTCCGCAGCGGTCCGCGACCGCCGGCGAATGTCGGGCCCTCGGCCTCGGCACCGAATTTCTACGCGCGGTAGCGCATTGGCTGGGGCACGCAAAAGCGCCCCCGGATGGTTCCGGAGGCGCTTGGCTCACGCAATCTCGTGAAGGTCAGTAGCCCCAGCGGCTCGGCGGGCGGCGCGGCGGCCGCGACATCAGCATGGCCAGCGCAAAGCCGATGCCGCCGGCGATCAGCAGCGCGCCAAGCGGATTGTCGCGCACGGTCTTGGCGACCGCCTCGGAACCCTCGCGATACGTGTCGCCGTCGATGGCATCCTTGGCGAAACTGACGGCGGCGTCGGAGACGTCGCGGGCGGCGTCCTTGGCCTGGCCGTACAGGTTCTGCACGGTGCCTGCAGCCTCGCGGGCGCGGCCGGATGCTTCCGTCCGCGCATCGCCGGCCATGTTGCCGACCGCACCTTCAACCTTGCCGGCCACATCCTTGGCCGCGCCTGCAATCCGGTCCTTGTCCATCGTTGCTACTCCGTGAGGAAATTCTCGCTCATATAAGTCACCAGATCCTATCAGGTTCCGGGCAACTTGCCGCAGTGCGCGTTGACAAGATGTCCGCGGCGGCAGAATTTTATCGACCAAACGCGGCCCGGATGCCGGACGGCCGCCATCGAATGGATCAACCATTCCATACCGAGGAGTACGCCGATGCCCGTGGCCATCCGCAAGCTGCATCCCCTGTTCGTCGGCGAAGTCACCGGTGTCGATCTGACGCAACCGATCAGCCGCGAGGACGCCGCCGCCATCGAGGCCGGCATGGACGAGTATGCCGTGCTGGTGTTCCCGAAACAGGACATCACCGACGAACAGCAACTGGCCTTCGCGCAGAATTTCGGCGAGCGCGAGAACAGGAAGGGCGGCACCGTCACCAAGAAGGAGGATTACCGGCTGACCTCCGGCCTCGCCGACGTCTCCAACCTCGGCAAGGACGGCAAGCCGCTGCCGAAGGACAACCGCACCCATTTGTTCAACCTCGGCAACTGCCTGTGGCATTCCGACAGTTCGTTCAGGGCGATCCCCGCAAAATTCTCGCTGCTGTCGGCACGGGTGGTCAATCCGAACGGCGGCAACACCGAATTCGCCGACATGCGCGCCGCCTATGACGCGCTCGACGACGCCACCCGCGCCGAGATCGAAGACATGATCTGCGAGCACTCGCTGATGACCTCGCGCGGCGTACTCGGCTTCGTCGACTACACCGACGAGGAAAGGGAGATGTTCAAGCCGGTGCGGCAGCGGCTGGTGCGCACCCATCCGGTCCATGGCCGCAAGTCGCTGTACCTGTCGTCGCATGCCGGCAGCATTCTCGGCATGAGCGTGCCGGAAGCCCGCCTGCTGCTGCGCGATCTCAACGAGCACGCCACCCAGCCGCAATTCGTCTACGTCCACAGATGGACGCTGCATGACCTGGTGATGTGGGACAATCGCCAGACCATGCACCGGGTCCGCCGCTACGACCAGTCGCAGCCCCGCGACATGCGCCGCGCCACTGTCGCCGGCGATGCGCCGACGGTGGCGCAGCAGGCCGCGGAGTAGGGGATCCTTATCCCTCCCCCAAGCGCAGCGGAGCTGCGCGCAGTGGGGAGCGAAAAGAACGTGCCTTCACCCCGCGTCGAGCTGGCCCCTGTAGTCGTCGAGCACGCCCTGGACGCGGTAGCAACTTGCAGAGTCCGGGGTGAACGGCGCCCAGCGTTTGAGTTCGACCACGTAGACTGTGGAGTCCTGCAGGCCACGGGCATAGCCGGCTTCAATATTCTTCTGGTCCAGCGGCGACAGATAGCGGCTCAGCGCCTCGCGCAGCAGCTTGGTCTGTCCCGGGCTGATAAAATTCTGCACCTCGCAGCGGGTCGCCGCGGCGAAGAACGACCCGGCACTGAGCGCGACGCGAGACGGCATCGCCTCTGCGGGCGTGCCGCACAGGCCGAGCAGCATGACCCATGCCCAGCGCCCCATTGTCCTCACGCCCGCTGCCGTCGGTCGAAATTCTAGCGCGCGGGTGGTGGGGATCAATCGGCCTTTGGTCGATGATGTCCGGTCAGAACGAGGTTCGCCCGCGGATGCGGTCCGCTGGGCGGAGGAAAGTTCGAACATTGGCGTTGGGAAATCGCGAGATGAGAACGGCACGGCTCCCGGTTCGCGCAGCATTCCCGCTTTTGTGTGGTGGGGTGATCGCCACGGGAGTTTTCCACATGTGATCGATGCGCAGGTTCCGCGCGATGACACGATGTCATCGCCGAAGGCGGGCGCCTTCTTATCCCTCCCGCACGAAGATGCTGGGGAGGGATAGGAAGCGCTGCTGGAAGTATCTGGACGAGCCTATTTAGGCAGCGTGGTGCCGCCGGTCAGGAACTGATCGATGGCGCGGGCGCACAGGCGGCCTTCGCGGATCGCCCACACCACCAGCGACTGGCCGCGGCGCATGTCGCCGGCGGAGAACACCTTTGGCAGCGAGGTGGCGAAATCCGTCGTCGCGGCGCGGACGTTGCCGCGCGGGTCGAGGTCGACGCCGAGCGTCTTCAGCAGGCCCTCATGCACCGGATGGACGAAGCCCATGGCCAGCAGCACGAGGTCGGCCTTGAGCACGAATTCAGTGCCGGGGATCGGCTTGAACTTGTCGTCGACCTGCACGCAGTTGAGCTGTTCGACCTTGCCGTCGGAGCCGGAGAAGCTCTGGGTCAGCACGGCGAATTCGCGCTTGGCACCTTCGGCCTGACTGGACGAGGTGCGCATCTTAAGCGGCCAGTTCGGCCACGACAGGCCCTTGTTCTCGTGCTCTGGTGGGGCCGGCATGATTTCCAGCTGGGTCACCGACAGCGCGCCCTGGCGGAACGAGGTGCCGATGCAGTCCGAGCCAGTGTCGCCGCCGCCGATGACGACGACATGCTTGCCGCCGGCGAGAATGTCGGAGACGGCGCCGAGCGGCTCGCTGGAGACGCGGCGGTTCTGCTGCGGCAGGAAATCCATCGCGAAGTGGATGCCCTTGAGGTCGCGGCCGGGGATCGGCAGATCGCGGGCGGCCTCGGCGCCGCCGGTCAAAGCGACGGCGTCGTACTTTCCGAGCAGTTCCTGCGGATCGATGGCACCGGGCGAGGTGCCGCCAACTGCCTTGCCGTAATGGAAGGTGACGCCTTCGGCTTCCATCTGCGTCACGCGGCGGTCGATGACGTGCTTTTCCATCTTGAAGTCGGGAATGCCGTAGCGCATCAGGCCGCCGGCCTTGGCGAACTTCTCGTAGACATGGACGTCATGGCCGGCGCGGGCCAGCTGCTGGGCGCAGGCCATGCCGGCCGGGCCAGAGCCGACCACGGCGACGCTCTTGCCGGTCTTCACCGGGGCGATCTCCGGCTTCAGCCAGCCATTGTCCCACGCCTTGTCGACGATGGCGCATTCGATGGTCTTGATGGTCACCGGGTTGTCGTCGATGTTCAGCGTGCACGACGCCTCGCACGGTGCCGGGCAGATGCGGCCGGTGATCTCCGGGAAGTTGTTGGTGGAGTGCAGGTTGCGCGAAGCCTCCTCCCAGTTGCCGTTGTAGACGAGGTCGTTCCAGTCCGGGATCTGGTTGTTGACCGGACAGCCGGGCGTGCCGGGCTGAACCGAGCCGGTGCCATGGCAATAGGGGATGCCGCAATTCATGCAGCGCGCGGCCTGGTCGCGGAGGTCCTTCTCGTTCAGCGGAATGACGAATTCGCTGTAACCCTTGAGGCGCTCGGCAACCGGCGCGTACTTGCGGTCGTGACGTTCGATTTCCAGAAAACCCGTGATCTTGCCCATGTAAGCTAACGCCCCAAAACCTGAAGTCCCAAATCATGCTCAGCCCTCATCCTGAGGAGCGGCGTCTTCGCCGCGTCTCGAAGGATGAGGCGTGTCCATCCTCATGGTTCGAGACGCCCGCCTTCGCCCTCCGGGCTACGGCGCGCTCCTCACCATGAGGACCGTGTATTACGCCCCGATCGCGATTTTCGGTTCGGCGTCGGCGTTCTTCGCCTTCATTTCCTTCAGTGCGCGGCGGTATTCGACCGGCATCACCTTGCGGAATTTCGGCAGCCAGGTTTTCCAGTCGGCGAGAATCTTCGCCGCCTTGACCGAACCCGCCAGTCTGGCATGGCGCGAGATCAGCACGTGCAGCCGCTCGATGTCGGAGTCGAGCAAGTCGGCGAACACGTCGACCCGGCCATGGGCCTCGAGATCGCCGGACTGGTGATAGTTGTTCTCGGCGATCATCTCTTCCGAAAGCACCGGCTCGAGCTCGACCATCGCCATGTTGCACAGCTTGGGGAATTCGCCGTCCTCGTCGAGCACATAAGCGATGCCGCCGGACATGCCGGCCGCGAAGTTGCGCCCGGTCTTGCCGAGCACCACGACGATGCCGCCGGTCATGTATTCGCAGCAATGGTCGCCGGCGCCTTCGACCACCGCCACCGCGCCGGAGTTACGCACGGCGAAGCGTTCGCCGGCGACGCCGCGGAAGTAGCATTCGCCTTCGATGGCGCCGTACATCACGGTATTGCCGACGATGATCGACTCCTCGGGCACGATGCCGGAATGGGCGGGCGGGCGCACGATGATCTGTCCGCCGGACAGGCCCTTGCCGACATAGTCGTTGGCCTCGCCTTCGAGATCGAAGGTGATGCCCTTGCACAGCCAGGCGCCGAACGCCTGACCCGCGGTGCCCTTGAAGGCCACGTGGATGGTGTCGTCGGGCAGGCCGGCATGGCCGTAGATCTTGGCCACGGTGCCGGACAGCATGGCGCCGGCGGAACGGTTAGTGTTGTTGATCTCGCTTTCGATCTTCACCGGCGCGCCGCGGTCGATGGCGGGCTGCGCCTGCGCGATCAGCTTGCGATCGAGCACGGCCTCCAGGTGATGATCCTGGATTTCCGAATGATAGATCTTCTGGCCGGGCAGTTCCGGCTGTCGGTGGAACAGCTTGGAGAAGTCGAGACCCTTGGCCTTCCAGTGCGACACCAGCGTCGACTGGTCGATCATCTGGGTCTGGCCGACCATCTCGTTGAAGGTGCGATAGCCGAGACCGGCCATGATCTCGCGGACTTCCTCGGCGACGAAGAAGAAGTAGTTGATGACGTGCTCAGGCTGGCCGGTGAAGCGCTTGCGCAGCACCGGGTCCTGCGTCGCGACGCCGACCGGGCAGGTGTTGAGATGGCACTTGCGCATCATGATGCAGCCGGCCGCGATCAGCGGCGCGGTGGCGAAGCCGAACTCGTCGGCGCCGAGCAGGGCACCGATGACGACGTCGCGTCCAGTGCGGAAGCCGCCGTCGACCTGCACGACGATGCGGCTGCGCAGCCGTTCGCGCACCAGCGTCTGGTGGGTTTCGGCAAGGCCGATCTCCCATGGCGAGCCGGCGTGCTTGATCGAGGTCAGCGGCGAGGCGCCGGTACCGCCCTCGAAGCCGGCGATGGTAACATGGTCGGCGCGCGCCTTGGCTACGCCGGCGGCGACCGTACCGACGCCGATTTCCGACACCAGCTTGACCGAGACCTGGCCGGTCGGGTTGACGTTCTTGAGGTCGTAGATGAGCTGCGCGATGTCCTCGATCGAATAGATGTCGTGATGCGGCGGCGGCGAGATCAGGCCGACGCCGGGCGTCGAGTGGCGGACCGCCGCGATGGTGGCGTCGACCTTGTGACCGGGCAGCTGGCCGCCTTCGCCGGGCTTGGCACCCTGCGCCATCTTGATCTGCATCATGTCGGAATTGACGAGATATTCCGTGGTGACGCCGAACCGGCCGGAGGCGACCTGCTTGATCGCCGAGCGCATCGAGTCGCCGTTGGGCATCGGCTTGTAGCGGTCGGATTCCTCGCCGCCTTCGCCGGTGTTCGACTTGCCGCCGATGCGGTTCATGGCGATGGCCAGCGTGGTGTGCGCCTCACGCGAGATCGAGCCATAGGACATGGCGCCGGTGGCGAAACGCTTGACGATCTCCGCGGCGGGCTCGACCTCGTCCAGCGGCACCGGTTTGCGCTTCTCGTCCTCGGCGGTCTTGATCTTGAACAGGCCGCGCAAGGTCAGCAGCCGCTCCGACTGCTCGTTGAGGATCCTGGCGAACGCCTTGTAGCGCTCCAGCGAATTGCCGCGCACGGCATGCTGCAGCGTCGAGACCGATTCCGCGGTCCAGGCGTGGTCCTCGCCGCGGGTGCGGTAGGCGTATTCGCCGCCGACATCGAGCGCAGTCTTGTAGATCTGGATGTCGCCGAACGCTTCGGTGTGGCGGCGCACCGTCTCCTCGGCGATCTCGGCGAGGCCGACGCCTTCGATGCGGGTGTGGGTGCCTGCAAAATACTTGGCGATGAATTCCGCCTTCAGGCCGACGGCGTCGAAGATCTGCGCGCCGCAATAGGACTGGTAGGTGGAGATGCCCATCTTCGACATCACCTTCAGGAGGCCCTTGCCGATCGACTTGATGTAGCGCTTGACGATCTCGTAGTCGTCGAGCGCCGACGGCAGCTTGTCCTTCATGGCGATGATGGATTCGAACGCCAGATAGGGGTTGATCGCCTCGGCGCCGTAGCCGGCGAGGCAGGCGAAGTGATGCACTTCGCGCGGTTCGCCGGATTCCACCACAAGGCCCACCGAGGTGCGCAGGCCGACGCGGATCAAATGATGATGCACGGCGGCGCAGGCCAGCAGCGACGGGATCGGAATGCGGTCCGAGCCGGCCATGCGGTCGCTGAGGATGATGATGTTGACGCCTTCGCGGACGGTGGCCTCGGCGCGGGCGCAGAGTTCATCGAGCACCTGCTCGAGGCCCGATGCGCCGAAGCCGGCGTGGAAGGTGGTGTCGAGCGTGCGCGACACGAAATGCGAGTCAGCCACGTCGGTGATCGAGCGAATCTTTTCCAGGTCGCTGTCGGTGAGGATCGGCTGCCGCACTTCCAGGCGCTTGGTGCCGGCGGTGCCGCCCTTGAGGTCGAACAGGTTCGGCCGCGGGCCGATGATCGAGACCAGGCTCATCACCAGTTCCTCGCGGATCGGATCGATCGGCGGGTTGGTGACCTGGGCGAAGTTCTGCTTGAAGTAGGTGAACAGCTGCTTCGGCTTGTCGGACAGCGCCGAGATCGGCGTGTCGTTGCCCATCGAGCCGGAGGCCTCCTCGCCGATCGAGGCCATCGGCGTCATCAGGATCGAGACGTCTTCCTGGGTGTAGCCGAACGCCTGCTGGCGATCGAGCAGCGGCAGGTTGGAGCGCTGGCCCTTGACCGGCGCGTCGGGCAGTTCTTCGAGCACGATCTGGGTGGCCTTCAGCCACGACGCATAGGGATGCATCGAGGCCAGCGATGCCTTGATCTCGTCGTCGGGAATCAGGCGGCCCTGTTCGAGGTCGACCAGCAGCATCTTGCCGGGCTGCAGCCGCCACTTGGTGACGATGTCCTCTTCCGGAATCTTCAGCACGCCCATTTCGGACGCCATCACGATGCGGTCGTCCCTGGTGACGAGATAGCGTGCCGGACGCAGGCCGTTGCGGTCCAGAGTGGCGCCGATCTGGCGGCCGTCGGTGAAGGCGAGCGCGGCCGGGCCGTCCCACGGCTCCATGATCGCGGCATGATATTCGTAGAAAGCGCGGCGCTGCTCATCCATCAGAGGATTGCCGGCCCAGGCTTCCGGAATCATCATCATCACGGCGTGCGGCAGCGAATAGCCGCCCTGCACCAGGAATTCGAGTCCGTTGTCGAAGCAGGCGGTGTCGGACTGTCCCTCATAGGAGATCGGCCACAGACGGCTGATGTCCTTGCCGTACAGCTTGGAATGAATCGAGGCCTGGCGCGCCGCCATCCAGTTGGTGTTGCCGCGCAGCGTGTTGATCTCGCCGTTGTGCGCAACCATGCGATAGGGATGCGCCAGCGACCAGGTCGGGAAGGTGTTGGTCGAGAAGCGCTGATGCACCAGCGCCAGCGCACTTTCGAAATCCGCTTCGTGCAGGTCGGCATAGTAGCTGCCGAGCTGGTCGGCGAGGAACATGCCCTTGTAGATCACGGTGCGGCACGACAGCGAGCACGGATAATAGCCGGCGAGGCCGCGCTCGCGGCGCTGGTAGATCGCCTGCGAGATCGACTTGCGGAGGATGTAGAGCCGGCGCTCGAACTCGTCCTCGTTGGTGATGTGCGCGCCGCGTCCGATGAACACCTGCATGTTGGCGGGCTCGGTCGGCTTGACGGTCTCGCCGAGCGACGAGTTGTCGGTCGGCACCACGCGCCAGCCGAGCAGCGACAGGCCTTCCGCCTTGATCTGGTCGGCGATGATGCTCTTGATCACCGCGCGCCAGTTGGTCTCGCGCGGCATGAACAGCGCGCCGACGGCGTATTCGCCGGGCGCCGGCAGCGTGAAGCCGAGTTCGGCGGTCTTGCGCGCGAAGAAGGTGTGCGGAATCTGCACCAGAATGCCGGCGCCATCGCCGAACCGCGGATCGGCGCCGGTGGCGCCGCGATGCTCGAGGTTGCACAGGATATTGATCGCGTCGGCAACGATCTGGTGGGACTTCTTGCCCTTGATGTTGGCGATGAAACCGACGCCGCAGGCATCCTTTTCCCCGGACGGATCATACATGCCCTCGGCCGGCGGCCGCCAGGTGTGCAGTTCGCGGGCGAATTCGGTGGGTTTCAACGCCAGGTCCGCCGACAGCGCATCGGTTTCGATCATGTCGCGCTCGTGGTTAGACCCGCTCATCTTCGTCCTCTCAACCCCGTCAAGGGTTCTGCCGTCGTCGCGCACCTTGGCTGTTCGCGGCACCCACCGGGCCACCGCTCGCACGCGCGAGCCGCTGTTTAAGAATTCAGGCTGTGGTGCCCATCGTCCCCGGCGGCCACCCCTGCCTTGCAATCCAGGCGTCTTGGCGCCTGTTCTGTTTGCAAACCCTAAGCCGGGTTCGCGCCGCGAAATTGAGACAGCTTTGCTGTCCTAACCCGGACCTTGCCAAATTTTTTTCTATCACACAAGCGCGCGCGAGTCCTCTGTCGCATCGCAACCGGCGGCCGTAAAAATGCGCCGGCGGGTCGCGGATTTGATGCAGCGGTGCCGCGATCCGGCCCAAGCGCTGCCGGATTCGGCGAACAGGTTGCTGTCTGGTCTGCCAGGCCGTGCAGGCCGGGCAGACCGCAAGGGAGCGCCGGGTTCAGGAGACTGACCGCGCTCCGGGCGCGGGGGCGTCAAAGGAGCATGTGATGAAGGTTTTCATGGGATTGGTGGCGACGGCGGGGATGTTGGTCTCGACGGCCACGCAAGCGCAGGTGTTGCTGCCGCTGAGGATCAGTTCCGCGTTGATCGAGACCGTTTCCGATTTCGGCGGCCCCTATGCGGCGATTCCGCCAGAGATGCCGCCGCCGCCGCGCTACGCGCCAATGGTGCTGCCGCCGCAGGAAATCCACGCCATTGCCCGCGAAAATGGCTTCTTGCCGCTCGGCGCACCGCAGCAGCGTGGGCTGTTCTATACGGTTTCGGTGATCGACCGCCGCGGCGAGGACGGCCGGCTGGTGATCGACGCCCGCAACGGTCGCATTGTGCGTTTCATGCCGGCCTACCGCATGGGCGACCGGATGGGGGAAGAGACGGTAACCAGCTACGGGCCGGTCGGCCCGCTGCCGCCCGTCTCCGATTATCGTCGGGCACCGCGCCCCGCGGCGCCGCGCCTCGCCAGCCGCACCCCCTC
>LNAP01007322.1_pt1 | contig 10034 bp, 10 predicted proteins | sample 602601 | NCBI WGS metagenome assembly LNAP01 (sample SAMN02440304, study PRJNA202911) | soil metagenome | biome: Subtropical and temperate rainforests or woodlands; isolation source: soil samples (1 kg each in a 20% v/v slurry with milli Q water) were... ...
CGCCATCACCAGGGTCGGCTTCTGGATGCGCTCGATCACGTTGGCGATGGTGTAGGTCTTGCCCGAGCCGGTCACCCCCAGCAGGGTCTGCTTGGCCAGGCCCGACTCGAAGTTCCCGGTCAGCCTTTCGATGGCGGCCGGCTGGTCGCCCGAGGGCGAATACGGCGAAACAAGCTGGAAGCGTTCAGTCATGGCACCTGCCTGGAAAGCACGAAAAAGTATAGACGCCAGCTGGATGACGGCCGGATGCGGAGAATTCCTACGGCGCGGCGCGGCGGCCGCCGATGTCACCGGCGCAGGCCAACGCCCACGCTGTCGGCACACCCGACCCGGACAAAGGACTGCCCGATGGACACCCACCCTGCCCGCTCCAGCCGCCGCATTTGCCTGCGCCGCACCCGCGGCTTCAGCCTGGTCGAGGCCACCGTGGCCATGGCCGTGGCCAGCATCGGGCTGGCGATCGGCCTGCCGTCCTACACGAGCGTGCTCCAGCACCAACGCGAAAGCGCCGCCACCCACCTGCTCAGCGCGTTCATGGCCTCGGCGCGCAGCACCGCCGTCACCGACCGCAAGCCGACCGTGGTCTGCCCCAACGACGGCCACAACCAATGTCGGGACGACAGCGACTGGACACAAGGCTGGATCATGTTCCACGACACCGACGGCAACCATCGCCCTGATTTGCCGGGCGAGCTGCTGCGGACCCGGCCCGCGCGATGCGGGCCGCCCCACGAAGCATGAATATAAGTTAAACATTACGGCTTCGTAGGTATGGCCGCGCCTTCGACGGGAAAATTCCTACACGCGGATGCAGACCCATCCGATAGCGCAACACAAACGGCCGGCCGAGACTACCTTTGCCGACTAAATCGAGGAGATGCTCAATGGCAAGGATGCCAGCGTCAGAGTTGTCGAAAAATTTGCGCCTGTGCCCATCCCGGTCACGAGGTGTCACGCTCATTGAGATGATGGTGGCAATGTTGGTAACGGCCATCCTGGCGGCGATCGCGGTGCCATCCCTCGAGGTGCTGTCGAGGCGGAGCCGGGTGGACACCGCGCTGTATCTGTTGACGTCCCATTTCGCGTTCGCCCGCATCGCAGCAGTCACGCACAACGTCCCTGTCGTCATCTGCCCCAGCCGGGACGATGGCCTGTGTCGACAAGACAGCGACTGGAGTGATCACTGGCTGACCTTCCGGGATCCTGACGGTAACAATCAGCCTGATGGGGCGATCGATATCTACAGGAATGAGCAAGCGCCCAGCAGCGCACAATTACGCATCCTGTCCACTACGGGTCGCCGCCAGTTGCGCTATCTACCAAGTGGCTACAGCTCGGGCAGTAATCTGACGGTCCGGATCTGCTACGACGGGGAAATAAGTGGCCTGGTCGTGGTCAATAACGCTGGCCGCGTCCGGAGCGCGCGTCCCATCGGCTCAGAGCCCTGTGACGATGGTCCGACGGACCTTTGAATGCAGTCGTTACGAATGGGGTCTGGATCGGCCAGACGACTTGCTCTGATCCCGGACTCGCCGCTACAATGCGCTCCACGCCCGAATAGCTCAGCCGGTTAGAGCACTTGACTGTTAATCAGGGGGTCGTTGGTTCGAGTCCAACTTCGGGCGCCAGACGAGAGCAAAAAACCCTGCGCCAGAATGCGTGGGGTTTTTTGCTGGCCTCTATCACCAGCACTGATCAGCAGCCGTGGCCGTACCGCCTTCTCCACGGACGCCTTGCTGGTTGATCGACAAGGTGCCGCACAGGGTGTCCTTGGATGCTTGCGCACCGGTCGGAACGATCTGCAACGTGTAGGTTTTCGCCGCAGGTGTCCCGACAAAGTCTGGTTGCGCATAGTGCGCGCGGACATCAGCATCGCAATCCGGGCGCGGTGCGTTGGCGTAGGACAGGTTGATCGTGTAGTAACGTTCCATGAACTGCGCACCCTGCTGCAGGCACGACGCCGCAGCTGCGCGTCGTGACTTGACTACTTGTGATTGATAACTCGCCAAGGCGATCGCGGCGAGGATGGCAATGATGGCCACGACGATCATTAATTCGATCAAGGTAAATCCTGCAACATGGCCATGTCTTCTAACCGGGCAGCGATGTTTCATGTCTGTGTTCTCCTTGGCATCAATCACCCACCACTTCGCGCCAAGACACACGTGCCGGCGCCAGAACGGAGGAGTTGGTCTTGATGATATTGGTTTCCGCACTGTCCATGTTCGTAAGCATGACATTGCCCACGAAGATCGGATTGTTGGGGCCGCTGGGCAGCCCTAGTCCTGAGACAACCTCGCCATCAGATAGGTCACTGTTGTTGAAGTTGCCATCATTGTTCAGGTCGAAGAACGTCGAGTTCAGCCGCCCACCGGTGAACGGATTGATCGCCATGACCCAGCCGCGGCCACTCGGGTCACATACGCTCGTGTTATCCGGAATACGCGTCGTGCCGACCAGTGCAAGGCCCTGGAAGAAGTTGGGCACCACCATTCGCTCGCCCTCCGCCCCCCTCACCGGCGAGATCAAATCGATATACCAACCGTTGACGCTCGGCGTGGTCACGGAGTTAATCACGCGCGCACCAAGCCCATTGGCCAGCGTCTCCTCTCCGGTAATCGCCACATGCTGCAGCGCGCTCCTTCCGCTGATCGTCGTGCCGCGGTCGATCAGGCCATACCAGGTCTGCACGCTGGTGTCGGACAGGTCTGCCTCATTGACATACTTGCCGGTGCCGAAATACACCCAGGTGTCGTTATTACTCGGATTGCGCGCCACCAGAGGCGCCGCCGTGATGGGCTGGGCCGTGGCACCGTCGGTAGCCTGGAATATTGATGTGGCCGTCGCGGAGCCGGCTAGGTTGGTGAACTTCCACAGGTTGCCGCGCAGATCTCCAGCATAGACCGTATCCACAAAATCGGTTGTGCCGGTGTTCCATACATTCGGGCCGGACAAGCCGTTGTCACCGGCTACGCCTGTACTCATCGTTGTCACGGCGCCATTGTTCAGACGAATCGTGACCAGCTGGGCAATGCCACCGCTACTGTTGGGACCGTTGCCAATGAAGACCCGCCAGTCGCCGTCCGCTACCTGCGCGATGACTGGCTTGCCCAGCGCGTTGCCCATGCCGGATATATCGGTGGCCGTCTTCTCCCACAGCAGCTGGACGTCGGTCGGATCGGTCACATCCAGTGCATAAACGCCACGTCCACCACGACCCAGGGTGCCAACCAGAATCGTGCGCCACCGGCCACCCCAATACGCGTCGGCCACCGTGATCTCGCCATCCACATAGTATTGGTGGACGTAATTGGGGTCGGCCAGCGCGGCCAGGCGCGGAACGACCTGCGACGGGATGAAGGCGAAGGTCTCCGCGCCCGTCGTGGCATTGAAGCCATGCAACATTCCATCGTTGGCCCCGACGTAGATCACAGGTGTGCGCGCCGCGTTCGCGGCAGCGAACGCCGGATAACCACCGGCACCAGTAAACTCGGTGCCATAGAACAGGCGCGGATTGGGCCTTCCAACGTAGACGGGCTGCGAATTCACGATGTCGCCCAGCACGCTCTGGCGGGTACGCAGGGTGCCCGCCGGCATCTCGTTACCACGGTCTCCGCGGATATAATCGACCACCGATTGCGAGCCCAGCGCCGTCGCCTGGGACAGCTGGGTAAATCGCTGCAACACGCCGGCGTTATTGATGTAAATTTTCCGGTCAGCATAGTTGGCGGGGAACTGCGAACCTGCCGTCCACGCCTGGGTCAGGGCACCCGTGCTCTGGTTCACGTTGTAGCCAACCAGCTCGCCACGCCAGGCGCCGCTGTAAAACTGCGCCTGGTAGGTCATGGCGCCAGTCTCCAGCTTGGTGGTGTTCGATGCGAACGAACCACCCGAGCCGCGCATGTCCTGGACGATCTTGGCAAAGGCCTGTTTGAGGCTTTCCACCATCTTGGCAGCTTCAGCGGCGACGTAGAAGTTGGCTGGACGCTTGAAGGTCGTGTCACCGTTGACGTACTGGTTGGTCGCCCACCATTGCGAGTCGGCCAGCGCAGCAACATTGGTGTCCGGATCATATCCGGCCGGTACTGTGAAGCCGCCATATTTTGCCGCCAGCCAGTACTGGTTGGTAAGTGGCGTCTTGTAGTCCCTGTTTTCCACGACGTCTACCCAATAGGTGGAGACAGTCTGTTTGCCGGCAACCGGATTTGGACCTGTGCCAGGCCGGATGTCACGCGTATGCGCATCGTATGCGAGCGCAGCGATGTAGGCGGAGTTGTACCGCGAATTTCCATTGAAGTAGCTGGGTGCGGAAGCCGCCGTGGCGGCGGCGTCGGTTTTGCCCTCCATGCGCCAGATCTTCTTCAATGTTTCGACGACGTCCACTGAAGTATCCGCCGCAACTTCGGCGGGCTTGGTCGTATTCTCGCCGACCGTGCTGGTGGGACCCGGCAGATTCTTGTCGCGCCAGGTGTTGGTGTCGCCCACTCCAAGGATAACGTTGGTCTGGCACGAATAGCGGATCGGATCATCCCAGTCGGTGATGACGGGGAAGCCGTCGGCCAGCTGGCGGTCACCATTCACGACCGAATACGATGGTACGTTGCCCTGTCGTTTGAAATAGCGCACCGCCGTATAGTAGAGCTCGCTGACGTTGTCGTAGGACTTTGCGTTGCGGCCCGTTTCCATCTGTCCAAACTTGTTGAGATAATTGATGACGCCACTGTCGATGATATTGGCGTTGGTGTTGGTCGCGTCGGTCTCGTCCGGGTTTTGATACAGGATTCCGGTCACCGGGTCCCATTCCTTATTGGGATTTCCCTGCGCACCGGATTCGGGGAAGTTGCTGGCCGGCCCAACGAACTTCTGCCGCGCGCGCATCACACCTCCGTCGGGCTCGGTATTATCACCGTTGTTGAGATAGCCGAAGATGCTGTAGCGGATGCTGTTCGCGTATTGCTGGATCAAGCCTTCCGGCTTGGCGACACCGCTGTAGCTGGCGTTGCAGTTGCTTTCCAACATTCCCGTGACGCAGACCGCGACCCGCACACTGACCTCGAACACCACGCTGGCCTGGCTGACCTGGGCACCGTTGACCGTGATGCTGGTATCGTTGAGCGAATGAACTTCCGGATTGTATGCGACGGGCTGCCCCGTCCCGGGATTATCAGTCGCAAGCGCAGTGGCATTGGCGCCACTGGTGAAGCGCATTTTGTTGCCCAGTCCGTCGATGCGCGTGCGGATCGTGTTCCAGTTGGCTGCGGTCGCTGCATTCACTGCGGCCGGGTCCGGACTGCCGGGATACGTACGGCGGGGAAAGTTGGCCGTCTCACTCTCGTCACCATCACGGTCGGCCTTTGCCTTCTCCAGCCATGTCTGGGCAGTCGTATCACTGACCCGGTAACCTCCGGTCAGCGCCGAGCGGAAGGGATCGATGGTCTGGGTCGCTGCCCAGTTCAAGTAGTTACCGCTCCACAGCTCCCCTGCACAGCTGTGCGCAGCGCCCGCGCTCGAGTCGGGGGCGAAGTGTCGCTCGCTCTCGGTGTCGCTGTAGACATATTGATAGCACTTGTCCGCGTCGAAATAGCCCACATACGTATTGGCGGCCACGTAATCGCCGAAGTTGGCAACACTGATCAGGGTCGGGAATTCCACCGACGGCACCAGCGCCAGGTTACCCGGGACGTCGCGGCCAATCGACAGCGGCTTCTGGGAAATGTCCACCGAACCCGCTGGAAACACGCTCGCCGCGGCCACCAGGCCAATGAGCACCGAGATGGCGCGATCCCTGATCTTGCGCAAGGTGGGCCGTGTGAGGGGCATTCGGCCGTAGGTCGACTTGGAACGGGTTGGTTCAGGCGTCATCACGCATCTCACTTGACTACGACGTTGGACTGCAGGACCACGACGGCGCGGTCGTTTGCGGAGGGATCATGGCTACGCCCGGTGATGCGATAGAAATGCTGCAAGGGCACGCCCCCGGTGCCCCCGTACTGCGCGCTGTTTGCGCTGCTGCCCTGGGCGAGCTCATCCTCGTTGGTGTACTGACCCATGTACTCGATGTAGTACTGCGGAGCGCCTGCGCCCGCGGCCAGCGTCTGTACGTTGGTGGTGGCGTTGGTCCAGCAATTCTGTCCGCCAGAGCACCCCGCCGTGCCCGTCAGCGCATTCACAGGAATTGAAGGGCAGATGACTCCCGCCGCTGAGCAGTCAAACCCGAGGATGGAGCCAGCCAACTCCGCCGCCTGAATGGCGGCCTCGGCATCGCGCAGGGCAGTTTCAGCCGATTGGAAGGACAGACTGCGGTCATACAAGTTAGCGCTCATGCGCTCGTCCAGCAGCGTGGTGCGCAGTACGGCCAAGCCAAGCAGGGTCATGATCAGGAGCAGGATGAGCACGACCACCAGGGACGCACCTTGCTGGCGCAGCAACTGCAGGCTGAATGCAGTCTGCTTCATGAGTTGCGGTTCCTGATAGTGACCGTGTGCGCGATCGTGCGCACGACGGGCGCGCCATCGATGCGTTCATTGCTCTGCATGGTCAGGACCACGCGGACCGCCGTGACCTGCCCCCAATTGGCAACCGCAGTGGCGTCCTGATAGTCGGTGCCGCCCACGGACAGGTACTGCAATTGCATGTCGTGCACACCTTCCGCCACTTCCTGGACGGTCGATGCGGGTGTCTCCCCGCTACTGGTCAGCATCACCTGGTACAGGGACCGACGCGACGGATCGCTGCTGCTCACGCCAACGTACCAGGCCGTCGCCTTGAGCTTGGCAATCACCGAGTTCGGGCCATATGTGTAGAAGTACCCGGAAGGATTCACCACACACGGGACCAGCAGCGGGTACTTCAAAGACTTGGTGCAATTGCCTGGCGTGCCGGTGCCAGTGTTGTGGACGATTGTCACGTTGGACGAGTTCGCGTTGGTGACCTGGAAGATGGCGGCTTGGATGAAATCGCAGACCATGACGATGTCGCCGTCCGCCAGCCCATGGGCAGTGGTATTGACCTTGAATTGCGCCGAATTTGGCTTGTGATCCTCGACGGTCACATCGCCGCTGGCGCCCGAACGCAGCTCAACTGCGTCGGTACCTGCGATGCGTTGGCGTGCCGCCGTACCGGTGGTCACTGATGGCAGCGCCTGGCCCGCCTGCCCATCGTAGCCACGGATACCATCGCCCCAGTCCGTACCCCAGGCGGTTGTATTGTTCAACACGTTGACAACGGGCGCGCTGGCCGAACAAGGCGAACCTGCCGTCTGCCGCAGTTCCCGCGCCAGCAGCTCAAAGGCCACACGGCCGTTCTCCTGGACGAAACTGAGATTGTCCGTGGCACGAAATACCTGACGGTTGGAAAGGAAGATGCCGATCGCCGCGCCGACCACCAGCAGGCCCAACACCAGGGCGATCATCAGCTCGATCAGGCTGAAGCCGCGGGAAGCACGCGCGCCGCAGGGAAAAGAACGTGCAGGTTTCATAGACGTACCGCCGTGATGACCCTATTGCGCGCCGCAACGCCATCCTGAACGGTGGCGGGGACGGTCTCGGTGTTGTCGCTGGCACGGGAATCGTCCCAGTCGACGGTGATCACGAACTGGTTGCCGTTCCTCGCGATGCTTGCGCACGCCGTATTACCCATGGAATGGGAGTTTTGCATGTCTGCAAACCAGGCGTGGATGTCTTTTAGCGCGAGCGTCGCCCCCGTCGCTGGGACCGCACACGTACGTGCAACGTCGTAGTCACCCGCCAACGCGCGCTGCCGGTTCGCGCGCATTGCATCCAGGATCGAGTAAGTCTGGATGGTTGCCTGGGTACGCTCCAGGGCGCTCTGATTATTGCGCAATGCAGTGGCCTGCATGGCTGCCACGCCCAACATGCCAATACCCATGATGAGCACGGCGATCAGCACCTCAATGAGTCCGGCACCCTGTTGGGAACGGGGGGTACGGAGACACAATTTCACCACATCACATGGTTCCATCTTCAACCTCATGGACAGGCACCGTTGCCCGCCGGCGTGGTGACGGCCACACGGCTTCCACCTGCCAGCGTGACCGACCGTTTGTTCTGGGCGGGTCGGCTGGTGGGGATACAGACATTGAACGTGTTTTCGACCAGCGCACCCGAAGCGTTGTTGCGCGCCATGCCATCGGCGCGGAAGGTCAGCGCCTGATTCGTGCTCGTTACTTGCAATGGCGTTTTAACGCTGCTGGAGCGCAATAAGGTCTCGCCTCCATCCACAGTTCCGTTGCGGTTTGCGTCTACGAAGCTGATCCAGCGCATCCATGGAGCACCTGCGGCTGTATTGCAGGTCGCACCATCGGTACTCCGGCAAACGGTTACCCGTCGATTACTGCGTAGCGCCTCCAGGCGGGCTTCCTGCAGTCCTGCCACCATCTCGTTGGACTGCGCGGCGAGCCGGTTGGAGTTGATAAGCGCCGTGAAGCTAGGTATTGCCAGCGCTACCAATACTGCCAGGACTGTCAACGCGGTCAGCAACTCGATTAGGGAGAAGCCCCAAGACCCACTCACGACACGACTTGGCGCGAGCGCCCTTCCTGCTCTCGTAGTTGGGTTCCCCGAACGCATGCGCGACACCCCTTTGTCCCATTGAATACGCTAAGGCACGCTGGCGCGTCCAGCCAGGGGTTACCGATGGACGGCCCGAGCGGGAGCGCCAGCGGCAGCTGGCTGCGTTCGCGACTGTGTCAATGCATGATGCGTGCAGATTTCGCCCCCAGCCCCTCCATGCCATCTTTCCGCCAGAACTCCCCTCTTGATGCCCTTTGGCAGACTTCGGTCGTCGTGTGGGTGCTATTGGCCGGCGAAGGACTGGCTGCGGTTCTGGCGCTGGCGCCCGCCGGCGATGGCAACCGCTGGATCCATTTCGGCATCGCTTCACTAGCCATCCAATGGATCCTGTTGATCACGTTAGGCCTGCTGTACGCGCTGCGACGGCCTCTGTCGGCATGGCGCGCGACCAGCGTCGCCTACGCCGCCCTGCTGCTGCTTGTCCTCTCCACCTGGATGGTCTCCGGCACAGGCGCCTGGCTGCTGGCGGACCTGTGGCCGATGGACGCTCCGGAGCGCACGCGCTGGCTCGTTCGGCTAACGGCGTTAGCCGTGACAGTGGGCGCCCTAGGGCTCGCAGCCTTTCAGAACCACTGGCGTACCCGACAGCTGGCGGTATTGGCCAAGCAATCCGAACTGGAAGCGCTGCAGGCGCGGATCCGCCCACATTTCCTGTTCAACACGCTCTGCTGGTGCACCTGCGCCCGGGTGATGCGGAGCAGCTGCTGCTGGACCTGGCCGACCTGTTTCGCGCAGCGCTTGCCGGGCCGCATGAAATTGCGCTGGCCGACGAAATCGAACTGACCCGGCGCTATCTGGAGATCGAGGCGCTGCGCTTCGGCGCGCGCCTGCGTGTGGACTGGCAATTGCCCGAGCCCTTGCCGATGGCGATGGTCCCGGCGTTGTCGGTGCAGCCGCTGGTGGAGAACGCGATCCGCCACGGGATCGAACCGAATCCAACCGGTGGCTGCATCGCGATCGAGGTGACCCAGGTCAACGGCTGGATCGAGATCGGCATCCGCAACGCGGTGCCCGATGCCTCCACACGCACGCCAGGCCATCAGGTCGGACAGCATTCGGTGCGCGCGCGGATCCAGGCACTGACCCAAGGCCACGGCGAACTGGAAACGCGGATCGTGGACGGGCACTACCTGGCGACGATCCGGCTTCCACTGTAGCCGCGCCGCGGGCCGCGACCGGGGCTTTGCCGCCCAACGGATGCTTGCGCGGGTGAACCGGCGATCGCGGCATGCGCCGCACCGCAGCGCAGCGCCGTGGGCCGCTCAAGTCACCACCCGATAGCAAGGCCTGTAGTCCCCGGCGATCTTCATCCGGCGCTGGGCGACGAAGGCCTGCAGCAGGGCATCCAGGGCGGCCATGATGTCGGGGTCGCCGTTGATTTCGAACGGGCCGAACTGCTCGATCCGGCGCATGCCCTCTTCCTTCACGTTGCCGGCGACGATG
>LNAP01013494.1_pt1 | contig 10033 bp, 8 predicted proteins | sample 602601 | NCBI WGS metagenome assembly LNAP01 (sample SAMN02440304, study PRJNA202911) | soil metagenome | biome: Subtropical and temperate rainforests or woodlands; isolation source: soil samples (1 kg each in a 20% v/v slurry with milli Q water) were... ...
TTCTGCTCATCTTTGCTCCAATCTTCACAGGCGAGGTCCTCGCCAGCAGGAGCAGTTTCCACACTTATCGGAATGTTCAGAATTCCGGGGCCAGCTCTGAGGTGCGCCGGAGCGCCTGATGTTTTGATTCAAACCTTGCCAGGTGATCCCAGGATTTTCATCCTTGTTACTTGGTGGCTGGTTAGCTAACAACTCCCGGTTCGGCAGCGCATGGACCTCAAAAAAATCCAGGCGGAAAATCGAATCGCTGTCTGGGTGAGATCCGCTTGGGTAGCGGTGGGTGGTGGCCTGGCTGGGGCGCGGGGCCCGTCGATTCTCGAGGACTCTCTCAAAAGGGCGTCCAGAAAGCCGCTTCTTGGGCAGGGGCGCGGCTTCGGACATTGTTGGCGTGCAACGGGCGCAGCAAGCACGAGGAATGCCATGGAAAGTTCGACCGTTCGGACCGCTCGAGGCAGACAACCGCTGAAAGCGTCGCGCGCCGTGCGAGGCGCCATCAAGGCGCGCGGCAAACAGCCCGGCAACATCGCGTTTTGCTACGGCGCAAAGGCCGATCGTGAATGGGTCCTGAGGAGCAGTCTTGAACTCGCTGCCATGCTCTGGGCCGAGGCGTCCCAGGAGGTCACCAGCTACAGCTGCGACGTCGACACCATCTGGACCTCGCTCTCCGCGGAGGGCTACGCCGGCTCGAAGCCGGATATCAGTTTCCAGCGCTACAGAGGTCGACGCGGACTGTACGAGGTGAAGTATGAGGACGACCGCAGAAATGATCCACGAGCAGCCAAGCAGGCTGAAATTCAATCCCGGCATGCCAGCGAGCTCGGGTACACATGGGATTGGTACACCGAGCAGGACGCGATGCGCCAGCGCGTCCTGCTGATGAACTGGTTGAGCATCAGCTCGGCGCTTTCGCAGTTCAGACACCTCGAAACATCGAACTTGCAGTTGGAGGTCGCCAACTTCGTGCGCGCGCGGGAGGGCCTGTGCCTGGGCGACATCTACAAGGCATTCACGCTGCCCAGGGAGCAGGTGTTCGTGGCCAGCATGAGAGCGCACCAGCAGCGCAAGCTCACGCTGGAACTGGATGCGCGGCCCATCACCTTGCGAACCGTCGCCAGACCCTGGGTGGAACCATGAGGAGAACGGCCACGCGCTCCATCCGGCTCGAGGAGTTGGATCTTGCGCACGCACCGGTGCCGCAGTCGGTGCCGAAGGCGAAGCAGCCGAAGTATCACCGCATCAAGGCAGCGCTCGAGCAATACTGGAAGGGGATGAAGCCCCGGGAAATCAAGCGCCTGTATGGCGTGAGCCGACAACTCCTGTCCTACCACGAGGCTCGCTTTTTCAGCGCGCATGCCGACGGACGTATCAACGGTTTCCGGGCAATTGCCACGAATGCCCACGTCAAGCCCTACGAACGCACCGTCGGCTCGAGCATGGACACCATCCAGGACGGTTTCGGGGCGGCGGGAAGTTTCGGGCAATGTCTGCGTGAGCATAAGAATGCACAGCGTGCCATCGATGCAGAGATCGACAAGCCGCCGGGCCAGCGTTTCTCGCATGCCCTCTCGATCACCGACGTTCACCAGGCCTTTCTCGATGCATTGCGCGCCGAGGGCGTACCCGCCACGGCCTATCCCTTCTGCACCAAGACGATGGGCTACGAATCGTTGCGCCAATATGCGCTGAAGAAAGTCCGCGCGAAGAAGAAAAGCAGCAGCCGCACGGCCATGTTCGGTCACGAAGCCCTGGACGGACTGGATGGACGAAGCGGCGAGAGCACCTGGGTGTCGCCGATGCTGGCTTGCGACGTGGCCTGCTACGACGAGCAGCTGTTGCCGGCCATCGGAACAGTCATCGTGGAGCATGAGGAGCAAACCTTCATGCTGCCGATGGAGCGCATGTCGTTGTGCCTGCTGGTCTCGATGCGCCCGAAATGCATTCTGGCCTACCATCTTTCGTACAGAAGTCGCGTGAGCTCGGCGGACTTCCTCGAGACATTCTCCAACTTGTTGACGCCTTGGAGGCCCTGGAAGTTCGAGGCGGTTCCAACCCTTGCCTACAAGCCTGGGGCCGGTTTTCCCCACGGCGTTGTTCCCGGCTTCCTGGACGGACTGCGCCTGGGCCTGCTGCGGATCGACAATGACCTGACCCATTACGCGGATGCGGTTCTGGTGTACCTCAAGCAACTCCTGGGCTTGAACATCGAGTTCGGCGAGGTGCACCGTCCGATCACCCGCGCTGCCGTGGAGCAGGTCTTCGGTGAGCTGCAAAGGCAACTGTCACAGCTGCCCTCGACGACGGGCAGCGGCCCCGGCGATCGCCATGTCAAGAATGCCGCCGGAAACGCGGTCAAGTGGCAGATCACGCTCGCAGAACTCAGGGAACTGGTCCAAGTCATCGTGGCGAATTTCAATGTCAAGTCGCGCACCGAAAGCTACGGTGCGGCGCCGCTCGAGGCGGTTGCACGCGAGTTCGCCGGACGCCACGCGCAGGGTTCGGCCATTCCCGGCTACGCCCAGGCGCTCTCGGAAGGTGCACCGCTGCCCGTGGGCATCCGCAAGGTCATGATTCGCGGGAGCGAAAAGAAGGGCGAGCCACCTTACATCGAGATGGACCATGCCAGGTACAGCAATCCGATTCTTCGGGATGCATGGCACCTGATCGGAACGCCCTGCATCGCGTTGCTGCAAAAGGACCATCGCATCATCAAGCTGGTGCGTGAGGACAACACCGACCTCGGCACCGTGCAGGTCACCGGCCACTGGTCGCACAGCTTTCACGACCAGGCGACGCGCAAGGAGATCATCCGGCTGCGAGACGAAGGGAAGCTGATTTTTCGGGGAACAGACGACCCTGTTCAGGCCTTCAAGGCATTCAAGCTGCAAGAGATGGCAGCGCACGCTAGGCAAAACCCTGGAAAGGTCAAGCGCGGCACCAACCGCTATCTGAATACGCTGAGCGCGCAACCGACCGATGCCGCAGCAGGGCCGGCCAGGCGAATCCCTTCCACCAAATTGCCTGAGGGTGCCGGGGGCCGTTGGACGGGCGCACGCCAAAGCGCCAGGGAGCAGAAAAAATGATGGAGGACCTCGCATACCGCGTGGCGATGCAAGCACGTCACCCCACCGTCGCGCGCTTCGGTTATCTGCTGCAGACGAAGACCATCCAACGCGCAGACAATTTTCTGAAGAACTGGGTCGAGCTCGGCAAGAGCGGCCTCGCGTTTTCCGCACCCTCGCGGATGGGAAAGACCTACGCGATCCGTCAGCTGTGCGCCTCCGTGCAAGAGCAATTTGCACACGTGGTCTGCGTGTCGGTCTCCGCCGAGACGCAATCTCGCACGGACCGCTTCGAGCGTACCTACACCACCCTGCTTCAGCAGCTGAACAAGGACGACAGCCATCGACAGAGGAGCAAGAGTTGCGATGTCTTCGCGAACCACCTGCTGTCGCTGTGCCGTGATGCCAGCGCGGTCCATTGCGTGGTGTTCCTGGACGAAGCCCAGAAGTTCAGCGAGCTCCAGTGGAACGCGTTGTATATCGCCTTGAACAGGCTCGAGCGCAACGACTGCGGCATGCTGGTCTACTCGTTCGGCAATGAAGAGCTGCGCAACCGTGGTGAACTCTTCATGCAATCGGGCCGCCAGGGGATCGAAGGACGCTTCTTCGTCAAGCTGGTCGACTTCGACGGCGTGCGCACAAGGGAAGAGCTCCAGGTGCTGCTGAAACAGTACGACGAGTCGTTGTACTTTCCGGATCCGCTGTGGCCCTTTACACGGTACTTCGCGCAGTCCGCTTATGACAGCGGATGGCGGCTTGAGCAGGAGGCGGGCGCTTTCTGGAGCGCACTGTGCGAGTACGCCGGCGTTCCCGAAACACCATCGCTGCGAGGGTTCCGCATGCAGTGGATCACCGACCCGATCCATTTTGTTCTCAAGGACTGCCTGATGACGGCCCAGCAGGCGTACGACGCTCAGCCCGACTGGGCTGTGGCCATCGAGCAAACATGTCCGATGAAGATCGTTTGATCGACTCTCCGTGGATCTGGCCGCGCTCCTATTGGCGTGAAAGCGAGAGCGCATGGATGAGCGCACACAAGTTCGGCTTCATCAATGCGCTGCGTGGCGGGGAGCTGCGGCGGGCTCTTGCGGACCGTCGTGTGGGCCCGAGCGGGGAGGCCTCATCACATGGCGCGAAGAGGCTATTCACGGTGATTGCCCGGGAGCGCGCTGGAGGACTGCGCCCTGGAGCGCGGGGCGATGTCCTGCGTGCCTACACGATGGATGAGCTGTTCTTCGAGCACGCGCACGGGATAACTGTCAGGTCGCTCCGCTACTGTCCTGAATGTCTACGGCACTGGTTTCATGCAAGTCTTTTTCAAGTTGCGGGAGTGGAGGTATGCCCCGTCCATGGCCTTCCGTTGCGCACGGCTTGCCCGAATTGCAATGCTTCAGTCGACATCGACTTCATGGATACCGATTTCAGAATTCCTCTTCATTGCGCGCGATGCGCAGAACCGTTTGCGGGAAGGCCGCCGGTCTTCAACGAAGTGTTCGGCAGGATGGCTGCCGATATCTACCACCCGGCGCAGCAGATGGTGGCGCTTCAGCGAGCGATCGCAAGGGTGTGTGGGTCAACGCATTTCCGGGGCGAATGGGCGACCGAATTGCCCTATCCTGCAGCGACCTATCTGACCGGCCTCGTGACTGGCCATGAAGATCTCGCCCTGCGGTTTTCGGCACAGGCAAATTACCCTTGCCTCGTTGCCATTCCGTGCTCTGTCATGGTCGACCTGGCCAAAGAACCTCTCGATCGATCCCGCCAAACGATCAAGGCGGTCGGGAGGTATCTCGGCAAATTGGTTCGACGTCACTGCGGTCACCGTGCGCCGCCGAGCATGCAGATTGAAGTCCTGCAGACTCCCTTTGATCCTGAGGCTCCCTGTTGGCTGATACCGGCGACCTCTAAGGAATTCTGGCGATATCGTGGGGTATGCGCGTGTTGCTTTGCGCTCGCGAGGTGGCGCGTCATGTTTGCCGAAGCATTCGCATCTTCGCGATACCACCAGCGTGTTTATCCCGCGAAATACCAGGGCGTCGATGATGACCGTTCGCGTATCGCGCCGCAAATCGCTTACGCCCAGTTTTCGCGCTGCGCGGTACAGATTGCTCACGGCATGGGATTTGACCTGTCTGTGCCCCACAGCAACGACTGGATCGGAAGAACCGATGCAAGCGCAGCTTATCGACAGGTATGGCCGATTGGCTTTAATCATGTGCGGTTGCATCGAGATTCGAGCTTCGCGATTGGCTACTCAGAGTCCGTGGTGGCTGACGTCCTGGGGCGCCTGGCTGGCACCTTCTTACTGCCTTTGAGCAAACATACCGCTACTTCTCGTGCCGATACCGAACGTGCGATCTGGGGTCAATCGCTCGCAGAGTTGAAGTCCGGCAGATGGTATGTCCGCAGCCTGGCGCACGATGAATCGCAGGCACGGGCAATGACCTGACGCAGGCCCATGGGGCTCCATGGATCCGGTGGTCCCTGCCTAACTCGGACACACATCGCTGTGCGAACGTCGCGATGGCTGGCTGTCGCCAAGCTTTCGGCTGCACCGCCAAATCACTTGGCCGCACCCCGCATTGTGATCGAGCCCGGGTCTGCGAGTCGGGACTTGTCCAGCTTTCCAAGCAGGCGTTGCGCAGAGCCGCACACGGCAATAAAATTGGCGTGCGCGACCAGCTCTGTGCTGCGCGCCAAAACGCATGTTGAAACTCACCGCCATTGCTGCACGACGCCTGACCGATTTGGGTCGGCTGGGCGAGCTGCGTCTGGTGAAGTGCTCGCGCTGCTCGGTCGTCGTATCGAACCGGACCATAGCGGTATCGCCCGCTACCCCGTCTTGAGGAGCTGATGCACCGGCTCCTTTCAGGAGCCGAGCATGAGCCGCTTTCAAACATCAGAATCTCCCGGATACCGTCTCTACTCCTTCCCGGAACTCGGCGCTGATGCCGAGGTTTTGCTTCCCTACGACCTCGTCGATCAACTCGAGCTCGAGCAAATCGAGCGTGAGACAGTTCGGCGGGAGGAGTTCAAACGGTCGCTCGCCGTCGATGAAGAGCAGCGCATGGCGCGGGAGCGGGCGCGCGCCAACGGGAGTCAGCTTCCTCCACCGCCGCCGCCGCGACCTTTGTCGCCGCTGGAAGCAGCACGGGCGCTAACGGTCCCGGGCTATGTTCCCCAGCCATCCTCGGACACGATCGCTGTCTTCGATTGGGGCGCGGCCCAGAAGCGCTTTCATGCGCTCAAGAACTCGCCCATGACCGCCGACAAGGACCTTCTGGCCAGGGATTTGCGTCACTTCGCGAAGGCGATGGCCCACGGGCCGTGGCGCTCTGTCGCTCGGCCGGAGGGATGGCGGGACGCGCTGACGTCGCTCGCGGCTGAAATGCCCAACTTCGATACGGTCGTCGAGGCCGTACAGCGCGCCATGGCTCTGGCAGATTTCACGGGTCAGCCGTTGATGCTTCAGCCGATCCTGCTGCTCGGCGAGCCCGGTGTCGGGAAGACGCATTTCACACAGCGCCTGGCGGAGGTTCTCCAGACGCCGATCCACCGGCAGGCGTTCGACAACGCGCAGACCAACTCTGGCCTGAGAGGCTCCGACCGCCACTGGGGCAACACGGCCGTCGGCGCGCTGTGGGAACTCATCGTGCTCGGCAAGCATGCGAATCCTGTCGTGCTCCTCGACGAGCTCGACAAAGGCGAGCAGGGCGGCAACAACTATCGCCCGGTCGATGCGCTGCTCTCGCTGCTGGAACCGGTCACGGCCACCAAGGTGAAGGACCTCAGCATCGACTTCGAGTTCGACGCCAGCCGGGTGCTCTATGTCGCGACGGCCAATGATGCCGATCGGATCAGCGCGCCCGTGCGCTCGCGCTTTCTGGAGTTCTTCATCGAGGAGCCGGACATCGACGGCCGCCTGGTCCTGGCGCACAGCATCTTCCAGGCGACGCTCGAGCGAATGGTCCCGCAGAAGGATCTCCGGACGAAGTTGACACGTCCCACCGACGTCCAGATCTGCCGCCTGGCGTGGATGACGCCGCGGCAGATCCGGATGGCCAGCGAGCGAGCGTTGGGCGCGTTGGTCTATGCCGGACGTGACCATTTCCTGGACAGCGATTTCGACGTCGTAAAGGCTCAGAAGTCGCGTGAGAAGAAGTCCGGACCATCGCGCGGCAGAGACGGTCACGGCGGAAACGACGGTGAAGATCCTTTTCCGGTTGGAGATGGGAGGCGCTGATGCATCGGATGACCTGTTCTTTGGCGACCCGCACGGCGATTTCGTCCCCGTGATCGCTGCCGTCGAGCGCTTCGAGCCCGAGGCGATCGTGCTGCTGGGCGATATCCAAGCTCGCCGGCCTCTGCACGTCGAGCTGGCCCCGATCCTGGACAAAACCGAGGTCTGGTTCATCCATGGGAATCACGACACGGACTCGGACGCCGACTACGACAACCTGTGGGGCTCGGAACTCGCGCATCGCAACCTCCACGGACGCGCCGTCGAGATCGCCGGGTACCAGGTCGCGGGCCTGGGCGGCGTCTTCCGCGGAAAGATCTGGAATGCGCGGCGGCCGGTTGAGGAGGCAGCGTTCGCCTCGGCCGACGCCCTATGCCAGTCCATGCGCCCCGAGGTGCGGTGGAGAGGCGGCATTGCCCGCCGGCACCGTTCCTCGATCTTCCCGGAGGACTATCTGCGCCTCCTGCAGAGCCCGCCGTCCGCGGACATCCTGGTGACGCACGAAGCGCCGGCGGCACACCCGCACGGGTGGCAGGCGATCGACGAGCTTGCCGAAGCGCTCGGCGTCCAGTTGTTGGTCCACGGCCACCACCATCGGGACATCGACTACGTCGGCGAGGGCCTGCTGAGCGCTGTAGCACCATTCCGTGCATTCGGTGTCGACATGGGCTCGCACTTGGCGTGGCCGAAGGATCCGCAGCAGGGGACTGGGTTGGGAGGTCTTCCACGAGACCTGCTCGATCTCGCGGTCCAGGTGCTCGGCCGAGATGCTCAGATCTGGCTGGACAAGCCGCACCAACTGCTCCGAGGCCAAACGCCCGCAGCATTCGCCGTCGAGGGCGGCTCGGACAAGGTCCGATCGATGCTCAACGCTATTCAGAACGGCGGTGTCGTATGAGAGCCGATGAGAACGAGTTGAGGGGGCGAGGATGATCCTGTTCCTGGACTTCGACGGCGTCCTACATCCCGAGGGTGAAGGTCACATCCTCAGCGGCGGCACAGACTTTTGCTTTCTGCCACGACTCGAGGCACTGCTGCGCGAGTTCCTGCACGTGAGGATCGTGATCAGCTCGTCCTGGCGCGAGCAGCTTCGCTACGAGACCTTGCTCAAACCGTTTTCCAACGACATCCGAGCTCGGATTCTCGGAGCCACGCCGCATTCAGGTTTTGGTCTTCCACCGCCGTACGGGCAACGTGAAGGGGAAATCCTCGCCTGGCTCCAAATTCACGACGCACTCGATGAGCCTTGGGTCGCACTCGACGATGCCTACTGGCAGTTCGAATACTGCAAGGACCACCTGGTGGTGTGCGATTCGCTCACCGGCTTCGATGAAAAGACAAGCGCCGATCTTCGGGTGCGTTTTGAAGGAGTATTCTGATGAAAACACTGATCCTCTCTGACCTCCACCTCGAGTTCGCGCCCTTCGAACCAGCACCTGATCTCGAATTCGATGTCGTCATCCTTGCCGGTGACATCCATTCGCCGGCCAAGCGTGCCGTCCAGTGGGCGGTGGACAAGTTTCGCGGCAAGCCCGTTGTGTATCTGCTGGGCAACCACGAGTATTACGACGGACGGCTGGACACGACTTTGGCGGAAGCACGGCGCGCAGCCGAGGGCAACAACGTCCATGTACTCGATGGTGACGAGTGCGTGATCCACGGTGTGCGCTTCCTTGGCGCGACGCTCTGGACCGATTTCGAGCTCGCCATCGAGACGCCAGAAGGTCCGATTAGCGACGTTGGACGAGCCATGAGGGTGGCGACCAATCTGCTGAACGACTACGCGCTGATCCGCACGGCCGACGAGTCGGCAGAGCCCGGTACCTGGCGGTTCAAGCAGGGAAGGAGGCTCCAAGCGGCCGACACGCTGCGGATTCACCGGGCGCAGCGAACTTGGCTACGCGGGAAGCTTTCGGAACCGTTCGCCGGACCCACGGTGGTGGTGACGCACCATGCACCTCATCGGGGTTCGCTCTCGGCGCGCTATGCCGGCGACTGGGCTTCAGGTGCCTTCGTCACCGAGCTTCCAGAGGCTTTCTTCGATGTGCCCGTGCTCTGGGTGCATGGCCATACGCATCAGCAGTTCGACTACCAAGTCCGTGCCTGCCGGATCGTGTGCAACCCGCGCGGCTATGTGAACTGGAGCGGCAGAATCGAGAATCAGGTGTTCAATCCTGGGCTGATCATCGCTGTGCCCTCTCCGGAGAGAAATCAGGGGCCATCCTAGGCTCCAGTTTCCAATCAGGGCCGGCAACTGCATGATCGTAATCACTGTGCATGCGCTTACCTGTTCAGCAGGCCGCGACCCATCGACGAGTTCCAGTACAGGCTCGATGCGCCTGCGTGCCTGCGTGCCTGCGTGCCTGCGTGCCTGCGTGCCTGCGTGCCTGCGTGCCTGCAGGTCGCGCCGGTCCCGCCGGCAGAGACCGTCAACGGACGCCTGCCGTCGGACCCTGCACCTGGATGACCTGGAAGTGGTGCGTGCCGTCGCGGCCCAGTTGCTCGACCAGGCCGAACTCCCAGTCGAGGTACGCCTGCATGGCTTCGGGCGGTGCATCGGTGCCCTCGTAGGGGCGGCGGTAGCGTTGCGCGCCCACCGAGTGCGCGACGGCCGGTGCGCCGGTCTCGTTGAAGGCGCTGGCGAGGGGCAGCGGGTCGACAACGTAGACCTCCCAACCCATCTGCGCGAGCCAGGATGCCGTCATCGGCGCCCGCACCCCATCATCGTCGGCCA
>LNAP01006459.1_pt1 | contig 10032 bp, 12 predicted proteins | sample 602601 | NCBI WGS metagenome assembly LNAP01 (sample SAMN02440304, study PRJNA202911) | soil metagenome | biome: Subtropical and temperate rainforests or woodlands; isolation source: soil samples (1 kg each in a 20% v/v slurry with milli Q water) were... ...
CCGGGCAAGGCACCCAGCCCAACGGCGCGCCGCAAGCCCAGCCGCAGCGCAGCGGCCAAATTCCAACGGGGCCCGGAGGAGTCGTGCCTTCGCAGCCGCAAGCACCGCGCACCGGATTGCAGCCCGGCCAACCGGTACTGCCGCCCGCGGCTCAAGCGCCCGGCCTACAGCGCCCTGGCGGATTGCAGCAGCGCCTCCCCGCCGCGCAACGCCCAGCTGTGCCGCGCAAACCGGCTCCGGCTCCGAAGGAGAAGGAGCGGCGGTGACTTTCTTCCTTCTCCCTTGTGGGAGAAGGTGGCGCGAAGCGCCGGATGAGGGATTATCCCCGCACGTTCAATTGAGAGTTGGAAAGGCGGAGAGAACCCCTCACCCGTCTCGCCGCTTTGCGGCGAGCCACCCTCTCCTACAAGGGGCGAGGGTGCACCGTTAATGCGGGACGAGGTACCGACACCTCACGCCTCGCCGCGTAGCCAGGCCTTCACCTTCTGCAGCAGACCATGCCGCAGCTCATCGACGGAATCGGCTTCGGCCGGTGTCAGCGCCTGCAAGGCGGCATCGACATCCTCAGTCGCGAGCGGCAATGTGACATCGGCATCTGCGGCCGGAACGCCCGCCGCCGCAAGCGCGATCGGACCGATCTGCGTCAGGAACACGCGTTCATATTCACGCGACAACCGCGCAAGCGCATCGTCCAGCGTCAGCCAGTCTACCGCCTTGATGTCGTTCATCAGCTTGCGGACGGGGCCGCCCTCGGCCTCCATACGCCAGAAATGCACGACCTTGGAGCGCCCGCCCGACTGATAGACGAGCGTGCCGAGGAATTCGTGGATGGCGACCTCGTGGCCGGTCTCTTCCAGCACCTCGCGGTGCGCGGCCTGCTTCGGCGTCTCGCCGTCGTCGAGCTTGCCCTTGGGCAGGACCCATTCGTTGCGCTTGCGCTGGCGCACGACCGCGATCAGCGGCGGCTCGCCACGCCGCAGCACGATACCACCCGCCGCCATCACCGGCGCCCGCGCCATCACCAGATCCGTGTCGTCGATTCGTCCCCGCAGACGATATAGGCGACGGGGACGGCGGATTGAAGGCTAGCTTTTTCTCAGCAGTGCTTGACCCGCCCTAATGCGGGTGCCTTCGGCGATGCCGTCGCAGAACGAAAAATCGCCGGGCGCAAGGATGATGATGGTCGAGCCGTGCTCGAACCAGCCGAGCTCCTCGCCCTTGCTCACGTTGACATCGCACGGGAAGTTGACCGGCCCCCGGGTCTGCGCGTTCAGCACCATGTCGAGGAAGTGCAGTCGGATGCTCGCGACCAGGATCGCAGCGACCGGCACCAGCGTCACGGCCTCGCCGCTCGACAGATGCGTGCGGATCACCGCGCGCTCGTTCTTGCAGAAGAGGCGCTCGACGCGCTTCAGCGCGATCGGGTTGACGTTCCAGACGTCGCCATGGATCAGCGTGACGCGCTCGATATGCGCGTCAAAGGGCGCATGGAAGCGGTGATACATGCTCGAGGTCAGCCGCAGCGTGACGAAGCTTCCGTTGCGGTGCTGGTCGACCAGCGCGGAATCGCCGAGCAGATCGAGCAGCGAATAGGGCGCGCCCTTGACCTGGAACAGCTCGGTGTCCGCGATCCGGCCATGGGCGCCGACGATGCCGTCGGACGGGCTGGCGACGACGGAAGGATCGGGATCGAACGGCCGCAGGCCCGGCTTGAGCTCCCGGGTGAAGCAGTCGTGCAGGCTCTTGAAATGGGTCTTTCGCGCCTCCGACAAATCGAGGTCGGAGAACAGCTTCCACAGCGCGATCGAGCCGTCCCGAATGAGCGGGTTCTCGATCTTCGAGAACCAGCCCATGAAGCGGGTCAGCGCGGCGCGGGGGATGCGGTTGGTCAACAGGAAGTTGAGGTCTTCCTGCTGGGTGAAAGAGGCGATGAGGGCTTTGACTGTCATGAATCTGTCAGCTCGCAGTATTAGCGCTTGTTGTCATGGAAACGACACTCCCGATTCTCTCATTTTCCGTGGCCGCCGCAGCGTCCGCTGCCGCCGTCCTTCCGAAGCTCAAAGCGCGGGTCGAATTGTCCCGCGCCAAGCACCGCTCGCTCGCCGGCCACTCCAAGATGTCGCGCCGGGTGGCCAAGCTGCTCCCGTTCTACGAGTTCGAAGGCGACGACTACTTTGCCTGCGACGGCGCGCCGGCGAACATCGCGGCCCAGCGCAAGGACGGCTTCTTCCGCCTCGCCAAGCTCTACGCCGAGCGCTACCCCAAGGGCCGCGCGATGACGAAGGAAGCGGCGGAAAAGATCTCCGACCTGCACTTCACCGAGACCTACCGCGTGCCGTTCCAGTTCTCGCGTCTCGTCCGCGAGCATCTGGGCACCTCGACCTTCATGGAATCGTCCAGCGGCGTCACCGTCACGGATGTCGACGGCAACACCTCCTACGACCTCACGGGGTCCTACGGCGTCAACATCTTCGGCAACGATTTCTACAAGGAGTGCATCGAGGGCGCAGAGAAGCGGGGGCACGCGCTCGGCCCGGTGCTCGGCCCCTACCATCCCTCTATCCTCGAGAACGTGACCCGGCTCTGCCAGATCTCGGGCCTCGACGAAGTCTCGTTCCACATGTCCGGCACCGAAGCCGTGATGCAGGCTGTGCGGCTCGCGCGCTACCACACCAGGCGCTCGCATCTCGTCCGCTTTGCGGGCGCCTATCACGGCTGGTGGGGCGACGTGCAGCCCGGTGTCGGCAATCCTATCCCTGCACACGAGACCTACACCCTCGCCGAGATGTCCGAGAAGACGCTGCATGTGCTGCGCACGCGCAAGGACATCGCCTGCGTGCTGGTCAATCCGCTGCAGGGCCTGCATCCCAACGGTAACGCCCCCGGCGATTCCTCGCTGGTCGACAGCTCCCGCGGCGGCAATTTCGATCGCGCTGGGTACACCGAATGGCTGAAGAAGTTGCGCGACGTCTGCACCGAGCGCGGCATCGTGCTGATCTTCGACGAGGTCTTCGTCGGCTTCCGCCTCGCCGCCGGCGGCGCCCAGGAATACTTTGGCGTCAAGGCCGACATGGTGACCTACGGCAAGAGCCTCGCCGGCGGCCTGCCGGTCGGCGTGGTCTGCGGCAAGAAGGAACTGATGCGCCGCTTCAATGACGACCGTCCCGCCGACATCTGCTTCGCCCGCGGCACCTTCAACTCGCATCCCTACGTCATGACGGCGATGGACGAGTTCCTGAGCCGACTCGCCAGCCCGAATTTCCGCGCCATCTATGACGGGCTGGACGCGACCTGGAACGGCCGCGCGCAAAAGCTCAACCAGATGATGACGGACGCCGGCCTGCCGGTGCGGTTCGCGAACTTCTCGTCGATCTGGACGGTGAAGTACGACACGCCGTCCCGCTACAACTGGATGCTGCAATACTACCTGCGCGCCGAAGGCCTGTCCTTGAGCTGGGTCGGCACGGGCCGGCTGATCTTCAGCCTGAACTACACCGACGCCGATTTCACCGAAGTCGCCGACCGCTTCGTCCGCGCCGCCGGGAAGATGAAGGCCGACGGCTTCTGGTGGCACGACGGCGTGCTCACCAACAAGCAGATCAAGCGGCAGATCTTGAAAGAGATGCTGGCCAAGCGCTTCGGGCGCTGAGGCTCTCGCACACTTAACCCCGATCACCGCGCGCCCTTCTCCCTCGCCCCGCTTGCGGGGAGAGGGTCGGGGTGAGGGGGACTCTCCGCGCAGTCGGTGAGAGTTGGCGGACATCCAGCTAGCAACGTCCCCGTGGAGACTCCCCCTCACCCGGCTTTGCGCTACGCGCAAATCCGAGCTCTCCCCGCAAGCGGGGCGAGGTGAAGAGAGCGGACCGCTCCACTGATTCACTTTAGAGTATCCCCAACACGTGGATGCCCGGGACAAGCCCGGGCATGACGTAAACCATGGACATTTGCGGTCTAGGCAGCGGCGCGCTCAGGCGTGCTGCTCTTCGAGCGTGGGCTCGTCGATGAAGCCCAGCGTGTGCTCGGGGTTGAGATGTAGGCCGGGATCCATCAGCTCGCCGCGCATCAGCGCCAGCGGCGCGTTGCGATAAAGCATCAAATCGTGGAAGGGGTCGGTCAGGATCTTGGTCATCCAGACGAGGCCGGTCTCGACGTCGCGGATGAAGAACAGATGCACGGTGCGGAACAGAAGACCGCCGCCGCCGACCACGAGCCAGATCTTGGCAACCTGCCGCATGAAGTCGGTCGCGCTCGCCCAGGGCGTGAACAGGCCGAACAGAGTGGGATCGACGAACAGCACCAGCGGCGACAGCGCCCAGATCGACATCAGCACCACCTTGCGCTGAAGGTTGTAGCCGACCTTGATCTCTTCCTTGTGCTCGTGCGTGGCCTGGTTGACGTGGTCGTAGCCGTGCGGCTCGAAGAAGAAATGACCGGCCTGGCGCGAGGTCATCGAGACAAGCCAGCCCACCAGCCCGGAGACCACCGGATCGATGAACAGCCAGACATAGGCGAAGAGAAAGCTCAGCGCGCTGACGAAGTGCAGGCTCTGATTGATACGGCTGTGGTGATAGTAGCGATGGTCGTCCCAGCGCTGGATCCGCAGCTGCTCGAGATAATTCTTGATCATGCTCTCCCCCAAAATGCTTTCGGGTACGGGAATACAGGGATTCGATGTAGGCCGTGTGACATCATCATTTTGTCATATGACGATGTACAGCGGCGCGATGACGCACGGGTTACTCTCTCCCCTCATCCTGAGGAGCGCGCTCTTGCGCGCGTCTCGAAGGATGAAGGCCGAGGTGCAGCAGCGGGCCTTCATGGTTCTCCGAGCGATGCGAAGCATCGTCCGGGAGACGGCGCTTCGCGCCTCCTCACCATGAGGAGCAACGACGACGCTAGGCCGCCTTGGCGACGTCGATCTTGCGGAAGCGCACCAGCGAGAAGTGGCCGAGCGGCGGAATCAGGCGGCGCTCGGCGAGCTCGATGCCCTTCGCACCGGCGAGCCACTTCGCGTAACGCGACCAGGCGAACTCGGCGGTGCGGAAGCCGAGCGGACGCACCACCGGCTGGAGCTTCTGCTCGATGAAGCGGCGGACGCCGGCATCGGCGCTGACGCGGGTCAGGATGATCAGCTCGCCGCCGGGGCGCAGCACGCGAGCGAATTCGTCGAGCGCGACTTCCGGATTCGGCACGGCGGTGACGACATATTGCGCCATCACGACGTCGAAGGAATCATCGGGGAATTCGAGCTTCTCGGCGTCCATCACCGCAAGGCCCTCGACGTTCTTCAGCTTGCCCTCAGTGACGCGCTGGCGCGCCTTGTCCAGCATCGCTTCCGAGATGTCTGTACCGAAGATGCGCAAGTTCGGCGCGTAGAGCGGCAGCGAGATGCCGGTGCCGACGCCGACCTCGAGCACGCGGCCGCCGATCTTGTTGGTGGCCGCGATCGCCGCCTGCCGGCCCTTGGCGAACACGCCGCCGAACACCAGATCGTAGACCGGCGCCCAGCGGTCATAGGCCTGCTCGACGGTGCCGCGGGTGAGGTCGAGCTGCTGGGTGCCGTCAAGGTTCATGATCTTAGCCATCGATGTGGTTCTCGCTGTGGTTCAAGACGTATGGGATCAACCGCGCACTGGCCGCCGCGCCATGCGAGGCGAGGCACGCAGGACGCGGCTGGGCTGGAGTGAGGTGAGGTTGCCGACGAACTGGCGCGCGCTGTTCTCCCAGGACCGCTCCAGCGCGAAGTTGCGGCAGGTCTCGCGCGACATTGTGAGCGCGCGCAGGCAGGCCGTACGCAGATCATGGTCGATCGCGCCGATCGGGTGATCGGCGATGACGTCCTTGGGTCCGGTGACCGGAAACGCCGCAACGGGCGTGCCGCAGGCGAGCGCCTCGAGCTGCACCACGCCGAACGTGTCGGTCAGGCTCGGGAAGACGAAGACGTCGGCGGCGGCGAGATGCGACGTGAGATCCGCGCCCTTCTTCTCGCCGAGGAAGACGACGCCCGGATATTTCTTTTCGAGCGCAGCTTTCTGCGGACCGTCGCCGACGACGACCTTGGTGCCGGGCAGATCGAGCGAGAGGAACGCTTCGAGATTTTTCTCCACCGCCACGCGCCCCATGGTCATGAAGATCGGACCCGGCAGGTCGAGCTTGGCGGGATGATCGGGATGGAACAGCTCGGTGTTGACGCCGCGCGTCCAGAATCCGAGCCGCTTGAAGCCGCGCTCGGAGAGTTCCTGCCGCAGCGAGGGCGTCGCCACCATCGTCATCGCGGCGGCATCGTGGAAGTGGCGCAGCACGGCATAGCCGACGCTCGCGGGGATGCCGGTCCGCACCGAGACGTATTCCGGAAAGCGCGTCGTATAGGAGGTGGTGAAGGCGAGTCGGTTGCGACGGCAATAGGCGCGCGCAGCCCAGCCGATCGGACCCTCGGTCGCGATGTGGAGCGCGTCCGGCGCGGCCTTCTCGATCCGCCGCGCGATCTCCTTTCCACTCGGCAGCGCGATGCGCAGGCCCGGATAGGTCGGCAGTGGCCACGACGGAAAGCCTTCCGGGGTCAGGAAGTCGATCTCGACGTCGAGGGCCTTGGCCGCGTTCGCCAGCGAGGTCAGCGTCCGCACCACGCCGTTGACCTGCGGATGCCAGGCGTCAGTCGCGATTAATACCCGCATCGGAAAATCCCGAGAGTTTGATGATTCTCGGCTTAGGACCATCAACGAAGGATATTTCAGGCGTGTGACGTCACATAAGTGTCGGCCGGTTGTTTTGTTCGTTAACGGACCCCTGCGGCCACGAAACTGTCATGAAACAATCCTTTCCGCGACGAAACCGTTTTCGGCGCTCCGCGCAAACGTCCCGAAACTTTTTGCCGCTAGTGATCTAGGCAACGGAGCACCGAAACGGTGCCGGGGTGACCAAGAAACACCGCGCAACAGGGGCGACCAAATGTTCAATCTGGGCACGTTCAGGAATTATTCGCGCGCTATCGCCTTTGGCGCAGTTGCTGTCACCGCGATCGCATTTGCCGGTCCGGCGAACGCTGCGCCCGTGCAGCTCTTCCCCTTCTTCCAGCCGCTACCGCCGGTGGCCGCGCCGCAGCCGATCCAACCTTACCAGCCCTATCAGGCGACGCCTTACCAGGCCGCACCGTCCGAAGATCAGGATGCGGTCGAGATGCCGGCACGCTTCCGCCGCCAGACCGTGAGCTACGCGACGCGCGAGGCGCCAGGCACCATCATCATCGATACGCCCAACACGTATCTCTATTACGTGCTCGGAGGCGGACAGGCGGTGCGCTATGGCATCGGCGTCGGCCGCGACGGCTTCACTTGGTCCGGTGTGCAGTCGGTGACCAAGAAGGCCGAGTGGCCGGATTGGACTCCGCCGCCGGAAATGATCGCCCGCCAGCCCTATCTGCCGCGCCACATGGCCGGCGGTCCCGGCAACCCTCTCGGCGCCCGCGCCATGTATCTCGGTGGCACCATCTACCGCATCCACGGTACCAACGCCCCGGATACGATCGGCAAGCACGTCTCGTCCGGCTGCATCCGCCTCACCAACGACGACGTCACCGACCTCTATTCCCGCGTCAACGTCGGCACAAAGGTGATCGTGCTGCCGATGACGGAGCGGAGAGCGGATCTCGGCGCCGCGACGCGGTAACGCGACAGGACATTGTGACGCAAACGGCCTCGGAACTCACCGGGGCCGTCTTCGTTTGCCCCATGCTCTCCGAGAGCACCTCGCATGGAGGCGCCGATGCAATCCCACCTGCAAATGCCGCGAAGTCCAACGCCGCGAAGACCAAGGCTGCGCGCGATCACTGTCGCCGGAGCATTGGTGCTGCTCCTCGCCGCTCCCTCCGCGCCAGCGCAACAGCGGGCGAGCGATGATGCGGCTCAGCAGGCCTTCAACAATTCCTGCCGCACCTGTCACTCGGTGAAGGAGGGCGACAACCGCCTCGGCCCCAACCTCCACAACATCGTCGGCCGCAAGGCCGGCGCGCTGCCGGACTACAACTACTCGCCCTCGATGAAAGAGGCGGGCTTCGTCTGGGACCAGGACAAGCTCACGCGCTTCATGATCAAGCCGGACGAAATCGTGTCCGGCAACAAGATGCAGCCCTATGGCGGCATCTCGGCGGATGAAGCGGCCAAGGTCGCTGCTTATCTGCAGGCGGCCGGCGGGCGATAGTCGCGTCGGCGCCACGTGTGAGGCTTGCATTCGAGATCGCGGCGCATCCTTCGAGACGCCCGCCTCCGGCGGGCTCCTCAGGATGAGGACGGAGTACGCGGCAGCTGGCATTCATGCAGCTATTGCACCAAGGCGCGAATGCCGGTTAGCCTCATCCTGAGGAGACCGCGAAGCGGTCGTCTCGAAGGACGAGGCGTTCACGATGAACGAGGGAGCCTACCTCTACATTCTCAGATGCGCCGATGGCAGCTACTACATCGGCACGACGCGGACCGAACTTGAAGTAAGGCTCGCACAGCACAACGCTGGAGCGTTCGCCGGCTATACGAAGTCACGCCGTCCCGTGACGCTCGTCTTCTCGCAATGGTTTGACCAGATCACCGATGCGATCGAATGCGAACGAAAGCTCAAGAAATGGAGCCGCGCCAAGAAGGAGGCCTTCATGCACGGCGACTTTGCCGAGCTGCATGAGTTGGCGAAACGCGGATCTCATCATTCTTCGAGACGCCCGCCTTCGGCGGGCTCCTCAGGATGAGGCCGGAGTGTGCGGCTGCATCCTTGCTGCAGCACCGATGCCAGTCAGCCTCATCCTGAGGAGACCGCGAAGCGGTCGTCTCGAAGGACGAGGCGTTCAAACCGGCAGAAATCGCTCATCCGCCAGTCCTGTCAGAGATCAGCCTCAACCATGCCGCCGAATGAAACGCGCTCATCAGCAGATACATCGGCACCATCCCGCCGAGCGAAAACCCACGCCCGGCGGCGCACAGCATGTCCGTCTGAGCGCTGCCGATCACGGCCGTCAGCACGGCCATGATCGCGAAGGCCGGTGTGGCCGCAAGGCCGAGCCATCTGGCAAGGTCGGCGGGATTAGTCACGTCCTTCCACGGCCTCCCGACGAAACGCCTTCTCGCCGGCGTCCGAGATCTCCACCCATTTCTGGTCGGGCGCGGCACCCGCGTAGCTGTCGTGCCAGTTCCACCATTTATAGGTCGGCGTCTGCGGATAGCCCATCGGCGAATCCTCCCAAACCTCCTGCCGGCCGAGCGGCGTGATGTCGAGATAGTTCCAGGTGCCGCCCATCTGCTCGTCGCCGCGGCTCTTGATGAAATAGGTGCGGAAGATGCGCGTGCCGTCGCGAAAGAACACGTTGGTGCCGTGCCATTCATCGACACCGAAATCGGCGTCGAAACTGTCGGTGATCGTGACCCACGGGATGGTCCAGCCCATCCGCTGCTTCAGCCTGATGATGTCGGCCTGCGGCGCGCGCGAGGCGAACACCAGCGTGGTGTCGCGCGCGTTCAGGTGAGCGACATGGGCGACCTGGTCGGCCACCATGGAGCAGCCGCGGCAGGCGTGATCGGGCCAGCCGAACACGCCGGGCTCGAAGAAGGCGCGGTAGACGATCAGCTGCCGCCGGCCCTGGAACAGATCGGCCAGACTGACCTTGCCGCCGGGCCCCTCGAACGCATAGGTTTTGGCGACTTCCATCCACGGCATGCGCCGACGCTCGGCGGCGAGCGCATCGCGGGCACGGGTATGCGCCTTTTCCTTCACGAGCAGTTGCTGACGGGCGGCCTCCCAGTCCTGCGGCGACACCACCGGTGGTGTCTGCATGGCGGTCTGTCCGTTCGTCCCTGCGTTGTCTATTGATGTCATCATGGCTCTCCAAACCTCTTGCTCGTCCTGCCAACGATTTCTGGCACCAAGCGGTTGCGCGGTGGGAGTAACAAGTGTGGCGGGATTGTCATGGAGTCGCTGATCACCGCTGCCGCGCGTGCGCTCGAGTCCGGCGATCCGCTCGGCGCGCTGAACCGCGTTGCGCTGCGCAACGCGGTT
>LNAP01006529.1_pt1 | contig 10032 bp, 11 predicted proteins | sample 602601 | NCBI WGS metagenome assembly LNAP01 (sample SAMN02440304, study PRJNA202911) | soil metagenome | biome: Subtropical and temperate rainforests or woodlands; isolation source: soil samples (1 kg each in a 20% v/v slurry with milli Q water) were... ...
ATCCACACGCCCATTTCCGCGGCGGCCTTGACGGCCATGGCGGTGGTGTTCGGAATGTCGTGGAACTTGAGATCCAGGAACACGTCGCAGCCGCGCGCGCGCACGTCGCGCACGATGCTCGGGCCGCACGCGGTGAATAGCTCGTTCCCGATCTTGTAGAACCGACAGAGCTCGCCCAGGTGATCAACCAGCTCGAGGGCGGCTTCCGCGTTCGACACATCGAGTGGAACAATCGCAGTCGTCGTCATGTGTTCGGCCACTCGAGTGTTCCGCTCAGTGTCTGAATGTTGGAGACGCCGTGACGATGGCACCACGCGGCAAGCTCCCCGACGATCCGCTCGGGTGCGCGCGGATCCTTGAGCGCCGCCGTTCCGATCCCGACCAACGACGCGCCGGCGATGATGTATTGCAGTGCGTCGGTCCCGCTCGCGACGCCACCCACGCCGAGGATTGGTAAGCTGACCGCGCGGCGAACGCGCCACGTCGCCAGCACGCCGATCGGAAGAATCGCAGGGCCGCTCACACCACCAGTGCCAAACCCGAGCGCCGGTTTCCGTCGCTCGATGTCGATCACGAGACCCGGCACCGTGTTCACGACACTGATGGCATCCGCACCGGCGTCGGCGGCGATGCGCGCGGCATCGCCGATGTTCGGAAGCGTCGGCGCAAGCTTCACGAATACCGGCCGCTTCGTCTCGCGTCGAACACGCGCGACGACGTCGCGCAACGTGACCGGATCGGCCCCGAACTCGACGCCACCCGCTTTCGTGTTCGGACAACTCACGTTGAGCTCGAACGCATCGAGCGCTCCGGCCGCGGGCGCGCTCGACAAGCTCTCCTCTAAGCCGGCCACGACACTCGGGTACTCATCGACCGTGAACCCGACGACGTTGGCGATCTTGCGTGTCTCGGCGAGATGCGTCGCGAGCCACGGCAATTGTTTGCGTCGAACGGCTTCGAGACCCGGATTGGCCAAGCCGACCGCGTTGATCATCCCACCGTCGAACTCCGCGACGCGAGGCGCGGGCGCACCAGGGCGCGGCTGGAGCGAAACGGCCTTGGTGACCAGTCCGCCCAATCGGTCCGGGCGCATGACGTCGGTGAGCTCCTCGCCATAGCCGGCTGTTCCGGCGGCGAGGACGATAGGATTCTGAAATACGAGATCGCTGACGACGGTCCGGAGCGAAGCGGTGGTCGTCACCGCGACTTACTCGCCCCCGCGCCGGCTCTGACCCGCCCCTCGTAGCCCTCGAGGTATTGCATGGCGGCATCCGCGATCGCAGCGGCGATCGCGTCTTGCTTCGACGTGTTCGAGAGATACGCGGCTTCGGCGGCATTCGTGCCGAACCCGATCTCGACGAGAACCGCTGGCATGTACGCTGTCACGAGCACTCTGAATCCGGCCTGTTTCACGCCGCGGCTTGGTCCCGGATGCATCTTCCCCAACCGCTGCTGGATGGCTTCCGCCAACTCGCTCGACTCGCGCAGATGTTCGTTCTGCGTCATCGCGCTGAGAATGAAACTAAGCGGATCATCCGAAGAAACCGCGGGGGCGTCGCCCTCGAGCCTGATGGACTCGTTTTCCATACGTTCGACGCGGCGGGCGTCTTCGGTGCGGGCTTCCGAGAGGAAATACGTCTCGAAGCCGCGCGCGCCCTTCGGATCCTTCCAGGTCGGACTGGCCGCGTTCACGTGGATCGAGATGAACAGGTTCCCTGCCGCCCGGTTGGCGATTTTGCCACGATCGTCGAGGGCGATCAGCGTATCCGCGGTTCGGGTATACACGACGTCGACTCCGCGCGCCGCGAGCTGCTCGCCCAGCCGGTTCGCGACGGAGAGCGTGATGTTCTTCTCGTAGATGCGCGGCCCCGGGCCGAGTGGGCCGCTCATGCCGTTGTCCACGCCGCCATGTCCGGCGTCGACAATGATCGTTCGACGATGATGCTTCGCCGGAACCGGCGGTAGACGGCTGTCATCGCTGCGCGACGACGAGCTCTCGCTTCGAGACGCGCGCGACTCCGAGGCTGTAGAGCGCGAGTTTGCCACGGCACGGATCGGTGCGCCCATGGACGAGAACACCACGAGCTGCGCGCTGTCGGCGTCCCAACGCGTGTTGGGAACGGTCGACGGGAAAACGTCGGAGATCAGCTGGAGCGGGACGAGCAGCTTGCCCTTGTCGAGCTGCGGCGCCGACACGAGCTGAATCGATTCATCTCGAACGCGGACGACCGGCACGCCAATCTCGAGCTCGAGTCGCGCGCCCCAGATTTCGAGCGAATACGACGAGCCGCCGATGCGGCGGACGTCGATCGGCAGCATCGTGCCCAGGGCCTCGGGGCGTACCATGGGCCCTTCCGCCGACGCAACGATTGGAATGCGCGTGCGCTGCCGCTGATCGCGGACGATGAGCGCTTTCGGGGGCGCGACCGCGGCGATCTGAAAAGCGATCAGCGCGGCGGCGGTGATCATCGACTCCGCGCGACGCGCGCCATCTCGCGCTCCGCGTCCCGCGACCGCTCGGTGTCTCGCTTGTCGTGCAGCTTTTTGCCCTTGCCCAACGCCAATGCCACCTTGGCGACTCCGTTCTTGAAGTAGAGCTCCAACGGGACGAGCGTCAGCCCTTGGCGCTCGACAGCCCCAATCAAACGACGGATTTCCTTGCGGTGGAGCAACAGCTTCCGTGTACGGGCGGGCTCGTGATTCGAGTATCCCCTGCTCTCGTAAGGGGATATGTGCAGGTTGAGAAGAAACACCTCGCCGTCTTTGACGATCCCGTAGGCGTCGCTGATGTTGGCACGGCCGTCACGGAGCGACTTGACCTCGGTGCCCGTGAGCACGATCCCGGCTTCCCAGGTCTCGAGGATTTGATAGTCGAAGCGCGCCCGTTTGTTTCGTGCGATCGATTGGATTTCGTTCGCTTTTTCGGGCTTCTTTTCGGGCTTGGCCATCGGCGCGACGGAGGAGAATCGAGGCGCGGACGAACCCTCGCGCGATGTCGCAACTTAGACGCGCCATGTGCGCGCAGCAACACACGATACGTTGACGATGGGTCGCGAGTCCGCTAGCTTTTTCCGTTCTGCCGAAGTGGTGGAACTGGTAGACGCGCTGGCTTCAGGAGCCAGTGGGCGCAAGCTCGTGGGGGTTCGAGTCCCCCCTTCGGCACTCAGCGGTTTAGCGGTAGACCGATAAAGGCACACCTTAGTCAGGTGTGCCTTTTTGCGTTTTAGCGTTCCACCGCCGACGGCGGCACGTTCTCCGGTAGCGCCGCGGTGCCGAAACTCGCGCGGAGCGCTTCGTTCGCCTCCGTCAGATAGGCTGCGAGCAGCTCACCCGCGCGAACGATGTTCGCGTCCTGCTTCTTGAAGCTGCCGCCGGCGAACGCGAACAGCGTCTGGCCCATCCGTATCTGGGTCGGCGTTCCCTTCGCCGCCAATCCGTCGCGATACGCGCTCAACCGGGCGTTGAACTGACGTTCGGCGGTCTCGGCCATCTCGGACGCGACGTTTTCGTCGCGGGTCATCGCCTCGCCGATCACCCGGGCAACGATCGACGCGGTGCGATCGTCGAGTGCGTCGCGCTGCGCGGCGATCAGCCCCAGCGCACGTCGGGCATAGCGGAGCTCCCAGCGCGCATGGTCGACGTCTCCGCGAGTCGCGGATTCAGCCAGCCACTCGACGTCGCCCAGATCCGGCTCGCGGAACAGCTGCTCGACGAACGATTCTGCTTTGCGCTGGAGGTCGCGCTCAGCCCGCCATCGCGCGAACAAGGGCATACGACCCTAGTGCTGCAGGATCGGCAGCGAGCGGTGGTCCGTCGAAAGCGCACCGTCAGGCGCGAGCCCGACGCGCGTCCGCACTTCGCCTTCCTCGAGCAGGAGATCGGCGAGTCGCACCCCTTCGAGGACGTCGTCGATCTTGCGCTGCAAGAGCATCCAGACCGGCCGGATGCTGCAACTGTGCGACGACGAGCACCGCTCCTCGCCGACCGGGTGCGTGACACAATGCAGATCGAACGTCGTGGTCTCCGACGCCTCGATCACATTGCGAATCGAAATCTCCTCGGGCGCGCGCGCGAGCACGTAGCCACCACGAGCGCCACGCGTGCTACGGACGAGCCCGGCCCGGCGAAGGCGGAGCAGAATCTGCTCCACGTAGTCGCCGGGCAAGCGTTCCACCTCCGCGATCTCGCGGCCCGTGATCGGCCCTTCTTCGGCGCGACGCGCAAGATGGAGCGCGCAAATGACGCCGTATTCGGCGAGAGTCGTTATTCGCACAAGCGGTAAGTTAGCGAACTGAGAGGGTTTGTGAAACTGCGAGCGGCCCTCAGCCGCCCGCAGACACGCCGAACTTGCCGCCAGGAACCCCAATGTCTGTCATTTTCCTGAGGTCGAGCACTTCGTCGACTTCGTTGTCGGGCAGAATCTTGTCGCGCTTGACCAGCTCGCGAATCAGGACACCCTCCTTCACGGACTGCTTGCTGATCTCGGCAGCCTTCGCGTAGCCAATCTGCGGAGCGAGCGCTGTCGCGAGCGCAGCCGAGCGCTCCACCCAGTACTCGCACATCTCGCGGTTGGCTTCGATGCCTTTCACGCAACGATCGGCGAACACGTTCGCTGCGCCCGTGAGAATGCGCATCGTGAGCAGAACGTTGAACGCAATCACCGGCATCATGACGTTCAACTCGAGCTGCCCGTGTTCCGCCGCGGTCGAAACCGTGGTGTCGCAACCAAAGACCTGGAAGCACACCTGATTGACCATCTCGGGGATCGACGGATTGATCTTGCCCGGCATGATGGACGATCCGGGCTGCACGGCCGGCAGCTTGATCTCGTCGATACCCGTGCGTGGACCCATGACCATCAGGCGCAGATCGCTCGCGATCTTGCTGAGATCGACCGCAAGCACCCGCATCTGCGCGCTGAAGCCCGCGACGTCACCCATGCTCTGCATGAGCTGAATGCGATCCTCACCGACACGCAGCTCGAGACCCGTGATCTCCTTGAGATACTTGTTCATCAGCGCCGGGTATTCCTTCTCCACGGTCACGCCAGTACCAACGGCGCTGCCGCCGATGCCGAGGTCCCGCAAATAGTCGGCGGCTTGGACGACGCGCTTCAGGCCACGGTCGATCGACCCGGCATACGCCGTGAACTCCTGACCGAGGCGGATCGGCATCGCGTCCTGCAGATGCGTGCGGCCGGCCTTCACGATGTCGTCGAACTCGCGTCCCTTCGCGGCCAGCGCGTCACGCAGATTCTCGAACGCGCCCTTGAACGCCGCGAGCTCCGAGAGGCTCGCGAGCCGGATGTTCGTGGGAATCGTGTCGTTCGTGGATTGCGCCATGTTGACGTGATCGTTCGGATGCACGGGCGAGTATTCGCCACGCTTGCCGCCGAGGATCTCGTTCGCGCGGTTCGCCAGGACCTCGTTCGCGTTCATGTTGTGCGAGGTGCCGGCGCCGGCCTGATAGGGGTCGACGATGAACTGGTCGCGATACTTCCCGGCCAACACTTCGTCGGCGGCCTGCACGATCGCGTCGGCCAGCTTGGCGTCGAGGCGGCCCGTCTGCTTGTGCGTCAGTGCCGCCGCCTTCTTGATCGCGACCTGCGCGTCGATGAAGGCGTCCAGCGGACGCAAACCGCTGATGGGGAAATTCTGTTTGGCGCGCAGCGTCTGCACGCCGTACAGCGCGTCGGACGGAACGTCGAGTGGGCCGAGGGGATCCTTCTCGCGACGAGTATCAGCCATTGTTAGAGTTTTCGTAATTGTCCGAAATGTCGGCGGCCTGACGGACGTCAGGCACCGGTGTCTCTGCGCACTGCACGCGCCGCAATCAACCCGCAAATGAACGCCGCCAACATGGCCAATCCGAGCCACGCGACGCTGATGCCATGCAGTCGGCCGAACGCCACGCGGCGCGCGTCGTCGAACGGCAGACTTTCGATCGGCCCGCCGATCTCGGTGCGCAACCGTGCGATGCGCGGGCCGACGCCGAACTGCGCGATTCCGCACGCCACGATCGTGATCAATGCAGCGAGCTCGCGTCCCTTCCATCGCCACCCGCGCCGCATGGCGACCTGCAGCACGAGCACGAATGCGCCGACCGCCATCCCCGAATACAGAATCGCGGGAAGCGTGAGCCCGACCACTGCCCCCGCCAACGTGCGTGACGGAAGCACGGCAAACAACGCCGGCGCGACCACCGATCCGAAAAACACCGCTGCTCCAAGCCAAAAAGCGAGCAGCACGACTTGAACGAGCGACGCGGTGGAACGTTCCACGGTCAGCCTATCCTTTGATGACTCGGGCCGCGCCGGTGAGGAACGGATTCGTTGCGCGCTCGTGGCCAATCGTCGTGATCGGCCCATGTCCCGGATGAACGACGGTCGTTTCATCCAACTCGGCGATCCGCGCGAGCGATTCCTCCATGTGCGCCGGGTTGGCGAGTGGAAGATCCGTTCGTCCAATCGAGCCCGCGAACAACACGTCGCCGCCGAACAACAGGTCGCCGTGCTTGAACACGACGTGCCCCGGCGAATGTCCCGGCAGATGAATGACGTCGAACTGCAGACCGCCGCACGACACCACGTGCCCCTCGGCCAATTCGACGTTCGGCGGTTCCGGTTGATCGAACGGAATTCCGTAGAACGCAGCCTGCACAGTGCCACGGAGAAACAATGGCAGATCGAGCGGATGCATCGAGACGGGCACCGGCCACTTCGCGCGCACGCCGCGAATGCCACCGATGTGGTCGAGATGTCCGTGCGTGAGCCAGATGGCGTCGAGCGTTGCGCCGGTTCCGGCGACCATGTCGATGAGCAGCTGCGGTTCGTCGCCGGGGTCGATCAGGACGCAGCGCTGCGATGCCTCGTCGACGACGAGGTACGCATTCTCCTGAAACGGACCGACCGTGCGCGACAGCACCTTCACGCCGTGTAGCCCCCCGTCCCGGTAATCGGCTCATCCGGGTTGCCGTCGGCGAGCGCCTTCAGGTACTTCTCCGCCGCGATCGCCGCCGTCGTCGCGTCACCGACGGCGGTCGTCACCTGTCGGGTCAGCTGCGCACGCACGTCGCCCGCCGCGAAGAGTCCGCGAATGCTGGTGTGCATGTTCGCGTCGGTGATCAAGTAGCCCATGTCGTCGTGGTCCACGTGCTCACCGATGATGCCAGTGTTGGGCCGGAAGCCGACGAAGACGAACAGCCCGGTGGCAGCGAGATTCCGCTGCGCGTCCGTGTTCACGTCGCGCAGCTTCAGATTGTGCACGAGCCCCTGCGCGTCGCCCTCGATCTCGTCGACGACGGTGTTCCAAATGACTTCGACTTTCGGATTCGCGAACAAGCGCTGCTGCAGGATCTTCGATGCACGCAGCTCGTCGCGCCGATGGATGAGATACACCTTGTCGGCGTAGCGCGTGAGGAAATCCGCTTCCTCCGTCGCCGCATCACCACCGCCGACGACGGCGATGATCTGGTTGCGGAAGAACGCACCGTCGCAGATCGCGCAGTACGAGACGCCCTTCCCTGCATACTCGAGCTCTCCGGGCACGCCGAGCTTGACCGGTGTTCCACCGGCCGTCACGATGACTGCGGGCGATTCGTAGATGTCGCCAGATTCGGTGCGCGTCTCGAATTTTCCGTTTCGCTTCTCGACGCATTCGACGACGACGCCGTTCTTGAACTCGGCGCCGAATTTGGCGGCGTGATCGGCGAACCTTTGCGCGAGCTCGTGGCCGAGAATCGTCTCGAATCCCGGATAGTCCTCGATGAGCTCGGTGTTGAGCAGCTCGCCGCCCGGAAAGCCGCGTTCGAGCACGACGGTCTTCAACATCGAGCGGCCGGCATACATCCCGGCGCACATCCCTGCCGGACCCGCGCCTACGATGACGACGTCGTATTGATGGGTGGCCAAGTCAGTTCCTCGTGTTCAAATACTTTGTCGCGCGCTGCCTTCCGCGCGCTCCAATGTCATCAAACTTACAGGACGGGGGAATCCGTGAGCTCGGCAGGCTCACGAATCAGCAAGCGCGTGAGTGCGCCGTGGCAGTGGGAAACGGTTCCGATAATGATTTCGGCACTTCCCCGTTCGCCAGCCGCCATGATCGACTCGTGCGCGGCAATCACTTCGGCGGTGTCGAACATGCCGACGCCGTACGACCGGTGCCGGCAGAACAGCGTCGCGGCAACGACATGCTCGCCGGCGTCCGTTCGCTCCGCGGCATGCTCGCCGATGCGCACCGGCAGACTCCAGGAGCGCGTGTCGCGTGTGTGCGGACACGTGCGAGGCTCGACGCAGTTGATGGGGCACATCCACGTCGCGAAGCTCACGTAGTGCGTGCCCGGCGCACCGGCACGCTCCCATGGAACGGACGGCAGCCGGCCGAACGGCTGATCCGTGACGGCTCGCTCGCCATAGCGCTCGCGCGCTCTCGCCACGAGCCACTCGCCCATGAGATGCGGCATCAACGGCGACGGTACGATCGCGTCGCGCTCGACAGCATCCGGATTCGCGACGGCCTCGCCGAGGTACGCGGCGAAGAAGCGGCTCCAGTCGTCGACGCGAATCTCAATCGGCGGATCCGAGCTCGCGGACTCGACAGGCTCTCGCGCCACTGCGCACGCGGGATCGTGATCGACGACGAGGATGCGCGTCGCGGTGAGCGCCCCCGCGCGAGCCGCACGGCGCAGCTGCCGTACGTAGTAGCTCCCGTAGCACCCGCCGCCTACGACGACGATGGTCCCGAAGCGCTGCAGACGATCGTCGTCGCGCAGCTCAGGTGCGGACATGGCGGCCGCCGTCGACGATGATCGTCTCGCCGGTGAGGAAATTGGAGTCGAGAATGAACTCCACCGTCGCCGTCACGTCGGCCGGACTTCCCATCGTACCCAGTGGCGTCGTCGCGCGCAGACGTTCGGCGTCTTCGTCGCTCCACTTCTCGGGGAGCAGTACGGTACCCGGAGCAATCCCGCCAACACGCACATCCGGCGCAAGCACGCGCGCGAGCGATCGCGTTAGATGCACGACACCGGACTTCGAGATTCCATGCGGCAGATACGCCGGCCATGTCTCGAAGGCTGCGAGGTCCGAGATGTTGACGATCACTCCTTTCGCGGCGCGCAGATGTGGCGCGGCCGCCTGCGAAAGAAAGAATGGTGCGCGAACGTTGAGCGCCATGATGTCGTCCCACTGCTCGGGCGTCACTTCGCCGAACGGCGTGCGCACCATCACTGCCGCCGAATTCACGAGGACATCCAGTCCGCCGAATCGCTTCGTCACCGACACGATGAGCTCAGTCGGCGCATTCGGGTCGGTCAAGTTGGCGCCAAACACTTCGGCGCGTCCGCCTGCGGCTTCGATCAGGCGGGCCGTTTCGTTCGCGCCGTCCGCCGTGGCGTTGTAGTGCACTGCGACGCACATCCCGCGCGCGCCGAGGGCAACCGCAATCGCGCGTCCGACTCGATGTCCGGCGCCCGTCACGAGCGCGGTGCGACCTCGCCATTCCATCGCGTTGTCCTCCCGTCCGCGCGCGGCGCGCGGTAAGCGGAGTTTACGCGGCGCGAGCGCGCACGCGTCCGTCTTGTCGTCCCAACCAATCGGCCGGAACGCGCATCATGCCAAGTGTCCGCGGTCCGTCCGTCGCACCGTGCCAATCCGAACCGCCACTCGGCACGAGCGAAAAATGATCGACGAGCGCGAGAATCCGCGCGACGTCTTCGGGCGAATGACTCGGATGCCGCACTTCGACGCCGTCGATGCCCTGCTGCACGAACGCGGCGATCCGATCGCGCGTCGCGGTGTGCGCCGGATGCGCGAGAATCGCCAATCCTCCCGCGCGATGAATGAGGCCGATCGCGTCGGTGATCGCCAGGCGCTCCTTGCCGACGTACGCCGGGCGACCGTTCCCGAGGTAACGCTCGAACGCGTCGCGGAAGTCGACCGCCCAACCCTCGGCGATCATCGCGCGCGCGACGTGGGGGCGACCAATCGCGCCGCCCGACGCTTGCTCCAGCACGGACGCGAATTCGATACGCACA
>LNAP01009922.1_pt1 | contig 10028 bp, 6 predicted proteins | sample 602601 | NCBI WGS metagenome assembly LNAP01 (sample SAMN02440304, study PRJNA202911) | soil metagenome | biome: Subtropical and temperate rainforests or woodlands; isolation source: soil samples (1 kg each in a 20% v/v slurry with milli Q water) were... ...
ACCGTGGGTGCCCAGTATTTCCTCGATTGGGATGCTGCGCGCCTGCCTGAAGCCGGTACTTACTATGGTGGTTCCGATCTGGTCGGTTTCGGTGCGCAGTCGTTCCTGCTGGGCAATACCAATGGCGTGGTGCCGGGCAGCCCCCTGGGTTGTGGCCTGGCGCCCTGCAATGGCTTGACCAATGTGCGTCGCGGTCATGACCTGACACCGGACAAGCGCGGTGACTGGGGCGTTATGGCCAAGTGGTCGCCGGCCTGGCTGGATGGCACCCTCGGCGTTTACTACCGCGAAACCTCGGAAATCCTGCCGCAAGCCTGGCTGGATGCCAGAGGCCTGAGTTCGGCCAACCCCAACGGCACCCGGCCGGCCGGGCAAGTGCCTGCGGTGATCAACACGCTCAACTCGCTGAGTACCGCCACCTATCAAATGGCCTATGCCGACAACATCAAGATCGTTGGCTTGAGCCTGTCCAAGGATGTGGGCGGGGTGAGCGTCGGTTCTGACCTGAACATCCGTCACAACATGCCGCTGGCCAGTATTCCGGCGGTTGTCAGCACGAACAGTCCGCTGGGCCTGGGCGCGGGTCTTGGCCTGTTGCCGGCGCGTACGGCGGCCACCGGTGTGGTGTATGACACCCCGCAGGGGGGCGACAGCATGGCCGCCACCGGCGACACCTTGCACTGGACGCTCAACGGTCTGATGACCATTGCCAAAACGCCGGTGTTCGATTCGGCAACCCTGCTGGGCGAGCTGTATTACAGCAACCTGCTCAAGCTCGATAGCAAGAACGAGGCGCTCTACAAGGGCAAGGACACCTATCGCGGCATCGACCAGCCGACCCGGGACAACTGGGGTATTGCGGTCAACTTCACGCCGACCTGGTACCAGGTGTTTCCTGGCGTAGACCTCAACGCACCGATGTCCATCAACGTCGGTCTCGACGGCGTCTCACCGGTCTCCGGTGGCGGTGCCAAGGACACCGGCAACTATGCCGTAGGCCTCGGGGCGGTTGTGTACAACAAATACTTCATTGACCTGAAGTACGTGGACTCCTTCGGCAAGACCGACAAGTGCGACACCAGCGGTCTGAGCACCGGCGCGGCCAATGCCGGCAGCGGCGACGGTTCCACACCCAATGCCTTTAGCGGCAATGAAAACTACGCCTGTTACGGCGGTGGCTACTCAGCCTTCTCCGGTGGAGGGGCCACGACTGAGGACCGTGGCGCTGTTTACCTGACGATGAAAACCACTTTTTGATGCACCACTGATTTGCTCAATGCAAGCAGGAGAATAACAAGATGAAATTCGCAAAAACCGTGTTGGCCGGTCCTTGCCGCCCAGGCACAGGCCGCTGTTTCACCTCAGGAGGCTGCCAAATTGGGCAGCAGCCTGACCCTGGTGGGCGCCGAGAAGGCCGGGAACGCTGATGGTTCCATCCCCGCCTATGAGGGTGGCTTGACCACGCCGCCGGCCAGTTTCAAATCCGGTGACAGCATGCGTCCGGATCCCTTCGCCAACGAAAAACCATTGCTGGTGATCGACGGCAAAAACGTCGATCAGTACAAGGGCTTGCTCAGTGCAACCACGGCGGAACTGGCCAAACGTTTCCCGAGTTTCCACGTCAATGTCTACCCGACCCACCGCACCGTTTCGCTGCCCAAAGCCATCCTCGATAACGGCGTGAAGAATGCCAGCGGCGCCAAGTCCCTCGAAGGCGGTCTGGCCATCGATAACGTGCTGCCGGGCGTGCCGTTCCCGATCCCGCAGTCGGGCAACGAAGCAATGTGGAACTTCCTGCTGCGCTATCAAGGCGTGAGCATCAATTCCAAGTACGACTCCTGGAACGTCGACTCCGCCGGCGTGCCGAGCCTGGCGACCACCGGCCAGGCGTTCATTTCCTACCCGATCTACGAAAACCTCGCGCAGCCGATCAGCAGCGCCGACGTGTACTACCAGATGAAGCTGTCCTACACCGGCCCTGCGCGCCGGGCCGGTGAAGCGGTGATGCTCAAGGACGCCGCCAACCCGCTGCAACAGCCGCGTCGCGCCTGGCAATACCTGCCTGGCCAGCGTCGGGTCAAGCTGGCGCCGAACCTGGCTTACGACACGCCTAACCCCGGCACCGCCGGCGCGGGCACCTACGACGATGTTTTCGTGTTCAACGGTGCACTGGATCGCTACGACTGGAAGCTGGTGGGCAAGCAGGAAATGATCGTGCCCTACAACACCTACAAGCTGACCTACGCCCAGGATCCCAAGTCGCTGACCACCGCCAATCACCTGGCTCCCGATTACGTGCGTTGGGAAAAACATCGCGTGTGGGTCGTGGAAGGCAACCTCAAGGCCGGCGCCCGACACATCTATCAGAAGCGCCGCTTCTACCTCGATGAAGACAGCTGGACCGCTCTGGCTTCTGATCAATACGACGCCCGTGGTCAGCTGTACCGTGGCTCTTTCGCATTCCTCAGCCAGAGCTACGACAAGCAGATCCCGGATTCCACGCCCTTCATGATCTACGACTTGGTAGGAGGCTCGTACAACATCAACGGCGTGGTCGGGCCTTACGGCGGCATCAAGTACATCGATCCGCTCTCCAAGGCGCAATGGTCGTCGGAATCCCTGGCCGGCAGCGGCATTCGCTAAGCCAACCGCAAAAAGCGCCCGCAAGGTCCACGGCTCACCAAGCGTGGATCGTGTGGCGGTCGGTGCACGCCGATCGTCGCGGGCGCCAGGTGTGAACGTCAGACACACGGATGTGTGTCCCGGCGCGGTTTTCCGAAGAGGACGCGGTATGTGTTCGTATAAGAATTATTTGCAGGTAGCGTTTGGTGTGGTGCTCGGCCTGTTGCAGGGCGTCACCCACGCGGCCGATTACGTCGATGTGCTGGACCTGCCCGCCAGAGTCAGTGCCTTGGCCATCAACAGTCCGTTGTCCGGCATGGCCAGGGCCGGTGAGCGGGTGATCGCCGTCGGCCAGCGTGGCCATATTCTGTTTTCCGATGATTCCGGTAAGCACTGGCAGCAGGCCGTGGTGCCGGTCAGTGCCGACCTCAATGCCGTGAGCTTTCCTTCCGCGACCCAGGGCTGGGCAGTGGGCGGCGATGGGGTGGTGTTGCACAGCAACGATGCGGGCGCGACCTGGCGCAAGCAACTGGACGGTCGCGAGATCGGGGCCTTGCTGGTCAAGCATTACGGTGCGTTGGCCAGTGCAGAACCGGGCAACGAACAATGGCCACTGCTGGTCGCCGAAGGTGAGCGCCTGGTGGCGCAAGGCGCCGACAAACCGTTGCTCGATGTCTGGTTCGCCAACGAGCGCCTCGGCTATGTGGTCGGGGTGTTCAACCTGATCCTGCGCACCGAGGATGGCGGCCAGAGCTGGACACCGTTTCAGGACCGCACCGACAACCCGCAGGGTTTTCACCTCAACGCCATCGCCTCCACCGGGGATGCGCTGTACATCGCCGGCGAGCAGGGCTTGTTGCTGAAATGGGATGACGCCCAACAGCGTTTCGCCGCCGTGCAGACACCTTATCAGGGCAGTTTTTTCGGGGTGCTCGGCAAACCCGGGGAAGTCCTCGTCTACGGCTTGCGCGGCAATGTGCTGCGCAGCACCGATGGCGGCCTCAGCTGGACCCCGCAGGACAGTGGCCTGCGCGTCAGCATCACTGCCGGAATCGTCGATGCCCAGGGTGATTACCGCCTGTTCACTCAGGGCGGGCAGATGCTGGTGAGCCAGGGGGGCGGTGCGCAAATGCACTGGTTGCAGCAAGCCGAACCAGTCCCGGTGACGGGCGTCACGCGTGCCGCCAACGGTGCGCTGGTAGTGGTTGGCAGCCGTGGTGCACGGACGCTGTCCGTTGACAAGCCCTCGAACCCTTAGAGCGAGTACCCAGACATGGGCAATATCAAACAAGAAACCATGCCGGTAATCCGCGATCTGCGGGATTTCGACCGCCATTCCGGCAACCTGCTGGAGCGGTTGGTGTTCAACAACCGCCCGTTGTTCATGCTGCTGATGGCGCTGGCCACCGTGGTGTTGGGCTACATGGCCGCAACGCGTCTGGAGCTTCGCCCCAGCTTCGAAAAAATGATTCCGCAGAGTCAGCCGTACATCCAGAACTTCCTGGAAAACCGCCAGTCGCTGCGCGGTTTGGGCAACTCGGTGCGGGTGGTGGTGGAGAACACCCAGGGCGATATTTTCGACCCCGGTTACCTGGACGTGCTCAAGCAGGTCAATGACAAGTTGTTCCTCACCGAAGGCGTCGACCGCGCCTGGATGAAGTCGTTGTGGAGCCCGGCGGTGCGCTGGACCGAAGTCACCGAGGAAGGGTTCCAGGGTGGCCCGGTGATGCCCGATACCTATGAGGGCAAGCCTGAGCAAATAGAACAGCTGCGCCAGAACATTTCCCGCGCCGGTATCGTCGGCAGCCTGGTGGCCAGCGACTACAAATCGAGCATGCTGATCGTGCCACTGCTGGACAAGGCCACGGCCAGCGGTCAGCGCATCGACTACCACGCCTTTTCGCAGATGCTCGAAGAGCAGTTGCGCGACAAGATCGAGTTCGCCGGCGACAGCGCTGCACGCAAGGCCGGGGAGGAGGGCAAGGGCCAGTACAAAGTCCGGGTGATCGGTTTCGCCAAACTGATGGGCGACCTGATCGACGGCTTGATCCAGGTAATGATGTTCTTCGGCCTGGCCGTGGTCACGTCGCTGATCATCATCTACGCCTATACCCGTTGCGTGCGCAGCACCTTGCTGGTGGTCGGCTGCTCGTTGATCGCGGTGGTCTGGCAACTGGGCATCGTCGCCTGGTTGGGCTATGCCATCGATCCGTACTCGGTGCTGGTGCCGTTCCTGATCTTCGCCATCGGTGTGTCCCACGCGGCGCAGAAGATGAACGGGATCATGCAAGACATCGCCCGCGGCACCCACAGGCTGATCGCCGCACGCTACACCTTTCGCCGCCTGTTCATTGCCGGCGTCACCGCGCTGCTGGCCGACGCCGTCGGGTTCGCGGTGCTGATGCTGATCGATATTCCAGTGATCCGCGACCTGGCGATCACCGCCAGTATCGGTGTGGCGGTGCTGATTTTCACCTCGCTGTTGCTGATGCCGGTGGCGCTGTCTTATGTCGGCGTCGGCGCCAAGGCTGCCGAGCGTGCGCTGAAAATCGACACCCGCGCAGAGGGGCACAAAGGCTTCGGCAAACTGTGGGACTTGCTCGACCGTTTCACCACGCGCAAGTGGGCCACGGGGGCGGTATTGGTCGCGATGCTGATGGGCATCGGCGGCTTCATGGTCAGTTTGCAGCTGAAGATCGGCGACCTGGAAAGTGGCGCGCCGGAGTTGCGTGCCGACTCGCGCTATAACCGTGACAACGCCTACATCACCAGCCACTACGCGCTGTCCAGCGACCTGTTCGCGGTGATGATCAAGACTGCGCCAGAAGGCTGCTTGAACTACAAGACGCTGGTCCTCGCTGACCGCCTGGCCTGGGAACTGCAGCAGTATCCGGGCGTACAGGCCACGGCGTCGTTGGTCAACGCGGTGCGCCAAATCACCGCCGGCACCTACGAAGGCAACCCCAAGCTCAACAGCATCCAGCGCAATCAGGACGTGCTGAACTACGCCGCACAGCAAGCCTCGGTCAACTCCCCGGAGTTGTTCAACACCGACTGTTCGCTGATGCCGGTGATCACCTTCCTCAAGGACCACAAGGCCGAGACCCTGGATGCCGTGGTGGGCATTGCCGAAAAATTCGCTCGCGAGAACAACAGCGAAGATCGGCAGTTCCTGCTGGCGGCCGGGTCGGCCGGGATTGAGGCGGCGACCAACATCGTGGTGCGCGAGGCCAATCGCACCATGCTGCTTTACGTCTATGCGGCGGTCACGCTGTTCTGCCTGATCACCTTCCGCAGCTGGCGCGCCACGTTGGTTGCGTTGTTGCCGCTGGTGCTGACCTCGATCCTCTGCGAAGCGTTAATGGTCGCCATGGGCATTGGCGTGAAGGTCGCCACCCTGCCGGTGATCGCATTGGGCGTGGGCATTGGCGTGGATTACGCGTTGTACCTGCTCAGCGTGCAGTTGCATTACCAGCGTCAGGGCCTGCCGCTGTCTCAGGCGTACCGCAACGCCGTGTCGTTTACCGGCCGGGTCGTGGGCCTGGTGGGCATCACTTTGGCGGCGGGCGTGGTGTGCTGGGTCTGGTCGCCGATCAAGTTCCAGGCCGACATGGGCATCCTGCTGACCTTCATGTTCCTGTGGAACATGCTTGGCGCGCTGGTGTTGATTCCTGCCCTGTCGTACTTCCTGCTGCGTCACCCCGTTTTGCAAGCTCACGTGGCGCAAGCCGCTGAAACCGACACCTCTCAACGCCAGGGTATGCCCCATGCCCTGACCACTTCCGAGTAAGCCAACCATGTCTGATTACAAAGCTCCTTTGCGCGATATGCGCTTCGTACTCAACGAAGTCTTCAAGGTGTCCAGCTTATGGGCCCGGTTGCCTGGCCTGGCCGAGGTGATCGATGAAGAAACAGCCGCTGCGATCCTTGAAGAGGCCGGCAAAATCAGTGGCGAAGTCATCGCGCCACTGAACCGCAGCAGCGACGAGCAGGGCTGCACCTGGAGCAATGGCGCAGTCACGGCGCCAGATGGTTTTGTTGCGGCCTACCAGGCATTCGCCGAAGGCGGTTGGGTGGGTGTGGGCGGCGATCCACAGTTCGGTGGCATGGGCATGCCCAAGGCGATTTCGGCTCAGGTCGAAGAGATGGTCAACTCGGCAAGCCTGTCGTTCGGCCTCTACCCGATGCTGACCGCCGGTGCGTGCCTGTCGATCAATGCCCATGCCAGTGAAGCGCTCAAGGAACGCTATCTGCCAAACATGTACGCCGGCACCTGGACCGGTTCCATGTGCCTGACCGAGGCGCATGCCGGCACGGACCTTGGCCTGATTCGCACCCGTGCCGAACCTCAGGCCGACGGCAGTTTCAAGATCAGTGGCAGCAAGATTTTCATCACTGGCGGCGAGCACGACCTGACTGAAAACATCATTCATCTGGTACTGGCGCGGTTGCCTGATGCACCCGCCGGCCCCAAAGGCATTTCCCTGTTTCTGGTGCCCAAGGTGCTGGTCAATGACGATGGCTCGCTGGGCGAGCGCAACTCGCTGTCCTGCGGTTCCATCGAGCACAAGATGGGCATCAAGGCTTCGGCCACCTGCGTGATGAACTTTGACGGGGCCACCGGCTGGATCATTGATGCGCCGAACAAGGGCCTGGCGGCGATGTTCACCATGATGAATTACGAACGTCTGGGCGTGGGTATCCAGGGTCTGGCGTTGGGTGAGCGTTCGTACCAGAACGCCGTCGAATACGCCCGTGACCGCCTGCAAAGCCGTTCGCCGACCGGTGCGCAGAACAAGGACAAGGCCGCCGATCCGATCATCGTGCACCCGGACGTACGGCGCATGTTGTTGACCATGAAAGCGTTGAACGAAGGCGGGCGGGCGTTCTCCAGCTACGTGGCGCTGCAACTGGACACTGCCAAGTACAGCGATGACGCCACCACCCGCAAGCGCGCGGAAGATTTGGTGTCGCTGCTGACCCCGGTGGCCAAGGCGTTCCTCACCGACATGGGGCTGGAAACCACGGTGCACGGCCAGCAGGTCTTCGGCGGCCATGGTTACATCCGCGAATGGGGCCAGGAACAACTGGTTCGCGATGTGCGCATCACCCAGATCTACGAAGGCACCAACGGTATCCAGTCACTGGACCTGGCCGGGCGCAAAATCGTCGGCAGTGGCGGGGCGCTGTACCGGCTGTTCGCTTCGGAAATCCGCACCTATACCGCCAATGCCTGCGCTGACCTCAGAGAGTTCACCCAACCGTTGAACGCCGCCGTCGACACCCTCGACGAACTGACCGCATGGCTGCTGGACCGGGCCCAGGGCAACCCGAATGAAATCGGCGCGGCTTCGGTCGAGTACCTGCACGTGTTCGGCTACACCGCGTACGCCTACATGTGGGCGCGAATGGCCAAGGCGGCCATGAGCACGCATTCAAAAGACGATTTCTACGCCAGCAAACTGGCCACCGCGCGCTTCTACTTCGCCCGTCTGCTGCCACGCATCCACTCGTTGAGTGCATCGGCCAAGGCGGGCAGCGAATGCCTCTATCAATTGGACGCAGCGCAGTTCTGAGCCCACGTAAAAAGGATCGGGAACCATAAATGATGGCGACAAAAATAATTCCGCCCGCCGACGGCGCCTATGCCTACCCCTTGCTGATCAAGCAATTGCTGCTGTCCGGCGTGCGCTACGAGCCTGGTCGGGAAATCGTGTATGCCGACAAACTGCGCTACAGCTACCAGACCCTCAACCAGCGGATCCGTCGGCTGGCCAACGCCTTGACCGCTGCCGGCGTCAAGGCCGGGGACACGGTGGCCCTGCTCGACTGGGACAGCCACCGCTACCTGGAATGCTTCTTTGCCGTACCGATGATCGGTGCGGTGCTGCATACGGTGAATATCCGTCTTTCGCCGGATCAGGTGCTGTTCACCATGAACCATGCCGAGGATGACCTGGTGCTGGTGCATGACGACTTCCTGCCTCTGGTAGAACAGATTCACGGGCAGCTCAAAACCGTCAAAGGCTACCTGCAGTTGACGGACGACACCGCCATCCAGACGTCGCTACCGGTGCTGGGGGAATATGAAAACCTGTTGGCCGGGGCGCGACTTTCCCGATTTCGATGAAAACTCCGTGGCGACCCTGTTCTACACCACGGGCACCACTGGCGACCCCAAAGGCGTGTATTTCACCCACCGCCAACTGGTGTTGCACACCTTGAATGCCGTCGGCACGTTGGGCGTCTATCAGGGGTTGCCGCTGCTGCGCTCGGATGACGTCTATATGCCGATCACGCCGATGTTTCACGTGCATGCCTGGGGTGTGCCGTATGTCGCCACCCTGATGGGGATCAAGCAGGTCTACCCCGGTCGCTACGAGCCCAACAGTCTGGTCAGGCTGTATCGAGAGGAGAAAGTCACGTTCTCCCACTGTGTACCGACCATTTTGCAAATGATCCTGAACTGCGAAGAAGCTGAACGAACTCGATTCGATGGCTGGAAAATGCTCCTGGGCGGCAGCGCGCTGACATTAGGTATTGCCAGCGAAGCGAGCGCCAAAGGCATTCAGGTGCACAGCGGCTACGGCATGTCGGAAACCTGTCCGTTGCTGTGCCTGACTTACCTGCGTGATGAAGACCTCGAACAATCCCCGCAAGCCCAACTGGCCACCCGCATCAAGACGGGCACGCCTGTACCGATGGTCGACCTGAAAATCATCGATGCCGATGGCAATGAGGTTACCCATGACGGCGAGTCTTTGGGCGAGATCGTGGTACGCGCACCCTGGCTGACCCAAGGCTATTTCAAGGAGCCGGAAAAGGGCGCCGAGTTGTGGCACAACGGCTGGCTGCACACCGGTGACCTGGCCTCTATCGACCCGCTGGGAGGAGTGGAAATCAAGGATCGCATCAAGGATGTGATCAAGACGGGCGGGGAGTGGATCAGTTCTCTTGAGCTGGAGAGCCTGATCAGCGAACACGTGGCTGTCATGTCGGTCGCGGTGGTAGGCATCGCCGATGAGCAATGGGGCGAACGGCCGATGGCGCTGGTGGTGTGCGAGCCCGGGCAGTACCTGGACCGCAAGATCCTGGAGGCGCACCTTCAAGGGTTTGTCGAGCGTGGTCGCATCAACAAGTGGGCGATTCCCAAGCAGTTCAAGTTCGTTGCCGAGATCCCTAAAACCAGCGTCGGGAAGATTAACAAGAAGCTCATCCGGGAAAGTGAATTGGGCTGAAGCCTTGCCGATATCCCTCAGGGATTTGCGCGGCCAGTGCCCACAGCAACACGCGTGGTTCTGGCCGCCTCACTGATAACGATAGAAAAGCGCGCCCGGATCACTCCAGATGTTCTGGTTTGACCGGGTCGCCTGATTTCATATCCAGCTGCTCCCTCATGTCTTCGA
>LNAP01009022.1_pt2 | contig 10027 bp, 8 predicted proteins | sample 602601 | NCBI WGS metagenome assembly LNAP01 (sample SAMN02440304, study PRJNA202911) | soil metagenome | biome: Subtropical and temperate rainforests or woodlands; isolation source: soil samples (1 kg each in a 20% v/v slurry with milli Q water) were... ...
CTCCGAAACCACGTCACGCCGGAAAAGGCGGCCAAGATACGGCACATCACCGAGAAATGGCACCTTATCTACAACCTTGCTCTGAGTATTTGAGAAAACCCCACCGATCACGATGGTCTCGCCGTCATTGACGAGAACCTTGGCATTGACCTCGTTTTTCTTGATGGGCGGTACATCCTGCACCTTGTTCAGGTAGTCCGGTTCGTCCTTGGTGACCTTGACCTCCATGATGATCCGGTTGTCCGGGGTAATCTGCGGCGTCACTTCCAGCGACAGCGAGGCCTCCTTGAACGATACCGACGTAGCGCCGCTGGAGCTGGCTTCCTGGTACGGGATCTCGGTGCCCTTGAGGATTTTTGCGGTTTCCTTGTCGGAGGTAACCACCTTGGGTTGCGAGACGATTTCGCCGTTACCGGTTTTTTCCATCGCGGTCAGCTCAAGATCCAGCAGCACATTATCGGTGATGAAGGCGATGCCGAGCCCCGAAGTGTTGGCGGCGGTGCCCATGTCGACGAACGGTGAGTTGGTGCTGGTGCTGCCCGGCGTACCAATGGTCGACGACGCATTGGCGCCGTTGCTGACACCGGATGTGTTCCAGTTGCCCTTGTTCTGCACCGAACCACCCCAACGCACACCGAGGCTCTTGTCGTAGTCGACGTTCGCTTCGACGATCCGAGCCTCGATCATCACCTGACGCACCGGGATATCCAGTTGCGCGACAATACGGCGCAGCTCGTCGAGACGGTCCTGGGTCTGGTAGGCGATGATGTTATTGGTTCGTTCATCGACGGTGATCGAACCCCGCTCGTCGACTTTCGCTTCGGCACTGGTCACTGACTGGAACAGCTTGGCGATATCGGCCGCCTTGGCGTAATTGACTTGCAGCAGCTCGCGACGCAAAGGCGCCAGTTCGGCGATCTGCTTCTGCGACTCCAGTTCCTGGCGTTCGCGGGCGGCAATCTCATCGGCCGGCGCCACCAGCAACACGTTACCGATCTTTCGTTTGTCCAGGCCCTTGGTTTTCAGCACCAGGTCCAGCGCCTGATCCCACGGCACGTTCTGCAAGCGCAAGGTAATGCCGCCCTGCACCGTGTCGCTGGCCACCAGATTGAGGTTGGTGAAATCGGCGATCAGTTGCAGCACCGAGCGCACGTCAATGTCCTGGAAGTTCAGCGAGAGCTTTTCACCGGTGTAGGCAAAACGCTCGGCGTTGCGCTTCTGCAAGTCGTCTACGGTCATCGGGCGGACGCTGACGGTCAGCTTGTTGTCGGTTTGATAGGTCGAGTAATCGAACGCGCCGCTGGGCTCAATGCTGATGGTCGCCCGGTCTCCCGTGGCGCTGGCGTTGACGAACTGCACAGGCGTGGCGAAATCCTTGACGTCCAGACGGACCCGCAACGGTTCCGGCAATTGGGTCCTGGCGAAACCGACGACAATCCTGCCATCGCGCTCCTGAATGTCCGGGGCGATGGACGGATCCGAGAGATCGATGACCACATTGCCTTCACCCTGGGTGCCGCGCTGGAAATCCACGCCGCGGATCGCCTTGCTCACCGGCGCATAGACCTTGGCCGGCGCGGGAGTTGCCGTGGCGACGCGTGGCGGCTTGGATGCGGTTGCAGGTGCAGGTGCAGGTGCGGAGGCTGCGTTACTGGTTCCGCGCCCGACCACCACAAACAGGTTATTGCCTTCGACACGAGCGGTGTACGGGGTCAATTGAGTCAGGTTGATGATCAGCCGCGTGCGGTCCTTGGCTTCCACCACCGTGGCACTGCGGGCATTGCCACCGCCCAGGTCGCGAGTCTTGCTCGTTAGCTGGCTGACCACACCAGGCAGGTCCAGCGCGATCCGCGCAGGCTGCTCCGTCGTGTAACCGTGGGGCGCTGGGGGCGCGCCATCGAATGACAGCTTCAACTCGACGCGGTCTCCCGGCAGCGCAGCGACATCCAGCGCTTTGAGGTTGGCCGCTTGTACCATCGGCGAAAGCAACGCTATCCATAGCGAAACTCCGAAGGTTGCGAAAATCCTGTTCATTATTCGAGTTCCACTATGAGTGCTCTTTCAAAGGGATGGTCCGCGGCCGTTCCAGCCAGGCGCCTTCGCCGTCAGGAACGATTTCGACCACATCGACTTGCGAGCCGCTGATGGCAACGATCCGGCCATCGTTACGTCCCAGGTAATCGCCGACCTTCAACCGATGCACACCGCCTGCCCCGCGCAACAGCGCAAAGGAGCCAGCCGCATTGGAGATCGTGCCGACCATTTCAAACTGCTCGATGTTGAAACCTTCGAGGTACTGCTTGACCCGGTTGGGATCAGGCTTGACGTTGCGTGAGCCGTGTTTCTGGCCAGCCAGGTCGACCTTGACCTGCCGGGAAAAGGGACTGCGCAGGTTAGCGGCGTTGTAGGTGAACGTTGGGTAAGACCGGAATGTCGGCGTTGGTTCAATCCTGCCCGGTGCACGCAGGCGCATTTCGTTCATGTACGCGTCCAGGTCGCGGAAGTCAGTGTCGCCGCCACAACCGGCCAGAACGACCAGTATTCCGATCATCGGGATAAAACGCATCGGGGTCATTTCTGCAGCCCCTTGTCGTTATACCGGTAAGTCTTGGCAAGGATGCTCATGCGCAATTTCGTCCCGCCCTCGGGGTTGGCCGGTGCGAGATCGAAGTCATGCAGGGTGACGATGCGCGGCAACCCGGCCACGCCACTGACGAACGTGGCGAGGTCGTGATACGCGCCGGTGACGGTGATCTGGATCGGCAGCTCGATGTAGAACGGCTGGGTGACCTCCGGCAGCAGCTTGATTTCTTCGAACTCCAGGCCACTGCCCAGGCCGGTTCGAGTGATGTCCTCCAGCAGACCGGGCACTTCGGTGTCGCTGGGCAATTGCCGCAAGAGCACACCAAAGGAATTCTCCATTTCCTTCATCTGCTGGATGTATAACTCCAGATTCGCCGCCATGTGCGCCTTGGAGGCAAACTGCTCTTTGAGCGTCGACTCTTCCTCACGCTTGAGTTCCAGCTGGCTCTCAAGGTCGCTGATGGAAAAGCTGTAGCCCAGCGCCAGCACCAGAACCATCAACAGCGCACCCGCCAGCGTCTTGATGGCAGGCGGCCAGGAACCCAGGTTGTTGGTGTCCAGATCGTTGATGTCAATCTTGCGCAAGCCTTCAATCCATTCGGCCAGCCTCATTGAACAGCCTCCGTAGCGGCTGGCTGGGTCTGGCGCACGGTCAACTGGAAGACGTTGGCCTGATCCAGCTGGCCGGCGGTGGTCGCCTTGACTTCCGTCAGGTTCGGCGCGTCGAACCAGTCCGATGCATCCAGGTTGCGCATAAGGTCTGACACACGGTTATTGGAATCTGCCGCGCCGGTAATGGACAGGGTCTTGCCTTCCATTTTCACCTCGGTGAAATACACCCCGTCCGGCAACGTACGCGCCAACTGATCGAAGATCCGCCCGCTGATCGGACGATTGCCTTGCAGGTCCTGGATGATGCGCATGCGCTCGACGAGCTGCTGGCGACGGGCCTTCAGATCACTGATCTGCTTGATCCGCTCGTCGACCACCGTAATCTGTTTACCGATGTAATCGTTTCGGGCGACTTGTCGATCGATGGCGCCATTGATGGCCTGGTCCGCAATCAGTAACGCTGCCACTGAGCCCACCAGCACACCCACCAGCGCCAGCAAGAAGCGTTTGCGGCGCTGTTCCCGCAGTTCTTCGCGCCAGGGTAAAAGGTTGATCCGCGCCATCAGTCGAAACTCCTGAGGGCCAGCCCGCAAGCGATCATCAGCGCCGGCGCATCGCTGGCCAGGGCGCCAGCGTTGACCTTGCTGCTCAGGGTCATGTTCGAGAAGGGATTGGCCACCTGCGTCGGCGTGCTCAAACGCTGCTCGATCAACCGGTCCAGCCCCGGCACCGAAGCGGTACCACCGGCCAACAGGATGTGATCCACAGCGTTGTACTGCCCGGAGGCGAAGAAAAACTGCAACGATCGCGACACCTGCTGCACCAGCGCATCACGAAATGGCTGCAGCACCTCGCTGACGTAGTCGTCCGGCAAACCGCCCTGCTTCTTTGCCAACCCTGCTTGCTCGAGGGTCAGGCCATAACGTCGCTGGATTTCTTCCGTCAGTTGACGACCACCGAACAATTGTTCGCGGGTGTAGATGATGCGTCCGTTGTACAGGACGCTGAGCGTGGTCATGGTCGCACCGATGTCGACCACGGCAACCGTCAGACGGTCCTGAGCGGCTGCCAGCTGTCCGGCCAGCAAACCGAAGGATCGCTCCAGCGCATAGGCCTCGACATCGACCACGCGAGCGGTCAGGCCGGCCAGTGCGAGCGCCGCCTCACGGACTTCGACGTTTTCCTTGCGACAGGCAGCCAGCAACACATTGACCCGTTCGGGGTTGCGCGCCGATGCACCCTGGACTTCGAAGTCGATGGCCACTTCGTCCAGCGGATAAGGGATGTATTGATCAGCCTCGATTTTCAGCTGGTTTTCCAACTCGTCGTCGGAAAGACCGGCATCCATTTCGATGGTCTTGGTGATCACCGCCGAGCCGGCAACGGCCACTGCGACGTTCCTGAGACTGGTTCTGGCCTTGAGCAGCACGCGCGTGAGTGCCTGACCCACGCCTTCGAGCTCGGCGATATTTTTCTCGACCACCGCGCTGGCAGGCAACGGCTCTACCGCATAGGCTTCGACCCGGTAGCGGTCGCCCTGGCGGCTTAACTCCAGAAGCTTCACCGACGTAGAGCTGATGTCGATCCCCAAAAGCGTATTGGCCTTTTTATTGAAGAGTCCTAGCACTACCAATTCCCTATGACTATCCGTGAGTTACGGACTCTGTAATGTCCATTGCGTTCCATCCACCCGTCTTGACAGCAGCGCAAATGACGCTCTCGACGGAAAAATGCTTATAATGCCCAGCGATTTTTTCCGCTTTTTACGTCAAGCGCGGGTCGTTCTCCTTTTTTACCTGAACCCTGATGCCTCATTCATTCTTTGCCCTGGATATCCCAAAGCCTTGATTCGTCTGCTGAAGTTTTTCGGTTGGTCCATCGTCGCCGTTTTCTGCGGACTGCTTCTTGGTCTGACCGGCGCTTTTCTTTACCTTAGCCCCGGATTACCGTCTGTGGAGGCGCTGAGAAGCATTCAGTTGCAGATTCCTCTAAGGGTATACAGCAGCGATAACAAGTTGATCGCAGAATTTGGCGAAATGCGCCGCACTCCGATCCGTTTCGCCGATATTCCTCCCAATTTCATAAATGCGTTACTAAGTGCTGAAGACGACAATTTCGCCAACCATTATGGCGTCGATCCCAGCAGCCTGATGCGCGCCGCCACCCAATTGGTCAAAAGCGGCCACATTCAGTCCGGCGGCAGCACCATCACCATGCAGGTGGCGAAGAACTTCTTCCTGACCAGCGAACGCAGCTTTTCGCGCAAGACCACTGAAATCCTCCTGGCGCTGCAGATCGAACGGCAGCTGACCAAGGACGAGATCCTTGAGCTGTACGTCAACAAGATCTACCTCGGCAACCGCGCCTACGGCATCGAGGCGGCGGCGCAAGTGTATTACGGCAAGTCGATTCGTGACGTCAGCCTGGCGCAGATGGCGATGATCGCCGGTTTGCCAAAAGCCCCGTCGCGCTTCAACCCGCTGGCCAACCCGGCGCGCAGCAAGGAGCGTCGCGACTGGATCCTGGGGCGCATGTACAAGCTCGGAAAAATCACCGAAGCCGATTACACCGCTGCGATCAACGAGCCGCTGAACGCCAGTTATCACGTGCCGACCCCGGAAGTGAACGCGCCCTACATCGCTGAAATGGCTCGTGCCGAAATGGTCGGCCGCTATGGCAGCGATGCCTACACCGAAGGTTTCCGCGTCACGACCACCGTGCCGAGCAACCTGCAGGAAATGGCCAACACCGCGCTTCACGAAGGCTTGATGACTTACGATCAGCGCCATGGTTATCGCGGTCCCGAGTCACGCCTGCCGGGCAAGACGCGTGAAGCCTGGGCCGCCGAACTGACCAAGCAACGCACGATCAGCAGCCTTGAACCCGCCATCGTCACTCAGGTCGACAAGACCGGCCTGCAGGTGATGACCCGTACCGGCGACGAGCATGTTGGCTGGGACAGCATGAAATGGGCGCGGCCGTTCCTGAACACCAACAGCATGGGTGCCAACCCGAAGCAGCCGTCGGATGTTGCCCAGGTCGGCGACTTGATTCGCGTGCAACGCCAGCCGGACAATTCGCTGAAGTTCAGCCAGATCCCGCAAGCACAAGGCGCGCTGGTTTCTCTTGATCCGCAGAACGGCGCCATTCGCTCGCTGGTCGGCGGCTTCGCCTTCGAGCAGAGCAATTACAACCGCGCCCTGCAGGCCAAGCGTCAGCCGGGCTCGAGCTTCAAACCGTTCGTCTACAGCGCCGCACTGGATAACGGCTACACCGCCGCCAGCCTGGTGAACGACGCACCGATCGTGTTCGTCGACGAATACCTGGACAAGGTCTGGCGCCCGAAGAACGACACCAACACTTTCCTCGGCCCTATCCGCCTGCGCGAAGGGCTCTACAAGTCGCGCAACCTGGTGTCGATCCGTCTGTTGCAGGCCCTGGGCATTGATCGCACCATCGACTACATCAGCAAGTTCGGCTTCAACAAGCAGGACCTGCCGCGCAATCTGTCGCTGGCCCTGGGCACCGCGACCCTGACGCCAATGGAAATCGCCACCGGCTGGAGCACGTTTGCCAACGGCGGCTACAAGATCAGCCCGTACATCATCGACAAGATCGAAAGCCGTAATGGCGACACGCTGTTCGTCGCCAACCCGCCGAGCGTGCCGAAAGGTGGTGTCGCAACGGATGGCATTGCCGCCCCCGCGGCCGAGGCCTTTACGGTCAACGCGACGCCGGGTGAGGCTCCGGGCCAACCCGCGCCTCAGGCACCCGCCGTGGCTGAACGCATTGTCGATGGCCGTACCACTTACATCCTCAACAGCATGCTCGAGGACGTGATCAAGCTCGGCACTGGCCGCCGCGCACTGGCCATGGGTCGCCCCGATATCGCGGGCAAGACCGGTACCACCAACGAATCCAAGGATGCGTGGTTCTCGGGCTACAACGCTGATTACGTGACCACCGTCTGGACCGGTTTCGACCAGCCGGAAAGCCTGGGCAAGCGCGAGTTCGGCGGCACTGTGGCGCTGCCGATCTGGATGAATTACATGGCAGCCGCGCTCAAGGACAAGCCGCCGCATACGCAGCCAGAGCCGGAAGGCATTCTGAGCCTGCGGGTTGACCCGGTCAGTGGTCGCGCTGCCACCCCAGGCACGCCAGGCGCGTACTTCGAGCTGTTCAAGGCCGAAGATACGCCGCCCTCGGTGAATGAGCTGGGTAACGGCAACGCGCCGGGAAGCCCGCTGCCAGCGGATGAAGCGGCGCCTATCGATTTGTTCTGATCGCGCGGCACAATGCAAAAGCCCCGCCTTCGATGGAAGTGCGGGGCTTTTTATCGCCTGTCGTTTCTACGCTGTATGACGCGGCCTCTTCGCGGGCGATACAAAGGCCCAGATGCAAAAAGGCCCCGACTCATACGAATCGGGGCCTCTGATCGAAGCGCTACAACGGCTTAGCCGTTGAACACGTCATCCACGCTTTTCAGCGGGTAGTTCTTCGGATACGGCAGGGTGGCCACACCGGTCTCGATCGCAGCCTTGGCCACGGCATCGGAGATCAGGGTGATCAGACGGGCATCCATTGGTTTCGGGATGATGTACTCACGGCCGAATTCCAGTTTGATGCCGCCGTAGGCGTCGCACACTTCCTGAGGAACCGGCAGTTTGGCCAGTTCACGCAGGGCGTTGGCCGCCGCCACTTTCATCTCTTCGTTGATGCGCTTGGCGCGAACGTCCAGGGCACCACGGAAGATGAACGGGAAGCCCAGTACGTTGTTGACCTGGTTCGGGTAGTCCGAACGGCCGTCGTCACGGGTAGCGTGAGCCAGTTCCGGGGCGATTTCCGGATCCGGGTTCGAGCACGCGAATACGATCGGGTTGGCCGCCATGGACTTCAGGCCCTCAGCGCTCAGCAGGTTCGGGCCGGACAGGCCAACGAACACGTCCGCGCCTTGCAGGGCATCTGCCAAGGTGCGCTTGTCGGTCGCGTGAGCGAAGACAGCCTTGTACTGGTTCAGGTCGTCACGGCCGGAGTGGATCACACCGGTACGGTCGACCATGTAGATGTTTTCGATGTTGGCGCCCATGCTCACCAGCAATTTCATGCAGGAGATGGCGGCAGCACCGGCGCCCAGGCAGACGATCTTGGCGTCGGCGAGGGTTTTGCCAGCGATTTCCAGGGCGTTGATCATGCCGGCCGGTGCCATGCTGGTCATCGTGGAACACTGGAATGTCGCACTGCTCGATCAGAGCACGTTCGATCTCAAAGCACTCAGGCGCCTTGATGTCTTCCAGGTTGATGCCACCGAAGGTAATGGAGATACGCTTAACGGTGTCGATGAAGGCTTGCGGGCTTTCGGAATCGACTTCGATGTCGAATACGTCGATGCCGGCGAAGCGCTTGAACAGCACGCCTTTACCTTCCATCACGGGCTTGGAAGCCAACGGGCCGAGGTTGCCCAGGCCCAGAATCGCGGTGCCATCGGAAATGACTGCAACCAGGTTGCCTTTGCCGGTGTATTTGTAGGCCAGTTCAGGGTCGCGAGCGATTTCGCGTACTGGTTCGGCTACGCCGGGGCTGTAGGCCAGCGACAGGTCGCGGGCGGTAGCGGTGGCCTTGGTGAGCTCGACACTCAGCTTACCTGGACGAGGATGGGCGTGATATTCGAGAGCGGCAGTTTTCAGATCAGACATGGGGGCATTCCGCTTTTACTGTTGGACAGACTGGTCAGCGAGGATACGCGCCTCGCAAAGTCCCCACAAGACTGACCAGTCACCCCTGTCAAGCGCCCGGCCCTACGACTTTGGGCCAAGAGCCACGGAACATAAGGGATAGACTGTTCACAATCGACATAAAAAATGTCTACAATTTTTTATCAGGGCGCCGCTTGCAGCATCGCCGGATCGGTCAGAGGCAGGAGCCAGCGCGCCTGCCCCTGTTTCAATCCGCCACGGCGGGAACGGTCCACCACCCAGCCACGTGCCTCGATCTGCTTGCCCTTCAGGCGCTCCAGCGCCGCGACGTCGAACTGCCCCAGTAAATTGGGTGCAACTCGCAGTACAAGCGAATCCTGCAACTCGATCCAAACGCCGCCGCGATTGCGCTGAACCTTGCTCACACGCCCACTGACCACGGCGAAACCGGACGCGTTGATCTGCTCCGCTTTCAGTACAGGTGACTGACGCCAAACGCCGAGCCCGGCCTGTCGCGCACTGTGTTCCGCCGCTTGCTGACAGGTGACCAGATCGACATTCGGCGCGACCGCCACCTGAAACCCAAGGCCCTCAGCGAGCATCTGCGCTTCGAGGTTGACGCCATCGGCGCCATAGAGATGTGCAAGGGTGCGACCGTAGTGATCCTTGCTCTCTTTACCCGGGAGCACGCCGACCCGCCCGTCGCTGGCAGCCACCAAGGCTTCCAGACGTTTGCGCGCCGCCACGGCGAACGGCTCGTCGGAGCGGCCCTGCTTGCCCAGCTCCGGCGTATTCAAGCCAATCATGCGCACACTGCGGCCATCGCTCAGGCGCACTGTGTCGCCATCCACCACGCGTTGCACCGCGACCGACGCCAGCCCACTCGGCACAGGGCAGAAGGCCTGGGCGCCCGAGAACCAAATCGCGGACACAAAAAAGGCGCCCACGAGGGACGCCTTTTTCATTAGCAAGGTAAAGCCCATGGGGCTTTCGAACCTTACTCTGCTGCAGCAGCAGGCTTCTTGCCGAAAGCACCGAAGCGGTCTGCGAAGCGCTGTACACGGCCGCCAGTATCCAGAGTCTTCTGCTTACCGGTGTAGAACGGGTGGCACTCGTTGCATACGTCGATCGCCAGAGGC
>LNAP01006531.1_pt1 | contig 10026 bp, 10 predicted proteins | sample 602601 | NCBI WGS metagenome assembly LNAP01 (sample SAMN02440304, study PRJNA202911) | soil metagenome | biome: Subtropical and temperate rainforests or woodlands; isolation source: soil samples (1 kg each in a 20% v/v slurry with milli Q water) were... ...
CGGCGAAGCCGTGCGCGACGCCTTTGACCCGCGGAAGACGTTTCGGTGAGCGATCGCGCGACCTCATCCTCTCAATTATTCGATGAGCTCGTCCATCTCGTTTCGAGAACGTCCGTGGCGTCGGCTCCCGGAAAACTCATCTACTCTTGTAAGTTGGCTTTGCGATGCAGCAACAATTACTTGATTGGCTTTAACCCTGGGGGTGATCCTCTCAGAGAAACTCAAACCGTTTTAGACCATCTACTCGCAACGCCTGATGGCCCTTGGAGCTACTACACGAGAGCCCGATGGGTGCTTAACAAGAGGCCGAAGGAGCCTGGCAAACAGAACCGGCAGGTAAGGGTGCAGCGCTGGGCGGCTAGCGTTGGCATCGATCTGGAGCGCACCTTTTGCACAAACGTCCTCTTCGCCCGCGGTGCAACGGTAAAGAAGACCCGCGCAGATCCTCAGTTTGCTCGATACCTTCGACTCTGCTGCCGCGGCCGGTCGGGCCGTGTTCACCCCGGGGCTGGCCGGGCTGGTGCTGGGGGAGGCCGGCGCCCACCCGGTGTATGGCGCCCTGGCAGTGCCGGACGATCACGGTGTCGCGCAACAGGTGGCGGCTATTGTGCGGGAGGCGGGCTTGCAGGACGGGGGGTATGAGCTGTTCGACAGCAGTCGCGGCGGTTTCGCCAAGGTCGATCCGCTGCTGCTGGCGTTTATCGAAGAGACTGAACGCCACAGCGGCATCCCCCTGGAGCCGCTGTACACCGGCAAGGCCTTGCTGGCCCTCAAGCAACAGGTGGAGGCCGGGCGCTTTGCCGCCGGCAGCCGCCTGGTCTTCGTCCATACCGGCGGCTTGCAGGGCCGCCGGGGTTTCGCCGAGCCGGCGCAGCCTTAGCCGCGCTTGGGCAGCATGCGTTGCAGGGTGTTGTCGCGCATAAAGTAGTGGTGGTAAAGCCCGGCCACCGCATGCAGCCCGATCAGCCAGTAGCCGACGGTGCCCAGCAGCACGTGCCAGCCTTCGACCTGTTTGGCGAACTGTTTGTCTTCAGCCACCAGCAGCGGCAGGTCGATGCCGTAGAACATCACCTGATGGCCTTCGGCGCTGGTGATCAGCCAGCCGAGGATCGGCATGGCGATCATGAACAGGTACAGGGCCCAGTGCATCAGCTTGGACAGCAGCATCTGCCAGCTTGGCGGTGTGGGCAGGATCTTCGGCGCCACCCCCAGGCTGCGGGCCAGCAGGCGCAGCCAGACCAGCACGAACACGGTCAGGCCGAGCATGAAGTGCGCTTCCTTGATCAGCGTCCGGCCACCGCTGCCCTTGGGAAAAATGCCGCGTAATTCGATGCAGGCGTAGACCGCGATCAACAACACCAGCATCAGCCAATGCAATGCAATCGACACCGTGCTGTAACGGTTGTCGGAGTTCTTCCAGGGCATAGAGCCTTCCTCGTTCATCAGGTCAGTAGCCTCCGTTCTTAACGACGGAGTGCTGTAACTGTAATCCTGTTTCCGAGGCTCTGCCCGGGGCAAATGCGCGGTTTGCGCGAGTGCCGGTAAAAAAACGGCAGCTCCATGCCGGGCTGCCGCTCGGGGGAGGCCAATGGCCGATCAGCTGCTTTGGGGCATCTCGCCGTTGGCCAGGCGCTGGTTGATGTCGGCGATCACCTGCGGTAAATCGCTGATGGTGTCGATCATGTAGTGCGGCCGCGAACCCTCGAACAGCCCGTGGATGCGCTGGCGCTCGCTGGCCAGGGTGTCGCTGCCCAGGGCGCGATAACCCTCGTAGGTCAGGCCCAGGGCGTTGCCGGAGCAGATCAGGGCCACAGTCCACATGCCGGCGCGACGGCCTTCGAGAATGCCCGGCACGGTGTCGTCGATCTTCACGCAGGCGGCGACATCGTCGATCCCCAGGGCGATCACGTTGGCCAGGGCCTGGGCCGGCCATGGGCGGCCGTTTGGCACCTCGTCGGTGGCCACTACGTGGTCGGCGACGTAGCCATTGGCCGCCGCCAGTTCCACCACCTTGTCCATGACCTGCTTCGGGTAGCCGGAGCAGGAGCCGATCCGGATGCCTTGCTGGCGCAGGTTGGCGATGGTTTCCAGGGCGCCGGGGATCAGCGCCGAATGTTCGGCGATCTTTTCGATCTGCAGCGGCATGAAGCGCTGGTAGATGGCGGTGACATCGTCGTCGGTCGGGGTGCGGCCGAACACCTGGCGATAACGCTCGGCAACCTGCGGCAGGTCGCACAGGGTGCGGATGTGGTCCCACTTGCCCATGCCCATCGGGCCGCGGGCTTCTTCGATGGAGACCTGCACATCGAACTCGGCGAAGGCCTCGACGAAGATCTGGGTCGGCGCAAAGGAGCCGAAGTCGACCACGGTGCCGGCCCAGTCGAGGATCGCGGCTTGCAGCTGCTTGGGGGTGTTGTAGTTCATGTGTTGAAGACCTGTGTAGGAGCGAGGCTTGCCCGCGATGAACGATGGCGAGGTTGACCTGATGGAACGCGGTGCCCGCAATCGCGGGCAAGGACTAGGCGTCCCCCCTGCTCCTACAGGTTGTGTGTCGGGGTCAGATATCCAGCACTTGCATTTCCCGCAGCACATCGGCGATGGCCTGGACCGCGGCGCGCATCCCGGCCGGGTCGACGTGGCCGATGCAGCCGACGCGGAAGGTTTCGACCTGGGTCAGCTTGCCGGGGTAGAGGATGAAACCCTTGGCCTTGACCCGTTCGTAGAACTCCTTGAACTGGTAGCGCGGATCTTTCGGCGCGTGGAAGGTGACGATGATCGGCGCCTGGATCGCCGCCGGCAGGAAGCTGCGCAGGCCCAGTTGCACCATGCCGTCGAGCAGCGCCTGGCAGTTGGCGGCATAACGCTGGTGGCGCGCCGGCAGGCCGCCTTCTTCGTGGTATTGCAGCAGGGCTTCGTGCAGCGCCGCGACCACATGGGTTGGCGGCGTGAAGCGCCATTGCCCGGTCTTGAGCAGGTAGCTGTGCTGGTCGTGCAGGTCCATGGCCAGTGAGTGCGAATTGCCGGCGGCCGCGGCCAGGGTGTCCTTGCGGGCGAAGACGAAGCCCATGCCGGGGACGCCTTCCAGGCACTTGCCGGACGCGGCGATCAGCGCGTCGAACGGCACCTGCCGGGCATCGATCGGCAGCGCGCCGAAGGAACTCATGGCGTCGATGATCAGGCGCTTGCCATGACCGGCGACCACCTGGGCGATGTCCGGCAGCGGGTTGAGGATCCCGGTGCTGGTTTCGCAGTGGATCAGCGCCACATGGCTGATGGTGGCATCGGCATGCAGCAGGCGATCGACGTCGGCGGCGGTGGTGGGCTGGTCCTCGGCGGTTTCGAAGGTGCTGAAATCGCGGCCCAGCACTTCGCAGATCCTCGCCAGGCGCTTGCCGTAGGCGCCGTTGATCAGCACCAGCACCTTGCCGTCGCGTGGCACCAGGGTGCCGATGGCGGCTTCCACGGCGAAGGTGCCGCTGCCTTGCAGGGGCACGCAGTGGTGGCTGGCGGCGCCGTTGACGATGGCCAGCAATTGTTCGCAGACGCTGGCGGTCAGCTGGTTGAAACGGTCATCCCATGAACCCCAGTCCAGCAGCATCGCCTGGCGGGTACGGGCCGAAGTGGTCAGGGGGCCGGGAGTGAGCAGGATGGGCGCGGCAGTACTCAATTCGGGTGTCCTCGCAAAAGCGTTATGGGATGCGCTTGGGATAAAAACTACGGGGCTTAAATTGCAGTTTGCCTCGCTATCAATCAAATTGTTTGTTGTTATGCCAGCCATCAGTGAGGCCGATAGATATGAACCTGTTCCAACTGCGCGCATTCGATGCCGTGGCCCGTGAAGGCAGCTTCACCCGGGCCGCCGCGCGGCTGTTCATCAGCCAGCCGGCGGTCACCGGGCATATCAAGGCGCTGGAGGAGCACTACCAGATCACCCTGCTGCGGCGTACCGCGCGCCGGGTCGAACTGACGGAAGAGGGCATCAAGCTGGCGGCGATCACCCGCGCCCTGTTCGGCCTGGCCGAAGAGGCCCAGGCCATGCTCGAAGCCAACCGGCAACTGCTCACCGGGCGCCTGGAAGTGGCGGCGGACGGCCCACATATGGTGATGCCGATGCTCGCCAGCCTGCGCGAGCGCTATCCGGGGATTACCGTCAACCTGCGCCTGGGCAATGCCCAGGAAACCCTGGCGGCGCTGCTTTCGGAGCATGCCGATGTGGCGGTGCTGACCGAGGTCGAACCGCGCAAGGGCCTGCACCTGCAGAGCCTCGGCGAGTCGCGGATCTGCGCGCTGGTGCCGCAGGGCCATCCATGGCTGGCCGAGCCCGAGGGCGTGCGGCTGGAGCGGCTGGACCAGGTGATCATGGTCCTGCGCGAACCCAGCTCGATTACCCGCCGCACCTTTGACGCGGCCTGCGCCCAGGTCGGAATCAACCCCAAGGTGCTGCTGGAGCTCGACAGCCGCGAGGCAGTGACCGAGGCGGTGGCGGCGCAGTTGGGGGTGGGCGTGGTGTCGTCGCTGGAACTCAGCCCCGACCCGCGGGTGCGGGCGCTGCCGATCATCGGCGAGGGGCTGTTGAACCGACACATGCTCGGCTGCCTGGAGCGGCGTCGGGAGTTGCGCCTGATCCAGGCCTTCCTGGCGCTGGCGCCCACGCATTGAACCTGTAGCCGCTGCCGCAGGCTGCGATAAGGCCCGCAGGGCCTTCCTGGGGCCTCAAGGGCGCGTCCCGTTCCGGGCCGAACGCAGCCTGCGGCAGCGGCTACAGGGAGCGAGCCGGGCGGTCGCGCAGCCTATCGAGAAAGGTCGTCACCTCGTGCCAACACGGCTCCTGTGCGCAGTCGATGCAACGTGCGCCTGGCCCGGCTCGCCGCCGTGGCGGGCAAGGCCGACAAGGGCTGAGGGGCGGGACAGGTGGTCGCGGATCTGACTTTTTGGTCGATTGGTGCCTTCAGGCCGTATAAACTTGCCCATCGCGTCGGCCAAATCCAACTCGACGCCACAGATCAAAGAGAGTGAGTAATGGGCGCACAGTGGAAGGTTAAACACAAAGAAGCAGCAGCCAACGCCAAGGGCAAGATCTTCGGCAAGCTGGTCAAAGAGATCACCATTGCTGCCCGCAACGGCGCTGACGTCGCCACCAACGCACACCTGCGTCTGGTGGTGGAGCAGGCGAAAAAGGCCTCGATGCCCCGCGAGACCCTGGAGCGTGCGATCAAGAAAGGTTCGGGCCAGCTCGGCGAGACCGTGCAGTACCACCGCGTGACCTACGAAGGTTTCGCGCCGCACCAGGTGCCGCTGATCGTCGAGTGCGTGACTGACAACATCAACCGCACCGTCGCGGAAATCCGCGTGGCTTTCCGCAAGGGCCAGCTGGGCGCTTCGGGTTCGGTGTCCTGGGACTTCAACCATGTCGGCATGATCGAAGCCATGCCGGACAGCCCGGACGCCGATCCGGAACTGGCGGCCATCGAAGCCGGGGCCCAGGATTTCGAGCCGGGCGAAGAGGGCGCGACCCTGTTCCTGACCGAGCCTGCGGACCTCGACGCAGTGCAGAAAGCCCTGCCCGAGCAAGGCTTCACCGTGCTGTCGGCCAAGCTGGGCTACCAGCCGAAGAACCCGGTCAGCGGCCTGTCCGACGAGCAGATGGCGGAAGTCGAAGCCTTCCTCGAAGGCCTGGACAACCATGACGACGTGCAGGACATGTTCGTCGGCCTGGCGGGTTAATCCAGCCCGGTGAATCGCGCTACCTGAGCGATTCTTGCGCCAGCCGGCAAGCTCCAGCAGGAGCGAGCTGGCTGGCGATGCTCTTCAAATCCCCCGCAACACGTCCCCGACTTCAGCAAACCCCGGCCGCGCCAGCACCTGCGGCTGACAGCAGTCGCTGACCAGCGCTTGCAGGCGTTCGTGCTGCCGCGGGCTCAGGCCCGACTCGATCCTTGCCAGCAACTCCTCCAGCAGAATGCCGAAGGCCCGTACTTCGATGCGTTGCAGCGCCCGGGTTTCCTCGGTGTCGGCCAGCGCATGGAAGGACGCCGCGCCAAAATCCCCGAGCAGGCACTCGCCCTCCGGGTTCCACAGAATGTTATGGCCGTACAGGTCGCCGTGGGTGATGCCCTGGTGGTGCAGGTGCGCGCCGACCGAAGCGATGCCGCGGGCCATGCGCAAGGCCGCGTCGGCGCTGAAACGGCTGCTCTCGTCGTAGATGTCGCGGGTGCAGGAGGCCAGGCTCGGCAAGGCCGCCAGGTTGCGGTAGCTCGGCTCGATCAACTGCATCACCAGGCCGTTCTGCCCTTGGGGATGATCGCTGATCCGGCCTTCGACCCGGATCAGGTTCGGGTGCCGGCCGGCGCTGATGCAGGCGTTCATTTCATGCAGCGGCGAGCCGTCGCTGGTCATGCTGCCCTTGTACAGCTTGACCGCCACCTCGACTGATGCTTGTCCGGGGCTCTGCCAGCGGGCCTGGTGAATCACCCCGGAGGCGCCTTCGCCCAGGCGCTGCTGCAACTCCAGCTCGGCCCAGGGAATCTGCGCCACTGACTCCAGCGCCGCCGCGTCGGCCTCGGATTCCAGCGGGTTGCCGGCATAGGCCAGCCAGGTCAGGCATGGCAGGCCCAGCAGGAAGGCCGGCAATGCGCTGAGGCGGTTGGCGGCGATGCGGATCAGCTCCAACTGGTGGCATTGGCCGAGGCTCTGGGGCAGCCGGGTCAGGCGGTTACCGGAGAGCATCAGCTTTTGCAGGTGCGGGCGCTGGCCCAGCTCGTCCGGCAGTTCCTCGATGCGGTTGTCGGTGAGGATCAGCCAGCGCAACAGCGGTGGCAGGGCGGCGGCGGGCACCCGCTCGATCCGGTTGGCCTTGAAGCCGACCATGCTCAGTTGCGCGCACTGGCCGACACTGGCCGGCATTTGCGTGAAGTGGTTATCGGAGCAGAACAGCACCCGCAGGCGGGTCAGGCGGTGCAGGTCGTCCGGCAGGCTGCTCAGGGCATTGCCGCTGAGGTTGAGCACTTCCAGCGAGTCCGCCAGGTCGAAGATTTCCCGGGGGAATTCGGTCAGTCCGCAAGACAGGTCCAGACGCTTGAGCCCGGCCAATTGGCCGGCCCGCAGTTGGGCAAGGGTATCCATGAACAGGTTCGACACTCAGGCAGGAGGAGGGCACACGGCCCTGGAAATGGTCGCCATGATAGCGGCGCGGGGCGGCGAGTGGCGACCGCCGGTTCAGCTCGGCGGCGTATCCGCGCTGATTTCCTGCAGCTGGCCCAGGCGGCTGCGGGTGCGCGCCAGGTCGATGGCGTTGCCGCCCAGGCTTTCGCGCAGGGAACGTTCGCCGATCAGGGTCAGGTGCTTGTCCTGGTCGTACAGCACGTCGATCAGGTTGATAAAGCGTTGTTGCACGGCGATCGGGCATTCGCCCAGTTCGGGCAGCTCGTCGATGATCCAGTGGTCGAAACGCCGGCTCAGCTCCAGGTAGTCCATGACTGCGGTCGGCTGTTCGCACAGGTCACTGAAGGCAAAACCCACGCGGTGTTGTTCGCACAACCGCACCTGGAGCTGGCGCGCGCCGACCATCAGCGCCGAGGTCGGGCTGTTGCGTGGTGGCAGGCCCAGGCTCTGGCGCTGCTGCTCGCTGCCGGGCCACAGGTAACGGCCCTGGGTGAATACCTGCTGCGAATGGCTGCGGGGCTGGCTGCGATAGTCGTGGGGACCGCCGACCTCCATCACCTGCATGCGGCTGGCGATCAGGTCGATCACCGGCTTGAAGCGCGCATGGTAGAGCGGGTTGGGCAGCAAACCCTGGGGGGCGTAGTTGGAGGTCACCAGCAGCAGGATGCCGCGCTGGAACAGGGCCTTGAACAGCCGCGTGATCAGCATCGCGTCGCCGATGTCGTGGACGTGGAACTCGTCGAAGCACAGCACCCGGCAGTGGCTGAGCAGTTCGTCGAGGGTGGCCTCCAGGGCGTCGGGCTGCTCACGGTGACGGAACATGCCCTGATGCAGTTGGGCGAAGAAATCGTGGAAGTGCAGGCGCTGTTTTTCCGCCAGCGGGATGGCGCGGAAGAAGCCGTCCAGCAGCCAGCTTTTGCCCCGTCCCACCGCGCCATAAAGATACAGGCTGCGGCTGGCGTTTGGCCTGGCGTCTGGCTGGAGCAGGGCGTTGGCCTGCTGGGCCATGTAGTCGATCACCCGCTGCTGGCTGTGGCTCAGGGTGTAGCCCTGGTCGTGGGCCTTGTGCCGGAAATACTCGTGAATCACCCGGCCATGGCTGGTACTGGCGGCGGGCCGGGCGAAGGCCTTGCCGAAGAACGCGCGCAGCCTGGGCCAGCGCGATGGGCGTAGCGAGCGGTTTGGCGGTAAAGCGGCCAATGGTGTCACCCCGATTGTTCCAGGCCCGCTCCCCCCCTGGAACCGGCGCGGTAATTTAACCAATCCCCGGCCCGGCATCCAGCGCTGTCTGAAGGCGCCGATTGGTTCTACGAAAAGCTCGGGTCGGTACAGCTTTTTGCCCGTGTCACTGTGTTCGACCACGGTGCACCGGGCGCTCAGGGGGCTGTTTTATTGGCACGCGGCTTGCCCCCCGACGCTGGCGATTTCCCCAGCGCTGACTAACCTGAGCTGTACCTATCGTTCCTCAAAAGGATTGAGGCGTTGAATGGCAAGCTGGTTTTCGCAGTCATGAGCATGCTGCTTGGCGCGACGGCATGGGCCGCGGAGCTCCAGGTGGAGGTCCGGGTCAACGTGCAGCGTGGCTGCCAGCTGGTGGGGCAGCAGCGCGATGCCGGCATCGAGCAACTGGGCGTGCTGGATTTCGGCAGCAGCCCGCGCCTCGACAACCCCGCCGGTCCCCTCAGCGCGGCGTTGCTCGACGCCCGCCGGCCCAGGCTCGAATGCAACCCGGACACCCCTTATCAATTGCGCGTCGACGGCGGACAACACGGAGGCGTCGGCGAAGTGCGCTACCTGGCCGGCAGTGCCGAACACAGCAAACCCATTCCCTATCGCCTGTACCAGGACCCGGCCCGGCGCATTCCGCTGCCGGTGAATGTGCCGGTGAGCGGCCGGGTGCCGGACTCGGGGTCGGTGGACCTGCCGTTGTACGGGCGGATCGAACCGTTGGCCGAGATCCCGCGGGTCAGTCGTTATTCCGACCTGCTGAAAGTGACGGTCACCTGGTAGTGACCGTGAAGGAGCCGTCCGGTGGGTCCGGGCGGTACAGGGAAGTCGCTCGCCATGAGCGGTCAAGGGAGAGTCCTGATGGATCTGGGATGGATGCGGTATGACAAGTAGACGCTGGGCGCTGGCGGCCCTGGGTTCCCTGCTACTGCTGGCTGAGCACGCGCAAGCGGCGATCAGCGGGCAGATCCATGCGCGGCTGACCATCATCGCCGGCTGTGAAGTGACCAATGGCGCCACCAGCACCCCCGAAAGCCCGCTCAGCGACTTCGGCCTGCTGGATTTCGGCCAGCACGGCCCGACCTGGGCCAATCCCCTGAATGCCAGCCTCAGCGGCGCTGGCAATGGCCGTCTGGAAGTCGCCTGCAACCCTTCGGTGACCGGGTTCACCGTGACCATCGACGGCGGCCTGAACGGCGACGGCAGCACCCGGCGCCTGAGCAATGGCCGCCAGACCATTGCCTATCGGCTGTTCCTCGATGCGTCCGGCAGCGACAGCTACAGCATCGGTCAACAACACAATTTCGCCGTTACCAGTGGAGCCCAGGTACCGATCCCGGTGTTTGGCTCGGTGGTCGCGAATACCCGCGCGCTGCCGGCAGGGGTCTACACCGACACCCTGACGGTCACGCTGGATTGGTAAACCCCAAGAGGACGAATGTCATGCATATGTTTGTATCCCGGATGGCCCTGGCCCTGCTTGGCCTCGCGATCTTCTCCAGTGCCCAGGCCGCGACGGTCACCGGCCAGATCACGTCCAGCCTGATTCTCACCAGCAGTTGCCAGGTCAACGGCGCAGGCGGCAGCAGCGGCCTGAACTTCGGCGCCCTGAACTTCGGCACCACCGACAGCCTGTTC
>LNAP01007536.1_pt1 | contig 10026 bp, 9 predicted proteins | sample 602601 | NCBI WGS metagenome assembly LNAP01 (sample SAMN02440304, study PRJNA202911) | soil metagenome | biome: Subtropical and temperate rainforests or woodlands; isolation source: soil samples (1 kg each in a 20% v/v slurry with milli Q water) were... ...
CAGGACGGCTTCTACGTGAACCTGGGCATCGGCATTCCGACCCTGGTCGCCAACTACATCCCCGAAGGCATGGAAGTCATGCTGCAGTCGGAAAACGGCTTGCTGGGCATGGGTCCCTTTCCAACCGAAGACACCATCGATGCCGACATGATCAACGCCGGCAAACAAACGGTGACCGCGCGTATCGGCGCGTCGATCTTTTCCTCGGCCGAGTCCTTCGCGATGATTCGCGGTGGTCATGTCGACCTGACAGTACTCGGTGCGTTCGAAGTGGACGTGGAAGGCAACATCGCCTCCTGGATGATCCCCGGCAAACTGGTCAAGGGCATGGGCGGCGCCATGGACCTGGTGGCCGGCGCAGACAACATCATCGTCATCATGACCCACGCCTCCAAGGACGGTGAGTCCAAGCTGTTGTCCAAATGCAGCCTGCCGCTGACCGGTGCCGGGTGCATCAAGCGCGTGCTGACCGACCTGGCTTACCTGGAAATCGAAAACGGCGCGTTCATTCTCAAGGAACGTGCACCGGGCGTCAGCGTCGAGGAGATTGTCGCCAAGACCGCCGGTAAACTGATCGTGCCGGATCACGTTCCGGAAATGCAGTTCGCTGCCCAGTGAGGAATCATTCCATGCAAGAAGTCGTCATTGTCGCCGCCACCCGTACCGCCATCGGCAGTTTCCAGGGTGCCCTGGCCAACGTGTCCGCGGTTGATCTCGGTGCTGCGGTAATCCGTCAGCTGCTGGCGCAAACCGGCCTGGACGTTGCTGAAGTCGATGAAGTGATCATGGGCCAGGTGTTGACCGCTGGCGCCGGACAAAACCCTGCGCGCCAGTCCGCGATCAAGGCCGGCCTGCCGTTTACCGTGCCGGCGATGACTCTGAACAAGGTCTGCGGCTCGGGCCTCAAAGCATTGCACCTGGCTACTCAGGCAATTCGCTGCGGCGATGCCGACGTGATCATTGCCGGCGGCCAGGAAAACATGAGCCTGTCCAATTACGTCATGCCCGGTGCGCGCACCGGCCTGCGCATGGGTCACGCGCAAATCGTCGACACCATGATCAGCGACGGCTTGTGGGATGCGTTCAACGATTACCACATGGGCATCACCGCCGAGAACCTGGCTGACAAGTACAGCCTGACCCGCGAACAGCAAGATGCCTTCGCCGCGGCCTCGCAGCAGAAAGCCACGGCCGCCATCGAAGCAGGGCGATTTGCCGACGAGATCACGCCGATCCTGATTCCTCAGCGCAAGGGCGATCCGGTCGCCTTCCAGGTTGACGAACAACCACGGGCCGGCACCACCGCCGACTCCCTGGGCAAACTGAAACCGGCCTTCAAGAAGGACGGTTCGGTGACTGCCGGTAACGCCTCGTCCCTGAACGACGGTGCCGCCGCCGTGATCCTGATGAGCGCGGAAAAGGCCAAAGCCCTCGGCCTGCCCGTGCTGGCGAAAATCGCCGCTTACGCCAACGCGGGTGTAGACCCGGCGATCATGGGCATCGGCCCGGTCAGCGCGACTCGTCGCTGCCTGGACAAGGCCGGCTGGTCCATCGACCAACTGGACCTGATCGAAGCCAACGAAGCCTTCGCTGCGCAATCTCTGGCGGTGGCCAAGGACCTGGAATGGGACTTGAACAAGGTCAACGTCAACGGCGGCGCTATCGCCTTGGGCCACCCGATCGGTGCGTCGGGTTGCCGAGTGCTGGTGACGCTGCTGTATGAAATGATCAAGCGTGACGCCAAGAAAGGCCTCGCCACCCTGTGCATCGGTGGTGGTCAGGGCGTGGCACTGGCGATCGAACGGGCGTAAACGTTTTTTCGGTCACAAGGATCGTTCCCACGCTCTGCGTGGGAATGCCTCATCGGACGCTCTGCGTTCGGCTTTGGAAGTGACGCAGAGCGTCACGGGCTGCATTCCCACGCAGAGCGTGGGAACGATCAAACAGCGTTCAACAGATGGCGCGGGGACCCACGAATATCCGTTCGCCGTCTGGCAAAACACCCGGCGCGACTCACGTCGCACCGGGTTCTTTTTGTCTATCGTCAGGCGAATTTCACCAGGTTCAGCGCAGGCAAAGGACCGCCCGGAAACTGCACTAGTCGCGCCCCGACGCTCAATTCCCCAAGATCAATCCCGAAGAAGCCCAGCTGTTCGATCAGCGCTGCCACTTGTGCTTTCGCATCGGCATCATCACCCGAGAGAAACAGCACCCGGCGCCCGCCCTCCGCGGTCGGATCACTCTCCAGAAAATGCGCCTGAAGGTGATTGAACGCTTTCACCACCCGCGCACCGGGCACCCATTCGGCAAACACTTCGCTGGACGTCCGCCCCTGCAAATCCACCGCCTTGAACGATGGCGCCTCGATTGAGTTGTTGGCGTCGATGACAATCCGACCGCCAAAATCCGGCAGGCCGGCGAGCGCGGTCGGCAGCTTCGACCAGTTCACCGCGACCAGCACGATGGCTTGCGCAGCGGCTTCCTCGCGGGTTCCGGCACGCGCCGTTGGCCCGAGTTCTGCCACCAGCGAGGCCAGGCTTTGCGGCCCACGGCTGTTGGCGATTACCACTTCAATGCCTTGACGCGACAGTGCTCTGGCAAAGGCTGCGCCGATTGCGCCGGCGCCGATGATTCCGATGGTGCTCATGGTTGTTCACTCCGTGGGTTGTCGTTGGAGTGAATACTGCGCTTGCCATTAGCACTTGATTAGCGGGTAATGCCTTGAATGATCTTCAAGCATGACTATCAGGTGATGCCCATGGAAACCCTCGCCAACCTCGAATCTTTTGTCCGCAGTGCCGAAACCGGCAGTTTTTCCGCCGCCGCACGGGTGCTCGCGCTGACCCCAGCCGCCGTCAGCCGCAACGTGGCGATGCTCGAACGCAACATCGGCGTGCGGCTGTTCCAGCGTTCAACCCGCAAGCTGTCCCTGACCGAAGCCGGGGAACGGTTTCTGACGAGCATCGGCGGCAATCTGCAAGCGTTACAGACCGCCATCAGCGCGGTGAGCAGCGACCAAGGTGAGCCGGCGGGCGTGCTCAAGGTCAGTCTGGCGCCGACCTTTGGCATCGATCATGTGTTGCCGCTGCTGCCGGCGTTCCTGGCGCGCTACCCATTGATTCGCCCGGAATGGCACTTCGAAAACCGCCCTGTGGATCTGATTGCCGAAGGGTATGACGCGGCCATTGGCGGCGGTTTCGAGTTAATGCCAGGGGTGGTGTCGCGGACGTTGGCGGCGGCGCATGTGGTGGCAGTCGCCTCTCCCGCCTACCTCGCAGGACGCAGCCTGCCCGAGAGTCCGGCAGACCTGTGCGGACACACCGGCATTGTGATGCGCGGCACCCGCACCGGACGGATTCGCCAATGGCTGATGCACGATGGCGCGGGCAACGAAGCACCGGCCAATCTCAACGAACACATTGTGCTCAATGACCCGGCCGCCATGCGCGAAGCGGCAATACTTGGCCTGGGCGTGACACTGCTGGTGTTGCCGGATGTGCTGGCGAATATCCAGCGGGGCGAACTGGTGCGCCTGCTGCCCGACTGGCACGCCGACGCGGGACCGATTTCGCTGTATTACCCGAGCCGGACGTTAATGCCGGCCAAGACCCGGGTGTTCATCGATTTTATCGTTGAGGCGCTTAAGCACGACTGATCGTTCCCACGCTCTGCGTGGGAATGCAGCCCGGGACGCTCCGCGTCCCTGCCGAAGCGGACGCGGGGCGTCCATTGAGGCATTCCCACGCGGCGCGTGGGAACGATCAAGCATTGAAGCCCTGATATTTGTATACAAAATCACGACATCTATAGAGCAATCGCTCCCACGCAATGCTAACGTTGCCGCCTCACTCAGGTCGGAGGTACGTGCGTGCTGCTACTCAAACTGCTGGTCATCCCAGGGTTTCTCTTGCTGATTTCCCTGGCCGGTAAACGCTGGGGACCGAGTGTCGCCGGTTGGTTGTCGGGGTTGCCGGTGGTGGTCGGGCCGATTCTGTTCTTTCTCGCCATCGAGCAGGGCCAGGTGTTCGCCGCTCAATCGGCGACGGCAGCGCTGTCGGCGATGTTCGCGATGATTGCCTTTTGCGTGACCTACGCTCAGGTTGCACAACGCGCGAAATGGCCGTGGGCGCTGGTGATTTCGCTGTTAGTCTGGGCCACGGTGGCCGTTGTGCTGTCGTTGATTCCGCCGTCCCTGGTGTTCTCGGTGATCGCCGCCGCGACCGCTCTGCTGGCGGCGCCATATCTGTTTCCCTCGGTACAGCCGATCATTTCTGGCCCGGCGCCGAAGTCCGACAAATTGCTGTTGCGCATGATTGCCGGTGCCCTGCTCACCCTCGCCGTCACGTTGCTGGCCAGCACCGTCGGCGAACGCTGGAGCGGTCTGCTCGCAGTGTTCCCGGTGCTGGGCAGCGTGATGGCGGTGTTCTCCCAGCAAACCCGCGGCCCCGCGTTTACCGCGGCATTGTTGCGGGCCACCGCAACCGGGATGTATTCGTTCGCCGCGTTTTGCCTGGTGTTGGCGCTGACGTTGCCGAAGTTTGGTTGGTGGGGATTCGCGATGGGAGTGGTGGTTTCATTGGGGATGTTGCTGGTGACGAAGAGACTGCTAATGGGTTCAAAAGACAGTTCGACCGTATCGAAGAACTTGCAGAAGGCCAACACGTAACACCATGGTCTTAAAGAGAACTCTCTAGCCGCAGAATCAGGCGTAACACCGCTGTCCCCCTGCTACAGGGCTGAGGGCTGCCAGAAAGTGGATTCCATGGGATGATTGCGCCGAACGCGCGACCATCCCTGGAGTTTCTGAATGTCATTGTTGAGTAAAAAAGCCGTTGTGCTGTTGTTGACGGCGGTTGCCAGTCTGGGAGCGCTGAATGCGCAGGCCGCCAAGGCCACTGCCAGCGATACCGCGCCAGCACAGAAAGTCTCGATGCTCGGCGGCAAGTTCAAGTTCACCCTGCCCAAAGGCTTCGTCGCCAACCCGTTGCCTGCCGGCGACGCGGCCACCGGCACCGGCGGGGCAACGGGCACCATGTACACCAATCAGGCGACTAAAACTGTCGTGATCGCCGCTGAAAACACCATCCCCGGCGGCCTCAACGTCAAAGACAACGACGGTCAGTTCCTCGACTCCGTGGCGTCTGACTTCGCCACCCAACAAGCCACGGCGCTGCCGGACTTCACCAAGCTCAGCGAAAAGAGCCTGACCCAGAAAGGCACGGGCCTGGGACTGCGACAGATCGACAGCACCGCCACCCAGGGCGGCGGCAAAACCCTCGACACTACGCTGATGGCCGCCTCCAACACGCGCATGGCGATCGTTCAGGTGATTTCCCGCCTCAGTGACAATGCTGGCCACGAGACGCTGGTCAAACAGATCGTCAGCGGCAAGTAAGCGTCAGGGATTGAGACGCTGCAACCAGGCGCTCAAGTCCTGCATTTCGGTGGCACTGATGCTATGACCAACGCCGGGGTAGGCATGAAATTCAGGCTTGAGTGACAGGCTCTGCAACAGGCTGTCAGCGTCCGTGCCGTCCTTGTAGGGAAGGAGTGTGTCGGCGGTGCCATGACCAATGAAAATCGCCAGCTGCTGGCGTTTTTCATCGGGTTTCAACCCGGACTTGAGCACTGGCAGAATCCGCCCGCTCAACGCCGCGATCCCGCCCACCGCCTCAGGATGACGCAGGGCCACCTCGTAGGACATCATCGCGCCCTGGCTGAAACCCACCAGGAATACCTTATTAGGTTCGGTGTGATACTTCTTCGCCGCCTGTGCGACAAAATCCAGCAACACTGCGCCGCTGGCCTTCAAATCATCTGTCTCGCCGTCATAGGCGCCATCACCTTTCTGGCGAAACCACTGATAACGGCCCTCCTCTATCACCATCGGTGCGCGTACCGACAGGTAGTTGTATGACGCGGGCAGTTCATCCTTGATGTCGAACAGGTCTTCTTCGTTACTGCCAAAACCGTGGAGGAAAATCACCAGGGGCTGATGGCGCGATTCGGAGTTGGCCTGCTCCAGGTACTTGAGCGGCAGATCGGTTTGCAGCGGGGTTTGAGCGTGGACGGCGGTGGACGCCAGGAGTGTCAGCAGAGCGAGAAACTTCAACATAAACCTTCCTTCACAAGTGCAGGATTCGGGGCAGAGCCTAACACCTCTTTTGGCCTTTGATCGTTCCCACGCTCTGCGTGGGAATGCAGCCCGGGACGCTCTGCGTCCCAGAAGCCGAACGCGGAGCGTCCGTTGAGGCATTCCCACGCAGAGCATGGGAACGATCGGTGACGATACTCAATCGTTGACGAGTTTCCCGACCCGAATCGGCTCGCGCCCCGCCACCTTCGCCTGCCAGGTCCCCGGTTGCGTATAGCGCCCACGGTCAATCGCAAACAACACCCCACTGGTCCCGGCGCAAACAGTGGTGACCCGATCGTTCAATGGATCGACCACTTCGAACAGCGCATCCCCTTTTTCCACCCACTCACCCGAGTCGCGCAGAAAACTGACGACCCCATGATGCGGCGCGAACAGGTATTGGGTGCCTTCGAACGGCATGCCTTCACAGCATTCGCTCGGGGCCGCAGGCCAAGCGCCTTTGATGAAACCCTGCTCGGCGAGGAAGCCGAGAATCGCCTCGCAATTGGCTTGGGCCTGATCGACGCGGGTATCACCCATGCTGCCCAGTTCCAGCGTTGTCGCCAGGTTGGCCGGCGGAATCGCGGCCTCTGGGAAAGCCCTGGCCAGGCGCAACCACGGGGTTGAACACGACTCATCGAATGAACTGCCGCCGGAGTCTTCGCAGAGCAACGCCACCCCGGCCTTCAAACGCGCCGCCAGGGATTGCCACTGCGGCCAGTGTTGCGGCAAGGCGTACAGATGAATCGCCGCGTCGAAATCACAATGCAGATCGAGGGTGATGTCGGCCTCACAGGCGTGGCGCAACAGCAAACGGTGCATGGCTTCAAGCTGCGAGGCCGGTGCCGGCAAATCGTCGAGTACCTGGCCCATGGTTTGGCGAATCAGCGCAATGTTGGCCGCCGCGTCACTGCCCAAGCGATCACCGATTAACTCGGCCACCGGTGCGCCGAGTTCGACGAAGGAGCGGTTGAAGTTCTTGCCGCTGCCCAGCTCGAAGCGGCCCATGTGGCTGCCTTGCAGGTGTTGATCGAGGCCGATGGGATTGGCCACCGGAACCAGTTCGATCACGCCCTGCAACTGGCCCTGGGTTTCGAGTTCAGCCAGACGCTTTTTCAGTTCCCACGCCGTGCGCATGCCCGGCAGTTCATCCGCGTGCAGGCTGGCCTGGATGTAGACCTTGCGAGTGCCCGCGCCATAACGAAACACGCTGAGGGTGCGTTCGGTGCCCAGGTGGCTCCAGGGCAGTGAATGGTCGATGCGTTGCATGGAAACTCCTGAATATCTGAACGGCGAAAATCACCTGTAGGAGCGAGCCTGCTCGCGAAAGCAGTGTGTCAGGCAAAAGACTTACCACTGGAAAACCGCTTTCGCGAGCAGGCTCACTCCCACAGGGATCTTATTTCAACAGAGAGAGCATAAAAAAAGTGGCAACCGCGTCAACGGTTGCCACTTTTTTGAACGGCGTGATTAATGGCCGTAAACGTCAAAGTCGAAGTACTTGTCTTGCACTTGCTTGTACTTGCCGTTGGCGCGGATTTCGTTGATGGCAGTGTTGAATTTCTCAGCCAAAGCGGTATCGCCCTTGCGCACGGCAATACCGGCGCCGCCGCCGAAGTACTTGGCGTCTTCGTAGGTCGGGCCGACGAAAGCGAAGCCTTTGCCGGCGTCGGTTTTCAGGAAACCGTCGTCCAGGTTGACCGAGTCGGCCAGCATCGCATCGAGACGACCGGCGACCATGTCCAGGTTGGCTTCCTGCTGGGAGCCGTAGCGAACCAGGTTGATCCCGGCCGGCACCAGCACTTCAGTGGCGAAGCGGTCGTGGGTACTGGCGCGCAGCACACCGACTTTCTTGCCTTTGAGTTCGGTCAGCGGATCCTTGATGTCGGTGCCTTCCTTCATCACGAAGCGCGCCGGGGTGTGGTAGTACTTGATGGTGAAGTCGACGTTCTTTTTGCGATCGTCGGTGATGGTCATGGACGACAGGATTGCGTCGATTTTCTTGACCTTCAGCGCCGGGATCAGGCCGTCGAACTCTTGCTCGACCCAGGTGCATTTCACTTTCATCTGCTCACACAACGCGTCGCCAATGTCCACGTCGAAACCAGTGAGTTTGCCGTCAGCGGTTTTCATCGAGAATGGCGGGTAACCGGCTTCGATACCGAGGCGGATCGGCTTGGCGTCTTCGGCCACAGCCGTCAGGGACAACATCGACAGTGCCAGGGCACCGAACATCACTAGCTTCTTCATTTATAACTCCTGTGTGCGGAGGCTTTTATTGGCAGCTTTCGATTGGCATTCGGTGGCGGGTTCCGATTGGAAAGCACCGAAGTGGCCGGCAGTCTAGAGCGGCTTCAGGAGGGTCAATTGTGTTTAAGCGACAAATACTTATAGAAAAGCAGCCGGCGGATACGAGTCCCTTGAAGCGTGCGCCAAGCCGGTGCAAAGACTGTAGGACAAGTCCTTTTTTCAGACAAAACCTACAAGCAAAAACTACAAGGGAGCCCTTATGCCCACGTTGAACCTGATCCAGCACCACCCTGCCGAAGGTCCCGGCGCCATTGCCACGTGGGCCACGTCCCGAGGTTTGACTTTGAACGTGTTTCGCGCCGACCTCGGCCAGTTGCCGCCAGTCAGTGCAGCGCCCGTCATTCTGTTGGGCGGGCCTTATGAGTCCAACGCCGGGCCGGCCTGGCTGGAAGCTGAACGCCAGTGGTTGGCCGGCAGCCTGGATCAAGGCGCGGCGGTGTTTGCGATTTGTCTGGGGGCGCAGTTACTGGCGCGGAGCCTGGGCGGGAATGTGCGACGGATGGATCGATGGGAGACCGGCTGGACGCCCGTGACCTTTGTCGATGGCCAGACGTTACAAGTGCTGGAATGGCACGAAGACGCCATCGACCTGCCGCCAAACGCGCAGTTGCTGGCCAGCAGTGAGTTTTGCGTCGGGCCGACGCGGGTGGGTTTGCAGTTTCATCCGGAATGGACGGCTGAATCGGTGGCAACGCTCAATGAACACTTTGGCGACGAGTCACCGCTACCTCGGGGTCAACAGGACAGCGCCGCCTATGCAACCGTGTTCGAGTGGTTGCAGGCGACGCTTGATGGGTGGTGGTCGGCACAGGTTTAAAGAAGCAAGATCAACAGATCGCAGCCTCGTTTCACTCGACAGCTCCTACAGGTCTACGCGATTGCCTGTAGGAGCTGTCGAGTGAAAACGAGGCTGCGATCTTTTCGACTACATCAACATTCGCAACCGATCACGCTGCTGGCAGGCCGTTGCACAGCAACGCTCAACTCAAACCCTTCATCCAGCCACCCGGTCACCCCGCCGATCATTTCCTTGACCGGGTACCCCAGCGCCGCCAGTTTCACCGCAGCCTTGTTGGCACCGTTGCAGTGGGGCCCTGCGCAATACACCACGAACAGGCTGGTTTTCGGGTAGGCCGCCAGGCTTGCAGCGTTCAGCAGTCGCCCCGGAATGTTGATCGCTCCCGGCACATGACCACGCTCGAACGCGAGCGGGCCGCGCACGTCTATCAGGACAAAATCCACTTCGCCGGCCTGTTGGCTGCCGTGAACGTCGGAACAGTCGGTTTCGAAGGTCAGACGGTTACTGAAATGCATCAGGGCGATGGCCGATGGGGCGGCGGGAATCTCTCGGACCAGGCTGGTCATGGGCTGTACTCCAAAGTCTCGGTAGGTGTGAGAGGACTTTATCCGCCCAACGCTTGCGGCTACAGTGGCGCACAAGACACTCACCGGGAACTTTCCGCCAAATGCAGCCCACCCCAGGATTGGTCGCGATTCTGGCCTACGACGGCCTCTGCACATTCGAGTTCGGCATCGCCGTGGAGATCTTCGGCCTGGCCCGTCCGGAGTTCGACTTCCCT